>Ga0335084_10000007_pt1 | contig 108274 bp, 89 predicted proteins | sample Lox_Sample_44_FD_206721 | JGI IMG/M metagenome (GOLD analysis project Ga0335084, IMG submission 206721) | Soil microbial communities from Loxahatchee National Wildlife Refuge, Florida, United States - Lox_Sample_4.4 | ecosystem: Environmental > Terrestrial > Soil > Wetlands | place: USA...
GCCGGTGCTGATGCCGCTCCACTCGACCTGCACCACCAGCTGGCCCGGGCCTGGAGACGGCAGCGCCAGGGTCCGCAGATGGAGTTCTCCCGGAGCAGCGATGACCACGGCGGTGGTATCCATCTGGCCGTCAATTTACTTAGACGATAGAGAGTGTCAAGCACAATTGACGGAGCACAATTGACGGACGGGCGTTCAGGGGACTTGCGCGACCAGGAGGCGGGTGAGCATCGGCCGTCGGGTGGGCCGGGATTCAGCCGTGGAGAATCCTGCCTGCCTGCAAAGCTCGGCGAGCTGCTCTGCGGTGCGTGGGCGGCCCTGCCCCATCGCCAGCAGGTAGAAGCCGAAGTAGGCATCGCCCATGCGCTCGGCGCCCGCGGTGCCCGCCATCGGCTCGGCGAGCAGCAGCACTCCGCCCGGAGCGAGCGCCTGGCGCACGGCGCGAAGGATGCTCAGCGCCTGGGCGTCGTCGTGGTCGTGGACGATGCGCACCAGCGAGATGATGTCTGCCCCCGGGGGCAGCGGGTGGCGGAACACGTCCCCGCCGATCACCGTCGACCGCCGCTCGAGCCCGGCCTGACCGAGCCGTACCCGGGCCCTCGCGGCGACCGGGGGCAAGTCGAAGAGCATCAGCGCGAGGCCGGGGAAGCGGAGCGCCGCCGCCTGGAGGAAGGCGCCCTCCCCTCCGCCCACGTCGAGCAGCGCCCGGTGCCGGCCGAGCGGGTAGGCCTCGAGGATGTCCTCGGCGATGAGCCCGAGCGAGCCGGCCATCAGCGTCGAGTAGCGGGCCACCAGCTCGTCGCTCGGCGCCAGCGCGCTCTTGCTGGCGTAGGTCCAGAACCGGCCGAGCTCGGTGTCGCGCCGTTCGCCGCGCAGGAGCGCCACCGGATCGGCCAGGTCGCGGTAGGCGAGCGCGTGGTGCTCCACCATCAGCGCCACCGCCGGGTTCCCGACCAGCGAAGCGCCGTGGACCCCGAGTCCGTACCGGCCGCGGCTGCGCCGCTCGGCGAGCTTCAGCGATGCCGCGGCGTCGAGCAGCCGCTGGGTCGCGTCCGCCGGGAGCGCCAGCCGCGGAGCGAGCTCGGTGCCGGTCTGCGGGCCGCCGGCGAGCGCCTCGAAGAGGCCCACCCGCACCGACGCCTGCAGCACCTGCGAGTAGACGAACCCCGCGCAGAGGTCGAACAGCGCCAGCGTGCGGCGGCGGGCGATCCACCGGAACAGCGGGAACGCGGCCGCCCAGCGCTGGAACCGCGGGCTGGACAGCATCCGGTTCCGGAAGCGGAACCAGCGATCGGCGAGCGACTCCTCCCCTGCCGCCGCCGGTACCGCCTCCAGCCCCAGCTGGGGGCGCGCGGTCACGCCGCGCTCTGCTTCAGCCCCTTGGGAATGAGCCGGTCGGCGGTCTGCATCACCAGCGCGCGCAGGGGCCCAGCGCCGGGACAGGCCGGGATCGATTCCACCGCTTCGGCGACACGCTGGCGGAGCCGCGCCACCGCGCCGTCCACGCCGAGCAGGGTCACCGCATTGATGCGCGCCAGGGCCGCGTCGCGCAGGGTGGGCTTGCCGACCTCGTGCGGCTCGGACAGCGCATCGAGCAGGTCGTCCGCGACCTGGTAGGCCTCGCCCAGCCGCTCGCCGACCACCGACCAGGCGCCCGGATCCGCACCCGCCGCGAGGGCGCCGCCCATCGTCGCCGCGGTGAACAGCGAGCCGGTCTTGGCGCGGTGGTACTCCTGGAGCGGAGCACCCGACTCGCTCTCCCAGGCCTGCCCGGCGCAGAGCCCGTGCGGGGCGCCGGCCGCGCGGCCGAGCAGGGCGAGCAGCGGGCCCATCCGCGCCGGCACCGCCACCGCGGCGCGGGCGAGCGATTCGAAGGCCAGGACGATGAGCGCATCGCCGACCAGGACGGCCAGCGGCTCGCCGAAGACCCGGTGCACCGTGGGCTTGCCCCGGCGCAAGGGCGCGTCGTCGAAGCACGGCAAGTCGTCGTGGACCAGCGAGGCGCAGTGAAGCAGCTCGATGGCGGCGCCGGTGGCGTCCGACAGCTCGGGCACCTCGTCACCGCAGGCCGCCGCCACCGCCAGGCAGAGCCGGGGCCGGACGCGCGCCCCGCCCGGAAAGACGGCGTAGTGCAAGGCGTTCGCGAACTTCGGTGGGGCACCGTCCTGCGCGCTGCGTGTCGCCGCGGCAAGCGCGGCTTCGATCCGGCTTGTCATTCCCACTGCCCCTTCCCTGGGGACACCGCCTGCACGCCGTCGGAATGGATCCGTATGTCAAGCGATGATGACAGTCAAGACCATCACCGTAACTGGACACTCAGGAGCAGCTCGACGAGGACGAGGGCCGAAGCGCCCATCAGACGGTGCCTCCGGCGGTGACAGGTGAAGGCCCTGCAGTCGCAGGGTCCGCCGCCTCCAAGATGAGTCGGGTCACGGTCCCGGGCTGCTCCTCGTGGAGCAGGTGTCCCGCGCCGCGGACGACCTCGACCCGCGCCCGGGGAATGGCGGCGGCCACGGTGTAGGCCTGGGCCAGGGGAACGGCACGGTCCTGGTCCCCGGCGACAAGGAGCAGCGGTCGGTCGAGCCGGGGCAGCGCGGCGAAGAGGGGCTCGAGGTCCCAGACGGCCAACATCCGCAGAACGCCGGCGACGTGGCCGGGGTTGGAGGCGAGGCGCCGATAGAAGTCCACGCCCCCGGGGTCGAGCTGCGAGCCGGTGCCCTGGACCACCCGCTCGACGTTCCGGGTGTTGCGGGCGCGGAGGGCGATGAGCCGCGGCGCCATGGCCGAGCGCGCCAGCAGCCGGGCCGCGGGCCCGAAGAGCGCAGTGCCCACCCCCCGGAAGGGGACCATCGCCCCGGCCAGGGCGACCAGCTGCCTCGCCGGGAGCGCGCCGTGGAGCGCCATCTCGACCAGCAGCGCCGAGCCGGCCGAGTGGCCCACCGCGAGCTCCGGCCGGATCTCCAGCGCCGCCAGCAGCTCCTCCAGCGCGGCCGCGGTGTTGCGCAAGGTGGGCTCGAAGCGGTCCGGCATCCGCGAGAAGGCGTGGCCGGGGAGGTCCGGCGCCACGACGGTGAAGCGCCGGGCGAGGATTGGCATGAGCGCGCGGAATGAGTGGGTGGACGCACCGGTCCCGTGGAGGAGGAAGAGCACCGGTCCCGAGCCCATCACCTGCACGTGCCAGCGGATGCCGGAGCCACCGGCGTGGACGAAGCGGCTGTGCTCCCGATGGGGCCAGTCCCACCCGTCTCGTTCCCAGTCGAGGCCCTTCATCCGGGGAAGGAACCTCTCACCCCGTCGGGGCGGACGCCAGCGCTCGCCTCGCAACGAGCCGCCGCCTCGAGTGTCCCGCGGTGGACCGGCCTCCTTCTTCGGCACTCGATCCTTCGGCACGCTGGATCGAAATCATCCGAAGTCCTAGATCCGGCGATCCGCTCGCAGATCGCGACGAGGTGACCCTTGGCCGAACCGTCCGCCGCACCGTCCCCGGCAGTGCACCCACCCCGCATCCGGTGGGCCCAGCTGGTCCTCGGCGTCCTCAGCATGGTGATGATCGCCAACCTCCAGTACGGGTGGACGCTCTTCGTCGGACCGATCGATCAGACGTTCCACTGGGGGAAGCCGGCCATCCAGGTGGCCTTCACCCTCTTCGTACTGACCGAGACGTGGCTGGTGCCGGTGGAGGGCTACCTCATCGACCGGTTCGGGCCCCGGGTGGTCCTGCTGGTCGGCGGGCTGCTGGTCGGCATCGCCTGGGTAATGAACTCGGTGGTCACCACGCTCCCCGGCCTCTACACGGCGGCGATCATCGGTGGCACGGGGGCAGGCGCGGTGTACGGCACCGCGGTGGGGAACTCGCTGAAGTGGTTCACCGACAAACGGGGGCTCGCCGCCGGGCTGACCGCCGCCGGATTCGGGATGGGGTCCGCGCTCACCGTGGTGCCGATCGCCAACCTGATCCAGAGCGCCGGATACCAGACGGCCTTCTTCCGGTTCGGCATCCTCCAGGGCGCTGTGGTGGTGTTCTGCGCGCTGTTCCTCCGCGCGCCCCACGCCGGGGAAGTCCCGGCGATCACCGTCACGCTGAAGAACAAGCAGACCGCGCGCGACTACACGCCATCCGAGTCGCTGAAGACGCCGATGTTCTGGGTGATGTACGCGATGTTCGTGATGGTGGCGACCGGGGGGCTGATGGCCGTCGCGCAGCTCGCGCCCATCGCCAAGGACTACAAGGTGGCGAACGTCCCGGTGTCGCTGATCGGCATCACGCTCCCTGCGCTCACTTTCGCCCTCACCATCGATCGGATCATGAACGGGATCACCCGCCCGTTCTTCGGCTGGGTCTCCGACCATCTGGGGCGGGAGAACACGATGTTCGGAGCGTTCATCGTGGAGGGGCTGGGGATCCTCCTCCTGCTGAAGTTCGCCGCCAACCCGGTGCTCTTCGTGATCCTCACCGGCCTGGTCTTCTTCGCCTGGGGAGAGATCTACAGCCTGTTCCCCGCCACCACCGCCGACATCTACGGCCGGAAGTACTGCACCACCATCTACGGGATGCTCTACACCGCCAAAGGCACCGCCTCGCTGCTCGTGCCGGTGGGAAGCATCATCGCCCAGCGCTCGGGCTGGTCCAGCGTCTTCCTCATCTCCGCGGTTCTGAACTTCGTCGCCGCGGCGCTGGCGCTCTTCGCGCTCAAGCCGATGCGTCACCGGAAGATGGCCGAGGAGCTCATCCCCGACGCGCTGGGCATCAGCCGGGTGTAGACCGTCACCTCCATGGCCCACCCATCCATCGCTGCACTGCTCGAGGCAGGTCCCTCCGGGGCACCGGCCATCGGAGCCCCCGAGGGCGCGAAGTCGCTCACCTACCGCGACCTCCAGGAGCTGGCCCGGAAGACCGTGGCGACCCTCAACGCGCAGGGCATCGGCCGCGGAGACCGGGTGGCCATCGTGCTCCCCAACGGGCCGGAGATGGCGAGCGCGTTCGTCGCCGTCGCGGCGGGGGCGGCGACCGCGCCGCTGAATCCGGCGTACCGAGCCGAGGAGCTCGAGTTCTACCTGGGCGACCTCGGGGCGAAGGCGCTGGTGGTGGAGGCTGGCGTCGACTCGGCGGCCCGCGCCACGGCGAAGAAGATGTCCCTCCCGCTGCTCGAGCTGACCGCGGACCGGTCGCGCGGCGCGGGCTGGTTCACCCTGGGCCCCTCCGGCGCGGGGTCGCGCCCACCGGCGCGCGGCGGACTGGGAGAGAAGGAGGACCCCGCGCTCTTCCTCCACACTTCCGGCACGACGTCGCGGCCGAAGCTGGTCCCGCTGCTCCAGCGCAATCTCCTGGCCAGCGCAGAGCACATCGGGCGGGCGATCGCCCTGACGAAGGACGACGTCTGTCTCAACATCATGCCGCTGTTTCACATCCATGGCCTCATCGCGGCGACCCTGTCCTCGCTGGCCGCGGGCGGGTCGGTGTGCTGCACGCCGGGATTCAACGCGCTCAAGTTCTTCGCCTGGCTCGATGAGGTGAAGCCCACCTGGTACACGGCGGTGCCCACGATGCACCAGGCGATCCTCGCCCGGGCCGAGCGCAACCGCGAGGTCATCGCCCGGAGCCGGCTGCGCCTCATCCGCTCGTCCTCGGCCTCACTCCCGGCGCCGGTGATGCTGGAGATGGAGAGGGTGTTCGGGGTTCCGGTCATCGAGAGCTACGGGATGACGGAGGCCTCGCACCAGATGGCGTCGAATCCCCTGCCCCCTCGTGCGCGGAAGCCCGGCTCGGTGGGCGTGCCCGCGGGTCCAGAGGTGGCGATCCTCGACGACGCCGGAAGGCAGCTGCCGCCGGGCGAGGTGGGCGAGGTCTGCATCCGGGGGCCGAACGTGACGCCGGGCTACGAGGCGAACCCCGAGGCGAACGCCAAGGCGTTCACCCAGGGCTGGTTCCGCACCGGCGACCAGGGCTTGCTGGACGAGGAGGGCTACCTGCGCCTCACCGGGCGGCTGAAGGAGCTCATCAACCGCGGCGGGGAGAAGATCTCCCCGCTCGAGGTGGACGACGTCCTGTCGTCGCACCCGGCGGTGGCGCAGGCCCTGACCTTCGCCATGCCGCACGACAAGCTGGGCGAGGAGGTGGCGGCGGCGGTGGTCCTCCGGGAGGGGGCGAGCGTGACCGAGCGGGAGATCCGGGACTTCTGCGCGACCCGGCTCGCGGACTTCAAGGTGCCGCGGAAGGTGGTGGTGCTCGCGGAGATTCCCAAGGGCGCCACCGGCAAGCTGCAGCGCATCGGTCTGGCCCAGAAGCTGGGCCTCGGGTCATGAGGTGAAGATCTGCGTCGTCGGCGCCGGGGCGATCGGCGGGCTGCTGGCGGCGAAGCTGGCCGCGCTCGGGCACCAGATCGGCGTGGTGGTCCGCGGACCGCACCTCGCAGCGATCCGCGAGCGCGGGTTGACGCTCCAGGCGGACGGGACGGAGCGGACGTTCCCGGTGCGCGCGACCGACCGGATGGCCGAGCTCGGTCCGCAGGACCTGGTCATCATCGCCCTGAAGGCCCACCAGGTCGGCGGCGTAGCGGCGGAGATTCGGGGTCTGTGCGGACCGACGACGACGGTGGTGACCGCCCAGAACGGAATCCCCTGGTGGTACTTCTTCAAGACCGGCGGGCCCCACCAGGGCACGGTGCTCGAGTCCGTGGACCCGGGCGGCGTGATCGCCCGGAACATCGACGTGGACCGGGTGCTCGGGTCGATCATCTACCCGGCGGCGGACATCGTCTCGCCGGGGATCATCCGGCACGTCGAAGGCGACCGGATCTCGCTGGGCGAGGTCGACGACTCGGACACCGAGCGGCTCCGGACCACGGCGAAGCTCTTGCGCGACGCGGGATTCAAGGTGCGGGTGTCGACCGACCTGCGCTCGGAGATCTGGGTGAAGCTCTGGGGCAACTGCACCTTCAACCCCATCAGCGCGCTGACCCAGGCGACGCTGGTCGACATCTGTCAGTTCCCGCCGACGCGGGCCCTGGCCGAGCGGATGATGCGCGAGGCACAGCAGATCGGCGAGAAGCTCGGCGTCCGGTTCCCGGTCTCCCTCGAGAAGCGCATCGCCGGCGCCGAGGCGGTGGGGAAGCACAAGACCTCGATGCTCCAGGACGTGGAGACCGGACGGCCACTGGAGCTGGATGCGCTGGTGGGCTCGGTGCTCGAGCTCGGACGCATCACCGGCGTGCCGACGCCGAACCTCACCGCGATTCACGCCTCGGTCGCCCTGCTGGCGAAGACGCTCGGCGAGGCGAAGGCGCGGCTGCGGATCGAGCCGCGCGGCTAGACGGCCCCTTCTCTGGTCGCCTCGAGCCAGGGGATCACTCGGCAGGCTTGTGATCAGGAGGCGCTCGCCGCCAGCAGCTGGACCTGCCGGGAGATGCCGACCGCGTCGAGGTACGGGAGCGGCAGATACTTGGCTCCCATCGCCTCGGCGAGCAGGCGGGCCGCATCTCGTGGGCGGGGCGAGGTGTCGAGGAACAACGTCCGGATTCCGAGGGCACGCACGCTCCGGGCTCCGGCGAGCGCGTCCGCCTCGCCGGCGGCGCGGTCGGGCTGGCCGTCGCGCGCGATGTTCGCCCGACCGTCGGTCATCATGACCAGCACCGGTGTCTGCCCTCGCTTGCGCGCGTCGATGGCGAGCCCGAGGGCCGCGTCGATGCCCGCGGCGAGCGGCGTCGTCCCGCCCCCGGCGAGGCCCGCGAGCGAGCGGCGCACATGGACCAGAGAGCGGGTCGGGGGAAGGAGCAGGACGGTCCCCTTCCCCCGAAATGCGACCAGCGCCACGTGGTCGCGCCGGACGTAACAATCGGCGAGCACCTGTTCCACTGCGCCCTTCGCTTCGGCCAGCCGCTGGAGCGCCGCCGACCCCGAGGCGTCGACCGCGAAGATGACCCGTGTCTCCGCGCGCTGCTGGAAGCGCGTCACCCGGAAGTCGTCTCTTCGGAGGAGTATCGGCCCTCTGCCCGGCCGAGTGTCGAGGCCCTGCTCGCGGCGTCGAAGCGGCTGCCAGGGCGCGGCCGCCCGGAGCGTCTCGACCACGTTCAGCCGCTCGTCCCCGCTCGGCATCCGCGCCACCACGCCCGCCGGACGGCCACCCACGTTCGAGACGCGCAGCTCGCCCGCATGCCCGGCACGCCGGGAGGACGCACGCCGTTCGCGGCCGAGCGCCAGCGCGTCGAGCAGCCCCGCGGGGATCCCGCTCCGCGCCGCCTCGACCACCAGGTCCTCCAGCGGCCTATCCTGCGATGCGCCGTCGCCCTCGGCCTGGGGCTCGGGACGCGCCGCGCGGTCCGGCTCAATCTGCTCCGCGTCGTCGTTCTCCGGCTCCGGCTGCTGGGGCTCGGATTCCTCCGGCTCGCTCACCGGGATGCGCGTCGCGCGGGGCCCCAGGACCAGGCGGGCAGCGACGGCCGTGTCCTCGTCGCCGACCTCGGCACGGCCCTGCAGCGCCGCATGAGCACGGGCAGCACCGACCGCGAGGAGCGGCGCCCGCAGCGAGGTGATGCCGAGCACCTCCCCCGCGCGGCACAGCGCCTCGACGTGCGCATCGTCGATGGTCACCTCCGCGATCGAACCACGCGCCCTGGCAACGCGAGTCGCCTCCGGCGGCTCGTCGGCAGGTCCCTGGGGATCGAGCAACCCCAGCTGCACCTCGAACCCCAGCCGGTCCCTCAGCGCCGCGGGGGCCCGCTCCCCGTCGATTCCCTCGTCCAGCGCCACCACGCCGACCCGAGCCGGATAGGCGCCGGCCAGCCCCTCGCGCGCGAGCAGCAGCTCGCCCCGGTCCAGCGCGGCGCCCAGGTGCGAGGCCACGTTCGGCTCGATGCGCTCGGCCATCGGCAGCACCAGCACCCCACCGTGCGCCTGGACCAGAAGCCCGCGCTCCTCGATCACCCGCCCCGCCTGCAGCGTGGCGGCGAGGGACACGCCGCCGAGGAGCCGGTCGTCGGTGACGTGCAGCGGGACACGGAGCATCGGCGCCCACTCCGGAAGCAGCGCCCGGATCCAGCCACAGAGCGTGTCGCGCTGCGGACCCGGCCATCCATGGAGCGTCACTCCCTTGAGGAGAAACGGGTCGACCGCGAACAGCTCGATCGCCAGCGCCGCGTCGGCCCAGGGGTCCAGCAGCGCTACGTCCGGCTCGTTCCCCTCGGCGGTCACGCGGCGAAGACCTGCTCCAGCGCTCTCTCCACCCGGGTGCTGGAGGCCGATTCGTCGAGCGGGTTCCGGCGGAGGCGGTGACGAAGGGCCAGCGTCGCCACCTTCCGGAGGTGCACATCGGAAACGACCGTCTCGCCCGCGAGGCTCGCCGCCGCCCGCGCCGCCCGGACCAGGGTCAGCTCGCCGCGAAGCCCGTCGGTGCCGAGCGACTTGCAGAGAATCGCCGCCCGCTCCAGGACGGTGTCGGGGGTGGTCACCTCGGCGAGCCGGGCGCGCGACTGCTTCAGCCGGCTGGTGAGGGCCCGCTCCTTCGCTGCCCACTTGTCGGTGAAGGCCTTCGGGCTCCGCTCGAACGCCGCGCGCCGCTTCACCACCTCGACGCGGGTCGGGATGTCCTCCGGAGTCTTCACGTCCAGGGACAGGCCGAACCGGTCGAGCAGCTGCGGCCGGAGCTCGCCCTCCTCCGGGTTGCCGCTCCCGATGAGCACGAACCGCGCCGGGTGGCGGATGCCGATGCCCTCGCGCTCGACCACGTTCTCCCCCGACGCCGCGACGTCCAGCAGCAGGTCCACCAGGTGGTCCGGGAGGAGGTTCACCTCGTCGATGTAGAGGAAGCCCCGGTTGGCGCGCGCGAGCAGGCCGGGCGAGAAGACGCGTTCGCCCCGGGTGAGTGCCGCCTCCAGGTCGAGCGCGCCGACCACACGGTCCTCGGTCGCCCCCAGCGGCAGGTCCACCACCGGCACCGGCGCCTCGACCGCACGGGGACGCTTCTTCCCGCCGCAAGGACAGCCCTCGACGCAGCCTGGCTCTCCGTCGGGGTCGCGGTTGTACCGGCAGCCCTCGACCAGCCTGATGTGCGGCAGCAGCTGGGCCAGCGCGCGCACCGCGGTGGACTTCCCCGTGCCCCGGTCGCCGAAGACCAGGACACCGCCGATCGCCGGATCGATCGCCACCAGCTCCAGCGCGAGCTTCAGCTCGTCCTGAGCAACGATCGCCGTGAAGGGAAACACCGCCATCCCTTCACTCTCCGTGGACCGGCCAGAGCCGTCAAGGACGGCCTCAGCCCTCACCCGGGGCGGCGCGTTTCACCCTGGGCGACTCGAAGTGGCCCTTCAGCCGCAGCCGCTCCACCGGCCGGCCCTCGACCAGATGGGACTGGACGATCTCGTCGACGTCCTCGAGCTTCACCCGGCCGTACCAGACGCCCTCGGGGTAGACGACGACGGTGATCCCGAAGGCGCAGGCGTCCATGCACCCTGCCGCGTTGGCCCGAACCTCGCCCTTCAGCCCGAGCTTCGCCACGAGCTCCTTGAAGCGCCCGAGCACCGCCTCGCTGCCCTTCTCCGCGCAGGAGCCCTTGGGGTCCCCGTCCGGGCGCCGGTTGGTGCAGATGAAGACGTGAAGTCGATAGGGAGGCATGACCGGGGACGCTCCTAGCATCCGGACTGCGCTGGGCACCACCAGCGCACTCGGGCACGCTCGGGGTCCATGGACGCCCTGCCCGAGTCACTCCGCTCCGCCTACGACCCCGAGCGTTTCCGCCGCGAGGGCCACGCTCTGGTCGACCAGCTCGCCGACTACCTGCGCGCCGCGACCACGCGTCAGGGCCCCGTCCTCCCCTGGGCCGACCCGGAAGCCAACCTCGCCCGCTGGCCCACGCGTCCACCGGAGGAGCCCGGGACCTCGCTCGACGAGCTGATGGGCCGAGTGCTCGCCGAGTCCAACCACCTCCACCACCCCCGCTACCTGGGGCACCAGGTGACCGCACCCCTGCCCTCCTCGGCGCTGGTCCACCTCGCCTCGGCGCTGCTCAACAACGGCACCGCGGTCTACGAGATGGGTCCGGTCTCCGCTCCGCTCGAGCGACGGGCGCTGGCCTGGATGGCCGAGCAGGCCGGATTCCCTGCCGGCGCGGACGGCGTGCTGACCTCGGGCGGCTCGGTCGGCAACCTGACCGCGCTGCTCGCCGCCCGCCAGGCCGTCACCGGACGCGACGTCTGGGACGAGGGCCTCGCCGGTGGCAAGCCGCTCGCCATCCTGGTTCCGGACGAGACCCACTACTGCGTGAAGCGCGCCGCGCAGATTCTCGGCCTCGGCAAGTCGGGCATCTTCTCCATCCCGGTCGACGAGCGGTTCAAGCTCCGCCCCGAGGCGCTGCCCGGGGCCCTCGCCGTCGCCGAGCGCGCCGGGCGGCAGGTCTTCGCCGTCGTCGCCAGCGCCGGGTCCACCTCCACCGGCGCCTTCGACCCGCTCGAGCCGGTGGGCGCCTTCTGCCGCCAGCGCGGCCTGTGGTTCCACGTGGACGGCGCACACGGCGCCTCGGCGGTCCTCTCCCCGAGGTACGCGCACCTCGCCGCGGGCCTCGACCGCGCCGACTCGCTGGTCTGGGACGCGCACAAGATGATGCTCCTTCCGGCGCTGCTGACCGCGGTGCTCTTCCGCGACGGGAAGCGCTCGTACGAGGCCTTTTCCCAGCGGGCCGACTACCTCCTCCGCCAGCATGCCCAGGGCGAGTGGTGGAACCCGGCGCACCGCACCCTGGAGTGCACCAAGCGGATGATGGGGGTCGAGCTCTGGGGAGCGCTCGCCCTCCACGGCACGCGGATGTTCTCCCACTACCTGACCCGGATGTTCGACCTCGGCCGGACCTTCGGCCGGATGCTCGACGACGCCGACGACTTCGAGCTCGCCGTCGAGCCGGACTGCAACATCGTCTGCTTCCGCCACGTCCCGGAGGACTTCCAGGACCTGGACGGACATCAAGAACGGGTGCGGGCCCGGCTCCTCGCCGAGGGCAGCTTCTACCTCGTGCAGACCCGGCTCCGGGGTCAGGTGCACCTCCGGGTGACCCTCATCAACCCCCTGACCACCGAGTCGGACCTCGAGGCGCTGCTCGGCGCCATCCGCCGGGCCGCGGAGGCCTGAGCGGGGCGCCCGTTCCTGGGACGCCCACCCCCGCAGCCGGTCATTCGGCACCGGTCCAGCGCCCGACACCCGGCCCGCTCCGCCAACTTCGGAGACGCCATCCCTGGCCTGGACGGTGCAAGCTCGCCGGACCATGCCGAGCCGACCTCCGTTCCTCGTCTCTGCGGCCGACGTCCCCGAGACGCGGCACCGATATCCGAACAGCGACGAGGACATGGCGCCCTCGCGGGCCATCGGTCGCGCCGCGGGCCTGCGCAAGGTCGGCCTCCACCTGGTCCGCCTTCTTCCCGGGACCCGCACCTCCTGGCCGCACGCCGAGTCCTCCGAGGAGGAGTTCGCCTACGTCGTCGCCGGAGAGGTGGACGTCTGGATCGACGGCGAGCTGCATCGGCTGAAGGCCGGTGACCTCGCCGCCTTCCCGTCCGGGACGGGCATCTGTCACACCTTCCTCAACGACGGCGACCACGAGGCGCTGCTCCTCGCCGGGGGCGAGGCGGACAAGGAAGAGAACCGCATCGTGTACCCGGTCAATCCGAGCCGCCGGACGGACCTCCCTCCCAGTCGCTGGTGGGACGATGCTCCACGGCATCCCCTGGGCCCGCACGACGGCCGGCCGCGCCGGCGCTGAGCCATGAACACCCTGCTCCAGGACCTTCGCTACGGACTGCGAAGTCTCAGAATCCGCCCGGGCTTCGCGCTGGTGGCCATCGTCACGCTCGCGCTGGGAATCGGCCTGAACGCCGCGGTCTTCACCGTGGTGGATGCGGCGCTCCTCCGCAACGTCCCGTACGCCGAGGCTGACCGGCTGGTCCACCTGTGGCAGGTGCAGGACAACGCCGAGCGGAGGCGCTTCCCCTTCGCCTGGCAGACCCTACGGGAGCTCCAGGCCTCGGACCTGTTCGCCTCCGTCGCCGGCTACTCCACCGCTCCCATCGCCTGGACCGGCCGGCCCGAGCCGGAGGAGCTGCCCGCGCTGCTCGTCTCCGCCAACTTCTTCGAGGTGCTGGGCGTTCGCCCGGCGCTCGGACGCGCCTTCCTCCCCGGCGAGGACGAGCTCGGTGGGCCGCGAGCGGTCGTCCTGAGCGACGCGTTCTGGAGGACGCGGCTCGGAGCGGACCGGGAGATCGTCGGAAGGACGCTGAGCCTGGGCGGCGAGCCGACCACCGTGGTGGGCGTCCTCCCCCCGGGGTTCCCCTTCGCCCCGGGGCTCGACGCACGGGTGGTGATCGCCGCACAGCCTCGCGGCGACCGGGCCACCCGGCGAATCCTCAACTGGATCCGGCCCATCGCCCGGCTCCGCGACGGGGTCACCGTGGCCCAGGCACGCAAGCACCTGGCCTCCTTCGAGGATGCGCTCCGGGAGCGCTTCCCCGACGCGCTCGGAGGCGTGGTGACCGACGTCGTGCCGCTCCGCGACGAGCTGGTCGGTCGGGTCGAGCCGGTGCTGGTGCTCCTCTTCGTCTGCGTGAGCCTGGTGCTGCTGGTGGCGTGCGTGAACGTCGCCAATCTCCTGCTGGCCCGGGCGGCAGGCCGGCAGAAGGAGATCTCGGTCCGGGTCGCGCTCGGCGCCGGACGCGGCCGGCTCGTGCGGCAGCTGCTCACCGAGAGCGCGCTGCTGGCGGCGGCCGGGGGGGCGCTCGGGTTGCTCGCGGCGCGCCTCAGCCTGCCGCTGCTCCTCGCCGGGATTCCCACGAGGACTCGCGCCGGGATGCCCTTCCTCGAGGGCCTGGAGGTGGATGGGCGGGTGCTCGGCTACGGCGCTGCGGTGGTGATTCTCACCACCCTGCTCTTCGGCCTGTTGCCGGCGCTTCGTGCCTCCCGTCCGGAAGTCCAGGGGATGCTCAAGGACGCCGCTCCCCCACCCTCAGGTCCGCTCCGCTACGGGGTCCGGGACCTGCTGGTGACGGTGGAGATCGCTCTGGCGGTCATGCTGCTCGGCTCCGCGGGCCTCATGGGGAAGAGCCTCCTCCGGGTGCTCTCCGCCGATCCGGGTTACCGACCCGAAGGGGCCCTGGGGCTGGAGGTCTCGCTCGCCGAAGCAGGTGCGCAGCCGCCTGGAGCCATCATCGCCCTGAAGGCCAAGGTGCAGGAGGCGGTCGAGGGCATCCCGGGCGTCTCGCTCGCCGCCCGGGTGAACTGGATGCCGGGCACCGGCAGCGGCGGCTCGCACAGCTTCGTCCGTCCGGACCGTCCTCCACCCGCCGGCCCCGAGCCCGAGGGGTACTACCGCGAGGTGAGCCCGGGCTACTTCCGCACCCTCGGGATCCCGCTGCTGGGCGGGCGGGACTTCGGTCCGGAGGACAGCCGGGCATCGGCCGCGGTGGTCATCGTCAACCGCGCACTCCAGCAGCGGTACTTCCCCGGCGAGGACGCCATCGGGAAGACGATTCGACCCATCTCCTCGACCACCGGTGCAGCGCTGACCATCGTCGGCGTGGTGGGGGACCAGACGCTCGGGGGTCTCGACGAAGCGCGACCGGCAGTCCTGTACTACCCCGACACCCATGCGGTCTCGCCGCGCTGGGCGGTGGTGGTCCGCTCCGATCGTCCGGGCATCGCCGAGGAGCTGCGGAGGACCCTCCGGGACGCCGCGCCAGGGCTGGTCGTGGGGCCGGCCCGGCAGCTCGGCGCGGTGCTGCAGCAGGCACCGACGATGTTCCTCCGCCGCTACCCGGTGTTCCTGCTCGGGGTCTTCGCCGCCGTCGCGCTGGTGCTCGCCTGCGTGGGCATCTTCGGAGTGGCCTCGTTCGCCGTGGCCGGGCGCACCCGTGAGTTCGGGATCCGGATGGCGGTGGGCGCCGTGCGGCGCGACATCGTGGGCCTCGTGCTCCGGGGCAGCAGCGCCCCCATCGTCGCCGGGGCACTCGGTGGACTCGCGGGCTCGGTGGCGCTGGCCACCGTCTTTCGCGGGCTCCTGTTCGGTGTGGCGAGCGCGGACCCGGGCGTGCTCGCCGCCGTCGCCGGCGTGCTCGGCGCCGTCGCGGTGGTCAGCGCGCTCCTCCCCGCGCTCCGGGCCTCGCGCGTCGACCCGGCGGTGGCGCTCCGCTCCCTCTGAGCGGCCGGATGTGGGGTGTCCCAGGCCCGAGCGAGGGGTCCCGGAACCGGGATCGCCGTTCGCGTCTCCCGAGGCTCCTCCTGCCGCAATCGAGGGGACGAGGCGGCGTGCACCTTGCACGACGGCTCGTGGCGGAGGAGCACGGATGCACGGTGAGCAGAGGACTCTCGGAGCTGCGGAGGAGCGCTCCCGGGGAAGTGCGCTCTCCGGGCTCCGGCGGGATGCCACATATGCCCTCCGGCAGCTCTGGCGGGCGCCCGGATTCACCGCCGCCGCCGTCGGGACGCTGGCCCTCGGCATCGGGGCCACCAGCGCCATCTTCAGCCTGGTCTGGGCGGTGGTGCTCAAGCCGCTCCCCGGAGTGGACCCGCAGCGGACCGTGGCGGTCGAATCGCTGCTCGACGGCCAGCCCGGTGGCGTCTCCGCCGGCAACTTCAACGACTGGCAGGCGCGGGCGACGCAGTTCGACCACCTCGCCGCAGTGGATGGAGCGAGCTTCAACCTGAGCGAGGCCGGCACCCCGGAGCGGGTCGCTGCCAGCCGGGTCTCGAACGGGTTCTTCGACGTCTTCCGGACCGCGCCGCGCCTGGGGCGAACGTTCGCCCCGTCCGAGGACAGCCCGGGGCAGGAGCACGTGGTGGTGCTCGGCGAGGGGCTCTGGCGCCGGCGTTTCGGCGGAGACCCTGCCGTGCTCGGGCGGCCGATCCGGCTCGGTGCCCATTCGTACACCGTGGTGGGGGTCATGCCGGCGGGGTTCGATCCGCTCCTGGACCACACCCAGCTCTGGGTTCCGCTGGCGCTCACCCCGGCGCAGCGGGCGATGCACGACGAGCATTACCTCCTGGTGCTCGGGACGTTGAAGGGCGGCACGACCCGGCCAGCGGCCCAGCGGGAGATGGAGTCGATCGCCGGGCAGCTGGCCCGGGAGTTCCCCCAGAACAACTTCGGGCGCACCGCGCGGGTCACGCCGGTGGGCGCCTTCCTGGTCGGCGACACCGCCCAGCAGCTCTGGGTCCTGCTTGGCTCGGTCCTGCTGGTGCTGGTCATCGCCTGCCTCAACGTGGGGAACCTCCTGCTGGCGCGGGGCACCGCGCGGACCCGGGAGCTCGCCGTCCGCGCTGCCCTTGGTGCCGGAGGACGGCGAATCGTCCGGCAGCTGCTCACCGAGAGCGTCGTCCTCGGGCTCCTCGGTGGCGCGGTGGGCGTCGTCCTGGCGGGGCTGCTGGTCCTGGTGCTCCGCGCCTCGGCGCCGGCGGACGTCCCCCGGCTCGGCGAGGCGGAGCTGGATGGGGTGGTGCTCGCGTTCGCCCTGGCCGTGACCCTGGGCAGCAGCTTGCTCTTCGGTGCGGTCCCGGCGCTCCGGGCCGCGAGAACCGACCTCCACGGCACGCTGCAGCGGGCGGCCGCGGCGCAGTCCGGCGGAGGACGGGACCGGCTACGGGGCGGGCTGATCGTGGTCGAGGTCGCGCTCGCCGCGACCTTGCTGGTGGGCGCCGGGCTCCTGGTCCGCACCGCGCTGTACCTCGGCACGGTGGAGCCGGGCTTCCGCCCTCGCGGGCTCCTCAGCGCCCGGCTCTCGCTTCCAGTCGGCGTCTACGATGGAGCGGAGGCCGCCAGCGCTGCCTTCTCCCGGGTGGTCCACTCCCTGGAGGCGATGCCGGGGGTGGACGCCGCCGCGGTGGTGACGTCGGTCCCGCTCGACTCCTCCCAATCGAGCAACGGGCTCGTTCCCGAGGGAACGTCGTTCGACCCCGGGAACCGCATCAACTCGCTCCTCCGGGTGACCACCCCGGGCTACCTCCGGGCGATGGGGCTCGAGCTCCTGCAAGGACGCTTCATCGACTCGACCGACGTCGCCGGTTCCGAGCGGGTGATGGTCATCTCCCGCGCGCTCGCCCGGGCCGCCTTCCCCGGTCAGGACCCGATCGGCAAGCGCATCGACTGCTGCGAGGGCGGCCCCCGGCACATCGTCTGGAAGACGGTGGTGGGCGTCGTGGAGGACGTGCACACCTCGGGGCCGGCGGGGCAGGTCCAGCCGGAGTTCTACCTCCCGCTCGCGCAGGCGCCGCCGGAGTCGTGGCGCTGGAACCAGCAATCGATGAACCTGGTGGCGCGGAGTCAGCAGGGCGACGCGAGCCGGCTCGTCCCGGTGATGCGCGCCGCCGTCGCCCAGCTGGACCCGTCGCTGCCGCTCTACGACGTGGCCACGATGGAGACCCGGCTGCAGAACTCCACCGCGCTCTACCGGTTCCTCCTCCGGCTGCTCGGGGCGCTGGGCCTGAGCGGACTGCTCCTCGCCGCCATCGGAGTCTACGGAGTGGTGGCCTACGCGGTCGTCCAGCGGCGGCGGGAGATCGGCATCCGGATGGCGCTCGGGGCCACGGCCCGGGAGGTGCTGGGCATGGCCGCCCGGACCGGGCTCACGCCGGTGGCGATCGGGCTCGTGCTCGGGGTGGTGCTCTCGGTCCTGCTCGGGCGCGCGCTCGCCGGCGTGGTGCGCGGGGTGGGGACGACCGACCTGCTCACGCTGGGCTGCGTCGCCGTCCTGCTCCTCGCCGCGTCCATCGCCGCGGTGGTCGTGCCGTCGCGGCGGGCGGCACGGGTGAACCCATCGGAGGCGCTCGCCAGCGAGTGAGACTCGACCGGGCGCCCGCGTGTCAGACCGGCGAGCGATGGTCGATCCCCTGCCTCCGGACTCCCCGGGGGCGGGTGAATCGACCAGGGGACGCCATGACCGTGCAGCACAGGGGAGACACGGTGCACCTCAACGCATTGAGTGTCGGCGAACAGAGTCCCCCTACAGGTTGAGCTTTCGAGCGGTCAGGCGCTTGACAGCCTGCTCGCTTTGAGCAAAATCACTTCTGCATACGGCGGCGCTTCGGAAGGCGCTGAAGAGACGAACGAAAGTCGGTCCGCCGCCGAAGACCACCCCACCACCCCAGCACGGTGTTCCGGAGCGCGCCAGGGCGCGTTCCGAACGGCTCCGTGCGCTCGACGGCGTTATTTCAGGAGATTCCATGGAGCGTGAGCAGAAGTCCCCGGCGTCGAAGGTGAAGCAGGCGAAGGAGCGCAAGGCGGCGGTGCGTGGTGGCCTGAACATCCCGCGCTACTTCACCACCCCGGGGGTGGACCCGGCCGACGAGATGGCCTGGGAGTACCGGACCGCCGGCATCACCGGCGAGGACGGGAAGGTGGTCTTCGAGCAGAAGGGCATCGAGGTCCCCAAGTCCTGGTCGATGCTGGCCACCAACGTGGTCGCCTCGAAGTACTTCCGGGGCACCCCGGGCACGCCCGAGCGCGAGACCAGCGTCCGGAAGCTCGTCGCCCGGGTGGTGGACACCCTCACCCGCTGGGGTCAGGAGGGCGGCTACTTCGCCACCGAGACCGACCGGCTGACTTTCCACGCCGAGCTCACCCACCTCCTCCTCCGGCAGAAGGCGGCGTTCAACTCGCCGGTCTGGTTCAACGTGGGCGTCGAGGCCCACCCGCAGTGCTCGGCGTGCTTCATCAACTCGGTCGAGGACTCGATGGAGAGCATCCTCGGGCTGGCCAAGACCGAGGGGATGCTCTTCAAGTACGGCAGCGGCACCGGCAGCAACCTCTCCCCCATCCGCTCGAGCAAGGAGCTGCTCGCGGGCGGCGGCACCGCCTCCGGCCCGGTGTCCTTCATGAAGGGCTTCGACGCCTTTGCCGGGGTGATCAAGAGCGGCGGCAAGACGCGCCGCGCGGCGAAGATGGTCATCCTCAACGCCGACCACCCGGACATCCTGGAGTTCATCCGCTGCAAGGCCGAGGAGGAGAAGAAGGCCTGGGCGCTGATCGACCAGGGCTACGACGGCAGCTTCACCGGCGAGGCCTACGGCTCGATCTTCTTCCAGAACTCGAACAACTCGGTCCGGGTGACGGACGGGTTCATGAAGGCGGTGCTGGACGACCAGGCGTGGCAGACGCGCTCGGTCCGTGACGGCCGCCCCATGGAGACCTACCGGGCCCGCGACCTCCTCCGGGAGATCTCCGAGGCGGCGTGGCTGTGCGGTGACCCCGGGCTGCAGTTCGACACCACCGTCAACGAGTGGCACACCTGCCCGAACACCGCACGGATCAACGCCAGCAACCCCTGCTCCGAGTACATGTTCCTCGACGACTCGGCCTGCAACCTGGCGTCGCTGAATCTCATGCTCTTCCGCAGCCCGCTCGACGGCAGCTTCGACGTCGAGGCGTTCAAGCACGCGGTGGACGTGGTGCTCCTGGCGCAGGAGATCATCGTCGGGTTCAGCAAGTACCCCACCCAGAAGATCGAGGTGAACAGCCACGCCTACCGGCCGCTGGGCCTCGGCTACGCCAACCTCGGCGCGCTGCTGATGGCCACCGGCCTGCCGTACGACTCGGACCAGGGCCGGAACTACGCCGCGGCCGTGACCTCCCTGATGTGCGGCGAAGCGTACCGGATGTCGGCGAAGATGGCGGAGAAGATGGGCGCCTTCAGCGGTTACGCGAAGAACGCCGAGCCCATGCTCCACGTCATCGGCAAGCACCGCCGTGCCGCCTACCAGGTTCCGCCGGAGGGCGTGACCAAGGATCTCTTCGCCGCCCAGCGTGGGGCATGGGACGAGGCGTTCACCCTGGGGAGCGAGTTCGGTTACCGGAACAGCCAGGTCACGGTCCTGGCCCCCACCGGTACCATCGGCTTCATGATGGACTGCGACACCACCGGCATCGAGCCGGACATCGCGCTCATCAAGTACAAGAAGCTGGTCGGCGGCGGGATGCTGAAGATCGTCAACAACACCGTCCCGCTCGCGCTGCAGCGGCTCGGCTACAGCACCACCGAGGCACAGGCGATCATCCAGTTCCTGGACCACCGGGAGACCATCGAGGGCGCCCCGGGGCTGAAGGCGGAGCACCTCCCGGTGTTCGACTGCGCGTTCAAGCCCTCCAAGGGCGAGCGGAGCATCCACTACCTCGGCCACCTGCGGATGATGGGCGCCACCCAGCCCTTCCTCTCCGGGGCGATCAGCAAGACGGTGAACCTGCCCAACGCGGCCACGGTGCAGGACATCGAGGAGGCCTACCTCGAGGCATGGAAGCTCGGGCTGAAGGCGGTGGCGGTGTACCGGGACGGGTGCAAGCGGAGCCAGCCGCTCAACACCTCCAAGAAGGAGGAGGCGAAGGTCGAGGCCCCCGCCATTCCGGCCGAGGCCACCCGCGCGGTACGCCGCCGGCTCCCGGACGAGCGCCGGAGCATCACCCACAAGTTCAGCATCGGCGGCCACGAGGGCTACCTGACGGTGGGCATGTACGACGACGGCACCCCGGGCGAGCTCTTCGTGGTGATGGCCAAGGAGGGCTCGGTGGTGTCGGGTCTGATGGACAGCTTCGCCACCGCAATCTCGCTGGCGCTGCAGTACGGGGTGCCATTGCAAGTCCTGGCGGACAAGTTCAGCCACACCCGCTTCGAGCCGTCCGGCTTCACCGGCAACCCGGACATCCCCATCGCCAAGTCCATCACCGACTACATCTTCCGGTGGCTGTCCCTGAAGTTCGACAAGCCGGCGCTGGAGGAGGGCGAGGACGCCGACGCCGCGCCGGAGGTCCGGGCGCTGCCCACCCCGGCGCCGGAGCAGATCGCCGACCCGGTGGAGGCCGCGCCGCGGCAGGCGTTCCTGAACCAGCAGGACGCGCCGCCGTGCCATACCTGTGGAGCGATCATGTACAGGAGCGGCGCCTGCTACAAGTGCAACAACTGCGGCGCCACCAGCGGCTGCAGCTGAGCGCTGAGCCGCGCTGACCGTTCTCGCCGCCCGACGCGCCACCCGCGGTGCGTCGGGCCGTCGCACATTCGGGTTCTCGAGGCATCGGCCCGAGGCTGCCGGTCATCGACAGGCCTGCGAGTAGCACACCAGTCTTCCATTGCAGTGATAGCCGTGGGTCCAGAAGTACCGGCCGCCCCGCTGGCACGCGCACCGTTTCTGGGCCGGATCCGCCGTCGGGCAAAGCGTCGCGAAGGCTCCATCCGAGCACTGCGACTTGTACCGTAGGGTGGAGAGTTCTGGCCCGCAGCCGTCACCTTCCACGTCCCTGTTCCTCTCCGTGACCCAGTCCGGAGGGTCTTCGATGGACGGCTTGCGTCCCGAGCTGGGGGCAATCGCCGTGGCGCCGCAGGCTGTGATGAACAAGGTCCCCAGGAGCACCCCGAGGAGATGGTGCTTCAGCATGTGCGCGCCCGCATAGCGATGATGGAGGCAGAACGGCGTACCCGGAAGCACGTCTATTTCGGCGCCGGGCTCACCGAGGCCAGCACCTTGTTCCACCGGGCGACCTCGCGCTCCACGAGCTTCCCCAGCCCATCGGGCGTCTGGGCCACCTTGTCCGAGAGGTCCGCGCCGAGGTCGAGCAGCCGCTTCCGGGTGTTCTCGTCGGCCAGCGCCTTGGTCAGCGCGTCGCTCAGCTTCTTCACCACCTCGGGCGGAACGCCCTTCGGGGCGAAGATCGCGTTCCAGGCCGAAACCTGGAACTCGGGCAGGCCGCCCTCCTTCGTCGTCGGCACGTCGGGAAGCGCCGGTGAGCGCTGCGGCAACGCCACCCCGTAGGCCCTGATCGTTCCGGCCTGGATCTGCGGCACCAGGTTCACGATCTGGTCGCACATGTAGTCCACCTGGCCGGAGACCAGGTCGTTCAGCGCCGGGCCGGTGCCGCGGTACACCACCCGGGTGGGCTTCGCGCCCAGGAGCGAGTTGAGGAACGCGCAGGTGGTGAAGGAGACCGAGCCCACCCCGGCGTGGGCCTCGTTCAGCTTCGACGAGTTGGCCTTCACGTAGGCGACGAACTCCCTGAGGTCCTTGGCCGGGAAGCTCTTCTTGGCGACGATCACGATCGGCGTGCCGGCGGCCATGCCGATGGGCTGGAAGCTCTTCACCGGGTCATACTTGAGGTCCGGGTACACCGCTGGCGCGGCGCCGTGGGTGCCCATGTGGCCCATGATCAGCGTGTAGCCGTCCGGTGCGGCCTGGGCCGCCTTGGTCGTGCCGGTGGTGCCTCCTGCCCCGGCAACGTTCTCCACCAGGAGCTGCTGTCCGAGCGTCTTCCCCATGTTCTCGCCCACGATGCGGGCCACCACGTCCGTCGGGCCGCCGGCAGCGAAGGGGACGATCAGGGTGATGGGCCGTTCCGGGTAGGCCGCCCTCCCCGAGATCGGGGCGGCGAGCGCGGCGGCGAAGATCAGCGGACGAAGCCTCATGACGTCACCTCCAGACCGGCGAGGAATTCATTCGACGAACACCTCTTCCCGGCGGGCACGGATGCCGGGAAGCACTGCGACCACCAAGACGATCAGCCCGGTGAGGAGAAGCCAGGCGCTCACCGGGCGGGTGACGAAGACGGTGAGGTCGCCGCGGGAGATGGCCAGCGCCCGGCGGAGATTCTCCTCCAGCAGCCGCCCGAGCACGAATCCGAGGAGCAGGGGCGCGCTCTCGAAGCCGAGCCGGGTGCCGGCATAGCCGAAGAGCGCGACGAAGGCGGTGAGGAGCACGTCCCCCGGCGAGTTGTTCACCGAGTAGATGCCCACACAGCAGACGATGACGATCGCCGGGAAGAGCAGCCGGTAGGGCACCTTGAGCAGCCGCACCCAGACGCCGATCAGCGGGAGGTTGATGACCAGCAGCATGAGGTTCCCCAACCACATGCTGGCGATGACGCCCCAGAAGAGGCTGGGGTTGCGGGTCATCACCAGCGGGCCGGGGACGATCCCGTGGATGGTCATCGCCCCCACCATCAGCGCCATCACCGCGTTGGGCGGGATACCGAGGGTGAGCAGGGGGATGAAGGAGGTCTGGGCGCCGGCGTTGTTCGCCGACTCCGGTCCAGCCACTCCCTCGATGGCCCCGCGGCCGAAGCGGCTCGGGTCCCGGGCGAGCTTCTTCTCCAGGGCGTAGGAGGCGAAGGGTCCGAGCACCGCGCCGTTGCCGGGGAGGATGCCGAGGATCGCCCCGAGCAGGGTCCCGCGGACGATCGGCGCCGCCGACTGTCGGAGGTCCGCGGCGTCGGGCAGGAGCGGGCCGATGGCACCGTGCACCACGTCGCGGGCCTGCTCCACCGACAGGTTGCGCATCACCTCCGCGAATCCGAAGAGGCCCATCGCCAGCACCGCAAAGTCGAAGCCGTCCGACAGCGAGGCCACCCCGAAGGTCATTCGCTCGGCGCCGGTTTCCAGATCATTCCCCACCGTGGACAGCAGCAGTCCGAGGAGCACCATGGCGATCGACTTGAGGATCGATCCCCGGGCGAGGACCACCGCGAACGCCAGGCCGGCGGTCATGAGCGCGGCGTACTCCGCCGGGCCGAAGAGCAGCGCCACCCGGGTGAGCGGAACGGCGAGGGCGGCGATGATCAGCGTCGCCACGCACCCGGCGAAGAACGAGCCCAGGGCGGCGATGCCCAGCGCGACCCCCGCCCGCCCCCGGCGTGCCATCTGGTGTCCGTCCAGGGTGGTGACCACCGAGGTGACCTCGCCGGGGATGTTCACCAGGATGGCGGTGGTGGAGCCCCCGTACTGCGCTCCGTAATAGATGCCGGCGAGCATGATCAGCGCCCCCACCGGCGGCAGCCCGAAGGTCACCGGGAGCAGCATGGTGATGGTGGCGATCGGCCCGATGCCCGGGAGCACCCCGATGAGCGTTCCCACCAGGCACCCCAGGAAGCACAGCCCGAGGTTGGGCACGGTGAACGCGACCGAGAAGCCCAGGGCCAGGTGGCTGATCAGTGTGCTCATTGGCAGATCGCTAGAGGGTGAACCATCCGGGGAGCACCAGGACCGGGATCGGTAGGTGGAGCAGGGTCCGGAAGAGCCCGATGCAGCAAGCAGTCACCGCCACCGAGAAGATCGCCAGCTCCCGCCAGCGGGTCTCGGGCGAGGCGGCACCCGCGACCAGAATCGCCAGCGGCCCAGCGACCACCAGGCCGGGCACTCGGATGGTGAGGGCGAAGGCCACCACCGCCAGGCCGATCAGGAGCGGCCCGCGCAGCGGCCACCGCCCGAGCGGCTCGCCCGCCCGGGTGAGCGACAGCAGACAGAGACCGGCGCCCGAGGCTCCGAGGAGCACCGCGAGCACCCGCGGCACGAAGCCCGGGCCCGGGGCGCCCAGCCGGCCGCCGGCGAGCGGGGCGGTCGCCCAGATCGCGAAGAGGGACACCGCCACCAGGCTCGCCCCGGCCACCAGGTCCTGCGGAGCACGGACCCGCACCTTGCGCATCTCCCCTCCGGAGCAGCGTATGCCGGCCCGGGCATCAAGGAAGACACCGCCGAGGGCTGTCAAGCGATCCCGCCTGGAGTAGAGGGCACGGTCCATGACCCCCTGGTTCCGGGCGATCCTCCTCGTGGCCCCGCTCCTCTCCGAACCGGCCCTGGCCGCCGAGCCTCGACCCTCCCCCGCCCTCGCCGCGCTGCTCGCCGAGGACTGGCAGCACCACCTCTCGCGGAGCCCGACCTACGCGTCCATCCTCGGCGATCGCCGCTGGAACGACCGCTGGGACGACCTGTCGGCGGCGGGCATCGAGGCCGACCACCGGCACGACGTCTCGTTCCTCCAGTCGCTCGGGAAGCTGACCAAGGGCAAGCTCTCGCCTGCCGACCGGCTCAATGCCGAGCTTGCTGGGCGTGAGCACCAGGAGCGCCTCGAGGCCCACGCGCTGGGGCTCCACCTCCTCCCGCTGAACCACCTGCGGGGGCTGCCCGAGGGGACCGGCGAGTTCCCGGGGGTGCAGAACGCCGGGGAGCTGGGGACGCAGCTGCGCTTCACCACGGTCGAGGACTACCGGGACTGGGTCGCCCGCCTCGACGGGTTCGGCGCCTACGTCGACCAGACCATCGCCCTGCTCCAGGAAGGGGTACGCCGCAAGATGGTCTGGCCGCGGGTGGTGCTGGAGCGCATTCCGCCGCGGCTGGACCTGCTCGTCGCCGCCGCTCCGACGGCGAGCCCCTTCTACGCGCCCTTCACCCGGATGCCGGCGTCGCTCCCCGAGGCCGAGCGGAAGACGCTGGCCCAGACCGCCGAGCGGCTCGTCCGCGAGCGAGTCCAGCCGGCGTACCGGCGACTCCGGGACTTCGTGATCGGGACCTATCTCCCGGCGGCGCCGACCGAGGTAGGGGTGGGACGGTGGCCCGAAGGAGAGCGCATCTACGCCTGGTCGGTGCGCCACTACACCACGACAGCCATCACCGCGGAGCAGGCGCACCAGCTGGGCCTCTCGGAGGTGGTCCGCATCCGGGCGGAGATGGAGGCAGTGAAGGCCAGGGCGGGCTTCAAGGGAACGCTGGCCGAGTACTTCCAGGACCTCCGCACCGACCCGCGCCACTTCTTCAAGACCGGCGACGAGCTGCTTCTCCACTCGCGCGACCTGGCCAAGCGCATCGACCCGAAGCTGGTCCGATTGTTCGGGACGCTGCCGCGCGCGCCGTACGGGGTGGAGCCCACCCCGGCGGCGATGGCCCCGGATGCGCCCACCGGCTTCTACTACGCAGGCGCCGAGGACGGGTCGCGCGCCGGCACCTACTGGGTGAACACCTACCGGCCGGAGACCCGGCCCCGGTGGGAGATGGTCCCGCTCACCTTGCACGAGGCGGTGCCTGGCCACCACCTGCAGATGTCCCTGGCCTCGGAGCAGCAGGATCTCCCCGCCTTCCGCCGCCACCTGTACCACTCCGCCTTCGGCGAGGGCTGGGGGCTCTACTCGGAGACCCTGGCCGACGAGCTCGGCCTGGTGGACGAGCCCACCGACAGGTTCGGGCAGCTGGTCTTCGAGATGTGGCGGGCGGTGCGCCTGGTGGTCGACACCGGGATGCACCTCGAGGGCTGGAGCCGTGCCCGGGCCATCCAGTACTTCCTGGAGAACACGCCGCGGGCAGAGCTGGACGTCACCAACGAGGTGGACCGGTACATCGTCTATCCGGGCCAGGCGCTGGCCTACAAAATCGGGCAGCTGAAGATTCGCGAGCTCCGCACCCGGGCAGAGCAGGCGCTCGGGCCCCGCTTCGACGTCCGCGCGTTCCACGACGCCGTCCTGCTCCAGGGCTCGCTGCCCCTCGACGTGCTGGAGCGGCGCATCGACGCGTGGATCGCCGCGCAAAAGGGGCGCTGAGCTCGCTCGCCCCGGGGTTCAAGCCGGGTGAGCCCGATGGTCGGCAGAGGGCCCGGGCCGCTGCACGTCGCGACGCTGCGGGCGCACGGCTCCGTCGTCCCCTCTCCACCGACGCCCCCGGATCGCCCCCGCTCTGCCTCCGCACCGGAAAGGGGCCCGCTCGCCGAGCCTCGGCAGGCCCCGCCCCCGGGTGACGACGCGGCGCGAAGGCGGAGGCGACACGATGACACCCGCTTCACTCGACGGGGCAGCGGAGGGCGTCACCGAGGAACCACCCGATCGTCGTCCTCGACCCACCCTCGGCGGGTACTGGCACCCAGGCGCGCGTGGTGCGCGTCCGAGGCATCTCCAGAGGGTGCCCGGTCAGGAAGTCCGGAGGGTCTCGCATGCGTCTCGACGGTAAGGCAGGCTGTGCTGGAGCGCTGGTGCTGGTGCTGACAACCGCGGCAGTCGCCGGCGCGGAGGAGAACGAGCGCGATCGAGAGCACGGCCGGGAGGAGATCAACGTCCAGGTCGGCGTCCGGCCCTACTACCTCATCGACAAGCTGGACGACGGCCCGCTGAAGTCGCGCCTGAAGGCGTGCCGGAACCTCGAGTTCCACCGGACGCAGTTCTCCATCGGCCACCGCGGCGGGGCGACCTTGCAGTTCCCGGAGCACACCCGGGAGGACCACCGGGCCGGCGCGCGGATGGGCGCGGGGATCCTGGAATGCGACGTCACCTTCACCAAGGACGGGCAGCTGGTCTGCCGCCACGACGAGTGTGACCTGCACACCACCACCAACATTCTGGTCACGCCCCTGGCCGCCAAGTGCAGCAAGCCCTTCTCGCCCGCGCAGTTCGACGCCGCCGGAAACCGCACCGTTGCTGCCTCGGCGCTCTGCTGCACCAGCGACCTCACCGTCTCGGAGTTCAAGTCCCTGAAGGGGAAGATGGACGCCTCCAACCCCAGCGCGACGACCCCGCAGCAGTTCCAGGGTGGCACGGCGAACTGGCGCACCGACCTGTTCTCCACCGGGGCGGAGGTGCTGACCCACAAGGAGAGCATCGAGCTCATCCGCTCGCTGGGCGCGAAGTTCACGCCCGAGGCGAAGGTCTTCAATCCCGGAGCGAGGACCACCCCGGAGGAGGTCTTCGGGAGCAACCCCCGGGCGAAGTTCACCCAGAAGATCATCGACGAGTACAAGGCGGCCGGCGTCCCGGCGCACGACGTGTGGGCACAGTCGTTCTTCCGCGAGGACGTCGAGTACTGGATCCAGCACGACCCGCAGTTCGGAAAGCAGGCGGTCTACCTCGACGACCGCTACGACACCGGAACCCCGAAGCTCGACCCGCTGAACCCCGCCACCTGGGTCCCCAGCTTCCCGGAGCTCCGCTCGCGCGGCTACCGGATCATCGCTCCACCGATGTACGTGCTGCTCACGGTGGACGACGGGAAGATCGTCCCCTCGCCCTACGCCAAGGCCGCCCGCGCCGCCGGTCTGGAGATCATCACCTGGACCCTGGAACGCTCCGGGCGGATCGACGAGGAGGTCATCCCCGGCAAGGACTTCTATTACCAGTCGGTCATCCCGGCGCTGAAGAACGACGGGGACATCCTGGTGGCGCTCGACGTGATGGCCCGCCAGATCGGCATCCTCGGGATCTTCTCCGACTGGGCTGGCACGGTGACCTACTACGCCAACTGCATGGGCCTGTAGGCAGCGGCCCGGGGGCCTCCTCACCGGGGCCCTCGCCGCGCGCCCGCGGACGCAGTGAGCTGACCCGCGTCCCGCTTCCGGGACGAGCGGCCGGTCCGCCCGGGGCAAGGCCCGTTCGCGGCTCCCCGGCTGCCGAGGGCGCGCTGCCGCGCTACAGGGGCCGAGGCGAGGAGGGTCCATGCTCTTGACGCTCTGGTTCGCGTGTGTACTCGGGTCAGCGGACGAGGCAGCGGTGACCGTGGAGGTCCGGCCAGGAGCGGCAGCGCTCGTGGCCAGTGGGCAGGAGCAGCTGCTCTCGGTGGACTTCGTTCTCACCAGCCAGTCCTCAGAGGAGCTCACGGTGGGCGCCATCGAGCTGTCGGTGCTCGATCGCGCCGGGAAGCTCCAGCTGAGGAGCACGGTGAACAGCGACGGCGAGCGCCCGAGCATCGACGTGCTGGGCACGCACCGGCTGCGGCCCGGAGAGCCGGAGCTGATCATGAATCCCTTCCAGCGGCTCGACGGCGCGCTGGACGCCTCCGAGCTCCGGTTCGAGTTCAAGCTCTACGGCAAGGAGCAGGTGAGCCACGCCACGGTCACCCTCCATCCGCGGAGAACCACCCCCACCGCGGTGCGGCTGCCGGTCGAGGGTCGCCTCTGGGTGTTCGACGGCGACGACTTCTACTCGCACCACCGGCGCTTCGACTTCGTCTCCCCCACGGCGCGCCAGCTCGGGTTCCGCTCCAACGTCCTCCGGCACGCGGTGGACCTGGTGCTCCTCGACGCCGAGGGCGCCACTCACCATGGCGATCCGGATCGCAACGAGAGCTGGTTCGGCTTTGGCCGCCCGGTCCTCGCCGCCGCGCCGGGCACCGTGGTGGCCGCCGTCGACTCCCGACCGGACTCGAGGCGGCTGGACCTGGCCCTCCTGAAATCAGACCGGATGGCGATGTTCGGCAATCACGCCGTGGTGAAGCTGGACTCGGGCGAGTTCGCGCTCTACGCGCACCTCCGCCAGGGGAGCCTGCGCTGCAAGGTGGGGGAGCGGGTCCGCGAGGGCCAGCAGCTCGGCTCGATCGGGGCATCGGGCGGCTCCGCCATGCCCCACCTCCACTTCGAGCTGCAGACCTCCTCCGACGCCGATGGCGAGGGACAGCCAGTGAGGTTCAAGGGCTTCCGGAGGATCCTGGGTTCGCGGGCGGTGGCCGTGCGCTCGGGGATTGTCGAGACCGGGCAGATCCTCGAGGCAGCACCCGCCAGCCGGTAGGCGTGGGGCAGCGTCCCCCGGCCCGGAGGCTGAGAGAATCGTTGACTCAGCGGGCACCGAGCGCGGCCAGCAGCTGCTCGAGCTCCACCCGGTGGCCCGCGTCATGCTCGGCCATGAGCTCGGCCAAGCGCTGGACGGTGATGATCCCCTGCTCGCCGAAGCGGGCGGTTCGAGCGAGCGCGCGCGAGTCGAGCCCGTGGAGGACCGAGAGGTTCCGCCCGCGCGCTTCGGCGAAGGAGCGCACCGCTGCGGCGAGGTCCTGGGAGGGGTACGCCCGGCGCGCGGCCACGGCGCCGCCGTCGAAGTCGTCGAGCACCGGCTCCTGCTCGCGGAGCATCCGGCGGATCCGGAGCGTGTACCCCTCCTCTTCCAGGTCACGCAGATGACAGCAGTGCTCGACGAGTGAGAACACGCCGGGAGCGGGCTGCCGCGTCCACTCGGCGCGCGGCAGACGGTCGGCGGATGATTCCAGGAGGCGGGGCATCGCGGCGAGCTGGTCGATCAGGTCGCGGGGCAACATCCCACCCTCGGCGTTCCCGGTCGTCACCCGGCCGCTCCGGAACGCTGGAAGTGGGAGGTCCGGACGACCTCGGCAACCTCCATCTCGTAGAACTCGTACCAGCGCTCGCGCCCGCGGCGCTGCGCCTCGAGGTGGCGGGGTTGCATCTTCCAGTTGCGGAGGGATTCCTGATCCCGGAACCAGACGATCGTCAACCGCTCCCCGTCTGCTGCCCGGTACGACTTGTGCTGCAGGTAACCGGACTGGTCGAGCACCAGCCGCTCCAGCTCGGCGTCGAGGTCCTGGTAGTCCTGTCCGGCCTCGGGCGTCAGCCGGGATCGAAAGAGGATGACGACCATGGAGCACATGCTACCCAGAGGGCCGCCCCGGGAGCGGTACAGACCCCGCCGTCTCGGGCTGGATCGCCAGCCGGCCAGCGGGGTCGTTCCGCGCCCGTCGGGGTGGACCGTCGGTCGCGGCTCGACCCGGGAGGCGGGCGACACCGGGAGCAGAACCCGGCCGGAGCCGTGGGTGGCCTGCTCTCGCTCAGCGCTCAGGCTTCCGACGTTTCGGCAACACCGCCGAGGATGACCTGCTCCAGCAGCGCCTTCTGGACGTGCAGACGGTTCTCGGCCTCCTCGAAGACCCGCGACCGGGGACCCTCGAGCACCTCGTGGGTGATCTCCTCCCCGCGGTGGGCGGGAAGGCAGTGGAGCACGATGGCGTCGGGACGGGCACCGGCCAGCAACGCCGTGTCCACGGTGAAGCCCTGGAACGCCTTCACTCGCGCGGCCGCCTCGGCCTCCTGGCCCATGCTGGTCCACACGTCGGTCACCACCACCTCGACACCGGCGACGGCCTCCCGAGGATCGCCGGTCACCACCAGGTGCCGTCCGGCAGACTGGGCCTCCACCGCGGGCGGCCGGAACTCCACCGGGGACCCGAGCTGCAAGGTGAAGTCCAGCAGCGGTGCCGCCTCCAGGAAGGAACGGGCCATGTTGCCCGAGCCGTCGCCCACGAAGGCGATCCGCTTGCCGGCCAGCGCGCCGACCGACTCCTCCACGGTGAAGAGGTCGGTCAGCACCTGCACCGGATGTCCGCCGTCGGTGAGCCCGTTGATGACCGGCACCGAGCTCCAGCGGACGAACTCCGCGAGGCGGGCGTCGGCGCTGGTGCGCATCACCACCGCGTCGGCATAGGACGAGACGACCCGCGCCGTGTCGGACAGGGGCTCGCCGCGGGCCAGCTGGCTGGTGCCCGCGCTCAGCTCGATCGCGTGGCCGCCGAGCTGGAACGCGGCGGCGGCGAACGACAGTCGGGTGCGGGTGCTGGCCTTCTCCATCAGCAGCACCACCGTCCTGCCGGCCAGGGAGTCCTCGAGGTGTCCTTCGCGGCGGCGCCGCTTCAGCTGCGCGGCGCGGGCGAAGAGACGGCGGATCTCCCCGCGGTCGAGGTCCGTCATCCGCAGGAAGTGTCTCATCGAGAAGCCCCGGCGAGCGTGGCAAAGAGCTGGGCGAGACGCGGGACGGCGGACGCGGCGGCGCGCGCGTCGGAGGCAGCCTCGCGGAGCGCGGCGATCTGCCGCTCCACCTCGGCCGGCCCGGTGGAGCCGGCGCTGCGCTTCCCCGCCACCGACGCCCGGAGGTCGCCCACCGAGGCGAGCGCCGTGGCCAGCTCGGGGTCCAGCGCCTGGGCGACGTCCTGGGCCTGCATCAACCCCAGCCCTGCCGCCTGGGCCCTGCGGACCAGGGTGCCCACCCGCCGGTACGCCGCGCGGAAGGGGACGCCCGTGCGGACCAGCGCCTCGGCAACGTCGGTCGCCTGGGTATGGTCGCGTTCCAGCGCCGCCCGGCAGCGGTCGGCGTCGAACCGGATGCGAGGGATGGAGACTCGAAGCGCGCCGAGCACCGCCAGCACGTTCGAGGCGGTCCCGAGCAGCGGCGCCCGGTCCTCCTGGAGGTCCCGGTTGTAGCCGCCGGGCAGCCCCTTGAGGATGGTGAAGAGCTGGACCAGCGCGCCCAGGCCCTGCGCGCTCCGCCCGCGCACCAGCTCGAAGACGTCGGGGTTCTTCTTCTGGGGCATGAGGCTCGAGCCGCAGGCGATCGCGTCGTCGAGCACCAGGAAGCCGAACTCGCTGGAGGAGAAGTCCACCACGTCGGTGGCCAGCCGCGAGGAATGGAGCAACAGACGGCTCGCCGCGTAGACGAAGTCCAGGGCGAAGTCCCGGTCGCCCACCGTGTCCAGGCCATTCAGGGTGAGCCGGGAGAAGTCGAGCAGCTCCTGGGGGATCCGCCGGTCAGTGGGGAGCGAGGTCCCGGCGATGGCGCCCACCCCCAGCGGCGAGGCATCCACCTGGGCGAGGGCGAAGCGCATCCCCTCCACGTCCCGGGTGAACATCGCGCCGTACGCGGCCCACCAGTAGCCGGCGCTCACCGGCTGGGCGCGCTGCCGGTGGGTGTACGCCGGGAGGAGGATCTCCCGGTCCGACTCGGCGCGCGCGGCCAGCAGGGCGAGCAGCTCGGAGAGCCCGGTCAGCACGTCGGCGCACCGCTCGCGGACGAAGAGGCGCAGGTCGAGCGCCACCTGGTCGTTGCGCGAGCGTCCGGTGTGGAGGAAGCCGGCGACGTCGCCCAGCCGGCGGGTCAGCTCTGCCTCCACCGCCATGTGAATGTCCTCCTCACCCGAGGGGAGGAAGGTGCCCGCCTCGGCGTCACGCCACAGGCCGACCAGGCCGTCGTGAATGGCGCGGGCCGCTTCGGCGGGCACGATGCGCTGGCGGGAGAGCATCGCCAGATGGGCCATCGAGCCCACCAGGTCCTCACGGAGGAGCGCCCGGTCCTGCTCCAGCGAGCTGGAGAAGGCCAGCACCTCCGGAAGAAGTCCGGGTCCGCCGGCGGCGTCGGTCTTGGCGATCAAGCCCCTCCCCCGTGCAGGCGGCTGTACTCCTGGAGCTGGAGTCCGAGCAAGTTGATGAAGCCCTCGGCGGCCTTGTGGTCGAACTTGTCCTCCCGGCCATAGGTGGAGAGGAGCTTGTTGTAGACGCCGAACTGGGACGTCCGCCCGACCACGCGGAGCGATGCCTTGAACAGCTTGAGCGTCACCTCGCCGGTCACGTGCCGGTTGTGCTCGTCGTTGAACGCCTGGATGGCGCGGCGGAGCGGCGAGAACCAGAACCCGTCGTAGGTCAGCTGGGCAAAGGTGGTGTCGAGCTGCGCCTTGGTCCTGGCGGAGAGGCCGAGGGTGGTGAAGCGCTCGAGGTCCTGGTGCGCGGCGATCAGGGCGATCGCCGCCGGGCACTCGTAGGTCTCGCGGCTCTTGATGCCGACGACCCGGTTCTCCATCAGGTCGATTCGGCCGACGCCGTGCAGACCCGCGAACTCGCCTACCTTGGTGATGAGCTTCGCCGGCGACAGCCGCTCGCCATTCACCATCACCGGATAGCCCGCCTCGAAGCCGATCCGGATGAGCCCCGGCTCGGCCGGCGCGTCCTTCCACGACTTCGTCCAGGCGAACGCCTCCTCGGGGGGCTCGGTGTTCGGGTCCTCGAGGACTCCGCCCTCGATGCTCCGGCCCCAGAGGTTCTCATCGATGCTGAACGGGCTCTTCCGGGTGGTGGGCACCGCGATGCCGTGCTTGGCGGCATAGTCCATCGCCTCGTCGCGGCTGATGTTCCGCTCACGCTGCGGAGCGATGATCTTCAGCGCCGGGTCGAGCCCCTTCACCGCCAGATCGAACCGCACCTGGTCGTTGCCCTTGCCCGTCGCTCCGTGGGCCACCGCGGTCGCGCCATAGGTGTGGGCGACCTCCACCAGGTGCTTGGCGATCAGCGGGCGGCTGAGGGCGGCGGACAGGGGATAGACGCCCTCGTAGAGCGCGTTGGCCTGGAGCGCGGGGAAGCAGAAGTCCTTCGCGAACTCCTCCTTGGCGTCCACCATCTCCATGGCGATGGCGCCGGCGGCCTTGGCCCGCTCGGTGAGCGCCCTGGCGTCCCGGGCCTCGCCCACGTCGGCGTGGCAGCAGACCACGTCGTAGCCGTAGTCCTCGGAGAGGATCCGGACCAGCACCGACGTGTCCAGGCCTCCCGAGTACGCGAGGACGATCTTCTCTCTCTTCATGACCTTCTTCCCTTCCGTAGGAGTCCCTGGAGGACCCTGGTGAGCCTCGACGCCGAGGCAGCCTGCATCGGAGCGACGAAAACCGTGTCGTCGCCGGCAATGGTTCCCAGCACCTCGGGGAGCCGCGCCTGGTCCAGCGCCAGGGCGACCGCCGGGGCCGCGCCGGGGGTGGTGTGCACCACCACCAGCGCGCCGTTGTCCCGCACCCCGCGGACCAGCGGGTCGAGCGCCTCCAGCAGCCCCGGAGCAGCCGCCGCAGAACCCTCGGAGGGAAGCTCGTAGAGCGTGCCGCCCTCGAGACCGGGGGCCCGCCGGGCGCCGAGGCGGGCCAGATCGCGGGAGAGCGTCCCCTGCGTCACCTCGAAGCCCTGGTCGGACAGCAGCGAACGCAGCTCCTCCTGGGTGGCGACCTTCCGGCCCTGGATGAGACGGCGGATGGCCTCGCGGCGGGCCTCGGTGCTCTGCTCCTCGCGCGCTCTCATCCGGCGGTCACCAGCGTGCCGACACCGTGGTCGGTGAAGAGCTCGGCGATGGTGGCGTGGGCCAGCCGGCCGTCGAGCACGTGGACCCGCTCCACCCCGCCGGCGAGCGCACGGAGGATGGCGTGGACCAGCGGCTTGCTCTGCTGAGGGACGGCGCCGTCGGCGAGCTGCCGCTCGAGGTCGGCGACCGTCAGCTGGTTGCGGACCTCTCCGCCGGAGACGAGCCCCTTGGCATCCTGGAGGAGGATGAGCTTGGGCGCCCCGAGCGCGATGGCCACCTCGGCGGCGGCGCCCTCGGGCGAGAGGTGGAGCGTCTCGCCGCCCGGGCCGATCCCCACCGGGGCGATGACCGGGAGGTAGTCCTTCTCCATCAGCATCTCCAGGAACGCCCGGTTCACCTCGCGGACCTCGCCCATGCGCTCGCCCGGAGCGACGGCGTCGGACGCCGAGGGGACGGCACGAAGCAATGGGCCGTCCTTGCCCGAGACGCCCACCGCGCGGCCACCGCCGGCATTGAGCAGCGCGACCAGATCTCCGGTGATGCGACCGGTGAGGACCATCTCCAGCACGTCGGGGTCGACCGGCGGCATCCCCTCCTCGGGCGGGACGGCGCCGTGCACCACCACCGGCCGGAGCCCCACCGAGCGGAGGAGGACCACGTCCTCGCAGAAGCTCGCCCGGTTCGAGCTCTTCCGGAGCCCCTCGCCGCCGTAGCCCAGCACGCAGGTCGTCCCCGAGAACCGGGAGATGTACTTCAGCGCCTCCACCAGCAGGGTCTGCTTGAAGCCCGGGCTGTACCGGGTGAGCCGGTCCTCGCGCCGCACCGAGCCGTCCGCCTGGGGGACGATCAGCGAGGTGTAGTCGGCGTTGATCTTCACGTAGTCGTAGCTGAAGTCGCAGCCCCAGGCGGTGCCCGAGTCCTTGCCGGCGGCGAGCGCCACCTCCACCACCACCTCCGGCTCCCGCATCCGGGCCCGCAGCGTCTCCGGGTCGTGCGGCTGGGGCGCGCGGTCGCCGAACACCCGGATGCCCTGGATCCGAACCTCGGCCTGCTCGGGGTCGATCGGATAGTCCTGGCTCCCCGCGCGAGCGCCGACGGTGGCCAGGACCCGCCCCCAGTTGGGATCCGCACCGAACAGGGCCGTCTTCACCAGCGGGGAGACCGCGATGGCCTTGCTGATGTCCCGGGCGATGGCGGCGCTCGGCGCCTGGGTGATCTCCACCGTGAGCAGCTTGGTGGCCCCCTCGCCGTCGGCGGCGATGTCCCGGGCCAGCTCGCTGCAGACGTCGGTGAGGGCGGCGCAGAAGCTCTCGAAGTCCGGTCCCGCCTCGCCGACCGGCGCATTGGCCGCCATGCCGTTGGCCAGGGCGAAGACGCAATCGTTGGTGCTCATGTCCCCGTCGACGACCACGGCATGGAAGCTGGCGTCCACCGCGCTGCGCAGCGCCCGGGCCAGGACCGGCGGCGGGACCGCGGCGTCGGTGCAGACCACGGCGATCATCGTCGCCATCTGGGGGGCGATCATCCCCGAGCCCTTGGCGAAGCCGAGGATGCTCACCTCCCGCCCGCCGAGGTGGAGCGACCGGCGTGCCACCTTGGGATGGGTGTCGGTGGTCAGGATCGCCTCGGCCGCCGGCTCGCAGCTCGCGCCGAGGGACTCGGCGAGGCGGGAGAGGCTCTGGGTGATCTTCTCCACCGGCAGCGGGACGCCGATGACGCCGGTGCTGGCGGTGAAGGTCGACTCCGGTGGGACGCTCAGGACCGCGCCGAGCGCACGGCGGACCTGGACCACGTCCTTGCGGCCCTGGTCGCCGGTGAGCGCGTTGGCGTTACCGCTGTTCACCAGGATGGCACGGACGCCGGTGGCGGGGAGCCGCGGCTCGGCATCCTGCACCGGGGCGGCCTGCGCGCGGTTGATGGTGAAGCAGCCGGCGCCGGATGCGGGCACGTCGCTGACCACCAGCGCCAGGTCCTTCTTCGCCGGCTTGATGCCCGCATGGAGGCCGGCGAACCGGAAGCCCTGGACCATCATGGCGAGACTCCGGGGAAGGGCTCGAGCGCGGTTCGCTCCGGGAGGCCGAGCATGAGGTTCAGGTTCTGAACCGCCTGGCTCGCCGCTCCCTTGAGGAGGTTGTCGATCGCCGAGACCACCACCACCCGGCCCGGGTCGAAGCCCGCGTCGGCGGCGGAGACCGCCACCGAGGCGCGGGGTGTACCGGCGACGCGGGCGATGGACACCTGCTCGGGCGCATCGAGCACCTCGACCAGCGGCTCGTCGCGGTAGGCGGCGTGAAGAGCCTCGGCCAGGGCGCTCGGGCCGGCGCCCGGGGCGAGCCGCGCCGAGGCGGTGGAGAGGATGCCCCGCCTGATGGGAAGGAGGTGCGGGGTGAAGGTGAGGCGCACGGCCTTGCCTGCGCCGCGGGCGAGCGACTGGGCGATCTCCGGGGTGTGCTGGTGGCGAAGGACCTTGTAGGGCCGGACGTCATCGGCCACCTCGCAGAAGCTGTAGGCCTCGGAGGCCTGGCGGCCGGCGCCGGAGACACCGGACGCGGCGTCGATGACGATGGACTCGTCGGCGAGGAGCCCCGCCCGGAGCAGGGGCACGAGCGCCAGCGCCGCGGCCGTGGGGTAGCAGCCGGGGTTGGCGACGAGGCGGGCGGAGGCGATGGCCTTGCGGTCGACCAGCTCCGGCAGGCCGAACACCGAGGTGCCCAGCAACGCCGGTCGCCGGTGCTCGAAGCCGTAGTGCCTCGGGTAGGCGGCCGCGTCGGCGAGGCGGAACGCGCCCGAGAGGTCCACCACCTTCACCCCGCGCTCGAGGAGGGCGGGGGCGAGCTCCATCGACGCCTCGGCCGGGGTGGCGAGCAGCACCACCGCACAGCCCTCCGAGGCCTTCAGCGCCTGGGCGTTGGGACCGTAGGCCAGGGCCCCCAGCGCCCCGCCGATGCCGGTCCTCGCCCTGACGGTCGCACCCTCCCAGCGGTCGCTGGCGACGAAGCGGACCTCCACCGCCGGGTGGGCGGCGAGGATGCGGCAGAGCTCGATGCCGGAGTAGCCGGACGCGCCGACCACCCCGATGGCATACTTATGCATTTCTGGCGCATACCTATACGTACCGGCCCGCGGATGCAAGCGACGCCTGCGTGGCGGATCCCCGCTCCTACGCCGTGCCCGGGGAGAAGGACGATGCGCCGCGCGGCCGCGGCTCGAGCACCCGCAGCGCCACCTCCGCCGCCATCTCCAGCTCGGCGCGGCGAACGCCGGCCCGGGCCAGCACCGACAGCCCGTGCCCCTCGGCGGCGAAGAAGCGCGCCAGGGTCCGGACATTCTCCCGGCCCACCAGGTCCGGGTCGCGGGCCAGCGCCTCCTGGAGCCGGTCGGTGGACGCCCGCACGCCGGCGACCACCCGCTCCATCAGCGGCTCGGGCACCGTGCTGCAGCCAGTCAGCGTGTTCAGCATCAGGCAGCCCCGCGGGCCGCCGGTCTGCGTCGCCTTCTCGATCAGCACCTTGAACCAGGCCCGGACCGCCTCCGCCCCGGCCGCGGGCGGGTCGAGCACCTCCATCAACGCGCCGTTCACCCGCTCTGCGTAGCGGTGAAGCACCGCCTCGAACAGCTGCGCCTTGTCGCCGAAGGTGGCGTAGAGGCTCGCCCGGTTGACCCCGAGCGCGTCGACCAGGTCCCGCACGCTGGTCGCCTCGTAGCCCCGGGCCCAGAAGAGGTCTGTCGCGCGGTCGAGCGCCTCGTCGACATCGAATTCCCGCGGGCGGCCCATGACCCCGGGATTGTAACCCCTGGATTTACGGCGGGCTGCTCCCGTCACATCGCTGTTTCGGAACGAGCGTTCCATTATGCGCATCCAAGAGGCCGCATCCGGTCCCGGGGCCTTTCGCTCCGGAGGGGTGACGAGGGAGCACAGGTCCATGAAGCGCTTCGATTCGAAGGTGGTGCTGGTGCTGGGCGGTAACGCGGGCATCGGCCGGGCGGCGGCGGAGGCGTTCGCCCGCGAGGGCGCCCGGGTGGTGGTCTCGGCCCGGCGGGAGGAGCAGGGCGTGGCGGTGGTCCAGGCCATCCAGAAGGCCGGCGGGACGGCGAAGTTCATCCGCGCCGACGTGGCCAAGGAGGCCGACATCAAGGCGGCCATCGACGGCACGGTGAAGGAGTTCGGGCAGCTCGACGCGCTGTTCAACAATGCGGGGATCGAGGGGAAGAACGGCCCCATCGGCGATCTGTCGGCCGGCGACTTCGACGAGACCTTCGCGGTCAACGCCCGCGGCACCTGGCTCGCCATGAAGCACGCCCTCCCCCACCTGGCGAAGACCCGCGGAACCATCGTGAACAACAGCTCGGTGGTCGGCGAGATCGGCATCCCCAACATCTCCGTCTACTCGGCCAGCAAGGGCGCGGTGAACGCCCTCACCCGTACCGCGGCCATGGAGTTCATCCCCCAGGGCGTCCGGGTCAACGCGGTCGCCCCGGGGCCCATCGAGACCGACATGGCCGCCCGGATGTTCGGCGGGCTCGAGGCCTTCCGGGCCTACTTCAAGCCGCAGATCCCAGCCGGCGGCCCGGGCGTGGTGGAGGACGTCGCCGAGGCGGTGCTCTACCTGGCCTCGCCGGAGTCCCGCTTCGTGGTCGGGCAGGTGCTGACCGTCGACGGCGGCGTCAGCGCTCGCTGAGCGGTCCTGGAGGGCGGCGGGGCGACGCCCTGGTGGGCAGGGCGCCAGTTGGACCGAGGTCGTACACCTCCCGGCGGCTCGGAGAGACTCGGGCCGGTGCTCCCGGCCCGGGTGTACCGTCCGGCCATGCCGAACCTGGCACTGGTCGAAATGAAGGAGCTGTCGTCCTTCCGGAAGATCGCGCTCGGCACCTGGCGGACGGCGTACGACCCGTCCATCTACGGCACGCTGGTGCTGCGGATGGACCGCGCGCTGGCGTACATCGCGCGGTTCCGCGAGCAGACCGGCCGTCGCCTCACCGTCAGCCACCTGATGGCCAAGGCCTCGGCGATGGCGCTCCAGGCGTGCCCCGAGGCGAATGCGATCCTCCGCTGGAACCGCATCTACCTGAGGCAGCGGATCGGGGTGTTCTTCCAGGTGCTGATGACCGACGAGGGAGAGGAGAAGGCCGACCTCTCCGGCGCCACGCTCTACGATCTGGAGCAAAAGTCCCTCCTGGAGATCGTCGACGAGTTCGAGAAGAAGGTCGCGCTGGTGCGCCAGCGTGAGGACCCCGCGCTGGAGAAGACGCGCGGGACCTTCCAGCGCCTGCCCTACCTGCTCCTCCGGCCCTTCCTCCGGCTGCTCTCCTTCCTCTGCTACACGCTGAACCTGGATCTCCGGCGTCTGGGGATCGCCTCGGACCCCTTCGGTAGCCTGATGATCACCAACGTCGGAAGCCTGGGACTCGACACCGCCTACGCGCCGCTGGTCCCGTTCTCGCGCGTGCCGATGCTCTTCGCCGTCGGCGAGGCGACGGAGCACGTCCTGGTGGAGAACGGACAGGTGATGGTGGGAAAGACCATGAGCGTCAACGCGACGCTCGATCACCGGGTCATCGACGGGTTCCATGCCGCCAGGATCGCCAGGGTCCTGCGGGAATGGATGGAGGACCCGGAGGCGCACTTCGACGCGCTCGGCTGACGGGTACGGGACAGCAACCACTGTGACCTGAGCGAGGATCCCAAGCTTTCTGCAGCGCCTCCTCCCTCGGTCAACAGTTCCTATGAAAAATAGGAAATACAGCGCGTCGTCCTATTGAACATCCATGGGGAGGGGGCAATATGACGTTTCCATGGACGACGTCGACGCCGGCATCGTGGACCTCCTCCAGGCGGATGCGCGCCTCACCCAGGCGCAGATCGCCAAGAAGGTGGGCCTGTCACAGCCCTCGGTGGCTGACCGGATCCGCAAGCTCGAGGAGCAGCGGGTCATCACCGGCTACACCGCGAAGGTGGACCCCCGGAAGCTGGGGAAGGACATCACCGCCTTCATCGGCGTGGGCATCGAGCACCCGCGGTACTTCGACGCCTTCGCCAAGAAGGTGATGGGACTGGAGGAGGTCCTGGAGTGCCATCGGGTGGCGGGCCAGGACAGCTACCTGCTCAAGGTGCGGACCGAGAACACCGGCTCGCTCGACCTCCTCCTGACAGAGGGCCTTCGTACGCTCCCCGGCGTCACCCGGACCCACACCACCATCGTCCTCTGCTCGGTGAAGGAAGAGACCCACGTCGCGCCGAGGAAGGAGCCAGCGCCATGACCATCCAGACGGCGAGACGGATGCGGGGGGTCGTCCCCTCTGCGGTCCGGGAGATTCTCAAGGTGGCGGAGCGGCCCGAGGTGCTGTCCTTCGCCGGAGGTCTGCCGGCGCCGGAGCTCTTCCCCGCCCGGGAGCTGGCGGACGCCTTCGAGGCGGTGCTGCGAAAGAAGCCCGGGGCGGCGCTGCAGTACGGCATCACCGAGGGGTTTCTCCCGCTGCGCGAGTGGCTGGCCGAGCGGCTGCGGGCCCGGGGCATCCCGGCCACGGCGGAGAGCGTGATGGTGGTGAGCGGCAGCCAGCAGGGCATCGACCTGGTGGCCCGCGTGCTGCTCGACCCCGGAGCCACGGTGCTGGTGGAGAACCCCAGCTACCTCGCCGCGCTCCAGGCGTTCGCCGCCTACGAGGCCCGGGTGGTGGCGCTTCCGGGCGACGAGAACGGGCTACGGACCGAGCTGCTCGAGGACGCGGTGCGGGCGCACCGGCCGGCCCTCGTCTACCTGGTCCCGGACTTCCAGAACCCGAGGGGCACGACGCTCGCCCAGGACCGCCGGCGTGAGCTCGCCCGGGTGGCACGGCGTCACGGCGTCCCGGTGCTCGAGGACGACCCGTACGGCGCCCTGCGCTTCGCCGGCGCGCCCTCCACCCCCATCGCCGCGCTCGCCGACGGCCTCACCTTCCACCTGGGCACCTTCTCCAAGACGCTCGCGCCGGGCTTGCGCCTCGGCTGGGTTCACGGGCCCAGGCCGCTGATGCGCACCATGACCATCGCCAAGCAGGCCTGTGATCTCCAGACCGCCACCCTGGCCCAGCACGCGGTGGTCGAGTTGCTGAAGGACTTCGACTACGAGGCGCACCTCGGACGGATCCGCATCGAGTACCGCCGCCGCCGCGAGGCGATGCTGCAGGCGCTGGAGCGCAGCATGCCCCCCGGCACGCGCTGGTCCAGGCCCGACGGCGGTCTCTTCCTCTGGCTCGAGCTGCCCCCGGGGCTGCGGGACGACGACGTGTTCCGCGCCGCCATCGAGCACGCGGTGGCGGTGGTGCCCGGGAGCGGCTTCTTCGTCGGCCCCCCGGAGCACGGCTTTCTGCGGCTCAACTTCTCCAACCAGTGCGTGGCCAACATCGAGCTGGGCATCGCCCGCCTGGGGCAAACGCTGGCCGAGCTGCAGGCCACCCCCGCTGCGCCCTCGACCGTCGCCCCGGCGCTCAGTAGGCGTTCCGCGACAGGAACCCGCCCAGCGCGGTTCGCAGGAGGATCTTGAGGTCCAGGAGCAGCGACCAGTTCTCGATGTAGTAGAGGTCGTACTCGATCCGCTTCTGGATCGAGGTCTGTCCCCGGAGCCCGTTGATCTGCGCCCACCCGGTGATGCCGGACTTCACCTTGTGGCGGAGGTGGTACTTGGGGATCTGCCGCTTGAACTCCTCGATGAACACCGGGCGCTCGGGCCGCGGACCCACCAGGCTCATGTCCCCGCGCAGCACGTTGAACAGCTGCGGCAGCTCGTCCAGCGAGGTCTGCCGGAGGAACGCGCCCACCGGCGTCCGGCGGTCGTCTCCCGCCGTGGCCATCCGCGGCCCGGCCCGCTCGGAGTCCACTCGCATGGTGCGGAACTTGAGGATGGGGAAGACCGCTCCGTCCATGCCCATCCGCTCCTGCCGGTAGAGCACCGGCCCGTGGCTGGTCAGCTTCACCGCCACCGCGACGAGCAGCATCACCGGGGAGACCAGCAGCAGCGCCGCCGCCGAGAACAGGATGTCGAACACCCGCTTGGCCACCAGGTTCCAGCCCTCGAGCGGTCCGCCTTGGAGGCTGACGATGGGCAGCCCGCCGAACTCCTCCAGACCGCCGTAGAGCGTCACGTACTGGAAGAGGTCGGGGACGATCTTCACGTCCACGGTGTACAGCGCCAGCCGCTCCATCAATGACTTCATCAGCGGCATGTCCTCGGACGGAAGGGCGAGGATCACCTGGTCCACGGTCTGCTCCCGGAGCACCCGCTCCAGCTCGTCGGCGGTCCCGATGACCGGTGCACCGCGCACCGTGGTCCCGGGCAGCAGCAGGTCCCGGGAGAGCACTCCGGTCACCCGGAAGCCCAGCTCGCCCTGGTGCTCGATGGTCTCCACCACCCGCTCTCCGAGCTCCCCCGCCCCCACCAGGAGGATGGACTTGAGGTTCAGGCCCTTCCGGCGGAGCGACTCGAGCCACAGCCGGAAGGCCACCCGGGTCGTCGCCACCAGGACGAACGAGTAGCCGGCGAAGAAGAGCAGGGTGAGCCGCGAGTAGCGCTCGCGGCCGAAATAGGTGAGGGCGACCAGCACCAGGCTCCCGGTGATGGTGGCCTTGAACAGCTCGAAGACCTCCTCCAGGTGCGTCCGCACCCGGTTGGTCGCGTAGAGGCGAGACTGGCGGTAGGCCACCGGGAACAGCACCAGCACCAGCGCCAAGGTCACCAGCGTCTCGCGCAGCGGAGGCCGGGGCGCGTGGAAGGCGTCGAAGCGCGTCAGGTAAGCCAGGGCGAAGGCGACGGTGAGCATCGCGACATCGATTCCGACCTTGATCGATGTCCAGAACCGCTGCAGCCGGTTGAACACGTCCCCTGCCCTACCACGGAAGCCGGTCGCGCAGGTCGGGCCGGCGAGCGAGCAGCGCCTCCACCTTCGAGCGGAGGGCTGCCCGGAACCGCTCCGCGGAGAACATCTCCGCGCGGGCTCGGGCGCGGGACGGCTCGAAGCGCTGCTCGAAGGACTCGAAGCGGCCCAGCGCGTCGACCAGGGACTCCGGCGTCGGCGCGTCGAAGAGCAGCCCGGTGTCCGGGGTGACGGTCTCCAGGGCTCCGCCCCGCCCCAGGGCGATGACCGGGCGCCCCGAGGCCAGCGCCTCGAGCGGGGCGATGCCGAAGTCCTCCTCGCCGGGGAAGATCAGCGCCCGCGCGCCCCGGTACAGCCCGGGGACCTCGGCGTCGGGCACCTTCCCCAGCCAGCGGACGCCGGGCGGGAGCCCCGAGCGAAGCAGCCGCGCGTCCTGCCCGTCGCCGGCGATCCACAGCACCTGCCCGGTGCGCCTGAAGGCCTCCACCGCCAGGTCCACTCGCTTGTACGGCGCGAGCGCCCCGAGCCAGAGGAAGTACCCGCCCGAGGGTGGGATCGGTGCGGGAAGCTTCATCCCGAAGCGGGCGAGGTCCACGGGCGGGTGGATGACGTCCGCCTCGCGGCCCCAGAACTGGGCGATCCGCCGGGCGACGTGCTGGCTGTTGGCCACCATCGCATCGGGGTCGGCCGCAGTGCGCCGGTCCCAGGCCTGGAGCGCGGGACGGCTCGCCGCCGCCGCGAGTCTGACCGGAAGGCTCGCCCGTCCCGGACCGAAGTAGGCGTCGAACTGGTCCCACATGTAGCGCATGGGCGAGTGCACGTAGGCCAGGTGCGGCGTCCCTCGCGGCACCCGCACGCCCTTGGCCACGCAGTGGCTGGAGGAGACGACCAGGTCGAACCCACGGGTGTCGAGGAAGCGCAGTGCCGCCGGCATCAGGGGCAGCGCGGCCCGGTAGCGGTGCTCGATGCCGGGCAGCCGCTGCAGCGGCGAGGTGTGGATGGGCCGTGACTCCACGTCCGCCCCGACGCTCCCCGGCACGTGCAGCAGGGTGAAGATCTCCGAGTCCGGAAAGAGCCGCACCAGCTCGGCCAGCACCAGCTCTCCGCCGCGGCGCCCGGTGAGCCAGTCATGGACGAGAGCGACGCGCATCACGGGCGTTCGGGCCGGCCGGTGTAGCATGCCCCGGCCGCCACTCCACTCCATGGCCTCCCGGGTGCTCATCGATCTTCGGATGGTGTCCGGCCGGCTGCACGGCATCGCCCGGTACGCGCTGGAGCTCGCCCGGGTGCTCCCCGCCCTCGCCCCCGACCTGGCCTTCGAGGGGCTCGGGCCGCCCGGCGGCCTGCCGGACCTCGGACCGCTCGCGCCGGCCTTTCCGGTGCACTCCGCTCCCGCCGGGTTCCTCTCCCCGCTCGAGCAGCCGGGCCTCGCCGCCGTCCTCCGCCGGCTCGCCCCCAGCCTCTTCCACGCCACCTCGTTCTCGGTGCCGCTCCTCTGGCGCGGACCGCTGGTGGCGACGCTGCACGACGCCGCCCACCTGGTGCGGAGCGAGGAATTCGGGCCGCTCACCGCCCTGTACTACCGGCTGGTGGTGCGCCCCACCCTTCGCCGTGCCCGGGCGCTGCTCACCGTGTCCGAGTTCGCGCGCGGCGAGCTCGCCAGCCGCCTGGGGGTACCCGAGTCACGCTGGAGCGTGGTTCCCCCCGGAGTGGATGCGCGCTTCCGTCCCCCCTCCGCGGAGGAGCGGCTCCAGGCCCGCCGGCGGCTCGGGCTCCCGCCGCGTTACCTGCTCGCGGTGGGCAACCCCAAGCCGCACAAGAACCTCGCGCTCCTGGCGCGCATCGCCGCCCGGCTCCCGGTCCCCCTGGTGCTGCTCGCCGGCGACAGCGCGGCGCGGGTCTTCCCCCGGCCCACCCTGGTGCTCTCCGAGGTGGACGAGTCGCAGCTGCCTGCGCTCTACGGCGCCGCCGAGGCCCTGCTGCTCCCCTCGCGCCACGAGGGTTTCGGCCTGCCCGCGCTCGAGGCCATGGCCACTGGGACGCCGGTCCTCGCGGCCAACGCCGGCTCCTTGCCCGAGGTGACCGGCGGCGCCGCCGAGCTGCTGGATCCCGACGCCCCCGAGGCGTGGATCGCCGCGAGCAATGCCATCGTGGGCAACCCGCTCCTACGGGCCCGGTGGGTCTCCGCCGGCCGCGAGCGCGCCCGGGCCTACACCTGGGAACGCTGCGCCCGGCACACCCTCGCGGTCTACCGCGCGGCCTTCTGAGGCCGGGTGCACCAGGCCCAGGCCCCAGACGAGGGCGAAGCCCAGCGCCACGCTGGGGTGGAACGGCAGGTAGTGGGCCATGCCCAGGGTCTGGTATCCGACCCAGGAGAGCGCCGCCCCGAGCGCCACGGTGTTCCCGCCGCGCGCCCGGCGCAGCAGCGCGCGCAGGAGCGCCGCGTGGAGCAGGACCCACAGCAGCAGGCCGGGGACTCCGGTCTCCGCCCAGACGGTGAGGGCGATGGAGTGCGCATCGCGCGAGAGCATGTCGCTGATGCCGGTCACGTCCTGACGCGCGAGCGCCGCCGTCCGGTAGTTGCCGAAGCCCACCCCGAGCCACGGGTGCTGGTGGACCAGATCCCACCCTGCGGCGCGAGCCAGCGCCCGCTCACCCCCCACGAAGTTCTCGGTCGCCTGGCCGAGCCGGACGTGCCACCCCGGGCTCACCAGCGCCGCCGCCGCCACGGCGAGAACCCCCGCCCCCACCGCCGCCCGGACGCGCGCGCTCCGGGTCACCAGCACCCCGGCCACCAGCACCAGCAGGACCGCGGTGAGGAGCGCCGCCCGCGCGTAGGCGAGGACGATGCACCCCACGCAGGCGAAGGACAGCGCGGCGGCCAGCGCACGGGTCCGCGGCGCGGCGGGACGGAGCGCAGTGCTCAGCGCTGGCCCGAGTGCGGCGATGGAGGCGTGCGCCAGGCGGAGGCGGTGAAAGAAGAACCCGCCCGCCGCGTAACGGTCCTCGTCGCCGAACGTCTCGTGCACCCGGTCCACCGGCACCCGCAGGACGCCCGGGATGGAGATGGACCAGCGCACCAGGTGCTGCACCGCCGACAGCGCGAGCGAGACGAGCCCCCCGGCGAGGAAGAGCGCGGCGGGCCAGGTCCAGCGAACGACCTGCGCACCGAGGAGCGCCGCAGCGGCGAGGGCCGCGGTGTCGAGGCAATGCAGCCAGAGCGCGGCCGGAGGAAGTCCTGGGGTCCCGAGCGCCCGCACCACCAGCGGGGAGAGCGCCTGCCACGCTGCGAGCCCGAGCGCCGCGCCGGCGGGAAGTCGCGCCTCGCCCGGAAGGGACGCCCCGCGGAGGGCCAGCATCGCCGAGGCGACGAGCGCCAGGTCCGCCACGCCCTGGAGCAGCCCCTCCGCCAGCCAGAACGCGGCGGCCCAGGCAGCCACCAGCGCCGTCGCCACCCGAGCCGGACTCACGCCCGCGCTCCGGACCACCCTCCCCACCGGAGGACGCGCCGACCTGTCCCCGGAGGAACCCAGAGCAAGATCGCCAGGGCCAGGCTGAGCGCGAGCAGGGGCAGCACCGCGGCGACCAGCGGCGCGAGACGCCCGGCGCTCACCAGCGCCCGGGCGATGACGGTGAGTCCCCACAGGCCCATGGTGACCGCGAGCCCCTCCACCAGCGCCCCGGTGAGCGAGCCCCCGCGGCCAGGGCGCAGGGCGAGCGCCACCGCCACCAGCGCCGCCGGAACTCCGGCCAGGGGGTAGGCGAAGCGGTTGCCCAGCGCGAGCAGGTAGAGCCGGTCGGAGAGGCCCACCTCACGGCGGGCGCTGATCTGCTGCCGGAGCACGCTCAGCCGCATCTGCTCGGGCCGCCCCGGCCGGATTCCCAGCAGCACGCGGGTGATGCCCAGGTCCAGCGTCTCCTCCGGGAGCTGGGTCAGCTTCAGGCCGCCCCGCCGGTCGAACGTTCGCCGCGTCACCCCCACCAGCCGCCACCGCGTGCCGCCGGCGTGCTCCATCCGCTGCGCGTCCACCCGCTCGGCGAGGTCGAACTCCGGGGTGAGGCGGAGCACGGTGACACCCTGGAAGCCAGACTCCACGTCGCCGCTCTCGAGGTGGAGGATGCGGTCGTCGTGCCGGAACCACTGCTTGCGCTCGTAGAACGACCGCCAGTCGCCCCAGCGGTGGAAGCGCAGAGCGGTGATCTCGTCCACCCGGCGGCTGGCGCGACCCACCACGAACTCGTCGAGCAGCCCCAGCCCCACGGCCGCGGCCAGGGCCACCGCCCCCACCGGGAGGAAGAGCATCCGCCGGCCGAAGCCCAGCGCGAGGATGGCGGTCAGCTCCCCGCGGCGGCGGAGCAGCGAGACCAGCGCGGCACCGGCCAGGAGGAGCGCCGCCGGAGCGAGCTGGTGCGCCGCCACCAGCGCCTTCCAGGCGTACAGCTCGGCCACGTCGCGCACCCAGTTGGGGCCGGTGTACGAGCGAGCGCGGTCGACGAAGTCGGCGACCAGGAAGACCACCAGGAGCCCGGCCAGCACCGCCGCCACCAGGACCAGGTAGCGGCGGAGCAGGTGGCGGAGGAGGAGCCCACGCATCAGGCCACCAGCCCCCGCCGGGTGAGGCGGACGAAGAGCCAGGTCCCGAAGGCCCCGAACAGAAGATTGGGCGCCACTCCGGCGAGCGAGGGGGCGAGGCGCCCCGCGCTGCCGAGGTTCTCGAAGCTCCGCTCCACGATGTAGTAGGCGACGTACACCCCCAGCGCCAGGAGGTATCCGCGGGTGCGGGCCGCGCGGGACGACATGGCCAGCGGCACCCCGAACAGCGCGAAGGCCAGGGGCGTCAATCCCTCGGCCAGCCGGACGTGGAACGCGGTCAGGAACGGCGCCGGGCTCTTCCCCCCGCCGCGCGCCTCGTCCGCCGCCACGAGCAGCTCGCGGGGAGTGAGCTCCTCCTTCGGCGAGCGGAAGTGATTCTTCCGGAGAATGGAGTCCTCGACGCCCACGGAGAGGTTCCCATCGCGGAAGGTGAGGATGGCGTAGTCGGTCCCGGTCTGCTCGGCGCGGTGGACCTCGCCCGCCCGGAGACCCACCGAGAGCGAGGCCCCACGACCGGAGGGGTTCACCGTGCCCTCGTGCGCCAGCACCAGCAGCGGGGCGCGCGGATCCCGGTCATCGTGGACCAGCACATGCGTCCAGACGCCGCGCTCGGGGTCCACCTCCTGGGCGTAGAGCGTGAGGTCGGTCAGGTCCTCGTAGAAGACGCCGGGGCGGACGTCGCCGAGCACGTTCTTCTTGATGACCTCGCTCACCTGCACCTTGACCTGCTTCAGTCCCCAGGGCTCGGCGGTGGAGGCGAGGAGGAGGACCAGCACGCCCAGAGCTCCGCCCACCGCCAGCGGCACCCGGGCCAGCTGCCAGGGGGTGGCCCCGAGCGAGAGCAGCGCCAGCAGCTCACGGTCCTCTCCCAGCCGGCCGAGCCCGAGGAGGATGGCGAGCAGGAAGCCGACCGGAAGGGACATGACCAGCAGATGAGGGCTCAGGTGCACCACCAGGCGGAGGAAGTCCCACGGCGTCATCGCCGAGCCCAGGAGCACCTCGGTGCCCCGGAGGAACTGCATCACGAACAGCAGCAGGAAGAGGAACACCACCCAGAGCGAGAGTGGGATCAGCAGCTCGCGCAGCAGATACCGGACGAGCAGGGGGAGCTCGGGCCACCTCACGCGCGTGGTCCGAGCCCCTTGCTGCCGATGTCCCGCCGGTACTGCATTCCCTCGAAGGAGATGCGGCTCACCGCGCCGTAGGCGTTGGCGCGGGCTTCGGCCAGGGTGGGCCCGCGGGCGCACACGGTGAGCACCCGGCCACCAGCGGTCACCAGTGCACCGTCCCGGAGCGCGGTGCCGGCGTGGAACACCTGGCAGCTGCCGCCGATGCGGTCCACACCCGAGATGCGCTCACCGGTCACCGGCGCCGCGGGGTACCCCGGGCTCGCCAGGACCACGCCCACCGAGGCCCCGGGAAGCAGGGAGAGCGGCCCGGGGGCGAGCGTGCCGCGGGCGCAGGCGTCCAGCCAGGGCAGGAGGTCCTCCCCCACCGACATCACCAGCACCTGCGCCTCGGGATCTCCGAACCGAGCGTTGAACTCGAGCACCGCCGGGTCGCCCGGGCCCACCATCAGCCCGGCGTACAGCGCGCCGCGGAACGGCGTCCCCCGGGCGGCCATGGTCCGGAGCACCGGGGCAATGACCTCCTCGCCCACCCGGCCCAGCGCCGCCGCGTCGAGCACCGGCGCCGGGCAGTACGCCCCCATGCCTCCGGTGTTGGGTCCCTGGTCGCCGTCGAGGAGCCGCTTGTGATCCTGCGCCGGCGGAAGCAGCACGTAGCGGGAGCCGTCGCACAGGGCGATGACACTCACCTCCTCGCCGTCCAGCACCTCCTCGAGCACCAGCGTGCGCCCGGCCTCGCCCAGCGCGGCGAGCGCGCGCACCGCCTCCACCGCCTCGTCCACACCGCGGGCGACGATGACGCCCTTGCCCGCCGCCAGCCCGTCCGCCTTCACCACCACCGAACCGCGGGCGCGGGCCCAGTCTTCCGCCTCCCGCGCCGAGGTGAACGCTCGCCCGGCGGCGGTGCGGACTCCCGAGGCGAGCATCACCTCCTTGGCGAAGGCCTTGCTGCCCTCGAGCCTCGCCGCCGCGGCGTCGGGACCGAAGACCGCGATGCCGGCGGCCCGGAGCGCGTCGGCGACGCCCGCGACCAGCGGTGCCTCGGGTCCGACCACCACCAGGTCCGCCCGGGCGTCCCGCGCCACCGCCACCACGGCCTCGGGACGGTCGGCGACCACCGGCCGGTTCTCGGCGAACGAGGCCGTGCCGGGGTTTCCCGGCGCGCAGATCAGCCCCGAGAGCCTGGGGCTCTGCGCCAGCTTCCAGGCGAGCGCGTGCTCCCGCCCACCGCTTCCCAGGACCAGCACCCGCATCAGTGTCGATCAACCCTCCGGCGGCAGAAGGTACAAGGCCCGCCGGGCCGAGGCGTACTCCGGATCGAGCACGATGACACGCTGGAGTCGTTCCCGGGCGGAGACGATCGCTCCCGAGCGGGCCTCGGCCTCGGCCAGCCGCACCTGGGCCGCGAGCAGCCCCGGGCTCAGCGCCTGGGACTCACGGAGCGCGCGCTGGGCGCCGTCGAGGTCGCCGGAGGCGAGGCGCGCCGACCCCAGCGCGTACTGGGCGAAGCCGCTGGTCCTCCCTCCCGCCGCGACCGCCTCGTGGGCGCGGGCGAGCGCCCCGGCGGTGTCGCCCCGGGCGGCGAGCAGGATGGACTTCCACCCCAGCACCAGCGCCTGGGTCGCCCCGGTCTTGAGGATGCGGTCGATGAGCGCCTCGGCCCCTGGCGCGTCCCCCTGGTGCACCCGGAGCACCGCCTCGGCCAGCAGGGGCTGACCGTCGCGGTCGTCCTTGCTCAGCAGGACGAGACGCTCGGCGGCACCCTTGAGGCCGTCGCCGGGCAGCAGCGGCGGGACCCCGGGGCCCTCCCGGAAGGGGTCGGCCTGGAGCGCCGCGGCGACGCTCTGGAGCGCCCGCTCGCGCACGCCCGCCATCGCCCAGGCGGCACCGGCCCAGAGCTGGGCATCGGTCCGGCGGGCATCCGTCGAGGCGGCGCGGTCGAAGGCCTCGGCCGCCGGTTGCCAGCGCTGCTGGGCCGCCCGAACCCTACCCTCGAGGAGCGCCGCGAGGCTCGCGTCGCCGAGGCGGTCCAGGACCGGGCCGAGGTGTGCGGCGGCCTGCTCCACCGCTCCCCGGTCCAGGTCGACGAGCAGTCCCTGGAGGTGTGCCTGCACGTCGTCCGGGGCGATCGCCAGCGAGGCGGCGACTGCCTGCGTCGCGACGGGGATGTCGCCCGCGGCACGGGCCACGCGGGCGAGGGAGATCTGCGCCCGCAGCAGATCCGTCCCGGTCAGTCGCCCGCGCTGCACCGCGTGGACCAGGAGCTTCACCGCCTCGGCAGGAGCGCGCTCGGCGCCGGCCCGGAGCGCGGCCATCTCGATCACCGCCGGCCCGTCCTGGGTCGCGGGGCTCGCCTGGAGCCGCTCGTAGAGGCGCCGCGCCTGCGCCGTCTCCCCCACCTGTCCCCAGAGCCGGGCCAGCGCCCGTGCGGTGCGGGGCTCGTCGGGGTCCACCGCCAGGCGGGCCTGGAGATCCGCCCCCGCGGCACGGGGTGCACCGGCCGCGTCGTGTGCCACCGCGCGGACGTTGAACACCCGGCGCTGGCCCGGGTCTCGCTGCTGGACCTCCTGCAGGAGGGAGAGCGCGAGCGCGGCCGACGAGGTGGCGTACGCCTCGGCCAGCACCAGCCGGGCCCGCGTTCCCCAGACGGGCGAGGAGGCCGCGGTCGGAGCGGGCGGTGGCCGCGCATCCGGCGGCGACGGTGGCGGCGGCCGGGTGGCGTCCACCGCGGCCTGCCCCAGGCTCCGGGCGCGCTCGATGTCCTGCGCAGCACCGCGCACCAGCAGCAGGCTCGCCAGCCCGATCTGAAGTGGAGGCTGGCGGCCCAGCCGTTCCAGGGCGCTCTCGCCGAGGCGCGCCAGCGCATCGAGCTCCTTCGCGGAGAGCTGACTCCCCCGTCCGCGGGCGATGGCCTCCATCCACAGGCCGAGTGCCTCGGCGTTGCGGGGCTCCTGGACGAGGGCCGCCTCCAGGGTGTGCTCCGCCGCGAGCTCGGAGGCCTCGGTGTCCTTCGCCAGGTCGGCCTGGGCAGGGCCGAGAAGGTCCGGAACCGGGCGCGGGTCGGCAGGGGCCTTCCAGGATGCGAGCCGCGCCTCGAGGCCTTCGGGGAGCCGGGCCTCGGCCGGAGGCTTCTTCTTCCCCGGACGGGGAAGGACCTCGGCCACGCGCTGCAGATCCGCCGGATCGGGGCGGACGCGCAGGTACCACAGCACCGCGGAGACGGCCGCGGCGAGGCCCAGCAGGCCCAGGAGGATCCAGATCCGGCCCCGCCGCTCCGGCTCGGGCATGGTCCGGAATGCGCGGCGCGGCCTCGACGGAGGGGTGGGCGTGCGCCCGACGAGATCCACCGTGACCGGCTCGGAGGCCCTCGGAACCGGGGTGAGCGGCCCGGAGACCGGCAATCCCCGCCCGAGCGCGGCGGCGGTGCGGGCCCGGCACGCGCCGCAGACTCCGCTGGCCAGGTCGTCGGCGTCGACGAGCTTCCCGCCGCAGGCGCCGCATGGCTCGGCAGCGGTGCCCGCCGCAGGCGCAGCAGGCACGGGCGTGGCGCCGGCCGGACGAGCCGTCCCAGGGCCCGGGGCAGGACGGGGCGTCATCGCAGGGATGGCGGACGGCGCCGACCCCCCACGCGGTGCGGTGCCCGGAGCGGCCGGGGTGGGCTGCGGCCGGCGCTGGTTCCCGGGGGTGACCGGCGTCAGGGTGGGGGGCGGGGCCGGCGAGGCGGTTGGTCGCACCGGTGACAGTGGCTGCTGCAGCGGGGGGAGGGGCGTGCGCTTCCACGGATCCGACCGGTCCGTCTCCGGCCACGCGTCCGCCTCAGGCCCCCCCCGCGACGGGCCCGACGCCGGGTCATCCTCCTCGATGTGGACGTCGCTGAAGTCGATGGGCGCGGAGCTCGGGGCCTGGAGCGGGCCCGGAGGGCTCCCGCCCACCTGGCTCACCGGGGGGACGCTCGGGACCGCGGCCGGGGGGATGTCCTCGAACTGGACGTGGCTTCGCCCCACCACGAACTCGAGCTCGCTGTCCGTCTCCCACTCCAGCTCCCCGAAGAGCTCCTCCTCCTCGGGCGCCGGAGCTGGCTCGACGGTGCGGGTGGTCAGCGCCACCCGGCCGATCTGGCTCTTGCCACCCGGGGGGGTGGTGAGCGGCACGCCCCCGGGATGAAGCGCCTGGGAGTGCTTGCACCGCGGGCAACGAGCGCGGGTCGCCCGGGCGACCGACTCGTCCGGGAGGAGGTACTCGGTACCGCATTGTTCACATCGGAAGCGCATTCGTGCAGGCCGGCGTCAGTGCCGGAAGTGCCGCACGCCGGTGAAGAGCATTGCCACATCGTGCTCGTCCGCGGCGGCGATGACCTCCGCGTCTCGGACGCTCCCTCCGGGCTGGGCCACCGCCCGGGCGCCGGCCTGGGCCAGCGCGTCCAGGCCGTCCCGGAAGGGGAAGAAGGCGTCGGAGGCGACGGCGCTCCCCCGGAGCGTCTCCCCACCCCGGGCGGCGGCGATCTTCACCGACTCGACCCGGCTGGTCTGCCCGCCTCCGACGGCGAGGATCCGGTCGGCGGTGGAGAAGACGATGGCGTTGCTCTTCACGTGCTTGCAGACCCGCCATCCGAAGCGCAGGGCGGTCAGCTCGGCAGCGGTGGGAGCGCGCCGGGTCACCACCTTCCATTCGGTGGACGGCTCGACCGCGTCGCGGTCCTGCACCAAGAGGCCACCGGAGATGCTCCGCAGCTCGAACGAGGCGAAGGGGCGCGACCCGGGGGGCCAGGACCTCCGGGCATCGAGCAACCGCAGATTCTTCTTCGTCCCCAGCACCCCGCGGGCAGCCTCCGAGTACCCCGGGGCGATGACCGCCTCGAGGAAGGTCTCGGCCATCGCCCGGGCGGTGGGCTCGTCCACCTCCCGGTTGAAGGCGACGATGCCCCCGAAGGCCGAGACCTCGTCCACGGCGCGGGCGACCCGGTACGCCTTCTCCAGCACCTCGTCCTGAGCCACGCCGCAGGGGGTGTTGTGCTTGATGATCACCGCCACCGGACGCTCGGGGAACTCGAGCGCCAGGGCGAGCGCGGCGTCGAGGTCCAGCAGGTTGTTGTAGGAGAGCTCCTTGCCCTGCAGCACCTCGGCGAAGGAGACCGAAGGGCCCGGTGGCTCGCGGTAGCTGCAGTACCACGCGCCGCGCTGGTGCGGGTTCTCGCCGTAGCGGAGCTCCTGGACCTTCCGGAATCCGATCGACAGCTGGTCGGGGAAGGGAACGCCATCGCGCTCGGCCATCCAGCCGGCGATGCTCGCGTCGTACGCCGCGGTGTGGGCGTACGCCTTGCGCTGGAGTCGCCGGCGCGTCTCGGGCGAGGTCCCGCCCCGGCGCAGCTCCTCCAGCACCGCCTGGTAGTCATCCGGGTCGACGAGCACGGTGACCGAGTCCGCGTTCTTCGCCCCGGCCCGGATCATCGCCGGGCCCCCGATGTCGACGTTCTCCAGGATCTCCTGCTCTCCAAACCCCTTGGCCACGGTCTCGCGGAAGGGGTAGAGGTTCACCGCCAGGACCGAGATGGGGGCAATTCCCCCGGCTTCCATCTCCGCGCGGTCGGACGGAAGGCCGGGGCGCCCGAGCAACCCGCCGTGGATGCGGGGATGGAGCGTCTTCACCCGGCCGCCGAGGATCTCCGGGCTTCCGGTGTGCTCGGAGACCTTGCGCGCGGGCAGCCCGGCCTCCTTCAGCGTCTGGAGGGTCCCGCCGGTGCTGAGGAGCTGGAATCCGAGGTCCACGAGACCCCGGGCGAAGGGAACGAGTCCCCGCTTGTCGGAGACGCTGAGGAGGGCGATCACGGGTCCTGGGGAGTGCGACGGGAGGGCACCGGGACGAAACACCGCGCGTGGTCCGAGTGTCAACGAACGAGCGCTGCCCGGTGAGCCGGGGGGTCCACCCCGCCCCGGCCGCGGCGTGGGCGACCCGCGACGGACGATCCAGCGGCGCTCGAGTGCTCCCTGGGCAGCAGAACGCCACCGGGCTCAGTCCCCCGCTCAGTCCTCGGTGGCCTCCCGCAGCTTGGCCAGGCCGCGGGTCTCGACCTGGCGGATTCGCTCGCGGGTGAGGTTCATGATCTCCCCCACCTCCTCGAGGGTGATGCCGCCCTTCTCCGCCACGTCCAGGGCGCAGGTGTGCTCGAGCTCCCAGATCTCCTTGTCGGGGAAGTTGAGCTTGATGGACCCGGTCTCGGGGTTCACGTCCAGGTAGAGGTTGTGCTTGCAGGAGACGAAGAGGCACGGGCGCGGGCCGTTGATGCAGTCGGCCCGGGTCCGGGGCCGGTTGTCCTCGACGCTCCGGAGCAGCTCCTGCTCCTCGGGGTCCACCTCGCCGGAGAGGCGGCGCCGGCGGAGCTCGCGGGCCATCTCCTTCCGGGACATCGTCTTGGAGCGGCGGCGCTCCGCGGGCGCCGGGGGTGCGCTCTCGGGCTCGCTGCCGGGTTCCCCCGCCGCCGACTCGGGCTTGGCCTGATTCATCGCTTCCCTCCTCCGGACCGCTTGACGGCGGAACTGATCGCCGGTGGTGTCACGACAGATCGCTCCGCTCGATGGAGCCCGAGGCCCGCTGCGCGGTGAGCGCGCTGCCGACCCGGGAGAGGTCGGCCACCAGACCTTCGGCGCGGCGGCGCAGCCCGGTGAGCTCTCCCTGCAGGCTCCGCTTCTGCTCGGTGGCCAGGGCGCGCTCGCTGAGCTCGGACTCGAGCCCGCTCAGGGTCTCGTCCAGGCTGCGCTCCACCTGGTCGATGTGGTTCTTCACCCCGACGAAGGAGCGGCGGATCTCCTCGAGGGTGAGCCCGGCGGCCATCATCTTCTTGATGGCGTTGATCCGCCGCACCGACTCGACCGGGTAGAGGCCGTGGCTGCCCCGGTGCTTGCCCTTGCGGCCCACCCGGCGGCTCCGGGGGAGGAGCCCTGCCTGCACGTACTTGCGGAAGGTGGCCTCGGAGAGGCGGACGCCCTTGGGGCGGAAGATCTCGACGATCGCCCCGGCGGACAGGCCGCGGGCGAACTCGCTCTCGATGCGTGCCAGCTCTCCCGGGTCAAGATAATCCATTGAATGACGGATTGAGAATATCTTCTACTGACAAGATGATATTGAGTGGTTTCTCTTCCGGTCAAGGGGGCTCGGCCGTTCAGCACCGGTTCGCTGGACGGCAGCGCGGCGCTAACGATCGCCGGGAGGATGCTCGAGCGTGGCCGTGCGGCCCTGGACCAGCTGCACCGTGTAGGTGCCGGCGACCCCGTCGGGGCCGGTGAGCTCGACCAGGTGACGCCCGGCCGGCAGCCGCACCGTCTTGCTGCCCTGGACGTAGCCCGCACGCTTCCCGTCGACCCGGAGCTCGGCCCACGGCTTGGCGCGGATCACCAGCCGCGCCCGGACCACGGCAGCGCCCGGCGCCCCTCCCCTGCTCCGCGAGGTCCCGTCCCGCTCGGCCGCCGCCACCGTCGCCGGGGTGGGCGCAGGTGTCGCGGGCGCGGGCGAGGCCGGCCTGGCAGTCGATTCGCGCGGCACTGGCTCCGCCGTCGCGGCACCGGTCATGGCCACAGACGAGTCCGCGGCAGCCGGTCCAGGGGCTCTCGCAGGACCGCTGGATTCGGGCCGCGGCTGAGCGTTCCGCGCCGTGCTCCCCACGGGGGATCGGTCGCGCCAGCGGGCCACCAGGCCCGGGCCCGCCCGGACGGCGAGGGCCATCACCGCGGCGATCGCCCCCACCGCGAGCAGCAGCGCCGGCCAGCGGACGCGGGGTCGCGCGCCGGGGAGGACCTCGGTCGGAGCGGGCTCGAGTGGCGCAGGGGTCACCAGCTCCGTCGGCTGCACGACCGAGGCGCCCCGAGCCGGCTCGGCGGCGGCCACGCCCGGCGGGCCGGAGATCGACAGCGAGATGGGAATGGAGGCCGTGCCCGCCGCTGGCTCGGCCACCCCGGCCTCCTCGGGGAACATCCGGCGGAGGAAGGCGCCGACGTCGGTGTCCTCGAGCGAGCGGGCCCCGGCGAGGAGGACCTCGGCCAGGGCCCGCTCCAGCTCATGCGCGGTGGGCCAGCGGCGGCCGCGGTCCCGCTCGAGCGCCCGCATCACCGCCGCGTCGAGCGGAGCGGCGACGGCCGGGTTGAGCCTCGCCGGCGGGACGATCAGCCGTTCCTGGACCGCACGCAGCACCGCGACGTCGCCCTCGCCCTCGAACAGCCGCGCGCCGGTGAGCAGCTCCCAGAGCGTGACCCCGAGGGCGAAGACGTCGGTGCGGGCGTCCACCGCGTCGCCTCGCGCCTGCTCCGGGGACATGTAGGCGAACTTGCCCTTGAGCATCCCGGAGGTGGTGGCGCGGCCACCGGCCTTGGCGATGCCGAAGTCGGTGAGCTTCACCGCGCCGTCGAAGCTGAGGAGCACGTTGTGCGGGGTGACGTCACGGTGGACGAGGCCGAGGCTCTGCCCGTTCTCGGTCAGCCGGTGGGCGTACGCCAGCCCGCGCGCCACCTCCATGCCGATCTGCGCGACGAGGATGGGAGGGATGGCCACGCCGCGCTCCTGGCATCGGCGGCGCAGCTCCCAGAGGGAGTGGCCGCGCACGTACTCCATCGCCAGGTAGTAGGTGTCCTCGTGCTTGTCGAAGTCGAAGATGTGAACCAGGTTGGCGTGGTTGAGCCGGCTCGCCACCCGCGCCTCGGCGATGAACATCCGCACGAAGTCGGGATCACCGGCGAGGCCCGGACGGACGCGCTTGATGACCACGTCCTTCTCGAACCCCTCGGGACCGAGCGCCGCGGCGAGGTAGATCTCCGCCATCCCGCCCTCGGCGAGCTTGCGCCGGACGACGTACTTGCCGATGGGCGTCCCGGCGGCGAGCGTCATCGCGGAGATCGTGGCACGGGGTGGCGAGGCCGAACCCGCTACGGTAGCGGCCGCCTTCTCCGAGGGTCAAACGGCCGGGCCACCGGTCAGCGGACCCACACCGGCGCACCGGCGGAGGGAGCGGCCTGCCCCCTGCCGTCCATCGGAGGAACGGTGCTCAGCCACAGCCTCGGGTGTAGCTGACCTCGATCACCGCGCCCGGCGGCGGCGGGGCGCCGAAGACCACGGTGTTGGACGCCGCGTCGTAGACCCAGCCAGTGGCGGGCGTGCCGTTCGCCGTCACCGTCACCCCGGCCGAGTCCGGCGTCCCGCTCAGCGGGAAGCGGGTCTGCGCCGAGAACGCGCGACTCACCACGTCCTGCAGCAGCGGCCCGAAGTCCGGGGCGCAGATGGACTCGATCGCCCCGCCGGTGCGGCTCGCAGCCTCGGCGTAGCGCAGTCCCTGACCCGCGGCGCTGGGGCAGGCCTGACCCGAGGGGACGATCGCGTAGAGCGATGCCCGACCCGCCGCCCCTGCGCCCTTGAGTTGCTGGAGGAACCGCACGTAGGTGGCCACCGCGTCGGGCGAGGTGTCGTCGTCGTCGCTCACCACCACCACCGCCAGCGAGGCGGTCTCGCGGTAGAAGCTCAGATTGCCGTCGTTGGCGAGCGGCGTCCGCGGGTCGTCGGCGTGATCGACCAGTGGTGGGGTGAGCGCGCGGCGCATGGCGTCCAGCCCCTGCTGCTCGTAGCCGCACTCGCCCACCTGCACCGCCTTCTGCAATGCCTGACCGAGGTTGGGGGTGGCGCTGGTGAACTGCCGTGGCGCGCTCCCGTCGGCGGGGAAGAGCCGGCCCCCCTCGCCGCCACCCGCTCCGCCGGGACAGGCGGCGTTGGTCGGGGAGATGCCGGTGGTGGTCACCCCTACGTGGAGATCCACGCTGGTTTCCAGCGCCGCGCTGGCGAAGGCCGGCATCGCCGAGACCAGGCGCGGGCTCTCCTCGAGCATCGAGGCGGTGTTGTCGACCACGAACAGCACGTCCACCTGTCCGGGCGAGCCCTCGACGAAGCGGTCGGTCTGCCTGGCGGTGGCGCTCGACTCGCCCACCAGCGGTACCAGCAGCGGCGGGGCGAGCAGCGAGTTGTCGATGTACAGCGGCGAGAGGTTCAGGCCCGGCACGCCCGCCAGGTACTTCACGTCGAGCGAAAGGCCGGCCCCCGGGGCGAGCGTCTGCGGCAGCGGCGGGGCCAGGGCGAAGAGGAACTCCCCGTCGGTGCTCCCCGCGCCGATGACCGCGGAGTTCACCGTCACCGGCGTGCTGCAGCCGTTGACCACGTTGATCTGCCGGGTCGCCGCCGGGCAGGCGGGGCTGGCGATGCCGAAGTCCACGTAGCCGGGGTTGGCGCCGAGGCAGCTGGTTCCCACCCGGGCGGTGATCGGCACCTGGATCGGCGCCTGGGCCGTCCCGGTCACCGTCAGCTCCCCGCGGAAGCTGCCCGGCGAGGGCGGAGCGGAGAACTGGACCTCGGAGGTGAAGTACTCGCCGGGGGCCATGCTCAGCCCGACGATGCTCCCCGCGGGCAAGCTGAACACGTTGCCCCCGGTGTCGGTGAGCCCCAGCTGCTGCAGGACGCAGACGTCCGCACCGGCGTTGAGCACCTTCGCCCCGAGAAGCGACTGCGCCCCGGGCAGCACGGTGCCGAAGTCCAGCGCCGACGGGCTGACCTGGAGGTTGCACGGCGCAGACGCCGCGGCGGTGCTCTGCAGCTGGACGTCGACCGTCCCCCCGGGCAGCGAGGTGACGACCTGCAGCTGCTCGACGACATCGCCGGAGGTCGTGGGCACGAAGCTCACCGGGATGGCCACCGACGCCCCGGTGGTGAGCGTGACCGGATAGGGCACCGGGCCGAGCTGGAACTGGGAGCCCGCCCCGGCCAGCAGGGTGGCGGAGTCGACGGTGAACACGTCACCCGGTCCGCCACAGTTCCGGACCATGACCTGAGAGTCCGTCCGGGTCCCCACCGCGTGCTTGCCGAACTCGAGGAGCAACGGGGCAACGCAGAGCTTCGCCCCACCGCCCGCGCCTCGCACCGGGATGGACAGCGTGGGGTTTCGTACGCTGCTCACCGTCAGGACCACGGTCCCGGTGGCCGGGCCGAGGTGGGTGCTGAGGTACTCGAGATCCACGCTCGCCGTGGCTCCCCCGGGGATGACCAGCGGCAGCGGCGTCCCTCCGCTGGAGAAGTCCGGGTCCGACCCGGGGGCGAGGGCCAGCGCGCTCACCGTGACCGGCTCGGTGGAGAGGTTGTGGACCACCGCCACCGAGGTCGCGGCAAAGTCGGTGGGCACCTGGCCGAAGTCCACCGAGGGCGGCTCGGCCACCAGCGCCTGCAGCAGGCCCTCGCCGGTGAGGGTCACCAGCACGTCCCCGCAGCCCTTGCACCGGCTCACCGCCAGGGCGGCCCGCTTCAGACCGGCGCGGTGGGGATGGAAGCTCACCTCCTGGGTCCGGGTCTCGCCGGGCTGGAGCGTGAGCGGGGACATGGAGAACTCGTCCCCGCCGGCTCCGACAATGCGCCCGCTGACCTCCACCACCAGCGGGCTCGGATTGGAGAAGGTGAGCTGCTTCACCTTCTCCGCGCCGACCTCGATCTTCCCGAAGTCGAGCGCGTCCTCCCTCAGCGCCGCCTGCGCATCCACGCCCTCCCCGCGCAGTGCCACCGCCGCCTGGGGCGAGGTGATGCTGTCGGTGGTGACCAGCAGCGTGCCGGAGACGGGCCCCGGCGCCCCGGGCCGGAAGACGACCCCACCCTTCACCGTCTGACCGGGGAGGATCGCGCTCTGGCCCGGCACGTCGACCCGCCAGCTGCTCCCCGACGACCCCTGGATGCTGACGCCGGTGAGGTCGAGCCGTCCCCGCCCCCGGTTGCGGAGGGTGACCGGCAAGGTGCGCTCGTCGTGTACCGCGACCTGCTGGAAGTCGAGCGCGGCCGGAGCCAGCTCCAGGGCCCCGTCCACGCTGACGGTGTTCCGACGATCCCCGCAGCCGGCGAGCAGGCACACCAGCACCCAGCACGTGCGCCGAAGTACCCTCCCCATTCTCCGTGTCGACCTCCGGCCGGCAACCTAGGCACCACCCCCCGCCGCGGCAGGACCGGCCCGTCCAACAGATGTCAGTTGACCCCGGACCGAGCCGCGGGCTGTCATGGCCGCCGTGCACGAGACGACATCCGCGCGCCGGATCGCCCCGGGGCTCGCGCAGCGGCGCCGCGCGTTCTTCGCTCCCCTGCTCGCCCTCGCCCTCTGCGCCTGCGCCTCGGGCAGGAGCGAGTCGGCCGGCTCCTCCCCCGCCCCCGGCGCGGCGCCCGGCTTCGTCCGGACCGACGGGCCGTGCTGGGTGGGGGGCCGCATCACGCTCGACCCGTCGCTCCGGGCCCAGTCGACGGCCGACGAGCTGGCGAGCATCGGCTGCGACAACGTGGCGCTGGTGATGAAGACCGACGACGGAAGCACCAAGCTGGTGCACGCCGACGGGGTGCTCGCCGGCGGCTGGGGCGAGTGCCACTACCAGGTGACCGACGTCCCACCGGGTGGCGCCACCTTCTCCGGCAAGGTGGTGGCCCTCTCCATCCCGGACTACCGCTACGCGCTGGTCTCCAAGGTCGAGTTCAACGCGGTGAAATGCGGCGGGTCCCTCGCCTCGCTGAACCAGCAGCTCGACTTCGTGCTCACGGTTCCGGACGTCCGAGGTCGGTGACGGTGACCTTCTTCCGCTCCGCCCAGGGCGTGAGCCAGTAGATCATCCCGTTCAGGTCGGAGACCGACAGGGCGACGAACACGTCGTTGAACCCCGAGAGCCGGCGGACGCCCAGCGAGAGACCCAGGCGGTCCTGCAGCATCGACACTCCCACCTCCCCGCCCCAGTCGGTGCCACCGTTCCAGTGCACCGCGAGGCGCGGCCCCGCCGAGACGGTCAGCCCGGCGAGGTGGAACGCGGGACGAAGACCGAACGTACTGCTGGTCCGCTCGCCGAACTCGATGTCCACCAGCTGCAGGGTGGAGAGCACCGAGAAGTGCGGCCCGAGCCGGAGGGCAGGCTCGATCCACGACAGCGCGAGGCCCCCTCGCGCCACGTCGAGCGCGGCCCGGTACGGCACCGCGTGCGCCGCCCAGATGGCCCACCCCGGGCCATCGGCCAGCGGAACGGAGGGGATGGTCGAGGGGTCGAGGCTGAAGCGCACCGACGAGCCGTTCACGTCGCCCCGGGTCCAGACCTCTCCGGCGGACAGGGCGAAGAGGATGCCCTTGCGCTGGCCGGTCTCCGACGGTCCCCCCGAGGTGAGCTCGATGGTGGCCGCACGGTCGAGCCCCCGCTGCAGGGTCTCGCGCCAGAACTGGGTCCGGTCCTCCACCGCCAGCCGCATCGCGCGGGACTCGGGCTTGTAGCCGGCCTCGGCGAGTGCGGTGAGGAACTGGTCAAAGGTGACGTCCGAGATGCAGAGCGCCTCCCGATCCTGGTCGGTGCAGGGGGACTTCTGGGAGAGCAGCACGTGGCCCACGATGCCCAGCGAGCCGAGCGAGCGCGGGTCACGCGGCGGACCGAGCCAGCTCCACTCCGGCCGGGCCAGCTCCCGCTCGGTCTGGGCGCTGCTCCCGAGCGAGGCCCCGAGCTCGGCCCGGGCGAGCCAGGCGACCACCGTCGACGCCTTCTCCGAGGCCGGGATGCCGAGCAGCGCCGCGACCTGCCCCATCGCCGCCCCGACGCAGCGCTGGGTCTCGATCTGCGACAGATCCAGATCCCAGCTGCTCGCCAGCCGGACCGGCGCGGCGCGCGTCTGCTCGGCCGGGTCCTGTTCGCGGCAGACGAACAGCGCCGCCGAGTGGAGGCCGTCGTAGACGCCGGCGTAGTAGTCGAACTCACGCAGCGGCTCGTCGAGGAACCCGGCAAAGTTGGCCAGCTGCGCGCCGGCCAGCGGGCTGAAGCGGGTGGAGAGCGCGAGTGTCCGCTCCGCGGTGCCCTCGGAGAGCAGGGTCCGGGAGTCCAGCGACACCTGGACCGTGTCCGCCGAGAGGCTCTGGAGCCGCGGCCGGAGCTGGACCAGACGGTCGAGCCGCTGCCAGGCACGAAGCAGCGGGGCGTCGACCTGAGACGGGGGGAGCTCGTCCAGCGCGGAGAGCAGCGGCAGCAGCTGGGCGATGCCGAAGAGCGTCCCTGGCGGCTCGGCCCGGACCTCCTCCAGCACCCGCCGCGCCTCGGCGGGGATGGTCCCGGGCCCGGAGCGTCCGGCCAGCGACAGCAGCGCCTCCTCGAGCTGGGCGGCGGCAACCCGCGCCGAGGACGGGCCGAGCGTCTCCGTCTGGGTGAGAGAGCCGAGGACCTCGCGCCGCAGCTGCAGCAGGCGCGCCTCGGGCAGCTCGCCGTGGCTCAGGAACCCCAGGTGCTCGGCGAGGTAGATCTCGAACAGCGAGACGATCTCCAGCCGGTCGGCGAGCACACGCCCCATCTCGATCCGGGACCGCGGCGGGGTGGAGGCATCGAGCATCTTCCGCTCCGCGTTCTCCCGGGCGGGGTTGTTCGGGTTGCCGAAGGTGCGGCTGACCAGCGTGACCAGATCGACGATCTCGGTCTCGCTCAGCGGCTCCATCGCCCGTGCTCGCAGCGGTGGGTCGGCCTGGAGGGGATCGCCCACCGCCTCGCCCCGGAAGAAGCCGGCGCACTGCCGTCCGAGCGCCTCGGACGAGGCGTCGAGGGGACGCGGCGCGAGCCGGAGCAGACAGCTCTGCAGGGTCCGGGCGAGCCGGGCCCTCTCGGCGGGTGTCCCGTGCAGGGCCGGAGGAAGCGTTGGGCTCGGCGGCGGACCTTCGAGGTCGAGCAGCTCGCCGAGCAGCTGGAGATAATCGCGGGTCTGGCCCGAGGTGGTGAGCAGCAGCCGGCGGGTGGTGCGGTTCCAGCGACCCGCCTGCGCCGCGCGCGACAGCTCGCGGTTGCGCGCGGTCTGCACCAGATCCAGGGCGAAGGTGAGGATGGCGCCACCGCCCCGGAGGGCCGGGGTCCCCTCCTCGCGGCGCTTCGACGGCTGCAGCCGGCGGATGTCCGGATCGACGAAGAGGGCGATGAGCGGCTTCAGCACCCCCGGGCGCCAGAAGGCCTCGGACTGCTCCAGCGCGAGGCCCACTGGAGCGTTGTCGAACACTCCGCCGTCCGCGAAGCGGCGCATGCAGATCTTCAGCGCCCGGCCACCCTGGGCCGCCGAGTGCGCCTGGCACGACAGTCCGGTGAGCGGGGTTCCCCGCGGTCCGGGGCAGATGCCCTCGGGCGCCTCGGGGTCCGGACCACAGTCGGTGGCACACTCGCAGAGCACGCGCGGGCGGAAGGCGAGAGGAAAGGCCGCGGAGGCGAGCAGGGACTGGAGCACCACCTCGGGGTGCACCCCCACCTTCCCCATCTCGGCGAAGTCGGCCAGCGCGAGGCGGCTCTCGGTCGCCTCGAGCGCTCCGGGGAGGGGCTGGCGCTCGAAGCGGACCTTCCCCGCGGAGTCGATGTCGAACAGCAGGGGCAACACCGCGCGCTGCGAGGTGACCCGGAGCCCGCCCACGTCCTGCTCCAGCGGCCGGACGCGGGTGACGGTCAGCCCCATCGGGATCCGGCAGCGCGGGCGGAACGCCATCCCCCCGTCGAAGAGCGCCTTTTGAACCTCGACCACCACCGGCTCGAGCGCGGCGGAGGCCAGCACCGCGTCGTCGGGCCGGTACGCACGCGGGTCCTCGGGCAGGAGCGAATCCAGGCCCACGTGCAGCCATGCGCTGCGCAGCAGGTTGTCGTCGACGCTGGACCGGGCGGCGGACTCGTCGGTCTCGCAGTAGAGCGCAGCGGCGAGCAGGGCGTTGATGCTCCCGGCCGACGCGCCGGTGACACCGACCAGCCGCGGCCGGCGCCGCAGGAGCATCTCGCCCATCCGCGCCCGGAAGGCGCGTACCAGCGCCCAGTTCAGGCCGGCCTCGTAGCTGCCGAGGCTCACCCCCCCGCTGAGGGTGAGCGCGTAGCCATCCACCAGCCGGGCCTCCTCCTCCGGAGCCGGGACGGTCGCGAGGAGGACCAGGGTGAGGGGAAGCACCATGGAGGAGGAGGCTAGGCGCTCCAGGAACTCCGAGGGTTTGCTTTTCGATGGTTGCCGCCGTCACCCGGCCGCCACATTCTGGCAGACTGATGGTGCGGGTCGAGCCGGGGGCGCGGTGAAGCAGGCAGTGCGGTGGATCGAGCTGGTGACGCTCTTCGGCGTGGTGCCCGCCGTGCTCGCCGCATGCGCCCGGGGGCTCTCGCTCCCCTTCCTCTTCGTGACCGGCTGGGTGTGCCTGGTGGTGCTCTGGCGTGACCCGACCTTCCAGCGGGACCAGCTCTGGCGGCGGGAGCAGCTGTGGACCTGGCTCCGGGGACCGCTCGCGCTGGCGCTGGGGGTATGCACGCTGCTCGCCCTCGGCCTGTACCTGCTCGAGCCACGGCACCTCTTCGACCTCCCGCGCGATTCGCCCTGGCGCTGGCTGCTGGTGATGGCGCTCTACCCCACGCTCTCCGTCGTCCCCCAGGAGCTGGTGTTCCGCACCTTCTTCTTCCACCGCTATGGGCGGCTGTTCGGCGGGCCGTGGGTGGCGACGGCGGCCAGCGCGGTGGCGTTCTCCTGGGCGCACGTGGTGCTGCTCAACGGTCTGGCGGTGGTTCTCACCCTGCTCGGTGGGTGGCTGTTCGCCCGCACCTACCTGCGGACCCGCTCGCTGCTCGCCACCGCGGTGGAACACGCCGCCTACGGGTGTCTGCTGTTCACGGTGGGCCTGGGGCGCTGGTTCGTCACCGGCGCCTGACCGAGACGTCACCGGTCCAGGTCTCGTTCCGTCACGCGCGTGGCGGAAGCTCCTGCTCCCGAGGCGAGCCCTCGGACCGTCCCGGGCAGAGGACCTCGCCGCCGTGGGCCCGCCCGGGACGAGCGTTCGAACGACCCTTGAGCACCGCAGCCGGTCGGATCCTCTACCTCGCCCTGGCGGATGCGCGTGGGCACCTGATGCGCGCCAACCTCCTCTCGCGTGCGCTCGGCGAGGCAGGCTTCGGCGTGGACATCGTCACCACCGCCCGCGAGGGGGTTCGCTTCCTCGAGTCCATGGGAGTCCCCTCCCGGCTCCTCTCCGAGCACTTCCGCGTGGAGTTCGGCGAGCGGCACGACATGTCGCGGGCCCGGACCGACGCCCGCGTCTTCAACTACCTGGTCCTCCCCTGGCGCGCGCTGGCCGACCTGCGACGCCTCGAGGCGCTCGCCCGCAGCGCGGATCTGGTGGTGAACGATTCGCTCCACCCCGCGCTCCTCCTCGCCCCGGTGCTGGGATTCCCCCGTCCGGTGGTGCAGCTCTACGGCGAGAACCTCTGGCGGGCGATGGAGGAGAACCTCGACCACCGGGTTCCTCCCTGGGTCGGCGACCGGTTTCGCCGCGCACTCCGGGTGGTGCGCGAGCGCGCCTTCGCCCGGATCATCCACACCCTGGGGAGCACCGAGCCCGAGCCGGACAGCTCGCCGCGGACCTACCGCCTGGCCCCCGTCGTTGCCCGGCCGGGGCGGACGCGGGCGCAGGTGCGGGCCGAGCTGAAGGTGCCCGATGGCGTGCCACTCGCCGCGGTGTACCTGAACCCGCACTTCAAGGACCCGTCGATCGCCTTGGCGCTCGAGGAGGGGCTCGCCCGCGGGGGCTTCCGGGTGCATGCGGTCGGCGAGGGGTACCACGCACGCCCTGGGTGGATCGCGACCGACGGCCGCTTCGGGGACGTGGTGCACGCCGCCGAGCTCTTCGTCTCCGGCGCGGGGATGGGCGCGCTGGAGCTGGCGCGGAGCTCGGGGACCCCGCTGCTGGTGCTGCTGGGCGATCAGCCGGAGCAGGCGCGCAACGTCGCCGAGCTCATGCGCCGCTGGCCCGAGTTCGCCCTGCGCTCGGTGCTGGTGGGGGACCCCGACCTGCCTGCGGCCATCGCCAGCGCGGCCGGAGAGCTCACCGGGCGCGGCCGGTCCTCCACGCCTCCACGGACCGGCGGTGAGCAGCTCTGGGTGAAGGCCTTCGAGGAGCTGGTCCGCGCCGCGCGGGTCCCGGCGAGCGCACGACAGCGATTGCTCCCTCGCCCACGGCACGCGCTCGGACCCGGGGTGCCGTAGCCACCTCCGCCGCCGCGAGCACCACACCGCCTCACCCGCCGTCGAGCGCTGGCACGGGCGGTGCTCCGTGATCGCCAGGTGAGCGCCCGCCCCGGTCCCATCCTGGTCGTCGACGCGTCCGCGGAACGGCTCCGTGCCTCCGTGGCGGTGCTCCGTCACGCCTTTGGCCCCGCCTCGGTTCGAGGCACGACGGAACCCGAGGACGCCGCGGGCTGGATCGCGTGCGAGCAGCCCGCCGTGGTCGTCATACCGGCCGACACCGCGAACGCTTCCGGTGCGTCCCTCCTGGAAGAGTTGCGCGGTCGCTGGGGACCCGTGCCCGTGGTGCTGACCCACGGCCCCGGGCTCACTGTGCTGCCTCCTCCCGTGGCCCACCTCCCCGCCCCGGTCGATCCGGTGCGGTTGCGTTCGGAGGTCAGCCGCTGGGTTCCGGGCGCCGGCGCGGGCACCATCGCCACCACGTTGCTGTCCGACGTGCTGGCGCTGTACGCCCGCGCCGGCCGGACCGGAGTGCTCGACGTCCGGGCCCCGGCGCGCACCGGCTCGGTGTGGTTCGAGGACGGCGACCTGGTGCACGCCGCCTGCGGCTCCCGCACCGGAGCGAGCGCGCTGTTCGAGGTCCTCTGCTGGAACGAGGGCCACTTCGCCTTCCGCGGCGGCCCGCCCCCAGCGCGCTCGCTCTCGGGCAGCGTCCCCGAGCTGCTCGCCCAGGCGGACGCGGTACCCTGAGCGGGGGACTGACGCGCTACCGCTTTCCCTGCGCCAAGGCCTCGGCGATGGGGAAGGTCATCGCGCCCTTCTCCACCCACCAGCTGAGCACCTCCACCTCGAGGCGTCCCGCCCTGACCGCCGGGTCGTCATTGGCGAGGCGCCGCGCCTCGTCGAGCGAAGCGCGGTAGAGACATAGCCCGCGCATCCGCGGGTCGACCTGATCGTCGAACGGGCCGGCGACGACCAGCTTCCCGGCCCTGGCCATCGCCTGGAGGTGGCCGAGGTGCTGGCGCTGGAGCGCCTCCGGGTCTGCCACCTTCGGTCCGGGGCTCGCCGGGCGCTTGAGGATGACCAGGCTGTAGCGCTCCATGGCCGAGGGTGGATCTGCCCCACCGTCCCGAGCCGGGGGCGCCGCGCCGAGCATCAGGGTCGAGAGGGCGACTCCCCACCACGCCTGTGGCTTCATTCCGTGTCCTCCTCGGTGGGTTCCACCGCACATCATGCCATTGGCGCACCTCAGGCCGGGGCCGCACTGAAGCAAGGGGCGACCATTGTCGCGGGGCACGGGGGAGGTTAAGGCTCCGCGCCCGGAGGGTCTGCCCAATGGTTGGAAGGATGTGGCCGCTGGTGGCGGTGCTCGGCGCATCCTGCGCGACGACCTCGCCGGTCGCCCCCACGTTCACCTACGCGCCGCCGCCCGGAACGCGATTCGTCCGGACCGTCAAGCTGGTGAGCGAGACCCGCCTCGTCGGCAGCCCCTTCCGGCAGCGGGAGGAGCAGGAGTTCGTCTGGAACGTGGGGTTCACCCGCGAGGGCGACCGCACCGTGGTGAGCCACCAGCTGCAGCGGGTGGCGCTGCGGATCAACGACGCCGAGGTGCTCGATGGCGAGCGCGTTCCGGGCAGTGCGCTGACGGTGGACCTGGTGGTGAGCCCCGAGCCACGGGTGGTCGAGGTCCGGGGCGCGGAGCGCGCCGCGGAGGTGCTCTCCGGCCTCCTCGTCCCCGGTTCCGAGGGGTCGTCGCAGGCGATGCTCGGCCCGGAGCAGGTGAAGGAGCTCGCGGTGGCGCGCTTCGAGATGCTGGTGCGCGACTTGGTGGGCCACCCGACCGCTCCCGGCTCGACCTGGCCCGCCGCCGATCCGGAGTCGACGGTGCAGCGGAAGACCATGACCGTGGACCGGATCGAGCCCTGCGGCGCCGCGCGGTGCGCTCGGGTGAGCGCACAGTACGAGGTGAACCCCCGGGCGGCCGCGCGCCGGGCGATGCGCCGGGCGGCGGCATTCCTCGCCCGCAACGGGGTGGACCCGGCCGAGGCCGAGGTCATCGACGCGAGCATGCAGTACCGTGACGAGCTGCTGGTCGAGCCGGGGACGCTGGTGGACCACGCCGCCACCTTCTCCGAGACGGCGCGGGTCACCTTCGCCGGAGCGCAGGGGACTCCGATCCCGGTCGAGTTCCAGAGCACGCTGGAGCAGAGCTCGGCCTTCCCGTGATCGCCACGCCTCCGTCGCCGGCGTGCTGTCGCTGAAGAGAAAGCGGCGCCGCTGACACCACAGGCCTAGAGTGAGGACCTCGTGCGCCGCGAGGACCGGCTACCGCTCATCCTGCTCGGGGTCGACCTGGTGGCCCTGGTCGTGTCGGGCATCGGCCCGAAGGATCGGCTCACCTGGTGGATGGAGGTGGCGCCGTTCCTCCTCGTGCTGCCGGTGCTCCTGGTGACCTACCGACGGTTTCGGTTCACCGACCTGGTCTACGTGCTGGTCGCGGTGCACGCCTGCGTGCTCTTCCTCGGCGGGCATTACACCTACGCCGAGGTGCCGCTCGGGTTCTGGGCGCAGCGGGTGCTCGGGCTGGCGCGCAACGACTACGACCGGGTGGGGCACTTCTTCCAGGGGTTCGTCCCGGCGCTGGTCACCCGCGAGCTGCTGCTCCGGAGGACGCCGCTGCGGCCGGGCGGCTGGCTCACGGTGCTGGTGATCTCGGTCTGCCTGGCCTTCAGCGCGCTCTACGAGCTGGTCGAGTGGGGCGCAGCGGTGACGCTGCACCAGGGGGCCGAGGCATTCCTCGGGACCCAGGGTGATCCCTGGGACACGCAGGAGGACGTGGCCACCTGCCTGGTGGGGGCGATCGCCGGGCTGCTCCTGCTCTCCCGCTGGCACGACCGTCAGCTCGCGGCGCTCGGGGCAGCAGCCACCGAGACCACGCCCGACCTGGCCCGCACCCCCGGCTGAGCTCGGTTCGCGGCACGGAAGGTCCGATCCGCTGCATCGCCGCAGGGAGCGGTCGCCCTGACCTGGCCGACCAGCGGCACCGCCCTCGCGCACCCAAGGTAGCGTCGATCCAACCATGCGACACACGGACACCGGCCAGCTCCGGGGGTGGAGCTTGCCTGCCCTCTCGCGCCTCGCGCTGCTGGCCATCGCGACCGGCCTGGTCGGGTGCGCGACCGGCGGACCCCGGCCCGATCCCGCACCGAGCGGAGCCCGGGTGCTGCCGCTCGCCACCGCCGAAGGTCTCACGCTCCTGCGTGCCCGCGCCGAGCCCGTCACCTACCAGGGACGGCCTGGACTCCGTCTCCAGGCGCTCGATGAGATCGGGCCGGCCGAGGACCTCCTGGCCGTCGTCGCCGGGCTCGACTTCCAGGACGGGGAGATCCACCTCGAGGTCGCAGGCGCGCCCCTCCCCGGCGCGCCTGCCGAGATGCGGGGCTTCATCGGTCTGTCCTTCCACGTCTCGCCGGACGCAGCACGCTCCGAGGACGTCTACCTGAGGCCGAGCAATGGTCGCGCCGAGGAGCAGCTCCGGCGCAACCACGCGGTGCAGTACCAGTCCACACCCGACTTCGGCTGGAAGCGGCTCCGGGATGAAAGCCCCGGGCAGTACGAGGCCTACGCGGACCTGCAGCCCGGCGTCTGGACCCGGCTGCGGGTGAAGGTCTCGGGGACGCGCGCCGAGCTCTACGTCAACGGCGCCGAGCAGCCGACGCTCATCGTTCGCGACCTCAAGCTCGGAGCGGTGGGCGGCGGCGTGGCGCTCTGGGCGCACCGCACGACCGAGGCGTACTTCCGGAACCTCGTCGTCTGCCCGCCCGCAGGTCCTCGCTGACCCGGATCCACCCCGCGCAGCCGCAATCCGGCTGCACCGTGGTCACGCGGTAGGCTCCGTCGCCGGGTTGGCCGATTGGACTCCAGCGCTGTTCCTCGATCCCCGGAGCAAGGACCCGGTCTATCTCCAGATCGCCCACGCCCTGATGAAGGAGATCCACCGCGGCCGCCTCCATCCCGGCGACCCTCTCCCCGGCTACCGCACCCTGGCAGAGCAGCTGGGAGTGAGCCGCAACACGGTGATGTCCGCGTACCACGAGCTCCAGGTCGAGGGCTGGGTGGTGTCCGCTCCCGGCGAGGGAAGCGCGGTGGCGGGCCGGCTGCCCGCGCATCTGCCGGCCCGGCTCCAGTCGCGCAACGAGGTGCCTGAAGCCGGCCCGGAGACCATCGGCTTCGCGCTCGGACCCGAGCCCGCGCCCCCCACCGCCGGAGCGCGCCGCGGGATGCTCGAGGTGGCGAGCGGCGTCCCCGATCCCCGGCTTCTGCCCGGCGCAGCGCTCGCCCGTGCTTACCGGCGGGCCATCCTCCGGAGCAGGGCCGGCCCGGAGAGCGGCGATCCGCAGGGTCAGCCGCAGCTCCGGGAAGCGCTGGCGCGGATGCTGAGCGGCACCCGGGCCATCTCCGTCGGCCCCGAGCGGATCTCCGTCGCGCGCGGGAGCCAGATGGCGCTGGTGCTGGTGGCCCAGGCGCTCGTCTCCCCGGGGGACACGGTGGCGGTGGAGACCCTCGGCGCCCGGCGTGCCTGGGACGCCTTCGTCCGCGCCGGCGCGCGGTGCCTTCCGGTGCCCATCGACGCTGATGGCCTGCAGACCGACGCGCTGGAAGCGCTGCTCCGCGAGACGCCGGTGCGCGCGGTCTTCGTCACCCCCCAGCGGCAGTACCCGACGCTGGCGAGCCTCTCCGCCGAGCGGCGCTCGACGCTGCTCGAGCTCGCGGCGACCCATCGGTTCGCGGTCATCGAGATGGACCCCGACTCCGAGTTCCACTTCGAGGGCCGTCCGCTCGCTCCGCTGGCGGCGAAGGACCCGGCCCAGGTGGTGGTGCACGTCGGGACCCTCTCGAAGATCTTCAGCCCGGACCTCCGGCTCGGCTTCGTGGTGGGGCCAGGACCGCTCCTGGCCCGGATGAGCGCCGTCCGGGCCACCTACGATCGGCATGGCGACCCGGTGCTCGAGCGAGCGATGGCGGAGCTGATGGAGGACGGCGAGCTGCAGCGCCACCTCAACCGGATGGACAGGGTGTACCGGAGCCGCCGCGACGCACTCCTCGCCGGGCTGGCCGACGTGCTCGCGGAGACGCTGATGGTGGATCCCCCCACCGGCGGCCTGGCCATCTGGGCGAGGGTCAGCGGCGAGGTCGACGTCGACGCCTGGGCGGCACGGGCGCTGGAGCGCGGCGTCTCCTTCCAGCCGGGCCGTCGCTTCTCCTTCGACGGCAGCGCGGTCCCCGGCCTCCGCCTGGGGTTCTCCAACTACCCGGAGCCGGAGCTCCAGGAGGTGGCACGCCGGATGCGCTCGGCGCTGGGGGATGTCCGGTGAGCGAGCGCCTCGCACCGCTCGATGATCAGATCGAGCTCCGGGGGCTCCTGGGGGCGGGCGGGATGGGCGAGGTGCAGCGGGGCTGGGACCGGCGGCTCGAGCGCGCGGTGGCGGTGAAGCTGGTCCACAGCCGGGACGCCCGCGACGCCGAGCGGGTCCTCCTCGAGGCGCGGCTCCAGGCCCGGGTGGAGCACCCGCACGTGGTGAAGGTCCACGCGGTGGGCTCGCTCGAGGGCCGCCCGTGCATCGTCTTCCAGCTGGTCGAGGGGAGGACGCTGGCCGACATCGCCCCCCGGCTGTCGGTGGAGCAGCGGGTGGAGCTGGTGCGCCAGGCGGCGCTCGGGCTGCACGCGGCGCACCTCCAGGGCCTGGTCCACCGGGACGTCAAGCCGGCCAACGTCCTGGTGGAGGAGTCGCGGGAGGGTGGCTTCACCGCATTGCTCACCGACTTCGGCCTCGCCCGAGGAGAGGAGGCCGAGCCGTCGCGCAGCGGGCTCCCGGCGGGCACGCTGGACTACATGAGCCCGGAGCAGCTCGTCGCACCGGGCCCACCCGACTTTCGCTCCGACGTGTACGCCCTGGGCGCGACGCTCTACTCGGTCCTGGCTGGCCGGCCCCCCTTCCGGAGATCGGGCTCACCCGGGACGCCCAGCACCGATGCCGAGCCGGAGATGGACCTGCTCCGCCGGATCCTCGAGGAGGATCCCGAGCCGCTCACCCGCGCCGTGCCCGGCCTCCCGCGCGAGCTGGCGGTCATCACCGCCAGGGCGATGGAGAAGGATCCGACCGCCCGCTACCCGAGCGCCGAGGCGCTGTCCGACGACCTCGGACGACTCCAGCGGGGGGAGCCGATCCACGCCCGGCCGGCCTCGTGGGGCGAGCGCGCACTGAAGTGGACCCGCCGCAACCGCCCCCTGGCCCGTGCCATCGCCGCGGTGGCGCTCATCCTGGCGGTCACCGTCGGGTGGACGGCGTGGCAGCAACGGCGAGCCGATCGCGCCGCGGTGGACGCGGCCCGGCTGGGCGCGCTGAGCGAGTCGCTCGAGGACCAGCTCCGCATGGAGTACCTGGGACCACCGCACGACCTCCGACCGGCGCTGTCCCGCCTTCGCAAGGAGGCCGAGCAACTTCGGCCACCGTCCGCCGGGGGAGACGGCGCGGTGAACGCGGCGCTCGGGAAGGCTCTCCAGCTCACCGGTGACACCGACGGCGCGCGCGCGGCCTACGAGCGGGCCTGGAGAGCAGGATTCCGGACTCCGCGTCTGGCAGAGGGCCTGGGGGAGGTGCTCGGGGTGGTGTACCGCCGGCGGTACGAGCGCGCGCGCGAGACCCTCGCGCCGGAAGCCCGGGAACCGGTGCTCGCCGCGCTCAGGACCGAGCTCGCCGAACCGGCCAAGACGTACCTCCGCCTGGGAGAGTCAACGGGCTGGCGAGCGAGTGAGCTCGCGGCGCGCGAGGCGATGGTGGAGCGGAACTTCCCGGAGGCGCGCGCCCGCGCAGCGGATGCGACCGCCGCTGCCCCGGGCCGCTACGAGGCGAGCCTTCTGGCCGCGGACGCCTGGACGGCCGAGGCACGGGACCTCTCCTACGCGCGGCGATTCGACGAGGCGGAGAAGGCGCTCATCGCGGCGGGGGCTCTGCTGGACCAGGCGGCGCAGTGGGGTCGAAGCGATCCTGCGGTGGGTCTGGCGCGGGCCGAGATCCACACCGTCCGGGGGAACGTCCTGGTGATTCGCGGCCGCTCGCCCGACCCGGAGATCGCCTCCGCCCTGACCGCTCTCGACGAGGTGACCCGGCTGAACCCCGACGACCCTTCACCGCTCGTCCGGAGAGGGTTCGCGCTGATCATGCGGGCGCAGTTCCAGTTCATGGCTGATCACTCTGCCGTGGAGCGGACGACCGAAGATGCCATCGGCTCGTACCGGCGGGCGATCGAGCTCGGGGCCGACGATGCGCGCACGCTCTCGCTGCTCGGGCAGGGCCTCTACTATCGCGCGTTCTGGGCGAACGAGCAGGGCAGGCCCTCCCTCGAGCCGGTGCGGGAAGGACTGGCGATCATGGCGCGCGCGGAGAAGCTCGCGCCCGAGGACTCGGAGGTCCCGTTCGTTCTCACCCTCCTGCACGCCACCGAGGCCGACGCCCTCCAGCACGAGGGCAAGCCGACCATGGAAGCCCGGCGCGCCGCGATCGCGACGGGGGAGCGTGCGCTCCAGATGCATGCCGGCCGCGGGAACCTCCTGCGCTCCATCGTGGCGCAGCAGCGGATGTTCCTGGGCAAGGATGCATGGATCGCCGGGGAGGACCCTCGGCCGCACTTCTCCGCCGGGTGGAAGGCCTTCGAGGAGGCCATCCAGGTCATGCCCGGGCAACCGGCCCCCCTGGCGCAGTTCGGGAATGCCGTCGACACCGAGGCGGGGATTCTCCAGGCCCTGGGCGAGAACCCATGCCCGAAGCTGCAGGACCTGGCAGCACGGCTGGACGAGCTGCTGAAGAAGAGCCCGGGGCTCGGATACATCGAGGGGATCGAGGCCGAACTGCTGGCGGACGCCGCCTCCTATCTCAGCGAACGCGGGGCGGACCCCACCGGCCTCCTCGAAAGGATCTTCCCGATGCTGGATCACGCCGAGGCAGCGGCGCCGCAAGACGTCGGTCTGGTCGTGAGCCGCTCCATCGGCTGGCTCTCCGAGGCGCGCTGGCGCATGTCGCACGGCTCGGATCCGGAGGCCCTCCTCGCACGTGCGGAGAAGCACATCGGAACGCTCGGGCCACGAACGAGCGAGGACCTTCCGCAGGAGTACCTCGCGCGCATCGCCCTCGCGCGGGCTTACTGGCTCACCCGGAACGGCAAGCCGGCCTCGGCCGTCGCGACGGGAGGCACCGCCCGTGTCCGGAAGGCCCTCGAGAGCCGCCCGCGCGACCCGGATCTCTGGGTGCTGAGGGCACAGCTGGAGGCCCTGGGCGGCGACCCGACTGCGGCCCGGTCAAGCCTGGAGCGGGCGTGGAGCATCAACCCTCTCATCAAGGGTGGGCCGGCCTCGCACGCCGCCGAGGCGCTGCTCGCAACCCGCTGAATCTCCGGGCCAATCCACGTACTCCGGGGTGGCCCAGGCCCTCTCTTCGAAGCGCACCTGCCGCCGCCGCGCCGCGCCTTCCAGGCTTCCGGTCCAGGAGGAGTGACCGATGCACGCGCGACGACTGATGGCGATGGTTCTAGGAGCAACGGTTCTGGGGGCCTGCGGCGGAGGGGGCGGCGGAACGGCTGACTCCGGCACCCAGGCGAAGTGCACCATCGAGGGGGTCTCGGTCACCGCGTCGGCGACGGCGGTGCCCCCGAGCCAGCAGGTGGACCTCGGGGCGAACGTGAAGCAGGGTCCCGGCGCGACCGGCTGCAACGGCGGCGTGATCTGGTCCAGCAACCCCGCGGGGGCGATCACCGGGACCCAGCCGCTGGCGGCGCACTTCGCCACCGCCAACCCGGGGAACTACACCGTGACCGCCACCAGCGTCGACGATCCGACCAAGTCGGGGTCGGTGCAGATCTCCGTTCAGGCCCCCACCAGCTGCGGCACGCCGAACGGAACCGTGCTCACCCACTCGGGGAACATCACCGCGAGCGAGACCTGGGCCGGGAACGGCGTCACCCACTCCGTCACCGCGAGCGTGCGCATCAAGCCCGGGGCGACGGTGACGGTGGAGCCGTGCGCCATCGTCGCGGTCGCCTCCGCACAGGAGATTGGCGTCGAGGGCGACCCGAGCGCGAACGGCGCCACGGCGAAGCTCGTGGCAGCCGGAACCGACCTGAACCACTTCGTCAGCTTCGTCCCCGCGGCGCAGGGACAGACCTGGGCCGGCATCCGCGGCTACAACGTGCACTCGCTGGTCGAGCTCCACTACACCGGCGTGGTCTCTGCGGGAGCGGGTCCCATCTACCGCAACTCGGCGATCGTCATGCAGGGGCCCGGCCTCAACCTGGCGCCGCAGGGCGTGCTCACCGCCGACAACCTGGTGGTGGAGAACCCGGTCGGCGGCGGGGTGTACCTCGACGGGGAGGCGGCGTTCACACCGCAGTCCACCTACCTGGGCGTGACCGGAGCACAGGACCACCCGCTGGCGATGCACATCATGGCCGTGGGCAGCATGCCCCTCACCCAGGTCCAGAACAGCCTGTACGACGATGCCCTGATGCTCACCTCGGCGCCGAACGTGACCCAGGACACCACCATCCACGGCTACATCCCGCTCTACTTCGAGGCCCAGGTGAAGGTCGGTCAGAACACGTCCGGCACGACGACGACCCTCACCGTCGAGGGCGGGTCAGTGCTCCGCTTCGCCCCCGGAAACGACATCCGGATGTACTTCGGCAACCAGAGCGCTGGCGCGGGAATTCTGAGGGCCGCGGGCGATGCCACGCAGCCCATCGTCTTCACCTCGGCGGCGGGCGCGCCGGCCGCGGGAGACTGGGCCGGGCTCCTGCTTCTGAACTCCTACGGCTCCCAGCTGTCCTACGTGACCATCGAGTACGCCGGGGCGAGCAATGGCTGGGTCTCGGCGAACTGCCGGCCCTCGGGGTCGTCCGACAATGCTGCGCTGCTCGTCGCCGACATCCCGGTCGCGAACTTCCTCACCAACAGCACCATCCAGAACGTCAGCGGCCACGGCATCGACGCGACCTGGGTGGCGGCCACGGTCAACGAGCCGGACGTCGCTGCCGGCAACACGTTCAACAACGTGACCGGCTGCAAGCAGACCCACAACGCCAGGACCGGGGGCTGCGGCGGGAACCTCGGCTGCACCGAGTAGCCCCTAGGGGACGGTCCTCGCCGAGATGCTGGTGGGCAGGCGGCGCATGTCCTGGACGACCTGCGCCGCCACATCCGAGTCCAGGTCCATGATCAGGTAGCCGATGGAGGCGTTGGTCGAGAGGACCTGGGCGTGGATGTTCGCCTCGTGGTCGGAGACGATCCGGTTCAGGTCGCGCATCACGCCCGGCACGTTCTGGTGGACGTTGATCACCCGGTAGGTGTTGGGCAGCCGGCCGAGGTCGACGGCGGGAAAGTTCACCGAGCCGACGGTGGCCCCGGTATGGGCGAACCGGGCGAGGCTGGCAGAGACCTCCCGGCCGATCGCCTCCTGGGCCTCGAGCGTGGACCCACCGACGTGCGGAGTGAGGATGACGTTGGCCAGGCCGCGCAGCGGCGTCTCGAAGCCCTCGGCGGTGTTGGCCTCCGGCTCCTCGGGGTAGACGTCCACCGCCGCGCCGTCGATCCGCTTCTCCCTCAACGCCTGGGCCAGCGCCTCCAGGTCGACCACCGTGCCCCGGCTGGCGTTGATCAGGCAGGCGCCCTTCTTCATCCGGGCGAGCTGCGCGGCGCCGATCATCCCCCGAGTCTGCGGGGTCTCCGGGACGTGAAGGGTGACGAAGTCGCTCTGCTCCAGCAGTGTGTCCAGTGACTTCACCGGCTGCGAATTGCCCAGCGGGAGCTTGGCCGAGGTGTCGTGAAAGACGACCCGCATCCCGAGATCTTCGGCGAGGATCGACACCTGGCTGCCGATGTGGCCGTAGCCCACCACGCCGAGGGTCTTGCCCCGGACCTCGCGCGAGCCGGTGGCCACCTTCTTCCAGACGCCGTGGTGCATCTCGCGCGACCGGTCTCCCAGGTGGCGGGAGAGCATGACGATCTCGGCGATGACCATCTCCGCGACGCTGCGGGTGTTGGAGAACGGCGCGTTGAAGACCGCCACCCCACGCTTCATGGCGTGGTCGAGCGCGATCTGGTTGGTGCCAATGCAGAAGGCGCCGATGCCGACGAGCGAATCGGCGGCGTCGAGGACCCGCCGGGTGATCTGGGTCTTGCTCCGGATCCCGAGCAGCTGCACGCCCTTCAGCCGCTCGCAGAGCACCTCTTCCTTGAGCGCACCGTCGGCGCGGTGGACCTCGAAGCCCTCGGCCTCGAGCAGCTCGTCGGCCACGGGGTGAATCGACTCCAGCAGCAGGATCTTCAGCTTCGGCATGAGGCGCCGGAGAGTAACCGCCGGGGTGACGTTTCGACACTCTTCCCGACGGCCTACGCGCCGCCGGTGTACGCGTTCGCCGCGGAGACCGGCTCGAGGCGGCGGTCCGAGCGCGGGCCGAGGAGCTCGTAGATGAGCCCCCCACCCCGCTCCACGCGGAGGAGCACCGGCCGCTCGCTCTCCAGCGCCCGCACCTGCCGCCATCCGCAGCCGCCCTCCCGCGGGGAGAGCCAGACGACCGGCGCTGCCCGTCCCTCGGGGCTGTCGAAGCGGACGGGGCGCAGCGCCTGGCCGGTGAGGTTCGCCTGCCCCAGCACCGGCGGCGCATTGCAGAGGGCGATGGTGGCGGGCGTGGGGACGCGCCGGCCGGCCTCGATGAAGGCGACCCGGAGCGACTGGTACCAGTAGTCACCCTCGGTGCCGTCGGATCGGGGATCGGTCGGAGGCGGCATCCGGAACAGCGCCCGCGCCTGCGCTCCGCCCAGTCCCCCGGTCAGGACATTGAAGTACGCCGTCTCGAACGGCGCGTAGCGCAGAAGTGGCACCAGCAGCGAGATGGCGGCCACCCCGCAGATCGACACACGCAGCGCGGCCTGGCCGGCCGGCCTCCCGAGCCCCCCGCTCGATCTCCCCGCCGCGGTCTCCACCCTCTCCACCAGCTGCGCGAAGCCCCAGCCGGCGAGCGCGCACAGTCCGGGCACGTACTCGATGAAGTGCCGGTTGGCGTCGTAGAAGTTCGAGCGCGGCATCATGCTCCGCAGGTAGGGGACCGCGACCCAGCTCACCAGCAGCCCCACCCGGAGCGTCGCCTCGGGGTCTCTGCGACGGACCCAGGCAACCAGCGCGACGAGGCAGGCCAGCAGGACGACCGGCGGGGTCATGAAGGCCAGGCACTTCAGCGGGTGCCAGGTCCAGCTGTCGCGAGCGCTCACCCCGTACGCGGCCATGAAGCTGAGGTAGCGGCTCATCCGCTCCACGATGCCGGCAGGGGGCGCGTTCCAGACCCACGGCCAGGAGACGACGAAGACCAGGCCCGCGATGTAGGGGGCAGCCAGGAGGGCCGCCGCGAGCCGGTACTTCTGCGCCTGTGGTGCCCGTCGGATCCGTGCGAACCAGACCGCCGGGGCCCAGAGCGCGAGGGTGAGCAGCACGAACACCCCGTTCAGCTTCGCGGCGAGCGAGATGCCGGCGAACAGGCCCGCGGCGAGGATGTCCCGGGCACGCCCGCTGACCAGACCCTCGCCGGCGGCCAGCACCGCGAGCCCGTAGAACATCGCGCACGGCCAGTCCTTCGGGTTGTTGAAGGCGTGGCCGAATGCCGAGGGGAAGAGCATCAGCGCGACCGCGGCGAAGACACCGGCGCGATGGCCGAGGAACCGGATGGCGTAGAGGGTGAAGAGCCCCAGGGCGAGCGCGTGGAGCAGGACCAGCCCGAGGTGATGTGCCGCAGCCGGGTCGAGCAGGCCGAGCCCGTCGTGCACCGCCGCGGAGACCACGGCCGCGACCAGGCCCGGGAGGACCGGATAGCGCATCGGGTCCTCCCATTCGTCGTCACGGGAGAAGAACGAGTGGAACCCGGGCGGCTCCTGGCGCGAGGCGAAGTTCAGCGCTCCGGGGACCCCGGGGTGCGTCAGGAAGAAGAGGGTGCGATCTCCGGCGTAGTAGAGCGCGGGCGCGTCGTAGGTCACCCCGTGCAGCGGTAGGAGCGGCAGCGCGAGCAGCAGATAGGCGGCCGCGACCAGCTGCGGCGTGTACCGCTCGAGCCGCTGCAGCAACTACCTCCCCCCTCGCCGGGTCTGGAGCGTGACCGGGGGCGAGCGGAGGTCCGGCTCGGCCTCGGCGGCGCCGGCGGAGGGCCTGAGGACGTCGCGGACGATGTAGTTCGGCCTCCGGCGGACCTCGTCGAACACCCGGCTGAGGTACTCGCCCACGATGCCGATCGACACCAGCTGCGCGCCGCCGAGGAAACAGATGGCGATCATCAGCGAGGGCCAGCCGAGGATGGCGGTGTGGGTGATGAATCGCTCCACCAGGACCCAGACGACGAGGACGACTCCGAGAGCGCAGGCGCACGCCCCGAGCAGGGTCGCGAGCCGGAGCGGGAGGTAGGAGAAGCCGAAGATGCCGTCCAGGGCGAGCTTGAGCAGCTTGGAGAAGCTCATCTTCGGCGCTCCGGCGGCCCGCTGGGGACGGTCGTAGGCGACCTCGACCTGGCGGAAGCCCACCCAGTAGCGGAGCCCAGGCAGGTAGCGTGAGCGCTCGGGCATGGCCAGCACCGCGTCGAGCGCGGTCCGGTCGATGAGCGAGAAGTTCCCGGCGCCCAGCGGAGACGGGATGCGGGCCAGCCGATGGTAGAGGAGGTGGAAGCCGCGGAACGCGGCGCGGCGCGCGAGCGGCTCGGCCCGAGTGCGCTTGGTGGTGAAGACCACCTCGGCACCGTTCCGCCAGGCGTCGAGCAGCGTGGGGATGAGCTCGGGGGGGTCCTGGAGGTCCGCATCCATCAGGATCACCACGTCGCCCTTGGCGTGCCGGAGGCCGGCCTCGATCGCGCCTTCCAGACCGAAGTTCCGCGAGAGGCAGACGACGCTCAGCTCACGGGTGAGGGGCTCGAAGCCGAGGAGGCGCTCGCGGGTGCTGTCGCGGCTTCCGTCGTCGACGGCGACCACCTCGAATGGAGTTCCGAGCGGTCGGAGGGTGGCCTCGAGCCGCTCCAGGAGCGGCCGCACCGACTCCTGCTCGTTGAACATCGGGATGACGACGCTGATCACTCCGCTTAGACCATAGCCCGACTCCCCGCTAGGGTCGCGCCCGTGAAGGTGCACGGGTGACAGGGGGCGCCGAGCTCGCTCCGAGCACGCCACGAAACTGGATCCATCTCGCCCTCCGCGTGGCCGTCGCGGTGCTTCCGCCCGCCCTCGTCTTCGCCGGGGTGCGATGGCTGTTCGCGTTCGCCGCCGCGCGGGTGGGCTTCGATGCCGCCAACCCGTTCGCCTGGCGGCGGTGGGACAGCGGTCACTACCTGGTCATCGCGGTGCGCGGGTGGGAGCTCTTCTCCTGCGCCCGGCTCGGCGGTCGCGTCGAGGACACATGCGGGAACGCGGCCTGGTTCCCGCTGTACCCCTGGTTGCTCCGACCGCTCATCGCGCTGGGGATGAGGCCCGAGACGGCGGGCGTCTGGCTCTCGGGTACGGCCGCGCTGGCAATGCTGGTGGTGCTGTGGAACGGGCTGCTGCGAAAACGGGGGCTTCGTGGGCTCGTCGTCCTGGCGATGGCCGCGGTGTTCCCCGGCGCGGTGTACGCGCATGCGATCTTCCCCACGTCTCTGGCGCTGCTCTTCATCGTCCTGGCAGGCACGGCGCTCGCCAGACGCCGATGGGCGCTGGTGGGGCTCTGGGGAGCGTTCCTCTCGATGACCTACGTGACGGGCGTGCTGCTCGCCGTGCCGAACACGGTCGCGACCTGGCTCAAGACGCGGGCAGTGCGGCCGACGGTCGTGGCGGGTGCTCTGTCGGTCGCCGGATTCCTGGCGGTGCTGCTCGCCCAGCAGCTGATCCTCGGCCACTGGGACGGGTGGTACCGCACGTACCAGAAGGGACTTCCCGCGGTGGCCAGGCCACTCGAGGCGCTCATGACGATCCTCCAGCCGGCGTTTGCCGACAACCCCGACCGGCGGCCGCGGACCCTCGCGCTGCAGGAGCTCACCGTGCTGGGGTTGCTGGTGCTCGGACTCGGCACGGCGCTGGTGACCCGGCACCGAGGGAACTCGGTTCGCGCCTGGGCCGCGATGGCAGCGGTGCTCTTCTGGGCCTTCCCGCTGCTCGTCGGGCGCGGGGTGAGCGTCTACCGGGCCGATGCGCTGGTGCTGCCCGTCCTCCTGCTCTTGGTGGATCTTCCGGTCTGGATGCTTGTCTCGGTACTGGTCTGGCTGCTCACCCTCGCCGAGGCGATGGCCGAGTTATTCTTCACCGGGTATCTGGTCTGAGCCGCTTGCAGCATCGCGGCATCCAGCCAATGCAGATGCCCGGGCCAGCGCTCCTCGATCAGCTGAGGTTGCGATCGGCACAGCACAGTCCGCACATCCGCCCGCCGGGACAGAGGCAACGGCCGCAACCGGAAGCGGTCGGGCGCATCCTGATGCGAGGACCGCGGACGTGTTCCAACAGAGGTGCTCATGCTTGCTGTGTTCGTGACGCTCGAGTACGCCGAGGGCTTCGACCGTCAGCGCATTCTTGGAATTGCCGAGAACGCGAGGGGGATGTTTGCCGGAATGCCTGGGCTCCGGCAGAAGGCGTTCACCCTCGACGCAGGGAACCGGCGCGTGAGGAACGTCTATCTCTGGGAGTCCGAGGAGGCGGCGCGGGCGTTCTTCACCCCGAGGCTTGCCCAGCGCATCGAGGGCCTCTACGGCGTCGCGGCGCGCATCGAGTTCGCGGAGGTCGCCGCGCTCGTGGACAACGCGGCAGCGCAGGGCACGTAGTCCGGTCGCTGCGCTCGCTCCCCCCCCCGGGGCACACCTTCGCCAGCCTTCCTGGTGATGCGCGGCGTGCCGCTCAACGCGGTGCAGGAGCTGCTCGGCCACGCGACCATCGAGATGACGATGCGCTAGCCGCACCTCTCGCCGGACAGCCGGCGCGAGGCAGTTGCGGCATTGGATCAGCAGCGGACGTCTCTGCAGTTCCGGGAGATTGAGAGTGCCCAGGGCGGGATTCGAACCCGCACACCTTTCGGCGCCACCCCCTCAAGATGGTGTGTCTACCAGTTCCACCACCTGGGCTTGAAAGAGGACCGCCTACGTATCAGGGAGCCCCAGCGCTTTCCAGTCCCCCCACGACGAGCCACACCACCAGCGGCACCAGGACGTTGTCCGTCGCCCGGGGCGCCACGGCCTCCGCCACCGCCGCCGCCAGACCGGCTCCGAGAATTCGGCTCGCGCTCAGCGGCACCCCGAAGAGCAGCCCCGCCATCGCCGTCCCGAGCGCTGCGAGCACCGCCACCACCAGCGACCCCTCGAGGCTCTTCGTCTTCGCCCAGGGCAGCCGGTAGCGGTGCTTCCCCCAGCGCCGGCCTACCAGACCGCCGATCCCGTCACCGAGTGCCAGCGCGAACAGCCCTGCCGCCGCGGTGAAGGGCGCCTGCCCGAAGAACGCGACCGCGGTGAGCCCGGCCGCCGACAGCCCGTACAGGACCAGCCCCGACCACGCTTCGTCCTCCCCGGACACTGCCCGCTCGAGCGCCCGGGCCGGCTCCCACCGGCGCCCGAGCAACGGCACCGCCAGGAGCAGGCCCAACCCGGTCAGCGCCACCAGTGCTGGCGGCCACGGGGACTGCCACGCCTTCCACCCCAGCGGCCACACTCCGGCCCCCAGGTGCAGCACGTCGCGGACGTAGGTCCGCGCCAACCCTCGCGCCGAGAGCCACAGACAGGCCCCGAGGCCTCCGGCGAACACCGCCGACCAGACGAGGACGAGCAGGCCGTCGTGCACGGCCCGGGACCGCAGCTTCCTACTTCTGAGCGGGAGCGGGAGCGGGGACCGGAGCCGCCGGAGCGGGCTCCGCGTCGCTCGCCTTCGGAGCCGCGGCCGGAGCCGCCGCATCTCCCGGAGCAGGAGCCACCGGCGCCGCAGGCTTCGCCGCCGCCTTGGCCGCCACGCTGCTGGTCACCGAGGCCCGCACGCCCACGAACGACAGCCCCAGCGAGGTCAGGAAGAACAGCCCCGCACAGACCGCCGTGAGCTTGCTCAGGAACGTCACCGCCCCGCGGCCACCGAACGCCGACGTCGCCGCCCCGCCGCCGAGCGCCGCACCCATCCCCGCGTCCTTCCCCGGCTGGAGGAGGATCACGAAGATCATGAAGACGCACAGCAGGACGTGGACGACGGTGAAGAAGGCGACCATGGAGGGCGGCGGACCCTAACCCGCAGCAGCCACGATCGCCAGGAATTCCTGGGCCTTGAGGCTCGCCCCGCCCACCAGCGCCCCGTCCACGTCCGCCTGCCCGAGCAGCTCGGCCGCGTTGTCCGCCTTGACCGACCCTCCATAGAGAATCCGCACCACCTCGCCCACCGGCCGCCCGAACAGCCGGACCAGTAGCTCACGGACGTGCGAATGGACCTCCTGCGCCTGAGCGGGGGTCGCGTTCCGCCCCGTACCGATGGCCCACACCGGCTCGTAGGCCAGCGCCACGTGCGCCATCTCCTCCACCGCCACCCCGGCCAGGCTCGCGGTGAGCTGGCTCGTGCACACCTCCAGCGTCCGCCCGCTGTCGCGCTCGGCCAGGGTCTCGCCGACGCACACCACCGGGCGCATCCCGGCGTGCAGCACCGCCCGCGCCTTCTTGCTCACGAAGGCGTCCGTCTCCCCGAAGAGCTGCCGCCGCTCGGAGTGGCCGATGATCACGTGTGAGCACCCCACCGCCTTCAGCATCCCCACCGAGATCTCCCCGGTGAACGCCCCCTGCGCCTCCCAGTGGCAGTTCTGGGCCCCGAGCGCGATGGCGCTCCCCTCGATCGCCCGCGAGGCCGACTCCAGCGCGGTGAACGGCGGGGCCACCATCACCTCCGCGCGCCCGCGCGGCAGTCCGTCGCGGAGCTGGTGGATCAGCTCCACCGCCTCCGGACCGGTCCGGTGCATCTTCCAGTTGCCGGCCACCAGCGGCCGGCGGCGTGGCGAGGTCATGCGGCCCTCCCTCGCTCAGGCTTCGAGCGCCTTCACCCCGGGCAGCTCCTTCCCCTCGAGGAATTCGAGCGAGGCGCCGCCACCCGTCGACACGTGCGACATCTTCTTCGCCAGCCCGAACTCGTGCACCGCCGCCGCGCTGTCCCCGCCGCCCACCACCGTCGTGGCGTCGCGCAGCTCGGCGATGGTCTCCGCCACCGCCCGGGTCCCTGCGGCGAAGGCCGGCACCTCGAACAGCCCCATCGGGCCGTTCCAGAACACGGTGTGCGCCGGGCGGAGGTGCTCGGCGAACAGCGCCCGGGTCCGCGGGCCGATGTCCAGACCCATCAGCTCCGCCGGCAAGGCCCGCTCCTTCACCTCGCGGATGGGCGCCTTCCCGGTCGCATCGGTGCTGGCGAGGTGATCGATCGGCAGCACCACCGCCTTGCCCAGCCGGTCCGCCGCCTCCAGCGCCCGGCGCGCCACGTCCAGCTTGTCCGCCTCGACCCGGCTCTTCCCCACCTCGACGCCCTGGGCCTTGAGGAAGGTGTAGGCCATCGCTCCGCCCACGATGAGCGAGCTGACGCGGGGTAAGAGATTCTCGATGACCTTGATCTTGTCCGAGACCTTCGCCCCGCCGAGCACCGCCACGTAGGGCATCGCCGGCGCCTTGAGGAGCTTCCCCAGGAACTCGAGCTCCTTCACCATCAAGTATCCGGCGGCGCGCTCTTTCACGAAGGGCGCCATCCCCGCGGTCGAGGCGTGCGCTCGGTGCGCGGTGCCGAAGGCGTCCATCACCCACACGTCGGCGTTCTCCGCCAGCGCCCGGGCGAAGGCCGGATCGTTCGCCTCCTCCTCCTTGTGGAAGCGGAGATTTTCCAGAACGACCACCTGGGTCGGCGTCTGGTCCTTCACCATCTTCCGCACCCCGTCGCCCACGCAGTCGTCGGCGAGCAGCACCTCGTGCGGCTTCCCCAGCAGATCCGAGAGCACCCCCGCTGCCGGCTCGAGCGACAGCTTCGGGTCGACGCCCTTCGGCCGCCCCAGGTGCGAGGCCACGATGAGCTTGCCCCCCATCTGCAGCACGCGGCGGAGCGTGGGGAGCGCCTCGCGGATGCGCGTGTCGTCGGTGACTCGCTGCTGCTCGTCCAGCGGGACGTTGAAGTCCACCCGGACGAAGACCCGCTTGCCGGTCAGCTGGAGGTCGTCGATGGAGCGGAAGGACATGGGCGCCTCCCCGGTGCTAGCCCTTGGAGATCACCAGCTTGGTGAGGTCCACCATCCGGTTGCTGAAGCCCCACTCGTTGTCGTACCAGGCCATCACCTTGGCCAGATTTCCCTCGATGACGAAGGTGTTGGTCCCGTCGACGATCGCCGAGTGCGGATTGCCGTTGTAGTCCACCGAGACCGTCTGGGCCTCGCTGTACTCCAGCACGCCCTTCAGCGGGCCGTCGGCCGCCTTCCGGAACGCGCCGTTGATCTCCTCGGGCGTCGCCTTCTTGCCCAGCACCACCGTCAGGTCCACCAGGCTCACGTTGGGCGTGGGCACGCGCACGCTCACCCCATGCATCTTGCCCTTGAGCGCCGGGATCACGTCGCCGATCGCCTTCGCCGCGCCGGTGCTGGTGGGAATCATCGACAGCGCCGCGGCCCGTGCCCGCCGGAGGTCCTTGTGCGTCAGGTCCAGGATGCGCTGGTCGTTGGTGTAGCTGTGCACCGTGGTCATCAGGCCCTTCTCGATGCCGAAGCTGTCGAGCAGGACCTTCGCCGTGGGGGCGAGGCAGTTGGTGGTGCACGAGGCCGCGGAGAGGATCTGGTGCTTGCCCGGATCATAGGCCTGGGAGTTCACCCCGAACGCCAGGGTCACGTCCGGGCCCTTCGCCGGCGCCGAGATCAGCACCTTCTTCGCCCCGGCGGCCAGGTGGTGGCTCGCGCCCTCGCGATCGGTGAACCGCCCGGTGCACTCCAGCACGAGATCCACGCCCATCGCCTTCCACGGCAGCTTGGTGGGGTCCTTCTCCGCGGTGAAGGCGATGGTCTTGCCGTCGACGCTCATCGCCTTGTCGGTCGCCGAGACCTCACCCGGCCAGGTGCGGTGCACCGAGTCGTACTTGAAGAGGTGGGCCATGGTCGCCGGCGCGTCGAGGTCGTTGATGGCCACGAACTCGATGGCCTCCTTCCGCGCCAGGGCCGCGCGGAGGATGCAGCGCCCGATCCGACCGAAACCGTTGATCGCGACTTTCATGGTGGCCATGGGTCGGTCCTCTAGGGGAAGCGGGCCCGGAATTCAACGCTCCGGAGGGGACGCGTTGACTGCTTCCCCGCCCCGGACCGACGCTGTGCTGCTCGCTCCCCGATGACTGCACCCGCCCCGGTCCCGCTCCGCAAGCCGCCCTACCCGCCCCGCCGCGGCGAGGGATTCTGGGCCTCGGCCCGCCACGCCTGGAAGGGGCTGGTCCACACCGTGGTGCACCAGCCGAACATGAAGGTCCACGTCGTCTCCGCCATCCTGGTGGGGCTGGTGGGGAGCGGGCTGCCGCTCGGCCTGGCGGAGAAGGTCACCCTCATCTTCTGCGTGCTGCTGGTCTTCTTCGCCGAGATCCTCAACAGCGCGCTGGAGACGCTGGTCGATCTGGCCACCCAGGAGTTCGACGAGAAAGCCCGGGTCACCAAGGACGCCGCCGCCGCCGCGGTGCTGGTCCTCTCCATCGGCTCGGCGGTCATCTTCGCCGCGCTGCTGGTCCACAACTGGGGCACGGTGGTGGCCAACGTCCCGCGCATCGAGCGACAGGTGGTGTTCGGGCTGCCGCTGGCCGGATGCGCGGCGCTCCTGATGCGCGACCGTCCCCGGCCGTGGATCCAGGATGCCCTGGCCTTCGCCGGGGGTCTCGGGCTGGCCGGGGTGATGGCGACCTGGACCACCAGCGCAGTGTTCAGCGCGATGACCGCGGGGCTCCTGGTCCTGGCGCTCGCCGCGGCACGGGAGCGCGCCCTGGCGCGCGCCGCCGGCGGACAGAGCGGACACCGGGCAACAAAAAACCCTGCGGCCACGTGACGGCTGCAGGGTCACCTTCGAAAAACTGCTTCCGCTCGCCCGGGCCTCAGCCCCGGAAACCCGTCCGGAACGCTCGCGTCCGGTCGAGGGAAACCACAGAAAGTCTAACGCGGCGCCCGCCGATGTCTAGGTCAGGGCGGGCGGCAGTCCAGGCTAGGCGGCCGGCCGGCTCTCCTCCGAGGTAGCCAAGGGGGCAGACGGGGGCTTGTCTGCATCCCGGATGTCCGTGGCGACGAGGTCGATCAACTCCGTCGCCACTGCAATCACCTGCGTCGGAGTGTAACCGCTCGAACGCAGCTGGTTGAAGAACGTCCTGGCGAGGATCTTGGTGGCCTTGGCGTCTGTGCTCACGGGCGGCTAGAGGCTGCCACACCCGTGCCACCAATGGCTAGCATTGTAACCATTTGAAATCGCTCCAAACGTGTTCCGAACTGGGACTCGCGGGGTGCGAAGGACCCTGCGCACTGCCAACCGGGTGCGCCGGACCCCGGAGGATTGCTTCCACCCACCTTCGCCTCTAACACCCTCGGCTTGCCCTACCGGATTCACAACGTTCCGCTCTGGCTCGGCGAGCCGGAGACGCTCCTTCGCCGCCGGGCGGCCGAGTCGCTGGGAGTCCCCCCCGAGGACCTGGCCACCGTCCGGGCCGTCCGCTCGGTCCTCGACGCCCGCAAGAAGGGGTCCCCGCGCACCATCCACACCATCGAGGTCACGTTCGTCGAAGGGCGGGGCCCCGCCCGGCTTCCGGCCGGGGTGACCGAGACCGAGCCCGCCCCTCCTCCACCGGCAAAGGTCCGCCCCCCGGAGCGCCGCCCGATCATCGTCGGCACCGGCCCGGCCGGGCTCTTCTGCGCGCTCGGGCTGCTCGAGCGGGGCATCCCCTGCGTGCTGCTCGAGCGGGGCCGCGAGGTGATCCAGCGGCGCAAGGACGTGGCCCGCCTGATGCGCGACGGGAGCCTCGACCCCGAGAGCAACATGAACTTCGGCGAGGGCGGGGCCGGCGCATACACCGACGGAAAGCTCAGCACCCGCATCAACCATCCGCTGGTCCGCAAGGTCATCGAGACCTTCGCCCGTTACGGTGCGCCGGAGCGCATCCTGGTCGAGGGCAAGCCGCACATCGGCTCGGACCTCCTGCCCTTCGCCGTCGCCCGGCTCCGCGAGGAGCTGATCTCCGGCGGCTGCGAGGTCCGCTTCGAGGCCAGGGTGGACGACGTGCTCTCCACCGACGGTCGGGCAGCAGGCGTCCTCCTCCACGACGGGGCGCGGCTCGACTCCGACCGGGTGGTGCTCGCGCCGGGGAACAGCGCCCGGGAGCTCTTCGAGCGCTTCGCCGCCGATGGTCGGGTGGCCATCGAGGCCAAGCCCTTCGCCATTGGATTTCGCGCCGAGCACCCGCAGGGTCTCATCGACGCCATCCAGTACGGAACGGCGGCGCAGCATCCCGAGCTGCCTCCCGCCGACTACAAGCTGGCCGAGAACTTCGAGACCGGCGGGGAGATGCGCGGCGTCTACTCCTTCTGCATGTGCCCGGGCGGCATCGTGGTGCCCACCCCCACCGAGGACGGGCTGCAGTGCACCAACGGGATGAGCAACAGCCGGCGCAACGCCCGCCACGCCAACGCCGGCATCGTGGTCTCGGTCTCCCCGGCCGACTTCGCCCGTGCCGGCTTCCGCGGACCGCTCGCGGGGCTGCAATTCCAGCGGCACTGGGAGGCCGAGGCGTACCGGCTGGGAGGGGGGCACTTCCTCGCCCCGGCGCAGACCATCCCCGACTACCTCGCCGGCCGGAAGGGCACCCCGCCCGGCGCGACGAGCTATCGCCCCGGGCTCACCCATGCCGATCTGAACGTGCTCTTCCCGCCCGAGTTGACCCAGGCCATCAAGGCGGCGCTCCGGCGATTCGACCAGAAGATGCGCGGCTTCGTCAGCGCCGAGGGGAAGCTCATCGGCATCGAGAGCCGCACCAGCTCGCCGGTGCGGCTCCCTCGGGACGAGGCCCTCCAGTCGGTGTCGCTGCGCGGCCTCTACCCCTCGGGCGAGGGATGCGGGTATGCCGGGGGCATCGTGAGCTCCGCCATCGATGGGCTGCGCATCGCCGAGCAGATCGCCAGGGAGCTCGCGTGAGCTACCGCATCCGCACCCCCGAGGGAGAGCTGGAGTTCGCCTCGCTGTACGAGATCTCCAACGCGCTCCGGCATGGGCTGGTCGGCGGTGAGGACGAGCTGCTCGTCCCCGGTCAGACCACCTGGGTCCGGGTGGCCGAGCACTCGGCGCTGAAGGCCCACGTCCGCCCCGCGGCGGGCCTCCGGCCAGGCGGCGTGCTCGGCGGGCTCGAGCTGGGGGCGACGCTCGCCTCGGCCCTGGTGGCGGTCACCGGCATCTTCTCTGGCTGGAGCTACTGGGTGGTGGGTGGCGCGCTCCTGGTGGCGGTGTGGCTGTCGACCCGGCTGGCCCTCCGGGCAGCGCGGGTCCGCTCGTCGAACCGGGTAGACTCCCGGCGTCGATGAGCCGCCGTCTCCTCCGTACCGCCGCCCTGGCAGTCGTGCTGCACGCCGCGACGGCGCGCGCCGACGACGTGTACGTCTGGACCGACTCGGCGGGCGAGGCGCACTACACCAACGACGTTGCCAGCATCCCGGAGAAGGCCCGGCGCTCGGTGCGGAAGCTCGAGGGAACGACCCCGGACGCGGTCTCGCCCCGGAGCGCGATCCCCGGCGTCGAGGTGGATCGGCCGCCGGCGAAGCCCGCGGATCCCGACGCCGCCGAGGCGAAGAAGCCCACCGCCGACGCCCAGCCTCCTCCGCCGCAACCCATCGAGGAGACCGTGCAGGCTCCCCGCGACGACGAAAAGGTCGGCGAGGAGCAGTGGCGGACGATGTTCCGCAAGGCCAACGAGAAGGTGAGGCGGGCCGAGCGGAAGACCCAGCGGACCCGCGAGGCTCTGGCCAAGCTCCCCAGTCAGGACCTCACCTCCTACGACGTTGCGGGGAACGTGGTGGTCGACAGCCGGTACCAGTCCCTGAGGGTGCAGCTCGAGGAGGACGAGTACGCTCTGGGGGCGGCCCGGGAGGAGCTCCACGACCTGGAGCGCGCCGCGGCCCGCGAGGCCATCCCCCTCGAGTGGCGCCGTTAGATCCACAGACCGCGCGGCGGCCGGGTCGTCCAGTCGCGGCGCGGACGGGGCGCCTGGTCCTTCTTCAGCACCACCGCCAGCGCCATCCCCACCACGAAGCCGCCGACGTGTGCCCACCAGGCCACTCCGGAGGCCGCCGCGCCCGCCCCCGGGGACAGGGAGGCGGTTCCGTTCAGCAGCTGGGAGACGAACCACAGCCCGAGGAACACCACCGCTGGCAGCTCGATGGTGAAGAAGATGAACACCAGGCCCAGCACCCGGGCGCCGGGGTAGAGCACCAGGTACGCCCCGAGCACGCCGGCGATGGCCCCCGAGGCGCCGACGGCCGGGACCTGGGAGGTGGGCAGCACCCAGCCCTGGATCAGCATCGAGCAGGCGCCACAGAACAGATAGAAGAACAGAAAGCGGAGATGGCCGAACCGGTCCTCGACGTTGTCGCCGAAGACGGAGAGGAACCACATGTTGCCGATGATGTGGAGCCAGCCCCCGTGAAGGAAATTGGCGGTGAGCAGCGGCACGAAGCGCCAGGGGTCGAGCGGCGCACCGCCCGCCTGCTCCCATCCGAAGAAGCGCCGTGGGACGAATCCGAACACCTGGATGAAGGCGTCGAGCTGGCTGCCCAGGCTCAGCTCGTAGAGGAACACCAGCGCGTTGACCACGACCAGCCCGACCACCACCACGGGCCAGGTGCTGGACCGAACGCTGTCGCGGAGCGGGAAGATCAACGGTCCCCCCTCCTAACTCGGCAGACCCCCGCCGCGCACCTGGTCTGGTAGGGTCCGCCGTCCCGTGACCCCGACCGACGTCAACTCCAGCGAAACAGCACCCGGCGACGAGGTGGTGCGCAAGGTGTACGTGCGCGACCTGCGCGAGAAGCAGCCGATCCACACCGTGTTCAAGGTCACCCGGAAGGCACGGGCCACCGCCCGGAGCGGAAAAGCCTTCCTGGTGGTGGGTCTCGGGGACCGTACCGGCGAGGTGGACGCCCGGGTGTTCGAGCAGGTCGAGGCGATCGAGCCCACCTTCCAGGCCGGAGATCTCGTCCTGGTCCGGGGACACGTCACCCACTTCCAGGGCAAGCCGCAGATCCTCCTCGAGCACGTGGACCGGCTCGATCCCGAGCCCATCGACCCGGCGGAGTTCGAGGTGCCTCCGCCCGCGACCGCCCCGGCACCGACCGCGTCCCACGCCGCGGCACCGGCCCAGCCGCGGCCCGCGCACGAGTCGCCCCGCCCGATCGCGGACGGTGCCCGGGCGGTGGGACAGATCCGCGAGCTGGTGGAGCGGGTGGGCGATCCCCACGTGAAGGCCCTCCTCCTGGCCTTCCTCGACGACCCGGTGGTCGCTCAGCGGCTCCCCTCTGCCCCGGCGGCCAAGGGCATCCACCACGCCCACCGCGGCGGGCTCGCCGAGCACATCCTCTCGGTGATGCGCCTCGGGCAACGGGTGGCGGACCACTACCCGATGCTGGATCGCGATCTGGTCACCGCCGGGGCCGTGCTCCACGACATCGGCAAGGTCCACGAGCTCGCCTGGGACGGGGGCAACACCCGCTACACCGACGAGGGTCGCCTGGTCGGCCACATCGTGCTCACCGCCCAGGCCATCCGGGAGAAGGCCGCGCACATCCCGGGCTTCCCGCCGCTGCTCGAAGCGCACCTCACCCACGGCGTCCTCGCCCACCACGGGCAGCTCGAGTACGGCTCACCCAAGGTCCCGATGACGCTCGAGGCGTACGTGGTCCACGCCATCGACTCGCTCGACTCGCGCATCGACAGCTGGCTCGACCTCATGGCCAAGGATCCGGGGGAGACCTGGACCGAGCAGACCAAGCTCTACGACCGCCACCTCTGGAAGGGGGCGGCGCCGACGGCGCGCGGGCGATCGCCGGTGGAGGGGCGGGGGCGGCGGGCCGAGAAGCGCAAGCGCCAGCGCGGGCCGGCTCCCTCGACGCCGCCGCCCGCACCGGCGGTGTCGAAGCTCAGCTTCAAGCCGCTCGAGGCCTTCACCGCAGGGGGCCCCGCGCCGGCGAGCCCGCTCTCGCCGGCGGAGCCGGCCGGCTCGGCCGAGTCAGCTGAGACCCCCGTGTCGGAACGACCTCCGGACGGGTGAACGAAACCAGGGAGGCGGCAATTCTTCTCCCGGGCTGGATCCGGCAGAATCCCTGACATTCAGGGATGAGCCCGAAGCTCGGAGATCGCCTCGTCGCCGCGGGTCTGGTGTCGCGCGAGGCCGTGGAACAGGCGCTGGAGCAGCAGCGTCTCACCGGCCATCGCCTTGGCGACTCGCTGGTGGAGATGGGGCTGCTCGGTGAGGCGGTGCTCCTGCGCTTCCTCGCCTCGGAGCTGAAGACCCGCTACGTCTCGGCGGAGAAGCTCGCCCGGGCGCAGATCGCCAGCGAGCTGCTCGACCGCGTCCCCGTCCGGCTGGCCGAGGCCCATCACTTCCTGCCGCTGGCGGTGGACGATGAGCGCCGCATCCTCTCCATCGTCGCCGCCGAGCCCCAGAACGAGAAGCTGCTGCGCGACGTGGCCTCGATCGCCGACGTGGACGAGGTCTACGCGTACATCGCGCTCCGGAGCGTGGTGCGCGCCGGCATCCAGAAGCACTACTACGCCGACACCACCGCCTTCGCCTCCCTCACCTCTGGGCCGCGGGCCAGCCGGGCCGACCTCGCCGGAATCGCCGCGGCATACGAGTCAGCCGGGAGCACCAAGCAGGCTCCCCCGGTGGCGCTCCGCCTCCGGGGCGAGAGCAGTCAGGCCCGCACCCCTGCGGCCCGGAGCAGCCGGCCCACCACCGGCGAGAGCGGCCTGGTCGCGGGCCGCGGCGCCGTGGACCAGACCGACTACCTGGAGACCCTCCGGGTGCTGGTCGATCAGCTCGAGCGCGGTCGGGGGGAGATGCGCGGCCACTCGGCGCAGCTGGCGCGCCAGGCCTCGCTGGTGGCGATGCGCCTGGCGCTCCCCGGCCGCGAGGTGTCCTCGGTGGCGCTGGCCGCGTTCCTCCACGACCTGGGCAAGGGGAGCGTGCACCTGACCCTGGCCGGCACCGCCCGCAACCCCGAGTGGAAGGCCGAGGCCAAGAAGCTGGCGCTCGCGCCGGTGCACATGTTCGAGTCGGTGCACCTCCCCGCGCAGGTCGGCGGCACCCTGGCCCAGCTCTACGAGGCCTGGGACGGCTCGGGAACGCCGCAGGGGGCGCGAGGCGAGGACATCGCCATCGGGGCGCGCATCCTGGCCGCGGTGGACAGCTGGCTGGACCTCACCCGGAACCCGGGGAACGCCTTCGGGCGGCTCTTCACCCGCGAGCAGGCGCTCAGCTACATGGCCGAGCAGGCCGGGAAGCTGTTCGACCCGCAGGTGGTGGAGATGCTCGAGCTGCTCCACTCGGGCGAGCTGCTGCGCCGGCGGCTGGAGAGCGACGGGCGGCAGGTGCTGGTGGCGGACCCCGAGCCGGCGCACCGGGACGCGCTGGTGCATGCCCTGGGCAGGAAGGGGCTGGTAGTGCACGCCACCAGCACGCTGGAGGGCGCGGTGGAGTCCGCCCCGGGGTCCGACCTGTGGCTGTTCTCGGTGGCGCTCGGACTGCCGGAGGTGGCGGACGCGGCGGTGCAGCTGCGATCGGATCCGCGTCTCGCCGGGACGCCGTTGCTGGTCTCCGGGCCGGCGGATGAGGCCGGCTCGGAGCGGCTGCTCCAGTCGGGGGTCAATGCGCTGCTCGGAACGGGCGACCCGCCGGATCTCGCCGACCAGGTCGTCGAGGCGCTTCGAGAACGGATCGGCCACGGGGCGCCGGCGCGGGTGGTCCAGGGCACCGCGGACGAGCTCCCGCCGCGGGACGTGCTCCGCATCCTCGGGAGCGGACGGAAGTCGGGACGGCTCGTGCTCCGCGCCGACGGGGGCGACGGGCTCCTCCAGTTCGAGCGCGGCCGCGTGGTGTGGGCTGGAGCCGACCAGGTCCGCGGCGAGGAAGCGTTGACGCAGATTCTCCGGGCCAGGGCCACCGAGTTCGTCTACGACCCGGACGCTCTCCTCATGGAGCTGCCGCACCTGGATACGGATCTGGAGCTGGTGGTGCGGGCACTCGAGCCGGCGTGAGGCACGGCCCCCACCGCCTGCCCGACCTCGGCTTCCCCAGGGGCTGTCGCGTCACGCGCCCGGCAGCTGGAACCGGTACACCCGCGCCGCGTTGACGCTGGTGGCCTCGGCGAGCTGCTCGAGCGGAAGACCCTTCAGCTCCGCGACCCGGCGCGCGGTCTCCAGCACGTAGGCGGGCTCGTTCTTCTTCCCGCGGTACGGAACCGGCGCCAGGTACGGCGAGTCCGTCTCCACCAGGAGCCGCTCCAGCGGAGCGAAGCGCACCGCCTCGGCGAGGGCCTCGGTCTTCTTGTAGGTCACCACGCCCGAGATGGAGAGGTCGAAGCCGAGGTCCAGGTAGATCCGCGCCGCCGCCAGGTCGCCGGTGAAGCAGTGGATGACCCCCGGCGTGGGGCGCTCCGAGCGGAGAACCTCGGCGCACTCCGCATGCGCGTCGCGGACGTGGACCACCAGCGGCTTTCCCACCACCACCGACAGCGCGCACTGGCGCCGGAACACCGCGTCCTGCACCTGCCGCGGCGAGCGGTCGTAGTAGAAGTCGAGCCCCGCCTCCCCCACCGCATGCACCTCCGGCCGGCGGCAGGACTCCTCGAGGAAGGCAAAGTCCGCCTCGGTGGCCCGCACCGCCTCGTGGGGGTGAATCCCCAAGGTCGCGGTCAGGCGATCGGGGTGCGCCCGGGCCACCGCGATCGCATGCCCGAAGTCGCCCGGGGCCTGGAACTGGCCGACGACGATCGCCTGCACCACTCCTGCCGCCGCCATCCGGGCGAGGACCCCCGGGACGTCGGGGTACTCGTCCGGCTCGAGATGACAGTGCCCATCGACCAGCCGCATCACTTCACCGGACTGCCGGGCGGCAGGTCCCCCGGATCGACGAGCTTCAGCGAGGCGCCACCGCTCCCGGCCGCGAGCAGCATCCCTCGCGACTCGATGCCCCGCAGCGCACGCGCCTTGAGATTCGCGACCACCACGACCTTCCGACCGACCAGCATCTCCGGCGCATAGGCCTCGGCGATGCCCGCGACCACCGTCCGCGGACTCCCCTCCCCCACGTCCACCGTGAGCTTCAGCAGCTTGTCCGCCTTGGGGACCCGCTCGGCCGCCAGCACCTGGCCCACCTTCAGCGCCACCCGGGCGAAGGCCTCGAGGTCGATCTCCTCGGGCTGGGCATCCTTGCCACTGGCCTCCGGTGGCTTCCCGGCGCGCGCAGCCCTGGCGCCGGTCGTGCTCGCAGAGGCCGCCGCGAGGCGTGCCAGCTCCTCCGGCGGCACCAGCCGGTTCACCTGCGCCTCTTCCAGCCGCGGCAAGAGCGGCGACGGGATCCCGAGCGCCCGCCCTCGGGGCAGCAGCGGCAGCCGCGCTCTGGTGAGATCGGCGAAGGTCACCGGCGCCGTCCCGAGCTGGGCGAAGAGCTTGTCCGTCACCGAGGGAACGATCGGCGCGAGGAAGGTCGCGAGCAGCGCCACCACGTCCGAGACGTCCGACAGGTCCGCCCGGGCCACCTCGGGGTCGGCCTTCAGCTTGGCCCACGGCGCACGCGCCTGGAGGAACTGGTTCGCCGATTGCGAGACCTCGACCGTGGTCCGCACCACCGCCCGGAGATCGAGCGACTCGTAGGCCTCGACCACCTCCGGGATGCGGGCCAGCGCCCCCTCGAGCAAGGTCTTCCCCGCCTGACCCGGCGCAGGGGCGAGCGTTCCTCCGAGCGGGCCGGTCAGCAACGACAGCGTCCGGTTCGCGAGGTTGCCGACGTTGTTCACCAGCTCGCCGTTCACCCGGGAGCGGAACTCGGGCAGCGACAGGTCGAAGTCCTCGGGACCCGGCCCGAGGTTCGCGGCGTAGAAGTAGCGCAGGTAGGCCGGATCGAACGCCTCCAGCGCCGTCCGCGCCTCGATGAGCGTCCCCCGCGACTTGGACATCTTCTCGCCGTTCAGCGTGAGGTGGCCGTGGACGTGCAGCTTCGCCGGCCGCTTGAACCGCGCGACATGGAGGACGGTGGGCCAGAACAGCGCGTGGAAGTAGACGATGTCCTTTCCGATGAAGTGGCGGATCTCGGTGTCCGAGTCCTCCGCCCACAGGGCCATCGCCGAGCGTGCCCGCCCCGAATCCTTGGCCCACTTCTCGGTCGCCGAGACGTACCCGATGGGCGCGTCCAGCCAGACGTAGAAGAACTTGTCCTTCTCCCCGGGAATGGGAAACCCGAAGTAGGGCGCGTCCCGGCTGATGTCCCAATCCTGGAGACCCTGGTCGAAGAAGGCCTGCAGCTGGTTGGCCACCGCCGGGTGCAGGAAGCCGGGGCTCCGCACCACCTCCTGGAGCCACGCCTGGTGCCGCGACAGGGCGAAGAAGAGGTGCTCGCTCTCCCGGGTGACCGGGGGCGTGCCGCAGATGGCGCAGCGCGGGGCAATCAGCTCGTCGGGCCGGTAGGTCTTCCCGCACACCTCGCAGGCGTCCCCGTACTGGTCCGGGCTCTTGCAATTGGGGCAGGTCCCGCGCACGAACCGGTCTGGCAGGAACCGCTTGTCGACCTCGCAGTAGGTCTGACGGATCGACCGGCGCAGGATGTCCCCCGCCTCCTTCAGCCGCCCGTAGATCAGCTCGGAGTAATGCTGGTTCTCCGGACTGTTGGTGGAGTGGAAGGTGTCGAGCGAGATCCCGAAGTCGCGCAGGTCCGCCCGGTGCGACTCCCACATCCTCCCCACCAACGCCTCGGGCGTCAGCCCTTGCTTCGCCGCGTAGAGCTCGATCGGCGTGCCGTGGGTGTCGTCGGCGCAGACGAACACCACCTCGTTCCCGGCAGAGCGCAGGTAGCGGACGAAGATGTCCGCCAGGACGTGCTCCACCATGTGACCGACGTGCAGCGGACCGTTGGCGTACGGCAGCGCTGGGGTGACGAGGTACTTCTTCTTCCCGGGCATCGAGGCGTGGTTTCCAGAGGGACGACGAGGGCCGCGCACTCTAGCGGCTCGGGCCTCCTCCTGCACGACTCCGGGTCAGCGTTCGTCGGGCGCCGGGCGAGGCCCGGACGACGCGGTCACTGCACGTCGTCCGGCTCTCCCCGCGGACCACCACGCCCACCGTGCATCATTCCCCGCAGCGTCCCGGGCATCCGGGCGATGGCCAGCGCCAGCTTGGCCTTCTTCTGCGGGGGCAACCCCTGCGAGAGCTGCTGGAACATCTTCTGGTCGATCTGGTGCATCTGGGCGCGCAGGTCGATGATCTTCTGGATCGAGGGGTCCACCTGCCCGTAGGCGGTGGTGTCACCCTTCGCCGCGCGGCGCAGCACCTGCGCCAGGTCGAACATCTGCTGGCGCAGCGGCGCTCGCTGGGCGTCCCACTGGGCGATCGTCTGCCGCAGCTTCAGCGTCCCGGCGTCATCGAGCTCCAGCGCCTCGGCGAGCTGGAGGGTCACCAGCATCTGGGCGCGCTGATCCATCTGCTCGCGCCGCTCGGCGGAGGCCGGGTCGTCCGCCTTCTTCGGGCTGGCCGCCTGGGCCACACCCGCCACCGACACCACCGCGAGCACCATCCACGTCTTCATCGTCCTGCTCCTCTTCAGCCTATCCATCCAGGTTTCCGAACAACCCCGGGCCCTCGAGCGACAGCGCGTCGTCCTCCACCGTGTCCACGGTCTCGTCCGACGCGTCGCTCATCTCCGGGAAGAGCTCCTGCGTGTCGCCCGCCGCCAGCACCTCGGCCGCCAGCGCCCCGGCGCTCGCCCGCTCGACGACCGGGGCATGCCGGCGCGGAGCAGGGCGGACCGACACCGTCAGCACCGCCGCCGCCGCGGCGGCCACCAGCACCGCCGGCACCTGCCACCGCGCGCGCCGCGGGCCCACCCGGGGCGCCTCGCCGAGGCGACGGGAACGCAGCACCTCGAGCTCGGCGGCGCCAACGGGCGGCAGCTCCACCGCCGCGAGCACCGCCTCCAGCCCCAGCGCCTCTTCCCGGCACCGGGCGCAGCCGGCCAGGTGGGCCTCGAGCGCCTGCGCCTGCTCCAGGGGCAGCTCGCCCCGGCGGCGCTCCGAGAGCAGCGCTCCCAGCATCTGGCACTCCACGCTCATCGCTCGCCCTCCCCGCCCAGCCGCTCCCGCAGCCTCCGCACAGCATGGTGAAAGTGAACCTTGGCGTTGTTCTCGGTGATGTCCAGCACCCGCGCCACCTCGGCGAAGGGCAGCTCGCCGTCCACCCGGAGCGCGAACACCTCCCGCTGCCGGCGGGTGAGCGCGTCGAGCGCAGCCCGCACCATCCGGCGGCGCTGCTCGACCTCGAGGCGATCAGTGATCCCGCTCTCCGCGGCGGGGAGGTCCATCGACTCCACCGGCTCCAGACGCCAGCGGCGCCCGTCCCGGGCGTGGTTCTTCCCCACGTTCACCGCCACCCGGAGCAGCCAGGCCCGGAACGCGCCCTCCTCGCCCAGCCGCATGCGCGGGAACACCCGAGCTGCCGCGGCGAGGGCCCGCAGGAACGACTGCTGGACCAGGTCCGCCGACTCCTCCGGAGAGCGCGCGTACCGCCGTACCAGCGCCAGCACCAGCCGCTGGTGACGCTGCACCAGCGCCCCGAACGCGGCCCGGTCTCCCGCCAGATGCGCGTGGACCAGGGCCTCGTCCGAGGGTGCGCGCGGCCCCACCAGCGTCAGCTGCGGCGCCTGCCGGGGTCGTCCGCTCCGGGTCATGGAGAGCGCGAGCACGCCGGGAAGAACCCGGCCCTGCATCGGGAGGTTAAGTCGGGCCTCGGCCTGGGGGGCACACCGTCCACAACAGCCGCTCGAGCACCAGCTTCCCCGCCCCCGACGATTTGAGCGCCACGTCGGCCTCGGCGCAGGCGAGGAGTCCCCTGCGGAGCGCCGGGCGCCCGTAGCGCGCCGCGGCCTGCATCCCCAGGAACGCCGCCCAGGGGTGCGGTACCCGCTGGCCATGCTGCTTCGCCTCCCGCTCCACGCCGGGGAAGATCCGCGACTTGAACTCGTCGAAGCTCCGTGGCGGCTGCCCGCGGCCCAGCTGGGTCATCCGCTCGTGGGACTCGATGAGCCCGCGGACCACGCTGGCCACGGCCCCGAGGATCATCAGCGGGGCCGCGCCATGCTCCAGCGCCTCGTCCACGTAGCGGAGCGCCGCGGGGAGGTCGCGCTTCTGGAGGGCATCCGACAGCTCCAGGAACTCCTCCTCGCGTACCCGGGCGACCACCTGCTCCACGTCCTCGCGCCGGATGAGGGGCCCCTGCACGTAGGCCACCAGCTTCTCCAGCTCGGACTGGAGCAGCCGCATCTGTCCACCCAGCCGGTCGCGCAAGGCCTCCTCGGCGCCGGGACCGAGCCGCTTCCCCGTTCCCTCGAGGAAGCTCCGCGCCGCTCCGCTGAGGTCCAGGTCCCGGAGCCGCCCACCCACCTTCCGCTCCAGCACCGCGCCCTGCTTCTGCGCGACCTTGAGGAGTGGGTGGCGGGGGTCCACGTCGGTCGCGGCGATGAGCAGCGCATGTCCGTCGGGGAGGCCCCGCTCCAGCGCCGAGAGGAGCGGCGAGACGTCCGACTCGGGCGCCGTCACCCCTTCCTCGCGGATGAAGCCCGCCATCTCCCGGAGCCAGTCGAGGTCGGCGTCGGCCAGGGTGATGCCCAGCTCCTCCCTCCACGCCTCGGGGGCCGGCGCCCCAGGCACCGACGGGTCCACCTCGGCCGCGCCCCAGCCTGCCCGGGCGACGAGGGCGAGCAGCCGGCGGGCCGACTCCTTCCGCCGCCCAGCCTTCCAGGCCTCGCGCACCTTCCCCAGCGCGTCCACCCGGCCCTTCTTCGGGGCGAGGAACTCGGGGTCGCGCACCAGCGCCACCTTCCGGCCGGGGAACAGCGGCAGGGTGAGCAGCTCGGCGGCGATCTCCCGCGGTGAGGCGGCGTCCAGCACCGCGAAGTTCAGGCCCGCCGCCGCGTCGGGGACTAGGGCGTGGGCCAGCGCCTCGGCGTCCCGCCGCACCAGGAACTCCTCCCCCCAGCAGAGGTAGAGCGGCCGCACGGTGCCGGCCTTCACCTCGGCGAGCAGCGGCGCGAGGGGATCGCTCATCCCTCCATCTCCAGCAACATCCGCTCGAGCTGCAGCCGCGGCGACGCGTTCCGCTGGCGGATGGCCACCATCGCGTCGTCGAGCAGGCGGAAGCGGCGGTGCAGCGTGTCGTCGTCCAGACGCCCGGCCACCCGCTCGGCCAGCGGCCTCAGCTCGGGATGAAACAGGCCGTCGCCTCCTGCCCGCGCCACCGCCACGTCGCGGACCCAGACGGTGAGCAGCGCCAGCGTCGACTCGGCCTCCTCCCGGCTGCTCCCGGCCTCGTCGGCGAAGCGGAGCACCGTCCGGAGGTCCGCCCCGGTCACCGCCTCGAAGCGCTCGATGCGGCCCCGCCGGTCGGCGAGGCGCTCGGCGTCGAGTGACAGCGCGCGCTCGAGGCTCCCGTCGGCCAGCGAGGCCACCGCCTCGGCCACGTCCGGGGACACCTCGAGCCGCCGCTGCACCTCGTCCCGCACGAAGGCGTGGGGCAGCGGCCCGAAGGCCACCCGGACGCAGCGGCTGCGCAGGGTGGGAAGCAGCCTGTCGGGCGCGGCGGACACCAGCAGCAGCACCGTGTCCGGGGGCGGCTCCTCCAAGGTCTTGAGGAAGGCGTTCTGGGCCTGGGGGTTCATCGCCTCCGCCGGCAGGAGCAGCACCACCTTGCGCGAAGCCTCCAGCGGGCGAAGGGCGAGCCTTTCCTGGAGGCGTCGCACCTGGTCGACGCGGATCTCCCTCGACGGCACGTGGTCGAAGTCGCTCCGGGCCGCGAGCTTCCGCCGAACCGCCTCCTCCTCGGGCATCAGCCACAGCACGTCCGGGTGATGGAAGTGGGCCACCCGGGTGCACGCCGGGCACTTGCCGCAGCCCACCAGCGGGGACACCGGGCACACCAGCGCCTGGGCCATGCCCAGCGCCGCGAGCTCCTTGCCCACGCCCGCGGGCCCGGTCAGCAGCCACGCATGATGCACGGTGCCGTGCGCCAGGGCCGCCTGGAGCGCGTGAACCGCACGGGACTGTCCCTGGACGTCGGAGAGGGCCATCGGAAGGACCTCCTCACATGCTCGGGCGGGCCTCTGCCGTCAACCTTGACGGGGCTGCCGAGCGGCCCGCATCCTCCCGCCCGCGCTTGGTGCTCCAACTGCTCCAGAGCCACGGGCTGTTCGCCGCCTGCGCGGGACTCCTGGTCTCGCTCATCGGGCTCCAGGCGCTGAGCGGCGACCCGCAGTTCAAGCGCGACCTGCGCGGTGCGGCCTCGCTCCTGGCCGGGTACCTCGTCCTCCGGACGGTGGACCTCTACCGGGGGGCCGGGCTGCCCCAGGGGCTGCACCAGGTGCTCGAGCTGGCCTGGATGCTGGCCCTCAGCTTCGGCTTCATCCGGCTGGGCGTGTCGGTGCTGCTGAAGCTGGCCCGGCTGCGCGCCCGGCCGACTCCGAAGATCCTCCGGGACGTGCTGGACGGCACGCTGTACCTGGTCGCCACGCTGATCATCGTCCAGCGCGAGTTCCGCATCGATTTCTCCAGCCTGCTCGCCGGATCGGCCATCGTCTCGGTGGTCATCGGTCTGGCGCTCCAGGAGACGCTGGGGAACCTGTTCGCCGGCCTCGCCATCCAGCTCGAGCGTCCGTTCCAGGTGGGGGACATCGTCTCGGTGGGCACCGATGTCTTCGGGCGCATCGTGCAGATCGGCTGGCGCGCCACCCGGGTGGAGAACAAGCGCCGGGAGATCATCTCGCTGCCCAACACCACCTTCAGCAAGCAAGGGGTGAAGAACTACTCGCGCGGGGGTGAGCCGGTGGGCTTCGACACCTTCGTCACCGTCACCTACGACACGCCGCCGAACCGGGTGAAGGGGGTGCTCCGCGAGACGCTGGCCGAGGTGCCGCTGATCCTCGCCGAGCCCGCGGCCCGGGTGCGGACCTGGGGCTACGAGCAGTCGGGCATCAGGTACCGGATCCGCTTCTACGTCGCGGACGTGGCCCGGGCGAACGGGGTGCGCGACGAGATCCTGACCCGGCTCTGGTACCGACTCCGACGCGAGGGCATCGAGGTGCCCTACGAGCAGCGGGTCGTTCACCACCGCTTCGACGAACAGCGGACCCCGGAGTTCCCGGTCTCCAGCCGGATCGCCCTGCTCGACGACGTGGACCTGTTCCGGGTGCTGGGCCCGAGCGAGCGCGAGCGGGTGGCCCACGAGATGGTGGCCCGCCGCTTCGGCCGCGGCGAGCGCATCATCGAGCAGGGTGCACCGGGCCAGACCTTCTACGTGGTGGCCTCGGGGAGCGTCTCCATCCTGACCGTCCGCGGCGTGGAGGTGACCCGGCTCGGGCGCGGGCAGTACTTCGGCGAGATGTCACTGCTCACCGGCGAGCCGCGCTCGGCGACGGTGATTGCCGCCGAGGACGCGGTGCTGTTCGAGCTGGACCGGCCCACCTTCGCCCAGCTCTTCGACGAGCAGCCGGCGCTGGCGGGGCTGCTCTCCGAGGCGCTGGCCCACCGGCGAGGGCAGCTCCGGGCGGTGGCCGAGGCGAACGGCACGGTGGTCGAGGTGCGCGAGGCGCACTGGATCCTCGACCGCCTCCGCTCGATCTTCGGCCTGCGGGCCTGACCCACAGCATCTGCCATCCGATGACTGTTAACGCTCTGTTGCGCCTGGAGACCTACCGGGGCGACGACCACGGCGAGCAGCTCGCCGAGCGCTGAACCTCACCCCAGGCGGGAGAGGGCGCCGGAGGCGAGCTCCGCTCCGGAAATGACTCCCCGCTCGGTCACCAGGGACGTCACCAGCGAGGCCGGGGTCACGTCGAAGGCGGGGTTGAAGACCCGCGCCCCCGCCGGCGCCCAGCGAACGCCGCGTCCGCCGCGCACCTCGTCCGCCGCCCGCTGCTCGATGGGGATGCCGTCCCCCGACGGGCAATGCAGATCCACCGTCGACCACGGGGCGACCACGTGGAACGGCACGCCGTGCGCGCGGGCGAGCACCGCCACCGCGTAGGTCCCGATCTTGTTCGCCACGTCGCCGTTCCGGGCGACCCTGTCCGCGCCGACCAGGACCCGGCTCACCTTCCCGGCCCGGAAGAGCGTTCCGGCCATGCCGTCGGTGATCAGCGTGTACGGGACGCCAAGGCGGTCCAGCTCCCAGGCGGTGAGCCGGGCGCCCTGGAGCAGCGGGCGGGTCTCGTCCACCCAGACGTGAAGGCCGAGCCCGCGGGCGTGGCCACGGTGCACCACTCCCAGCGCGCTGCCGATCCCCGCGGTCGCCAGCGCGCCGGCATTGCAGTGGGTGAGCAGCTGCTCGCCGGACGCCAGCAGATCCGCGCCCAGCTCGCCCATCCGGGCACAGGCAGCGACGTCCTCGTCGTGAATCGCCTCGGCCTCGCGGACCACGTCCGCCGCGCTCCCCCCGGCATCGAGCACCGCCTGCAACCGGTCCATCGCCCACGCCAGATTCACCGCCGTGGGACGCGCCTCGCGCAGCCGGGCGATGGCGCTGCGGAGCGAGGGCCCGTCCGCCCCCCGCTCGGCGGCGGCGGCCACGCTCAGGGCCGCGGAGACGCCGATCAGCGGCGCCCCCCGGACCGAGAGCCGCTGGATGAGGCCCACCATCCCGCCGGGGTCGCTCCCGTCGAGCCACACCTCGGCGTCGGGGAGCCGGGTCTGGTCCAGGAGCTGGAACCGCGTCCCGTCGCAGCGGAGGGCCATCCCCTCGAAGCGCTTCACTGCAGCCTCGGGCCGATGCGCGCCCGGAGCGCCCGCAGCGCCTCCAGCTCGAGCGGCGGGAGCGGCGTCACCCCTCCGAGCTCCTCGGCGCACTTGAGGATCAACGCGCTGTGCTCGACCCGCTCGATGCCGTTGATCGCCTCCTCCATCGACTCGCCCCAGGCCAGCGCGCCATGGCGCGAGAGGAGCAGGAGCCGGTGCGCCGGGAGGAACGGCAGGAGGACCGCCCCCATCTCCTCGGTACCCGGGCGCGCGTAGGGGACGACCGGCACCCGTCCGGCGGCGAGGAGCAGCTCGGGGAGCCCGTCCGTGGGCAGCTCGGTCAGCTCGGGGCGGGCCAGGGTCCAGGCAATCGCGGTGGGCGGGTGGGCGTGAACGACCACCCGTGCCTCGGGGCAGGCCCGGTACACCGCGAGATGCATCGCCCGCTCGGTGGATGGCAGCCCCTGGAGGATGCGTCCGTCGAGCGTGACCCGGGCGAGCGAGCCGGGACGGAGCCGCGCCTTGTTCACCCCGGCGGGGGTGAGGACGACGCTGTCGTCCGGCAACCGCACGCTGACGTTCCCGTCCGCCGCCGCGAGCAGCCCGCGGGCGTGCAGGTGCGCGCAGGCGTCGCGGATCTCCTCGAAGTGGGGCTCGTCCATCTCGGCGCAGCTCCTCGAACGCACCGTGCCATGGCCCGGGCTCACAGGCCAACGGCCTCCGCCCGGCTGGCGCACCACGTCGGCCAGTGACCGAGCGCGGGCCTCGGCAACGGGATCGAACCCGGCACGGAGCCCGTCGCGGGCGTCGATCGGTCGGCCGCCCCGGCAGTCGGCGCTCAGCGCACGATGACCGCGCAGGCGATGCGGTCGCCGGCATCGCCCGAGGGCTGGGTGTGGTGGTCGTCGGCCTTGGCGTGGAGCACCAGCGCGCTGCCGTCGGCGTCGAGCACCGTGGTCGGCCCCGGGCTCAGGGTGAGGGCGGGAGCGAAGGTCTCGAAGTCGACCTTCCCGCTCCGGGGCACGACCAGGTTGGGCAGGTCCCCGGCGTGGAGCCCGCCCGGGTCGAGCACGCCGTGCGATCTCTGGGTGGGGTTGTAGTGGCCTCCGGCGGTCTTGAACGGAGCCTCGCACTTCCCGGTCTCGTGGAAGTGGAGGGCGTGCACACCCTTCGGGAGGTTCTTGAGCTTCCCCCGCAGGAGGAGTCCGTGCGGCGAGTCGGTGAGGGTGATCTGACCCACCGAGCGGCCGCGGAGGTCCCGGATCGCCACCGTCAGGGTGCCGGGGGGCTGGGTGGCGGGCTCGGATGGCGCGGCCCGTGCATTCGCCAGCAATGGCAGGGAAAGCCCGAGCAGGGCGAGCATCGGCGGGCGAGAAGTCATGGCTCGGCGATCAGTTGTCCCGTCCCCCCGGGATCCGTCAGCCTCGCCCGACGAGGCGGCCAGGGCGGCCGGGACCATCCCGGAGGCGCAGGTGATACCCTCACGCCGCATCTCGTCAGGGCATGAGCACTCCCCAGGCGATCGCGCGCACCATCCTCGACGGCTTCGAGAAGCGCTACGCGCAGTTCCGCGCGCTCGGCGCCGCCGCGAAGGAGCGGTTCGAGAAGGCGGACTGGGCCGCCGCCCACGAGCTGAACCGGATCGGCATCGGGACGTATGACGAGCGGGTGCGCGAGTCGGTGGAGTCGGTGGTGCGCCTCTACCCCGATGCCCACACCGACGAGACGCTCTGGCCCCAGGTGAAGCAGGCCCTGATCGGGCTGCTCTATGATCACAAGCGTCCCGAGTGCGCCGAGACGTTCTACAACTCGGTCGCCTGCCGGGTGCTGGACCGCACCTACTACCGGAACGAGTACATCTTCTGGCGCCAGGCCGTCGCCACCGAGTTCATCGACGCCGACGACGCGACCTGGCGTGCCTGGTATCCGCGCAAGGGCGACCTCCTCTCGACCTTCACCGCCATCGCCCGGAGCCTCGACCTCGCGGTGCCCTTCGAGGACCTGCGCCGCGATCTCCGCAGGGTGCTCCTCTCCTTCCGGGCACACCTCCCGGGAAAGCGCGACCGCGCGCTCAACTTCCAGGTGCAGGTGCTCTCCTCGCTCTTCTTCCGCGACAGGGGCGCTTACGTCGTGGGCCGGCTGCTGAACGGGAACCAGCAGACGCCCTTCGTGGCCTGTCTACGCCACGCCTCCTCGGGGCGCGGGCTCTACGTGGACGCGCTCCTCCTCAAGCCGGAGCACCTCGCGGCGCTGTTCAGCCTCTCGCGGGCCTACTTCATCGTCGACATGGACGTCCCGTCCGAGTTCGTCGCCTTCCTCAACCAGCTGATGCCGGGGAAGTCGAAGGCCGAGCTGTACACCTCGGTGGGCCTGCACAAGCAGGGCAAGACGCTCTTCTACCGAGATCTCATCTCCAGCCTGAAGCACTCCACCGACTGTTTCGTCCCCGCCCCCGGCGCGCGGGGAATGGTGATGATGGTCTTCACCCTCCCCTCGTTTCCGTGGGTGTTCAAGGTGATCCGGGACGAGTTCCCGCCCCAGAAGCAGGTCACCCGGGAGGAGGTCCAGGCGAAGTACCTCCTGGTGAAGTACCACGACCGGGTGGGAAGGCTGCCCGACGCGATGGAGTACTCGGACGTGCTCTTTCCCACCGACCGGATGGATCCGGTGGTGGTGGCGGAGCTGGAGCGCACCTGCGCCCGGAGCATCGACCACGACGGTGGCCGGCTGGTCGTCAAGCATCTCTACGTCGAGCGCCGGATGACGCCGCTGGACCTGTTCCTGGAGCGCGGGGACCCGTTGCAGCGGTACCGGGCCATCCTCGAGTTCGGCGGGGCGATCCGCGACCTCGCCGAGGCGAACATCTTCCCCGGCGATCTCCTGCTGAAGAATTTCGGGGTGACCGGCCGCGGCCGCGTGGTGTTCTACGACTACGACGAGATCTCGCTGCTGACCGAGGTCAGCTTCCGGCGCCTGCCGAGCGCACGGGACGAGGCCGAGGAATCGTCCGCCGAGCCGTGGTTCCACGTGGGGGCGCGGGACGTGTTTCCCGAGGAGTTCGTCCGCTTCCTCTTCCCCCCGGGACGGCTCCGCGAGATCTTCGTCGACATGCACGGGGCGCTGCTCGACCCCGCGTGGTGGATCGCCCGCCAGGAGGAGATCCGCTCCGGGAGGCAGCCGGACTTCATCCCCTATCCGGACGAGGTGCGGCTGCGGCAGGTGCTGGGCTAGGGTGCCAGGCAGTCCGCGGTACCAGCCGGTGGGGGGAACCCCGGTGCTCTTG
>Ga0335084_10000008_pt1 | contig 104689 bp, 96 predicted proteins | sample Lox_Sample_44_FD_206721 | JGI IMG/M metagenome (GOLD analysis project Ga0335084, IMG submission 206721) | Soil microbial communities from Loxahatchee National Wildlife Refuge, Florida, United States - Lox_Sample_4.4 | ecosystem: Environmental > Terrestrial > Soil > Wetlands | place: USA...
CGCGAAGTCCTGACTGCTTGACCCGCGCGGCGGAGGGCTGCGAGACCTTCGGGCCGTGCGCCGCTCCCTCCTCGCTGCTGCTTCCGTCACGCTGCTGCTCGCCGCCTGCCAGCGCGGCCCGCAGTACTGCATCTTCGACGGGACGGTGATCGGCGCCGCGCCGGTGCCCTTCGTGGCGATGAACCCGGATGGCACGGTGGACGAGGCGCCGAACCGCTACAGCTGGCGCGAGTTCGTCTGGCCCACCGATCCGGCATGGACCCACGTCCGCCCGGACCGCGGGGCGTGGCTGTTCGAGGGCACGACCGGGGGAGCGGCCTGGAGCTTCCGGGGCACGTTCTCGCCCGACGCGGGCGGCGCGTTCGTCCGTCTGGAATCGAGCGGCTCGCCCCCGGCGGTGCAGGTGGTCGGTGCCGGCGGCAAGCCCGGGCTGCTGGTCTACCGGCTCCGTCCGTGCCGCGAGTTCGAGGGGAGCCGGACCGGCGTCCGGACGTGCACCCGGTGGGGCACCGAGGTGAACGCCCGGACGAAGCTCACCTGCGAATGACCGTCCCCGCGCGCGGACGGGGAGTCCAGCGGCGGAGTCGTCGGAGGTGTTTGACACCTCGCTCGGGCACCTCGTTCGCCTCGTTCGGTCGCGGGCCCGGAACGAGGTGTCTGGCACTGCGACTGACACCTCGAAAAGCAGAGGAAAGCAAAGGTGTTTGACACCTCGTCCGGACACCTCGTCCGTAACGAGGTGTCCCGTAACGAGGTGTCTGGCACTCGGGCGGCCCCCCCGTCGAGGGCTCGGCAGAGGTGTCTGACACCTCGAGCAGTCCGCCGCCGGGGACGTGGGGCCCGGGTCTCCGCTCGTGGCCGGGCGTCACCTCAGCGGCGGGTCGCTGCCGGCGCCTCCAGCGGGTGGTCGATCTTCGGGGCGGTCGCGAGATCGGCCAGCGTCTCGGCGAGGACGTGCATCCCGCGCTCGAGCGAATGGATCGGCATGTTCTCGTCCGAGTTGTGCCCCGGATACACGCCGTCCTCGCGGAACCACATCCCGAAGGCGATGGCGTTGGTCATCCGCCGTGCGTACGTGCCGCCGGCGCTCACCACCGGCTTGGCCGGGCGCCCGGTGGCACGCCCGTATGCAGCCAGCAGCCGCTGCACCAGCGGCGCGTTGGCCGGCACCACGAACGGCTCGTAGCCGAACTGGCCGCCGAGCTCGAACCGGGCTCCCCGTGCCGCGGCAAACGCCGCCGCGTGCGCATCCACGCGCGACTTCAGTGCCTCTCCCCAGAGCGCGGGGGAGGAGCGGAGGTTCACGTGCAGCTCGAGCCGGCCGCTCTCACCCCGCTTCAGCTGCCCGAAGTTCGTGTCCACTCCCCCCCACAGCGGATCGTCCAGCGTCAGGCCCAGTCCCCGTCCGCGGATGTTGGCGCCCGCCACACGGGTGTACTCGAGCAGATCTGCCGCGGCGCTCGGGGGTAGCCGTCCGTGCACCGCCACCGCCAGCGCCACCAGCGCATTCCGCCCCCGCACCAGCCCCACGCCGGCGTGAGCGGCCCGCCCGCGCGCGACGAGCACCCGCTCGGGGCCCTCTCCCGAGATCTCCAGCGACGTGTCCGGTGGGAGTCGGGCCGCCCGCACCGATGCGAGCCACCGGTCCCAGTCCGGCGTTCCCGAGCGCCAGCGCAAGGTCAGCCTCGCCCGGTCCGGGACGATGCTCACTGCCATCCCCGCCACGACGTCCACCACCTCCACCGGACCCGCGGGTGGAGCGGCGCGCTCGTCGGCGGTGACGATCCACTCCGCCCACGCCTTCTCTCCGATGACCACCGGGAAGTCGCTGTCGATCACCAGGCTGAGGTCGGGGAGCGGGTTCACCTTCTTGTAGGTCTCGAGGTCAGACCCGCCGCCCTCCTCGTCGGTGCCGACCAGGAGCCGCACGGTGTGCGTCCGGGCCACGCCCGAGCTCCGCAGCGCCGCCATGGCGAGCAAGGCCTGCACCATGGGTCCCTTGTCGTCCGCCGAGCCCCGGCCCCACACCGCGCCGTTCTTCACCGTCGCGGCGAACGGCGGCACCGTCCATTCCGCGGCGTTCACCGGCTGGAGGTCTCCGTGCACCACCAGCCCGAGCACCGGCGCACCCTCGGGACCCGGCAGGTCGACCTCGGTCATCGTCTCCTTGTCCCGCACCACGAACCCCAGCTCGGGCCCGATGCGGCCGAGCCACTTCCGCTGGGCAGCGAGCGCCTCCTGGTTCCCGTGCACCGTAGGGAAGGCCATCACCTCGGAGAGGAGCGGTTCCAGCCGGGGACGCCAGCGCGACTGCAGCTCGGTCCACACCGTCTCTCCGGGGGTTGCAACCAGTGACAGCGCAACGACCGCAGCGATCATCATGGGGCCTCCGGAACGGCATAGCCGACGCGGACCCGCGTCCGCGAGGTGACCAGCACGCACCCCACCACGAACAGCGCCGCGGCCGCGGTGGACGCATCGATGCGCTCGCCGAGCAGCATCGCGCTCCAGACCACCGAGCACACCGGCTGCGCGAGCTGGATCTGGCTCACCCGCGCGATTCCGGCCTCGGACATGCCCCGGTAGAAGGCGAAGAAGCCGAGGAACATGCTCAGCACCGAGACGTAGGCGAACGACAGCCAGGCCACCGGCCCGGCGGAGAGGCCAGTGTGGGCCGCCGCCCACGCGGTCGGCAGCGCCAGGAACGGCGCCGAGAGCACCAGCGCCCAGCAGATGACGTGCGCCGCCGGCATCTCGCGCGCCAGCAGACCGCCCTCGCAGTAACCCACGGCCCCGGCCACGACCGCGGCGAGCGCCAGGAGATCTGCCCGACCAAGCCCGTGCGCCCCGCGCGTCGAGGCGAACACCAGGATGCCGAGGAGGCCCGCCCCGCTCGCGACCCAGAACGTCGGGGAGGGCCGCTCCCCGCCACGGATCACCGCCAGCACCGAGGTCGCCATCGGGAGCAGACCCACGATGACCGCCCCGTGCGCGGCGGGCATCGTCCGGAGCGCCAGGGTGATGAGCCAGGGGAACCCCACCACCACCCCGCCTGTCACCAGGCCGATCCGCGACCACTGTGCGCCAGTCGGCCACGGGGCCCGGCGCGCCCGGAGCACGCAGGCGGCGAGCACCGCTGCCACCAGGGCACGGCCCAGGGCGATGAAGGTGGCGTCCAGCTCCCGGACCGCGAACCGGGTGGCGACCACCGTGCCGCTGAACATCAGCATGCCCAGCCAGCCGAAGAAGAGCCCGCGTCGCGTTCCCACGGCGCTCTGTAACGCCGGCGCCCTCCCATCCGGCAGCACAAGGCAGGTCTCCGCTCACCGGAACACATCGTCAACCCCAGAGCGCTTCCAGGTTGACAATGGCCCGCCGGCCGCCGAGCGTCCCCCCGGCGAACCGCGGGCAGGAGGTGTTCACCGTGTCGACCGTCCCCAGCGTCCAGGCCAGGCCCGAGGTGGTGGTCCGTCACGACTGGACCCTCGCCGAGGTGCGGGCCATCCACGACCTTCCCTTGCTGGAGCTCGTCTACCGCGCGCAGACGGTGCACCGGGCCACCTTCGGCGACCCCGAGGTGCAGCTCTGCAGCCTGCTGTCGATCAAGACCGGCGGCTGCCCCGAGGACTGCGCCTACTGCCCGCAGTCGGCCCGCTACGACACCGGGGTCAAGGCCGAGCGGCTGATGGAGACCGGTGAGGTCCTCGAGGCCGCTCGCCAGGCGCGGGCCGCCGGGGCGACGCGATTCTGCATGGGCGCCGCCTGGCGCGAGGTGAAGGACGGGGCTCAGTTCGACCGGGTCCTGACGATGGTGCGTGGGGTGCGGGCGCTGGGGATGGAGGCCTGCGTCACGCTGGGGATGCTCACCCCCGAGCAGGCGCGCCGCCTCAAGGAGGCCGGCCTCTCCGCGTACAACCACAACCTCGACACCAGCCCGGAGTTCTACGGCGAAGTCATCTCCACCCGCGACTACCAGGACCGCCTCCGGACCCTGGCCGCGGTGCGCGCGGCGGGCATCTCGGTCTGCTCGGGCGGCATCCTGGGGATGGGGGAGTCGGTGGACGATCGGTGCGAGCTGCTACGCACGCTCGCCAATCAGGAGGTTCACCCGGAGTCGGTGCCGATCAACGCGCTGGTCGCCGTCCCGGGCACTCCGCTGGAGAAGCAGCGGCCGGTGTCCCCGGTGGAGATGGTGCGGGCCATCGCCACCGCCCGCATCCTGATGCCGGCGGCCATGGTGCGGCTGTCCGCCGGCCGGATGCAGATGAGCCAGGAGGCCCAGCTTCTCTGCATGATGGCTGGCGCGAACTCGCTCTTCTTCGGCGAGAAGCTGCTCACCACCGGCAACCCCGAGTACGCAGCGGACATGGCGATGCTCGAGGGCGCGGGCCTGCGGCCGCTCGAGCCGAAGCTCGAGACGTCCGGCGTGCCGTGAGCTCCGTCGCCGACGCCTGGGCGCGCGAGGAGCTGGCGGAGCTCGGCCGGCGCGGGCTCCTCCGCACCCTCGAGCCCCTCGCCTCGCCGCAGGGTCCGGTCGTCCGGATCGGCGGGCAGTCGCTGGTGAACTTCTCGTCCAACGACTACCTCGGGCTGGCCGCCGATCCGCGGGTGACAGGCGCGTTCATCGCCGGCCTGGAGCGCTGGGGCGTGGGCGCGGGCGCTTCGCGGCTGGTGGTCGGGGACACCGAGGCGCATCGCCGGCTCGAGGCGCGTCTCGCCGCCTTCGAGGGAACCGAGGCCGCTCTGATCTTCAACGGTGGGTATCCGGCGAACCTCGGCCTGGTGCAGGCGCTGGTTGGCCGCGGGGACCTGGTGGTCTCCGACGCGCTCAACCATGCGAGCCTCGTGGACGGCTGCCGGCTGAGCCGCGCCGAGGTGGCGGTGGTCCCCCACGCTGACGTGGCCGCGGTCGCCACGGCGCTCGCCCGCGCCGGGTTTCGCCGCAAGCTGGTGGTGACCGACGCGGTGTTCTCGATGGACGGCGACTCCGCGCCCCTGGAGGAACTGTCCGAGGTGTGTGCCCGTGCCGGCGCGGCGCTCCTGGTGGACGAGGCTCACGCGACCGGCGTGCTCGGCGCCCGCGGCTCGGGCCTCTGCGAGGCGACCGGCGTCCAGCCCGACGTGCGGATGGGCACGCTGGGGAAAGCGCTGGGCGGCTTCGGAGCCTACGCGGCGACCACCCGCGCGGTGGCGGACTTCCTGGTGAACCGCGCGCGCTCGGTGGTGTTCTCCACCACCTTGCCGCCGGCGCTCTGCGAGGCGCTGGTGGTGGCCATCGATGTCCTGGAAGCGGACCCCGAGCTGCGGCCGCGGCTCTGGCGCAACATCCGGCGCTTCGTGGACGGGCTCGGGCGCATCGGCTTCGAGGCCGAGCCTCGCAGCGCCATCGTCCCGGTCATCCTCGGCGCGCCCGAGCGGGCGCTGCGGGCCTCGGCGTTCCTCCGCGAGCGCGGGCTGCTGGTGAAGCCCATCCGTCCCCCCACCGTTCCCGAGGGCACCAGCCGGCTCCGGTTCGCCCTCTCCGCCGCACACTCGGAGGCGCAGATCGACGGCGCGCTCCAGGCACTCGAGGAGGCACGCGCGCATGGACTCGTCGCGGCATGAGAGACTGCTCGCCCTGGACCGGGCCCACGTCTGGCACCCCTTCACCCAGATGGCGGTCTGGCCGTCGGACGAGCCGCTGATCATCGAACGGGCCGAGGGCAACGAGCTCATCGACGATCTCGGGCGCCGCTACCTCGACGGCGTCAGCTCGCTGTGGTGCAACGTGCACGGACACCGCAAGCCGGAGATCGACCACGCCGTCCGAGCGCAGCTGGACCGAGTGGCCCACTCGACGCTCCTCGGGCTCGCCTCGGTCCCCTCCATCGAGCTGGCCGAGGCGCTGGTGCGCATCGCCCCCGAGGGGCTCACCCGGGTCTTCTACTCGGACTCGGGGAGCACCGCGGTCGAGGTCGCGCTGAAGATGGCCTACCAGTACTGGCAGCAGCGCGGCCGGCCGGAGAAGACACGCTTCGCCGCCCTGGCCGAGGCGTACCACGGCGACACGGTGGGCTCGGTCTCGGTCGGCGGGATGGAGCTGTTCCACGGGGTCTTTCGCGGGCTGCTCTTCGACGTGGAGCGCCTGCCGAGCCCGAGCCCGTACCACTGGACCGGCGGCGGCGATCCGCTGAGCGGGGCGCTGGGCGCGGCGGAGCGGCTCCTGGAGGAGAAGGGCCCCAGCCTGGCCGCGGTGGTCATCGAGCCGCTGGTACAGGGCGCAGCGGGAATGTGGGTGCACCCGCCCGGATACCTCCGCGGCATGGCCGAGCTCTGCCGGGAGCACGACGTGCTGCTCATCTGCGACGAGGTGGCCACCGGCTTCGGCCGCACCGGGACGATGTTCGCGGTGGAGCAGGAGGGAGTCCGGCCGGATCTCCTCTGCCTGGCCAAGGGTCTCTCCGGCGGCTACCTGCCCCTGGCCGCGACGCTGAGCACCGAGCGGGTGTACGAGGCGTTCCTCGGCGAGTTCGTCTCGGCGCGCACCTTCTTCCATGGGCACACCTTCACCGGGAACCCGCTGGCTTGCGCCGCCGCGCTCGCCTCGCTGCAGCTCTTCGAGACCGAGCGGGTCCTGGAGCGCGTCCGGCGAACGGCCGAGGTGTTCCGGCCGAGGCTCGCCGCCATCGCCGAGCTCCCGCATGTGGGCGACGTCCGCCAGCGGGGGCTGATGATCGGCATCGAGCTGGTGCGTGACCGCCGCACCAAGGAGCCGTACGACTACGGGGAGCGCATCGGCCACCGGGTATGCCTCGAGCTCCGCAGGCGCGGCATCCTGCTGCGCCCGCTCGGGCCGGTGGTGGTGATGATGCCGCCGCTGTCGCTGACCGACGCCGAGGCGATCCGGCTCGGGGATGCCGTGCGCCAGGCGATCCGCGAGGTGACCGAGAAGTGAGCCGGGTCCGGGTGTTCGTCACCGCCACGGACACCGGGGTGGGGAAGACGCAGGTCGCCGCCGCGCTGCTCTCGCTCCTCGCGGACGCGGGGCTCCGACCGGCGCCCTTCAAGCCGTACGAGAGCGGCTGTGCCCGGCTCTCGCGGCCCGCGGACGCGTTGGAGCTCCGCGCCGCCGCGCGCAGCACCGACCCGCTGGACGACGTCTGTGTCCACCGGTTCCGGGCGCCGCTCGCGCCGGGCGTGGCCGCGGCGCGGATGGGCCGCTCCCCGGACTTCCGGGCTGTCCTCGCGGCGTACCAGCGCTTCGGGGATCGACCGCTGGTCGTCGAGGGCGCGGGCGGGCTCCTCGTCCCCCTCGACCGACGGCGGGAGGTGATCGATCTCATCGAGGCGCTGAAGCTCCCCGTGGTGCTGGTGGCCCGGGCGGGGCTGGGGACGCTGAACCACACCGGGCTCTCGCTGCGTCTGCTCGAGTCGCGCCGCGTCCCGGTGCGCGCGGTGGTGCTCTCCCGTGGCTCGCCGGCGCGCGATCCCTCCGTCGAGGACAACGCGGCGTGGCTCGCCGCGCGTCACCGGGTCCCGGTGCTCGGCCCGGTGCCGTACATCGAGGATGCGGCGCGGCGGCGACGCGCGTTCCGGACCGTGCTCCGCCCGCTGCTCGGTGCGCTCGCTGCGAGGTGACCGGACGGCCGAGGCGGTCCGACGGGTCGTCCGGGGGGCGCTCACTGCCAGGGCCGCTCGCCATCGGCGGTACCGCGAGCCCCGAGAAGGTCCTCTGCCCGGCAGATCCGTCGGCGTCGAGTGAGCCCGAGCCGGAGACGGTGCCGTTTCCACGGGCCGCTCGCCGTCGGTGTGACCGCGAGCCCGGGAAGGTCTGGTGCCTGGCAGGTCCGTCCGCGTCGGGTGAGCCCGAGTCCGAGATGGTGCCGCTTCCAGGTCTACTCGCCATCGATGTGACCGCAATTCCGGGAAGGTCTGGCGCCTGGCAACGTTCGCCGGCGCTCACCGCTCGCGCATCGAGGTCGCCGTCCGGGTCTGCGCACCGCGCAGTCGACGTGCGCCTCAGGTCGCCGGTGTGCGCGACTGCCCGGATCGCCGCACGCGCTCCGCCGTCGCTCGACAACACGCTCCGGAGCCAGCGCGCAAGTTCTCTCCACCTCGCCGCACGGGGCTGTAGCGGCGCCTGCTCGCCCACCGTCACCGAATTGGACGGGTCGGGGGATCCGCGCGACAAGAACTCTCGACACATGGGAGACGTCATCGACCTGACGCTGGTGAGCGATGCCAGGCGCTACTTCCAGAAGCTGCTCGACAGCCGGGGCCTCAACTACTTCCTCCGCAAGGACGGCGGCCGGCTCTTCCAGATCGAGCAGAGCAAGGTCGAGCTGATCGTCCGCACCGCGGCGCGGAGCCGCCCCGCGCACCTGCCCCGCCCTCCGCAGCATGCAGTCGACCACTGCCGAAAGGAGATCCGCCGCGAGCTGATCCGTCGGGTGGTCGAGGCCATGCTCCAGACCGGGCTCTGAGATGCCGGCGCGCTTCCTCGAGCGTCCCCCTGGCGCGGGGCCCTGAGACGGCGCGGCCTGGGCCCGCGGACCGGCGCCTGGAGTAGGGTCCCCGCCGCCCGTGTTCTCCGCCCGGACAGCCTGGGACCGCACACAGAACCTCCTCTCCGCGCGCCTGGAGATGCTGGTGCGCCGCGGGACCGCGCCGATCGACCTCACCGTCACCAGCCCCGCCGACTGTGGGCTCGGACCGGACGAGGGGTGGCTGCGCGGGGTACTCGCCTCGCAGCCGCTGGCTGCCTATGCCCCTGAGCCTCTCGGGCAGCTCGTCGCCCGGCAGGCCCTGGCGCGCGACCTGACCCGGCTCGGCGCCCACCTCGAGCCAGGACAGTTCGTCCTCTCGGCGTCGACCAGCGAGGCGTATGGCTGGCTCTTCGCGCTCCTGTGTGATCCGGGCGATTCGGTGCTCGTTCCCGCTCCGAGCTATCCGCTGCTTCCGTTCCTGGCCGAGCTGTCCTCGGTGGAGCTCCGTTCCTTCCCCCTTCCGGACGATCCGCTCGGCGCGCTGGACCTCGACACGCTGGAAGCCATCGCCGACGAGACCACCCGCGCCGTGGTGCTGGTCAGCCCGGCCAACCCCACCGGATGGGTCCTGGGCGAGGCGGACCAGGCGCGCCTGGATGCGCTCTGTGCCGGCCGCGACTGGGGGCTCGTGGTCGACGAGGTCTTCGTCGAGTTTCCACGCCGGGGACGCGCGGCGAGGTCGGTGGCTGCGCGTCCGGGTGAGGCGCTCACCTTCGCCCTCCAGGGGCTCTCCAAGTCCGTCGGCCTGCCGGGATGGAAGCTGGCGTGGACGGCGGTGCTCGGGCCTGCGCCCGAGCGGGACGAGGCCCTCGCCCGGCTCGAGCTGATCGCCGACACCCATCTGTCGGGCGCCGCCCCCGTGCAGCATGCGCTTGCGGATCTGCTGTCCGGTTCGGCCGCATGGCGGACCCGGGTCGCGCTCCGCCTCGACCAGAACACGCGCGCTCTCCACGATGCCCGGCCGCCCTCCGCAGCGTGGGACGTGATGCCATCGGAAGGAGGGTGGTCCGCGGTCGTGCGCCTGCCGCACACCGCCGAGGAGACCGCGGTCTGTCTCGAGCTGCTCGACGCCGGTGTCCAGGTCCAGCCCGGCCACTTCTACGACTTCCCGAGGGGACGGTGGCTGGTGCTCTCGCTGCTCCCCACGCCGGCACGCTTCGACGAGGGCGCCCGGCGGATGGCGAGGACGCTCGGCCGTCTCTTCCCCGCTCCATGAGAGGCGATGGAGCCGACAGACGAAGGGCCGCCGAGCACTCCCCCGACGGCCCTCGAAGCTCTCCACTCCAGCGGCAGGTTACGCGTCGCCTCGGTCGCGGCGGGTCTTCTCCTCCGCCCGCTCGGCCGCTTCCTTCGCCTCCTCGGCCGGCACGCCCAGGGCCTCCTTGGCCTTCTCCTTCAGATTCTCGCCGGCGTTCTTCATGCTTCCCTTGGCCTGGTCGAGCTTGCCCTCGTTCTCCAGGCCCGGGTCGTCGGCCACCTCGCCAGCCAGTTCCTTCACCTTCCCCTTCACCTTGTCGGTCAAGCCAGCCATTCGCGTCGTCTCCTTTTCTGGGAGACGAGCGTGGTCACGCCGCGGCGGGGGCGGAACCCCGAGCGGGCGAGGGAGGAAGCGCCGGGTTGGGGCAGAACGCCTTCACCACCGCGAGCATGCGCGTCAGCTCGAAGGGTTTGCGGAGTACGCCCACCACGTTGGGAGACCGGGCCTCGACCGGCGGCCCGCTGAGCAGGACGACCGGACAGGCGATCGGGCTCGCCCCGGTGGACATGGCCTGGAGAATGGCCTCGCTCGCTCCATCGGGCAGACGCGCCTCGAGCACCAGGAGGCACCCGGAACCCAGGCGGCGCAAGGTCGCGAGGGTATCCGCCTCACGCGAGACCAGCAGCACCTGGTAGCCGGCTTCGTGGAGCACGTGGAGGAGCACTTCCCGGAGTCCCGGGTCATCCTCTGCAACGACGACCGTTCCGCGCACGCACCCACCGCCTTGGGTTGGGACCGATGACCCGGAGGGATGATGGGTCGTGGGCGGTGGCCTGTCATCGTGAGCGGATCAGCCGTGCTCGGCGCTGGTATCCGCGGATCCGCGCCGGGGTGGGGGCAGCTCCCCCGCTGTGCGTGAGAGGCCGAAGCGGGCGCGACTGGCTCGCGCGCTCGGCAGCTCGGCGAGGCCGGCGTGACCCACCGAGGCGGGCCGACCCGTGCCTGCTCCCGGGTTTCCGCGGAGGTGCAGCGGTTCCTTCCCGGCATCGGCCCTGCAGCACGGCCGACCATGGCGGCGCCCGGGCTCGAACAGTCACGCCGCGTGGCCGACCCGGTGGTGCACGAGGTCGAGCTCGGCGCGGGCGAGAACATGGACGTCCAGGCCCTGGGCCTCGAGCTCAGGAAGGTGTTCACCTCACCCGCGTACCGGCCGCCCCAGCTGCCGGCGGTGGCGCTCGAGCTCTCCGCGCTGGCCCGGCGGCCGGAGGTCGACGCCGCCGAGGTGAGCCGGGTGCTGGAGCGCGACCCGCTCCTCTCCAGCCGGGTTCTCAGCGTGGCGAACTCGGCCCTGTATGCGCGCGGCACGCCCATCCTCTCCCTGCGGAACGCGGTGAGCCGGCTCGGCCTGCGCGCGCTGCGGGACCTGGTGCTCGAGGCCGCGCTGCACTCGCGCATCTTCCGGGCGGAGGCCTACGCGGCGGCGATGGCGCAGCTCGGGCGACACGCGTCGGCGACGGCGCACCTGGCGCGGCTGGTCTGCCGCTACACCTCCCTGGATGCGGAGCACGCGTTCGCCTGCGGGCTCCTGCACGACCTGGGCGTCGCCGCGGCGCTGCTGGTGCTGGCCGAGCGAAAGGCCGAGGAACGCCCCTCGCCCGAGGTCTTGCGCCCGGTCATCGCCGCGGCGCACCCCGAGCTCGGAGGCATCGTCCTGCAGTCGTGGCAGGTGGCGGCGGAGATCGGCCTGGTGGTCGGAGTCCACCATCGGCGCGAGGTCGCCGGTCGCATCCACCCGCTGGTGGCGGCGGTGGCGCTCGCCGAGCACCTCGCGGACGAGCTGGGGTTCGGGGCTCCTCCGGGGCTCGACGGGGTTCCACCGCTCCTGGCGGAGCAGTGCGCCCAGGTGCTGGGCCTCACCGAGAAGCAGCTGGAGCTGGTGCGCCGGGACTCGGCCCAGGTCGGGGGTGTGGTCGACGGAGCGCCGTGAGGTCCCTGCTCAGTGGCCGTGGTCCTTTCCGGGGCCGTGCTCGTGTCCGGCGCTGCCGTGCCCGTGGTCCTCTTCCTTTCCCGGGGCATGCGGGTGCTCGTGGGCGTGACGGTGCCGGTGCGGATGGCTGTGCGTGGTGCCATCCTGATGGGTGTGCTCGTGCGTGTGCTCGTGTTCGTGCTCGTGCGAGTGGTCGGGCATGGGCGCCTCCGGACGCGCGGCGAGCCTGACGGAACCGGCGCGCGTCGTCGAGGCCGCGCCCGCGGGCAGGTCGGGGGCTATGGTCCCGGGCCGTCGAGATGCGCGCCCGAGAGCGGAGACCCGGAGTCCTGCGGGGCATGGCCTTCGGGGTGACGTTCGAGGCGCGGGTGGACGACCGGAGGCTGTTGCCCGAGGTGCGGCTCCGGTGTCCCCCCAGCTGGAGGGTGACCCGGCGGAAGCCGAGGGTGATGCTCGCGCTCGCCCACGAAGTGTCTGACACCTCTGCGCGGGACACCTCTGCGCGGACGGGTCGACTCGGCAGGAGCGTCTCGGATGACAGTGGGCTGTCCGTGAGCCTGGACGGTCAGACGGTGGCCAGTGGGCTCGGACACACCCAGGCGCTGGACGTGTTCGAGAGCGAGTTGCAGCTGTGCGTGGCGCGGTTCGCCCGACCGGAGGTCTTCGTCCACGCGGGGGTGGTGGCGGTCCAGGGGCGGGCGGTGGTGATTCCGGGGACGTCGGGCTCGGGGAAGACGACGCTGGTGCGCGCCCTGGTCCAGGCAGGGGCGACCTACTACTCGGACGAGTATGCGGTCATCGACGCACAGGGGCGGGTGCATCCCTACGCTCGGCGTCCGAGCGTCCGTGGTCCGCATGGATGGAAGCGCCGCGAGCGGGTGCCCCGCCGGGTCGGCCGTCAGCCCATCGCCCTCGGGCTTGTAATCTCGACGGAATACTCCAGCGGAGCCAGATGGAGTCCGGTTCCGCTCTCGTCCGGGGAGCGGGTGCTGGCGCTGCTGTCACACACGGTCCCGGCGCGCGATCGTCCGCGCGAGGTACTGGCGACTCTGGCCCGCGCGGTGGCGAGATCTCGTGGGTTTCGGACCCCCCGCGGCAGCGCCGGCAGCGCGGCGCGAGCCCTCGTTGCTTTGGCTGCCGGGCGACCGAGGGATGGTAGTCTCGCGGCATGTCCCCTTCCAGCGGCTTGGTCCCGCGGCGTCGGGCGAGCGGTCTCGTCTCCGAAGAGCTCGACGGCGAAACGCTCCTCTACGTCGAGGCGTCGCACAAAGCGTTCTGTCTGAACGCCCCGGCGGCGCGGGTGTGGAAGTCGATCGACGGCGCGCGTGACGTGGAGACGATCGCCCGGTCTGCGGAGCTGGAGCCCGCGCTGGTGGCGACCACGCTGCGCGAGATGTACGACGCGGGGCTGCTGGAGACTCCCGCGGATGCGCTCCCCGCGTCCGAGGTGAACCTCTCGCGCCGCCGGATGATCCGCGCCGGCCTGGTGGCGATCCCGATCATCCTGGCGATCACCGTGCCGCGGGCGGCGGAGGCGGCGTCCTGCGTGACGGGACTTCCCGGAACACCCTGCGACCCCGCGCATCGCTGCTGCACTGGCGTGTGCAACGAGAACATCGGGACGTGCGGATGACCTCCGCGGATTGGCTCATCGCGGGGGCGATCGCCGAGACGCTTCGAAGGTCCTGGGCGCCGAGGCCGCCCGCCGTCGAGTTTCCGGCAGGTCTCCCACTCGCAGTCTGGAGCGAGCGGCTGGTCGCCGGTGGCGCAGGGGGACTGGGATGGTTGCGCATTCGCGACACCGAGCTCGCCTCACGGCCCGAGGTGGAGCTCCTTCGTACCGCCTTCCGCCACCACGCGCTGACCGCCGCCCGCCAGGAGCGGGACCTCGTCCACCTGCTGCGCCACTTCAACGAGGCGGGCCTCGAGCCGATTCTCTTCAAGGGCTGGAGCCTGGCCCGGCTCTATCCCCACCGGGCGCTGCGGCCCTTCGGCGATTTCGACCTCTTAGTGCGGGAGGAGGAAGCCGGGCGGGCGCGCGAGGTCCTCCGCCGGATCTCCCCGGACCTGCAGGCCCGGGCAGACGTGGACACCGCGAGGACCCTCGCGCGTTACCTTCCGGACCGGACCGAGGGTGAGCTCTTCGGTCGCTCGAGGCCTGAAGCGCTTGCGGTCGTCCGTTTCAGGACTCTCGCCCCCGAGGATCACCTCCGGCTGGTCGTGCTTCACCAGCTTCACCACGGCGGCTGGCGTCCGCTGTGGCTCTGCGACGTGGCGGTGCTGCTGGAATCACTCCCGGCGGACTTTGATTGGGAGGGCTGCCTCGCCGGAGACCACCACCTCAGCGAGGGAGTACTGGCCGCGCTGGCGCTCGCAGAGGAGTTGCTCGGGGCGAGGCTCCCGCCGGCAGTTCCCCGTGCCGAGGTCCCGGAGTGGCTTCGGGCTGCGGTCTTCCGCGGCTGGGTGCACGGGTACGAGAGCATGCCGCCGTCGCTCTACGACCTGAGGAAGCTCGGTGTGGCCGGAACTCTGCGCGCGCTCCGGGTGCGGTGGCCGGACCCGGTGAGCGCGACGGTTCACCTGAGGGCCCCGTTCGGGAATTTCCCGCGGCTCCCGGTCCAGACGGCTGAATGCCTCCGCCGTGGGTTCGATTTCATCCGCCGTGACATCCGTTGGCGGACCGGGCTCGACGCACAAGTGGCGACGGTCGGGAAAGGAGTTGTGCCGTGAGGGCTGCACGAGTCGCGAGGCTCTCGCTGCTTGGGTTTCTGCTTGCGTCCGGGGCGGTGTCTGCGCAGGTCGTGTGCCCCGGTGGAGCCTCGACGTGGACCGGTGGCGGGGGCGACACGGACTGGTTCACGCCTGGGAACTGGAGCCCGGTCGGTCCGCCACTCGACGGCTCGGACATCTGCTTCAACACCGTTGCCACTCCCAATCTCTCTGCGGCCTTCATCGCCAACACCATCACCTTCCTCGCTGGTGCGAACGTCACCATCACCAGCGATCCGTTCGTGACCCTGACCGTGAACGCAGGGATCAACCGGGGCGCAGGCGGCTTCACCATCAGCCCCGAGACGCTGGTTCTCGGTGCGAGCCAAAGCTGGCTCCTAAATACCGGCAGCCCATCGATCATCAACTCCCCGCTGGCAGGCAATCTCGGCACGGAGACGATCACCAAGACCGGGACCGGAGGGCTCACCCTGGCAGGGCCCAGCGCGAGCTTCGGTGGAATCGACTGGACGGGCAGCACTCTGACGGTCACGGCGGACAATGGACTCGGCAGCGGGACGCCCGTCACGCTCCGTAGCGGAGCGATCCTCCTGAGCGCGGCGACTCCGTTGAACCTCGGCAACGATGTGACGATCGCCGGGAACGCCACCTTCGGGGTCTCATCGACGGTCGCGGGCACCCGCCACGGGCTGGGAGTGGTCACCATCCAGAATGGTGTGACGGCGACGCAGTCGACCAGCGGAGTGACCCCGTCCAGTCTTCAGGTCACGGGGCTGACTCTCAACGGGACAGCAACCCTTCTCAAGACCAACAACACCGGAGGGCTCTGGGTGGCCGGGCCGGTGTCCGACTCGGCATCGAGCACGATCAATCTGCGGATCGGGTTCACCGCCCCTACCGGCCCGCAACTCGATCAGGGAATTCACTTCACCTCCAGCGCCACGGTCGCCTCGACGCTTTCCAGCATCGTGGCAAGCAACTCAGCGTTGCTTGGCGCGGACGGCGCGACGACGCTGACCTTCAACGGCAGCGTCACGCTGGGGGCGGCGGGGCGGCTGGTGCTCATTCCGAGGACCGGAGGAACCATTCTCTTCAATCCCTCCGGGTTCAGTGCGCCAGGAAATACCTTTGACGTTCAACTGCGGGGCGACTCGACGGGGACGGTTCGTTTTCTCAATTCTGCGGTCAACGCGAACGGCGTGTCGATCTTCGACGGTCTGACCTTCGAGACCAACGCCGCGCCGCCGCCGACGGTGACCTTCTCGACCAATGCGGGATCCACTTGGCGAATCAGAACCTCCCCGCAGACTCTGACCGGCGCTCTCAACATGGGAGCCAATGCCACGGTCGACACCGGGACGGACCTGACACTCTCGACGGCCGCGCTCGCCGGGGCTGGCCTCTTGACCAAGAGCGGCGGCGGTGCATTGACGCTCGGAGCCGGTGCACACACTCACACCGGTGGCTTCAACGTCACCGCCGGTAGGTTGGTCGTCAACGGATCACTGACCGGCGAGGGGAACGTCAGCATCGGAAACGGTGGTGCGCTGAGCGGATCCGGGACACTCAGCTCGATTGGCGGCCCCATCACCGTCGCCAACGGGGGCAACTTCACGCCCGGAGCTGGAGGCAGCGGAACCCTCAGCACGAGCGGTCTGTCGCTCAGTGACACTTCGAACGTGACGTTCACGGTTGGGAGTTCGACAACCCGAGGCGCCGTGACCGGTGCGCTCATTCTCGATGGCGTTCTCACCATCAACTCGGGCGCGGGGTTCGGCCAGGGGACGTACACCATCTTCACCGCGACCGGACAGATCACCAACAACGACCTCCGTCTCCCAATTCTGAATGCTCCAGCGGGCTTCACCTATGGCTACCAGGTGGTCGCGGGCAGCCCCAATACGGTTCTCCTCAAGGTTGGCCCCGCCGCCACTGCGGTCGAGCTTGTCGGCTTCGACGCGCTCACTGGTCGAGGCAGCACCCAGGTCACCTGGGAGGCGGGAACCGAGATCCGCAACCTTGGCTACCGCCTTTACCGCGAGCAGGGCGGCCGCCGGGTCCAGGTCACTCCGGGACTGATCGCCGGCTCCGCGCTGCGCGCTGGTTTCGACCCGGTCGCCGGCCGGAACTACGCCTTCACCGACGCCAACGGATCCCTCGGTTCCCGCTACTGGCTCGAGGCCATCGACATGAAGGGCCACGGCCAGTGGTTCGGTCCGGTCGAGGCCCGCGCGGGCACAGCCTCCGGCAAGCAGTTCGAGCAGGCCATGCTTCTGGCCAATGTCGGCTCGAGCACCCTGCTCGCCAGCACCGGCCCGGTCGGGAAGCCAGTCGATCCTTCCGGCTACACCCGTTCCTGGAACGACCCGAGCCTCGCCTCGCAGTGGAACGTCGCCGCGAGCAAGGCCGTCAAGATGCTGGTCCGGCAGGACGGTGTCTACAGGGTGAGCGCCGATGCGCTGTTCGCCGCCGGCCTCCCTGCCGGAAGCCCGCTCGCCTCGATCCAGCTCTGGGCAGGTGGCCGCCAGGTCGCCTTCCGTGCGCTGGCAACGAACGGAAGCACCCTGCAGTCAGGCGACGCGCTCGAGTTCTTCGGCCAGGCCGCCGACACCCGCTACACCGATACCCGCATCTACTGGGTCACGGCGGGGCTGGGCACTGCGACCTCCATCGACGTTGTCGCCGCCGCGCAGCCGAGCTCCTATGCAAGCAGTTTCCTCGAGACGCTGGAGATCCGCGACCGCTCGCTGCACGTCGCAGGGTTCGTCAGCACCGACACCGACGGCTTCTTCGGGAAGCCCATCATCGGGAACGCGCCGATGATCCGGACGTTCTCCACCCCTGCGATCGACCTCACCTCCGTCGAGGCCGCCGTCCTCGAGGTCAGCTTCCAGGGTCTCACCGATGGCGAGCACGCCGTCGACGTGAAGGTCAACGGGACGACCGTGGGCACGGTCCGGAGCGCGTTCCAGGACGTTGCCAAGGCCCGGTTCACCGTGCCCCCAGGCCTCCTCCTCGCCGGTGACAACGACGTCACTCTCGTCGCCCAAAGCAGCAGCGAGATCGCGCTCGAGCTCTCCCAGCGGCTCACCTACCCGCGCATGTACGCGTTCAGCGGGCCCCTCCGCTTCACCGCCCCCGGCGGCGCGCTGGTCCAGCTGCAGGGCTCGGCCGCTCCCGGCGCCCACGTGCTGGACGTCACCGCAGCCCCTTTGCCCGTGGCGCTCACCGCCACCCCGGGCAACGGCGCGGCGAGCGTCACCGTCCCGGGCAGGGGAGTCCGGGTCCTCTTTGCGTACCGGGACCAGGACATCCTCACCCCCACCGTCCTCGCCAACACCCCGAGCAGCTGGCACTCGGCGGGTGGCGCCGACCTGGTGATCATCGCCGCGGGCGCGCTCCTGCCCAGCCTCCAGCCATTGGCCGACCAGAGAACCCGCGAGGGCCTCCGTGTCGCCCTCGTGGACATGGAGGACGTCTACGACGAATTCTCGGCCGGGATGAAGGATGCCACCGCCATCCGCTCGTTCCTCGCCCATGCGTCCGCCAGCTGGTCCACCGCCCCTCGGTATCTGCTCCTGGCCGGCGCCGCCACCTACGACCCACGGGGCTGGGGCGGTCACCCCGAGTTGGATCAGGTGCCGACGCTGCAGATCCAGACCCGCTACTCCCAAACCGCCTCCGACGACGCGCTGGTGACCTTCCGCTCGGGTGACGGACCCGCGATGGCCGTGGGGCGCCTGCCGCTTTCGACCTCGGTGGACATGGACGCGGCGGTGGCGAAGATCCTCAACCGCAAACTTCCTGGCACCGACAGTTCGCTCCTCTTCGTTCGCGACATGAACGACGCCAGCACCAGTTTCGCCGATGCCGTGGCCGAGGTGCGTTCCGGCCTCTCGATGTGGAAGAGCCAGGAACTCGCGCGCAACGGAGACGACACCACAACTCGCACCGCGCTCATCGACGCCCTCAAGACCGGTCCCTTCGCGGTCGACTACCATGGCCACGGCGCCGAGGACCTCTGGGCCGGTCGCATCCTCACCTCGAGCGACGCGGATGCGCTGGCCAACAGCGGGAATCCCACGCTGCTCGTCGCCGCCACCTGCCTCAACGGGTATTTCCTCGACATCGGCCGTGAATCTCTCGGCGCCGCGCTCCTCCGCATTCCTCAGGGAGGGGCCTGGGGCGTTTGGGCGTCCTCGGGGTTCACCATTCCTCCGGAGCACGTGACCTTGAGCAAGGTGCTCCTCACCGGAGTGCTCGACCAGGGGCTCACGCTCGGGGACGCGACCCTGGCGGGCAAGCGGGCGGTGACGGACCCTGACGTCCGTGCCACCTTCCTCCTCCTCGGTGATCCGAGCGCCCGGGCGACCGTCGCGCGAAGCCCAGCCCTGACCACGCCATCCACGCCGCGGTCCGGGGCGAGCGGGTGCGGCACCCCGGGAGGACCCATCGCCGGGGCCTCTCCGCTGGTCCTCCTGGTGCTGGCGCTCGTCACCCGTCGCCGGTCCACCCGGTCGGTCGCGTAGAGAACGCCGTCCACCCCGCGGGAGGACGCCGCAGCGCTACCGGCGCGCGCCGTACGAGCGCGCCGCCGTCGCCGCGGCGTTGATCCGCCGCAGCTCCTCGCCGAGCCGCTCCAGCGAGCCCGTGGCCTGCTCCAGACACCGCCGCACCGCCGCCTCGAGGGCCCGGTGCTGCTCGGCGTCCAGCCCCGCCGTGCTCGCGGCCGACTTCAGCTCCTCCACGGCGGCGTGCACCGCCTCGAGCGCCAGCGCCACGTTGCCCCGGGACAGCTCGGCAGACGCCGACCCCAGCAGCTCGAGCGCGCTCACCGCGCCTCCAGCGAGGCCACCGCGCGCGAGAAGCCATCCACCAGCGGCTCGAGCGCCCGCTCCGCGTCGCGCGCGGCCCGGGCCTCACCCAGCGCCGCCCGGGTCAGCCGCGCACAGACGAACTGGTAGACCGACCCCAGCTGCTCGGTGAGCTCCGGGGCCTGCGCCCGGTCGAGCGTCGAGAGGAGCTCCACCACGATGTCCGAGGCCCGCGTCAGGGGAGCCACCGAGTCCGCCCGCCGCCCGGTCTCCAGCGCCTCCGCGCCCTCGCGGATGCAGCGCAGCGCCTTTTCGAGGAGGAGCACGAACAGCCGCTCCCGTGAGGCGGTGGTGGCCTGGGTCGTCCGGTATCGCTCGACGGCGCTGGGCATCGGAGCCGGGTCCTTACTTGGTGTTGTTCTGGGTGTTGATGCTGATCTGGTTGAGCAGCGTGCCCAGCGACTTGAGCTGGCTCACCACGCTCTCCATCGCGGTGAACTGCGCGATCAGCGTCTGCTTGTACTGGTCCACCCGCGCCTGGACGTTGGCGATGTCGTTGTCCAGGAGCTTGATGTTGCCGTTCAGCGCGTTGGTGCGGGTGGTGAACGCGCCGGAGACGGGGTCGGTGAACTGATCGGTCAGGGTCTTGGCCTGGGCGGAGAGCCCGGTGCTGGCGGTGGCGAAGAGGTCGTCCACCGCTCCCGGGTCCCGGGCGATCGCCTTCTCCAGCACCGTCTTGTCCAGCGAGAGCGAGCCGTCCCGCTCGGTCTTCACCCCCAGATCGGCCAGGCTTCGCACCGTGCCCAGGCTCGGAACGGTCGCCGAGACCAGCGACTGCAGCGAGGCCTGGAGGTTGCGCACCGTGCTGTCGCCGGCCAGGGTGCTGGTCCGGTCCGTCCCGGGGCTGACGTCGAGCTGCTTCTGCACCAGCCCGATGGTGTTGTTGTAGGCGGTGATCAGCGCCTGGAGGCGGTCCGCCGTCCCGGCGACGTCGGTCACGAGCACCAGGTCCTCCGCAGCGGTGCTGACCGACTTGAGGCTCAGGGTGGTCCCGGGCAGCGCGTCGGTGACGGTGTTGCTGGTCCGGGTGAAGCTCAGGCCGTCGATGGTGAAGGTGGCGTTGGCCGCCTGCTGGAAGACGGCCAGGCCCAGGGGCTGTCCCTGAGTCCCGGTGGAAGTCTCGCTGAGGGTCAGCGCCGTGTCGGGCGTGGATCCGATGGTGTAGCCGGTGTTCTGGGCCGTGACCGAGAGGTAGCTCGACGTCCCGTCGTTCAGCACGGTCGCGCTCACCGGGGCACCGGACTGGCGGATGGCCAGGGCCACGTCGGCGAGCGAGGCGCCATCGGCGATGGTCACCGCGTACGCGGTCCCCTGCACGGAGAGGTTCAGCGTCCCGCCGCGGACCGGGGCGTCGGAGGAGGCGAAGGCCGCGGAGCGGGCCTTGGCCGGAGCGGCGAGCGTCTGCACCGAGACGGCGAAGTCGCCCTGCTGGGCGCCGGGGCCGGTGCTGGCGGAGAACGAGGAGTTGGCGCTCGACACCTTCACCGAGAGCACGCCGGAGGTGCCCAGGCCCTTGGCTGCGGTGCCGAAGTCGGTGAGGCTCGCCGCGAGCTGGCCGAGGAGCGAGATCTGCGAGCGGAGTGCTGCCTGCTGCGCCTGCTTGTCGACGATCGGCTGCGACTCGAGCTTCACCAGCCCATCGATGATGGTGTTGGTGTCGAGGCCGGAGGCCAGGCCACCTGCGGTGAAGGTCGGACCGATCGAAGTGGACATGTTCCCTCTGAAAAGTGTCCGGCTCCGCGGGAGGTCAGCGCCTGCCCGCGGAGCCGGGGGTCAACGGTCGATTACTGGAGCAGCTTGAGCGCCAGCTGCGGCGCCTGGTTGGCCGAGGCCAGGACCGAGACGCCGGCCTGGGCCAGGATCTGCGAGCGGCTGAGCGCCGAGGTCTCGGCGGCCACGTCCACGTCCTTGATCCGGCTGTCGGCGGCGACCAGGTTCTCGGAGAACGTCTGGAGGCTGGCGATCGCGCTGGCGAACCGGTTGCCGGCCGCGCCGATGGTGGAGCGGGCGGTGGAGACGGTCTGGAGCGCGGTGTCGACCGCGGCCAGGGCAGCCTGCGCACCGGCCTTGGTCGACAGGTCAGGAGCCGCGGCAAACAGCGTGGCGGCGCGGGCGTCCAGGGTGGTGAAGCTGATCTTGTCGTTCGCCGTGTTCCGGATGCCCACCTGGAAGTCGAGCACGGTGGCCGAGCCGTCGAGCAGCTTGGTGCCGTTGAACTCGGTCACGTTCGCCAGACGGTCGATTTCGGCCTGGAGGGCGGTGTTCTCGGTCTGGATGTAGCCGCGCTCCGTCGCGCCGATGCCGTCAGAGGCCGACTGGGTGGCCAGCTCGCGGATACGGGTCAGGAGGTTGGTGACCTCGTTCAGCGAGCCTTCCGCAGTCTGGATCACCGACTGGCCGTCGGTGGCGTTGCGGACGGCCTGGTTGGCGCTGCGGATCTCCGCCTCGAGGTTGGCGCTGATGCCGAGGCCAGCCGCGTCGTCCGCCGCCTTGGTGATGCGGAAGCCGGAGGACAGCCGCGACAGAGACGAGTCGAGCGCGTTCTGGGTGTTGTACAGGTTGCGCTGCGCGTTCAGCGAAGCGACGTTGTTACGGATGGACAGCGACATTGCTTCTCCTTGAGAGGGGACAGGTTCGGGTTGCTCGTCCCTGTTCTCTCCTCGTCACTCCAGGCGTCGTCGATAAGGCCAGGCCCGCTGCAGATGCGTCCGCATCCTGCGCAGGATCTGCGAGCGAACCCACAGCTGCACCACGTGTGGCACCGCCTCGCCGCGCGCGTCGGTCACCGCCACGTGCCTGACGGCCACCCGTCCCGGCGTTGACGCCGGCCACTGCGAGAGCAGCGCCTCGGCCGCGGTGCTCCAGCCGAAGTGCTGGCCACGGCCGAAGCGGTCTCCCTGCAGCTCGATCCACAGCCTGCTGGGGAGGACGCCGTGGACGCTCACCACCGTGGCCGGCGGGGCGGGGTCGGCGCTGAGCAGCGCGTGCTCGATTCCGGGCTCGGGGAACACCGCCAGCAGCCCCGGAGCGCGGGGATTGGCCGCGAGCAGCTCCCGCGTGTCGTCCAGATGGTCCGAGAGCCAGGAAACCGGCACCGACTCGAGGAACCGTGCGCCGCGTGCGTCCATGTAGAGCAGCTGCGCCCGGTTCCCCGCCATGCTCACACCGACCTCGATGGTGAGAGGGGTCATCCAGGGGCGCTGCCGCCGCGCGCCGATCCGACTCCCGTGGGCCAGGTCCGGCGCCTCGGTGTCGACGGGGCACAGACGCGGACGAGAGAGGAAACGCTCCAGCCTGAACCGCCGCTCACGCCCGGAGGAGCGCAGGTACACCGCGCCCCCGAGCTCTGCCGCCACCGTGGGCTCGCCGTGCACGGCGCCGAGGAGGCGAGCCACCCGATCCGCCACCGGCCGCGCGGCGGGCTCGGAGGGGTGGACCTCCACGTGAACCCCTCGCCTGGCGTGAGCGACGAGGATCTCCACCAGCGCGCGCGAGGAGAGCACGCGGACGCTGGGCCTGCGCCCGCCGGAATGGCGGACCAGGATCCCCCCCGGGAAGGCGATGCGCCGCTCCGGTCCGGAGTTGAGCGGGTCGTGCGGCTTGCCCCGCACCTCGCTCGGCTCCACCAGCGCCAGGGTGTACTCGCCCTCCGGACGGCTCATCAGCTGCTCGGCCAGCGCGCGCCACCGCCGGGAGATCTGCCGGTCGGAGAGCACCGGCCCGAGCAGGGTCAGCGCTCGCCCGTGGGCGTGGGCCTCGCTCAGCCCGCGCCCGACGGTGACTCCATCGGGGAGGCGCACCTCGTACACCCGACCGGCATGAACGCCCGTGAGGTCCGAGAACTGGAGGTCCTTCACTGCCCGGGCCAGGGCGGGCTTGAGGATCAGCGGAACGCCTCCGGCGATGATCTCCCGATGCACCCGCATCGCCAGCGCGTCCCTCCACGGACGCGGGGCGCGGTGCAGCCCGCGCGCGGCGAGCATGGCCAGCTCGCGGCCCACCAGGATGATCTCCCCCGGGTTCCTCGGCCGCGCCGACCCCGTGAGGACCCCGAGGAGGTTCCGGGCCAGCCGCTCCCGTCCGGTGACGCGCCCCGCCCAGGCGAAGGAGAAGCTCACCGGGTCCCGGGCCTTCTCCGGGGCGAGCGCCTCGGGGCCCTGCATCAGGGACGACAGCGAGACCTCACCCGCTCCTCCGTACCCGAGTGCCAGGGCGGCGAAGGAGGCCGGCTCCGGAGCGGCGAGCGTCACCTCGGCCATGACGTCGTCCGTCCACCCCGGGGGCGGGCTCTCCGAGACCGCGGGCCACGTCCCGGCGGCCAGCGCGCCGTAGGCGAGCACCGAGGGAGCGACCCGGGACCAGACCGGGGCGGTGGTGCGGACGCGCTCGACCGACAGGCGAAGGCGGGAGGACTCGAGCAGCGTGCCCACCACCTCCATGCGTTGCGCCAGGATCCGCTCCTGGTCCGGGGCATAGGTGCCGGTGAGGACGAGGAGGCGCGCTCCGCCTCCCTCGGTCGGCAGGACCGCGATGGCGGTCACCAGCGCCCGCCCGGACATGTTCCGGCGCGGAGGAGGAACCCCGAGCGACGCCGTCCACCGGCCCCAGCCGAGCCGCCGCCGCAGCCGCTGCACCCCGGGGGCATCGCCGTGGAGCCCGGGGAACTCGAAGCCGGCGTGGAAGAGCAGCGGCACCAGGCGGATGGCCGAGTAGATTCGCCCGTCGAGCCGGTGGCGAAGCCCGCGGAGCCGCGACCGGAGGATGGCCGAGATGCGGTGGCCAGTCGTGGGCCGTCCGTAGACGAAGGTCAGGTGCTCGTCCCGCCGCGCCTCCTGCGCGCTGCGTGCATCGCTGCGGAGGGCGGCGGCAAACAAGGCGGGGGTCCTACTTGAGCTTGTCCAGCAAGGTGAGCTGGAAACCCTGCGCGGCGGCGGTGATCGAGGCCTCGAGCGCGCGCTGGGCCAGGGCGAGCTTGCTGGCCGACTCCACCGGGTCTGCGTCGGCCAGGTGCGAGACCCGCGTCTGCTCCCGGTCGTGCGCGGAGCGGGTGGCAGCCACCGCGGCGTCGAAGGCGGCCATCGAGCCCCCGAGGCCGGAGCGGGCGGTGGAGATCTGCTCCGTCCCCTGCGCCAGCGTGGTCAGCGTCCCCTGCACCCCGGCGACGTTGTTGGCCTTCAGCGCGGCGGAGAGAGACTGCAGCGCGGCGAGGACGTCGGTTCCGCCGCCCACTCCCTTGATCGCCACGTCGGCCCGCACCGACGCGGCCTCCAGGACGCCCGGGGCGATCTCCACTTGCCGGACCGCGGTGTCGCCGAGGTAGTTGCCCGCGGCGTCGAACGGGTCGGCCCCGTCCTTGTTGCCGCCGAACAGGTAGCGCCCGCCAAACTTGGTGTTCAGCTGGGCGATGACCTGGGGGATGAGCGCGTCCACCTCGGCCGCCGCCGCCGAGCGGTCCGCGGCGCCGTAGGAGCCGTTGGACAGCTGCACCGCCAGCTCGCGCGCCCGGGCGACCAGGTTCTGCACCTCGCCGAGCGCGCCGTCCGCTGCCTGCAGCTCGTCCGAGGCCTTGCCTGCCGCCTGGCCGATGGCGGTGTACCGGTCCGCCGCCAGATTGGCCGAGGTGAGCTGTCCAGCGGCCCCGGGGTCGTCCCAGGGGTGCTGGACCCGCAACCCCGAGCTGTTCTCCTCCACCGCGGCGTCGAGCGCGCTGCGCGCCCGGGCCGTTCCGGCATTGGCTCGGTCGAAGATCATGCTGTCGGTCACGCGCATCGGTCAGCCTCAGCTCTTCAGGGCCAGGAGCGTCTGGAGCATCTGGTCGGTGGTGGTGATGACCTTGCTCAGCGCCTCGAAGCCGCGCTGGGCCTTGGTGAGCTCCACCAGTTCCTCGTCGACCGAGACCCCGGAGGTCGACTCGCGGAGGGTCTGGAGGTTCTGGAGCACACCGCCGTCGTGGTCACTGTAGGCCTGCGCCGCGCCGCTCGCGCTTCCGTACTGGGACACCAGCGAGGCCAGGGTGGACTCGGCGGTCAGTCCGCCGGACAGCGTCTGGGTCTCGGTGGCCACCAGGGCGTTGAGCGCCGTCGCGTCGCCCGGCACGCCGGCGGCGGTGGAGGCCGCGGCGAGGAGGCTGGGGTTGGCGGCCACGCTGGCGTTCACCGAGATCGTGGCGGCAGCGCCGCTGGAGGTCGCCCCGAGGGTGAAGAGATCGCGCCCGGTCGAGCCGTCGAGGGCGAAGCCGCCCTGGTGCACGGCGTTCAGCGCCGAGCCGAGGTCGAAGGCGAGCTGGTCCAGCTGGGTCTGGGCGGTCTTCAGCGCGCCATCGCGTCCGGCGATGAGGCCGCCGAGCTTGCCGCCCGGCTGGGAAGTGAGCGTCACCGGGCCCGAGCCGTCGGTCCGGGTGAGCTGGAGCGCGACCAGGCCGCCGTTGGTCGGGTCGGGCAGCGCGGAGAGCGTGCCTGCGCTCTCTGCGAACACCAGGAACTCGCCCCCGGGGAGCTGGGCGTTGGCGTTCCCTTCCTGGTCGGTGACGATGGTGGCCCCGGTGAGCGACACCAGGGCGTCCTGGGCCTTCTGCCTCGCGTCGAGCAGGTCGTTCGGCTCGCCGCCGGCGGCGCGAGCGGTGCGCACCCGGGCGTTCAGATCCGCCAGCTGGGCAGCCAGAGTGTTGGCGTTGGGGAGCTCGCTCTGGAGGCTCGAGTCTGCTCCGGCCCGGGCGGAGCTCAGGTCCGCCGAGGTGGCGTTGAAGGTCCGGGCCAGCTGCTGCGAGGAGGACACCACCGCCTGCCGGAGGCTCGGGTCCGAGGGGTTCTGCGCCAGCGCCCGGAGGCTCGAGTAGAAGGAGGAGAGGGCCGGGGTGAGGCCGCTGGTGTTCGCCGGATCGAGCGTGGCGATGGAGGTGAGCACGCTCGCCTCGGCGGAGGACGAGGCCGCGCCGGCCAGGGCCGCCGGAAGCTGCGCCTCGAGGAAGCGGTCCCGGACCTGGGTCACGCTGCCCAGGGTGACGCCCCGGCCGATGTAGGTGCCCATCACCCGCTCGGCGGGGAGGACCGCCTCGAGGTTGGCTCGCTGGCGCGAGTAGCCCGGGGTGTTGGCGTTGGCCAGGTTCTGGCTGGCGGTGGCCGCCGCGGCGCGCGCCGCGCCCAACCCGGAGGCGCCCAGGGACAGAAGGGAGAGGAGATCGGGCATGGCGCTATGCCCGGGTGGCGAGACTGGAGAGCCGAGACGCCGGCCGCGTGCCGCTCCGGTCGTACCCGGCCGTCTGCGGAGTCACCGCGTCGAGGTAGCCGCCGACGACTCGCATCGCCCGCAGGGCGAGCTTGCGGTTCAGCGCGTCGAGGTCGTTGAGGGACTCGGCCAGGGCGCGGACCTCCCCCAGGGCGTCCTCGAAGGCGGGCGCCTGCAGCGGCGCCAGCCGCCGCAGCGCCTCGAGGCTCAGCTCGGTCAGCCCTGCGCGGTTGGCCAGGGCGCGGAGCCCCTCGGCCACCGCCAGCTCGGCCTCGGCGAGCTGGGCGTTGAATCGCGCGCGCCCGCTGGCCCGCTCCAGGAGCGCGGTCCCGTCCAGGCCACGGAGAAGTCGTCGCTCGTCCCGCGCCCGCTCGACCTCGTCGGCCAGGAGCAGCCGGAGTCGTCGCAGGGCGTCGAGCGCGGTGGCGATGGACATGGTGTCACTTCCTCCTCGGGGCCGATGGCTCAGTGCTGGAGCATCGCCATCAGCTGGGCCGTCAGTTCAGCGTCGTTCAGGATCTGTTGCGCGATGGCGCCGGCATCGGGGCGGTAGCTCCCCTGACGGATGGCGTCCTTCAGCTGGCTCACGCGCACCACGCGGTCCCGCGCCGCGGCCGCCCGGGTCTCGGCCACGGTGCTGGAGACGACGCTCGCCTCGGCGGCGCGCCGTGCGGGGCTGCCCGCATCGGTGGCTCCGGCGCGATCGGCGGCCACGCGGCCGGATGCCTCGGGTGCGACGATGTCCTTCGAATCGACCTTCATGACGTGCTCCCAGACGGGGCTCCTGTACTCCGTCCACCGATGGAGTCGGCACGTCCTGCGTAGGCCTTAAGGAGCGTCGTGGGGTTCACCGCGACACCCGCGCGCCTCAACTCGAAGTGAAGATGGTCGCCGGTGGCACGTCCGGTGTGGCCCACCTTCGCAATGGGCTGCCCGGGCTGCACTTTTTCTCCGGCCCGCACCAGCAGCTCGGAGGCGTGACCGTAGACCGTCGTGACCCCACCCCCGTGGTCGATCTCGACCGCGAGTCCGTAGCCACCCCGCTCGCCGGCTTCCTTGACCACACCCGCCGCCGCGGCACGCACCTCGGTGCCGGCCGGTGCGGCGAGATCCACGCCCGCGTGGTGGGCAAGGTGACCGTCCAGAGGGTCGATCCGGGCCCCGAATCCGCTGCTGAGGGTCGAGGCGGCGCCGAGCACTCGCCCCCCAGCCGCCGGCGCCCCACCCGCCTGCGTCGCCGCCGACGACCCGGGCGCGGGCGACTCGGCGGCCTCGCCTCCCATCGCCTGCTCCAGGGTGCGAGCCAGGCCGATGCCGCCGGCCCGGCTCACCGCGTCCGCGAGTGCGTCGACGAAGAGGTCGGTGTGGAGCGAGGCCCCCGGCGCACTGCTCGACCTGAAGGCCCCGCTGGCGCTCAGCATCTGCCGGAGCACCAGCGCCTCGAGCTGCCGCGCCGCGTCGGCCTTGCGGTCGCCGGTCGGAGGTACGCCGGGGGGAGCGAGGAGCGACATCAGAGCACCTCGAGGTCCGCGTCGAACGCTCCGGCCGCCTTCATGGCCTGGAGGATGGCGATGAGATCGCGCGGGGTGGCCCCGAGCAGGTTGAGCGCCTTGGCCAGGTCCTCCACGCTCGCCGTGCCGGGCAGGGCCACGGCCTTGCGCGAGTCCTCCTCGGCACCCACGGTGGCGAAGGGCGAGGCGACCGTCCTCCCCACGCGGGCGAAGGGCGCGGGCTGCGAGACGACCGTCTCGGTGGTGACGCTCACCCGGAGTCCCCCGTGGGCCACGGCCACCGGGCGCAGCCGCACGCCTTCACCGGCGACGACCGTGCCGGTGCGCTCGCTCACCGCGATGCGGGCCCGGCGGTCAGCGTCCACCTCCACCAGCTCGATCCTGGAGAGGAGGCCGACCTTGTCGTCCTTGAAGGCCTCGGGGATCTTCACCTCGATGGAGACCGGGTCGAGCGCGCGCGCGGTGCCCTTCCCCAGCGCGGTGTCGAGCGCGATGGCCACCCGGGAGGCGGTGGTGAAGTCCGGAGCCTTCAGGGAGAGCAGCAACGGCCCGTTGCCCAGGTCGGGCACCACCGCCTTCTCCACCACTGCAGCCCGGGGAACCCGCCCGGAGTTGGGCTGGTTCTTCGCGGTGAAGGAGCCAGCGGCGGAGACCTCGTATCCGCCGGTCTGCACCGGGCCCTGGGCCACGGCGTAGACGGCGCCGTCCGGCGCGGTGAGCGGAGTGAGGAGCAGGGTTCCCCCGGCGAGCGAGCGCGCGTTTCCGAGCGAGCTGACCACCACGTCCAGCCGGCTGCCGGCCCGGGCGAAGGTGGGAAGGCGCGCGGTGACCATCACCGCGGCCACGTTGCGGGCCCGGACCTCGCGAGGGTCCACCCGGATGCCGAGGCGGCCGAGCATCCCGCTCAGCGACTGCTGGGTGAAGAGGATGCGCTCGGTGTCGCCGGTGCCGTTGAGCCCGACCACCAGGCCATAGCCGAGGAGGTCGTTGTCCCGAACCCCGGCCACCTCGGCCAGCTCCTTGAGGCGCACCGGGGTGGCCCGGGCGCCGGAGGCGGCGAGAAGAAGCAGGAGGACACAGAGGCGGGGCACCGGGTGACTCCTCATCAGAAGGGCCAGAGGGTGTTGAAGAGCTTGGAGAGCCAGCCCTGGCGCTGGTTCTCGCTCAGCACGCCCTGGCCGGTGAACTCGATCTCCGCGTCGGCGATCATCGAGCTCTTCACGCTGTTCTGCTGGTCGATGTCGATGGGCCGTACCACGCCCGAGATGTAGAAGTGGTGCTCCTCGCTGTTGACCAGGATGACCCGGTGGCCCTCGATGAAGAGGTTGCCGTTGGGCAGAACCTTCCGGACCAGCGCGGGCACGGTGGCGGTGAGCCGCTCCGTCCGGCCGGTGGAGCCGTCGCCGTTGAAGTTGTTCTTCAGCCCGCCGGAGATGTTGAGCTCCTTCTGGCTGGCCACGTTGTTGAGGAACGCGGCGACTTTTGCCTCCACGTCGCTCTGGTGGGTGAGGTCGGTGTCGGCGCTGCGCTTGGCGTCGGCCACCTCCTCCACCTTCACCACCACCAGGTCGCTCTCATGGAGCGCCCGGGCGTCGGTGAAGAGCATCGAGGCCGGCGTCCCGTCGCGCCACAGGCTCCCCGAGGTGGCCTGGGCGTCGGGCCGCTGCTCCGGCGCGGGCGGGTCGTAGTCGCGGTGTCGCGGCACGTAGGTGCCGAGCTTCGGCGTGGTGCATCCGGCGACGAGCGCGACGAGAAGGGAGAGGACGCCCGAGCGCATCAGCGGACCTCCACCAGCAGACGTCCGTCGGTCCAGCTGCCCTCGACCCGGGTGCCGGAGGGCAGGAGCGCGCAGGCGCGTCCCCGGCTGCAGGGGACGGCGCGGCCCGACTGCTGGAGGACGAGCCCGCGGGCGTTCACCACCACCTCCACCTCGGCGCCGGGCGCAGGGCCGGCGGGGGCGAGGTGCTCCGCCTCGAGCACCGTGCCGCCGGCGAGAGGACGCGCCACTGTCGTCTCGGCGGAGAGCGTCGCGACCGGCAGGTGTCCGGGGCGCACCTCGCGCTCCTCGAGCCGGGCGGCGCCGGCGAGTGGCTCCCCGGTGCGGACGGGTCGGGTCAGCACCCAGGCCGGCGCGGTGACCCGCACCGCGGCGAAGACCGCCGAGGCACAGCCGGCGCCGGAGGCCATCCGCCCGGTGAGCCGCACCGTGGCCCTGCCCGAGCCGCGCACCATGCCCAGGGCCTCGGCCGACTCGACCGCGCACCCGTCGTCGCCCGGCGCCTGGATGGACAGCACCTCGAGCCGGGCCCCGGGGACGGCGAGCGCGCGCTCGAGCGCGGCCCGGACCATGGGACCCGGGGGGGCGGCGGCGAGCATTGCGGTGGCGAGCGCAGCGAGCACGGGCGTCACCGCAGCGAGGTCAGCCGCTGAAGCATCTGGTCCGCGGTCTGGATGACCTTCGAGTTGAGCTCGTAGGCGCGCTGGGTGGAGATCATGTCGATCATCTCCTCCACCGCCTTGACGTTGGCCCCTTCGAGGAAGCCCTGGGCGAACGTGCCCGCGCGGTCCTCGCCGGGGCGGACCCGGATCTCCGCGCCGCTGGCCTCGGTGGCCTCGAAGAGGTTGCCGCCGATGGCCTTGAGCCCGCCGGGGTTGGTGAAGGTGGCCAGCTCGAGCCGGCCGACCTCCTGGAGGTCCTCCTTGCCCGGGAGCTTCACCTGCACCGTTCCGTCCGGCTTGATGGTCACCTCGGTGGTGTCCTGGGGGAAGGTGATGGCCGGGTCCACCAGCTCGCCCTGCTGGGTGACCAGGCGGCGGTCCGAGTCGACGCGGAGGTTCCCGGCGCGGGTGTAGGCCAGCTCGCCGCTGGGCCGCTGGATGCGGAGGAAGCCGTCGCCCTGGATCGCCAGGTCCATGGGGTTCCCGGTGTTGATCATGTCGCCCTGGCTGAGGTTCCGCGTGGTACTCCCGGTGCGAACGCCGAGGCCGACCTGGAGCGGCGAGGGCGGGGTGCCGCCGCGCGGGTCCGGCTGCCCGGTTCCCCGGATGGTGTCCGAGAGCAGGTCCTCGAACTCGGCACGGGTCCTCTTGAAGCCGGTGGTGCTGGCGTTGGCCAGGTTGTTGGAGATGGTGTCCATCTTGAGCTGCTGGGCTTCCATCCCCGTGGCGGCGGTGTAGAGCGAGCGAAGCATGGGTCAGCGCACCTTTCCGAGGTCGGTCGTCCGGTCGTCCATGGTCTTGTAGGTCTGCAGGGCCTGCATCGCGGCGTCGAAGTGCCGCTGGGCGGAGATCATCTGCACCGTCGACTCGAGCGGTGCGGCGTTCCCCAGCTCGATCTCTCCGGTTCGCACCCGGGGCTCGACGGCCACCGCGCGGCCGTTCTCGTTGGGCGCGAGCAGCGAGGTGCCGAGCCGGTCCACCGCGCCCTCCAGCCGGAACACGCCCAGCCGGTCCATCGGCTGGCCGGAGGCGAGCACCATGCCGTCGGGCCCGATGCTCACCTTCGAGCCCGGGGGCACGACGAAGGGCTTGCCGGTCAGAGAGAGCACCGGCGCTCCAGCGGCGGTGAGGACGCCGCTGGCATCCAGCGCCAGCCGGCCGTTGCGGGTGAAGGCCACGCCGCTCCCGGTCTGGACCGCGAGGTAGCCGCCGTCCTCGGGGAGCACGTCGAGCGCGTTGCCGGTGGTGGTGGTGGGACCGGGGCGGAGGTCGATGCCGGTGGCGATGGCCGCCACGTACTGCTCCCCGGCGGCGCCGGCCGGAGCGAGGAAGGACTGGAAGGCGGGGCGCGCTGCCTTGAACCCCGGTGTCTCGGCGTTGGCAAGGTTGTCGGCGATGGAGTCGAGCTGCGCCGACCGCGCCGTCGCTCCTGCCATCGCCAGGTACAGTCCGTCAGCCATCGCGCACCGCCTCGTGGTGAGTCACCGGGAGAGCAAGGACGGGGCCAGCGCGAAACCCTGGACGATGCGCGGGGCGGAAAGGTGCGCCCGGCAGCAGTTGCCGGGCAGAATCTGCCCAGCGGGGCCGGAGGTGCGTGGCATGGCGTCGGCAGGACGGCTGGACGTGCTCATCGCGATCCGCGAGCGCGAGGAGCTCGCGGCGCGGGTGGAGCTCGCCCAGGCGGAGGGCCTGCTGACCAGGGCGCGCGACCGGGTGCTCGAGCTGCGCCGGCAGGCGGCGGAGGCGGCGCCCCTGGACGCGAGCGCCGGCGCCTGGGAGCTGCTCGATCGTGCCCGGGCCAGCGCCCAGGCCCGGGTGGCGCAGGCGGAGCAGGAGCAGCGCCGTGCCGAGGAGCGGGTCCGGAAGGCCCAGGAGGCGGAGGCGCGGGCACACCGGCGCGCGGACATGGTGCGCCGGGTCGTCCAGCGCCGGCGCGAGGAGGCCCGCGCCGCGGAGGAGAAGCGCGAGGCGCGCGCGCTCGACGACCTCGCTGCCGCGCGCCGCGGTCGAACGGGCGACTGAGGAGGGAGTTGCCACGTCCTGGCCCGGGCCAGCGGCTCGAGCCCGCGCGGTGCCAGACACCTCGTCCGGCGATGACGCGGCCGTCCCGGTGCGCGCGCGCCTCACAGGCCCTCCCGTTCGTCGGAGAGCCGCTGCCGGAGCTGCTGCAGCGCCTGGCCGTGGAGCTGGCACACCCGCGGTTCGCTCACCTCCAGCACCTCGGCCACCTCACGGTAGGTGAGCCCCTCGACGTAGTGGAGCGAGAGCAGCAGCTGGAGCCGCTCGGAAAGCTGGCCGATGGCCCGGGAGAGCAGCCCCCGCAGCTGGGTCCGGTGCAGAGCCGCGTCCGGACCGTCCGTCGTCTCGCCGACGAGCTCCTCGTCCAGTGGAAGCAGCGGCTCGGCGAGCAGCTCCAGCACGTGCAGCTCGGGCGTGGAGAGGTCCAGGCTGCTGGCCAGCTCCTCCGCGGTGGCCTCCCGCCCCAGCTCCTGGGCGAGCGCTCGGCGGGCCTTCCGGGCCGACTCCACCTGGGCGCGCAGACGCCGGGGGAGGTGGTCCATCTTCCGCACCTCGTCCAGCATCGCCCCGCGGATCCGGTGCTCGGCGAAGTCCTCGAACCGGACGTCGCGCGCGGCATCGAAGCGCTGCGCCGCGTCCAGCAGCCCCATCGCGCCCGCAGACCAGAGGTCGTCCGCCAGCTCCGGCCGGCCCAGCCGTGCGGCCACGCGCCGCGCCACGCGGTCCACCAGCCCTGCGTGCCGGGCGAGGAGCTCGGCGTCGCTGGCGGGTCCACGGGCGTACTGGGCGTGGGCGCGATGCACGTCAGGCGGACCTCCTCCCCTCGCTCGACTCGCGCAGGAGCCGGTTCCAGAGAAACTTCAGGCCGCCGTCCACTCCCTCGGGCGGCGGGGCGCCGAGCAGTGCATCGGTGAGATGCTCCAGCGCGCGCGAAGCCGGGGACCGCGGGAAGAGCTCCACCACCGGGCGGCGGGCCATGAGCGCCCGCCCCAGGTTCTCGTCCCGAGGGACGTGGCCGAGGAAAGTGACCTGTGCCTCGAGGAACCGGCCGCTGACCGCGGTGAGCCGCTGGAAGACGTCATGGGCCAGCGCCTCGCTGGCCACCGAGTTCACCAGCACCCGGAAGTGCCGGACGCCCGCTTCCTGGCTGAGGACCTTGAGCGCGGCGTAGGCGTCGGTGAGGGAGGTCGGCTCGGGGCTGACCACCAGCACCACCTCCTGGGCCGCTCCGGCGAAGAAGAGCACGTTGTCCCCGATGCCCGCCCCGGTGTCGATGATGATCAGGTCGAACGCTTCCTCCAGCGCGTCGAGCGCGTTCACCAGGCTCATCCGCTGGTCGGGCTCGAGGCGGGAGAGGGACTGGATGCCCGAGCCGGCCGGCAGCACCCTCACCCCGCGCGGCCCCTGGGCGAGCACCTGCTCCAGTTGCAGGTCCTCGGTGAGCAGGTGCCCGATGTGGAACTTCGGCGCGAGCCCGAGGACGATCTCCACGTTGGCCAGCCCGAGGTCGGCGTCGATGACCAGCACCCGCCGCTGGCGCGACGCGGCCAGCACCGCCAGGTTCGCGGCGACGTTGGTCTTCCCCACCCCGCCCTTCCCCGAGGTGACCGCCACCACCCGGAGCCGGCGCGTTCCCACCGGAGGGATGAGCGCCCGGCGCAGCCCGGAAGCCTGATCCTGCGGGACCGGGGGACTCATGCCCGCCCCGCGTGTCCGAGCATCCGCTCGAGCAGCTCGGCGCCGGTGACGGTGTGGAGGTCCTCGGGCACGCGCTGGCCGTCGGTGATGCAGCTCACCGGCCGGGCGATGGGCACCAGCGCGGAGATGACGCCCGCCGGGCCCGCGGCCTCGTCGAGCCGGGTGAGGATGACCCGCGAGGGGGCGATGCGCTTGAACTTCTCGGCGATCGCCGACGATTCCTGGTAGCCCACGGCCGCGCTGAGCACCAGGTGCAGCTCGACGTCGGGGATGGCCCGGACCAGCTCGGCCTGGGACAGGTTCTCGGAGAGCGCGGAGCGGCCGGCGGTGTCCACCAGCACCAACTCGGCATCGCCGGTGCGGGCCACCGCCATCTGCAGCTCGGCGGCGCTCCGGGCCACCTGGGTCTGCAGGCGCATGATGTGCCCGTAGCGCGCCAGCTGCTCGGCCGCGCCGATCCGGTAGGTGTCGACGGTGATCAGCGCCACGCTGGACCGCCGCTCCATCAGCGCCCGGGCGGCGATCTTGGCCAGGGTGGTGGTCTTGCCGACGCCGGTCGGGCCGACCAGGGCGACGATGCGGCGGCCCGGCTGGAGCCAGGGCGCCCGGGTGGCCACCACCCGCTCGGCGAGCTGGTTCCGGACGCTGGCCACCAGCTCGGCGCGGCTGGCCTCCGGCGCGTCGGCGACCGCGGCCTTGATCAGATTCTCCGCCAGCCTGGGGTGCATGCCCCGGAGCACCAGCCCGCCGTGGAGCTGCGCGGCGGCGGGAGGGAGCCGCAGCTCGGCGCCGGCCCGCGCCTGCTCCGTCACCAGGCGCAGCGCGGCCTGCGTCTCCTTCAGCGACGTCCGGAGCGTCTCCAGCTCCGACTGGAGCGACTCGGGGACGCCCGAGCCCATCGGGGCGCGGGAGGCAGTCGCGCCGCCCGCGGCTGGCCCGGACCGGGCCTCGGGCTCGAGCGCGGCGGTGACCTCGATCTCCGGCGAGCGGAACAGCCCGCCCTCGACCTCCCGGGTGGAGAGAATGACGGCGTCGGGGCCGAGCGCGGCCTTCACCGCAGCGAGGGCCGAGCGAGAGTCACGGGCGCGAAAGGTTCTGGCGGTGGCGTACATGCGTCGTCTCTTCGGGCGGCGGTGGTCTTCAGGCGGCGAGCGAGGTCATCTGCAGCGCGCCGGCGGGTTGGACGGTGGTCCCCGGGAGCAGCTCGCGGGCGGTCACCACCCACAGGTCGGGGACGAAGCGAGACAGAAGGTCGAACAGCGGCCGGCGGAGGTCCGGGGGGGCGAGCACCACTGCCGGCTGGCCCTGGGCGGTGAGGGAGCTGGCCCGGGCCTCGAGGGAGGCGATGAGCCGGCGCGCACTCTCGGCGTCCGGAGCCAGCGCGGCCTCTCCGTCGCTCGAGGCGAGCGACTGACGCAGCAGGTCCTCGGTGGGGCGGTCGAGCGTGAGCGCGCGCACCACGCCCTCGGAGGCGCTGATCCGCGCGGTGATGTGGCGGGCGAGCCTCCGCCGGGCCTGCTCGACCAGGTAGGCGGTGTCCTTGCTCCTCGGTGCGGCGTCGGCCACCGCCTCGAGGATGGTCCGCAGGTCGCGGACCGAGAGTCCCTCGCGGAGGAGCCCGCGGAGCACGCGCACCAGCTCGCCCAGGGTGACGGTCCCGGGCACCGCGTCCTCCACCAGCTTCGGGGCGTCCTTGGCGCAGGTGGCGAGCAGCTCCTGGGTCTCCTGGCGGCCGACCAGCTCGTGGGCGTTGCGGCGCAGCACCTCGCCGAGGTGGGTGGTGAGCACGGAGGCCGGGTCCACCAGGGTGAGCCCCGCGGACTCGGCCCGGTCGCGCATGGGGGGGAGGATCCACACCGCCGGCAACCCGAAGGCCGGCTCCCGCGCCGAGATGCCCTCGACGCGGGGGGCCGCGCCGCTGGGCTCGAGCGCCATCAACCGGTCCACGTGGGCCGTGCCCCGGGCGACCTCGTTGCCCCGGAGGAGGATGCGGTAGGTGCTCCCGTCCAGCCGGAGGTTGTCCCGGAGGTGGACCGAGGGGATGACGATGCCCAGGTCCGTCGCCAGCTGGCGCCGCAGCGCGGTCACCCGGCCGGGCAGCTCGCCCCCGCGGGCCACGTCGATCAGCGGAAGGAGCCCCACGCCCACCTCCAGCTCCAGCGCCTCCATCGACAGCAGATCCTGGATCCGCTCCGGCGCCTTCTGTTCGGCCCGGATGGCCGGCGGTGTCGCCAGCGCAGAACGGCGGGCCCGGCGGGCGAGCACCATCGCCCCGGCGGCCAGCGCGCCGAAGGCCACCATCGGCATGCCGGGGATGAGGGCCAGGATGCCCAGCACCGCGGCCGCGCCGGTCAGCACCCGGGGCCGGCCGAAGACCTGCGCTCCCACCTGCGAGCCGAGGTCCGCCCCGGCGGCCCGGGTGACGACGATGCCCGCCGCGGTGGACACCAGCAGGGCCGGCATCTGGGAGACGAGCCCGTCCCCGACGGTGAGCAGGGTGTAGGTCTCGACCGCCGCCCCGAGCGAGAGCCGGTCCCGCAGCAGCCCGGCGAGGAGCCCGCCGACGATGTTGATGCCGGTGATGAACAGGCCGGCCACCGCGTCCCCGCGGACGAACTTGCTCGCCCCGTCCATGGCGCCGAAGAACTCGGCCTCCCGCTCCAGTCCGGAGCGGCGGGCGCGGGCCTCGCGGTCGTCGATGATGCCCGCCGCCAGGTCGGCGTCGATGGACATCTGCTTGCCGGGCAAGGCGTCGAGGGTGAAGCGGGCTGCGACCTCCGACACCCGGCCCGAGCCCTTGGTGATGACCGCGAAGTTCACCACCAGCAGGATGAGGAAGATGACCGCGCCCACCACCAGGCTGCCGCCCACCGCGAAGCGGCCGAAGGTCTCGATGACGTGCCCCGCGGCGCCCGGGCCCTCTCCGCCCCGCAGGAGGACGAGCCGGGTGGTGGCCACGTTCAGCGCCAGGCGGAAGAGCGTGGTGATGAGGAGCAACGAGGGGAAGACGGAGAAGTCGAGCGGCCGGGTGAGTCCGAGCGCCACCAGGAGCATCAGCACCGACAGGCCGATGTTGAAGGCCAGCAGCACGTCCAGCATCAGCGCCGGCAGCGGCACGATGAGGACGGCCAGCACGCCCAGCACCGCCAGGGCGAGCAGAGCCTCGGCGGTTCCGGGCTTCACCGCTCCAGGGTCAGCGCTCAACGGCGCTCACCCCGGGCCTCACCGCCCAGCAGCGCGGTGCGACCGGTGATCCGGTAGACCCAGGCCAGCACCGCAGCCACGGCGCGGTAGGTCTCGGCCGGGATGGTGCCCCCCACCTTCACCCGCTTGTAGAGCAGCCGTGCCAGGGGCACGTCCTCGACGATGGGAACGCCGCTGGCGCGGGCGAGGTCTCGCATGGTCGCGGCCAGCGCTCCCTTTCCCTTGGCCGTCACCCGGGGGGCGCTGCCCTCGTCCTTGCGGTAGCGGATGGCGACGGCCACGTGCACCGGGTTGACCACCAGCGCGTCCGCGCGGGGCACCTCGCGCTGGGCGCGGCCCTTGGCCAGCTCGCGGTGGCGGCGTCGACGCCGGGCGCGGACGAGCGGATCGCCCTCGTCCTCCTTGCGCTCGCGCCTCACCTCGTCCCGGGTCATCTTCAGGCCCTCGAAGAACCGGAACCGGGTCACTGCAACGTCCAGGCCCGCCACCGCGGCCATGGCCAGGAGCACCCGGCCGGCCGCCCCGCCCAGCGCGCCGAAGAGCGACACCAGCTGGCGGGACGGGTCCGCGGTCAGCAGCTGGGGGAGCGTCAGAAACGCGTCGCGGAGCGCCAGGGCTGCGGCGCCGCCCACCGCCACCGCCTTGACGGCGGCCAGCGCCAGGTCGAGGAGGAACGCACGGCCGAAGAGCCGGCGGAGCCGTTCGCCCTTGGCCAGGCGGGTGAAGTCCGGAAGTGCGAGCTGTGGCCACAGCCCTCCCCGCGTCTGGGCCACGGTGGCGGCGACGGCCGCGGCGGCCGCGGCGGCCACCACCAGCACCGTCTGCCCGGTCGCCCGGCCCAGGTCGACGACCAGGCTCCGGAACTCGGGCCGCCCCACGCCGGCCGCCGAGGCGCGCACCAGCGAGGTCAGGAGGTCCCGGAAGGCAGCCCCGCTGGCCACGGTGACGACGGCCGCGGCGCCGAGCGAGGCCACCAGGACCGCGTCCCGTCCGAGCGGGACGCGGCCTTCGTTGAAGGCGCGCTCGCGCTGCCGTTCGCTGGCGGCCTCCGTCCTCTGGTCGCGATCGGCAGCCACCCGTCCTCCCTCACCGCCCGAGCGCCGCGGTGGCCATCTGCGCGGCGAGGAGCGAGGCGGCCGGGGCCACCGCGAAGAGGGCCGCGCCACCGGCCAGGAGCGAGGCGGCGAAGCCCAGGCTTCCCATGTTCAGCTGGGGGGTGAGCCGCGAGAGGACGCCGAGGACCGCGTGGCCGAAGACGGCGGCGCCGAGCATCGGGAAGGCCAGCCGCACCGCGAGCGCCGTCCCCAGCAGCCCCTGGGTGAGGACGCCGTGGAGCAGGTGCTCCCAGGACAGCGGAGCGCCCGGCGGCTGCGCCACCACGGACCGGGCGAGCCACAGCACCGCCTCGCGGTGGAAGCCGAGCGCCACGCAGCTGGCGAGCGCCAGCATCGCCAGGAGCTCGCCGATGGCGGTGGACTCGGCGCCGCTCGTCGGATCGAGCACCGCGCCGTAGCCGAGACCCATGCTGAGCGCAGCCGCTTGCCCGGCGCCCAGCGCCGCCTCGAGCACCAGGCGGGCGCCGAGCCCGGCGCTCAGCCCGAGCACCGTCTCGCCCACCGCCGCCGCGAGCAGCGCCCCGAGCGTGGCCGGGACCCCCGGCGTCGGTGAGCCTGCTCCGGACCACACGGCGAACCCCAGCACCAGTCCCAGGGCGAGCCGCGCACGGACCGGCACCGCGCGGGCGGAGAAGACCGGCGCCGCGGCGACCAGGGCCGAGCTGCGGAGCACCACCAGGAACAGTCCGTAGGCGAGCGGGAGCGGCGCGGTCATGGCCTCAGAAGCGCCCGGACATCCGCTGGATGGAGTGGGCGAGGAAGCCGGCCATCCGCTCCGCCATCCACGCTCCGAGCATCCAGGCCACGGCGACGGTGACCCCGAGCCGCGGGAGGAAGCTCACCGCAGGGTCGTTCACCTGGGTCGCCGCCTGGAGGATGCCGACCACCAGTCCCGAGAGGAGCAGGGCCCCGAGGAGCGGCGCTCCCACCGTGGCCAGCGACATCGCGGCCTCGCGCCAGAGCGCGCCGACGGCGGCCGGATCCATCAGAAGCTCCTCGCCAGCGAGGCGACGACCAGGTGCCACCCGTCGGCCAGCAGGAAGATGCCCACCTTCAAGGGCAGCGACACCAGGGTGGGCGGCACCATCATCATCCCCAGGGAGAGGAGGATGGTGGAGACCAGCAGATCCACCAGGACCAGGGGGACGAAGAGGAACAGCCCCATCCGGAAGGCGGTGGTGAGCTCGGAGACCATGAAGGCGGGGATGGCCACCGTGGGTGGCACACCGTCGGCGCGCGAGGGGCGTCCCTGTCCGCCGAGGTCGAAGAACAGCGCCAGGTCCTCGTTGCGAGTCTGCCGGGACATGAACTCGCCCAGCGGCGTCCAGGCCCGCTGGAGCGCGTCGCCCGAGGAGACCCGGTCCTCGAGGTAAGGGCCGAGCGCCTCGGCCTGGATGCGTGAGGCGGTGGGCGCCATCACGAACCCGGTGAGCGCCAGTGACAGGCCGATGATGACCGGGTTGGGCGGCATCTGTGGCGTGCCCAGCGCCTGCCGGAGGAAGGACAGGACGATGACGATGCGGGTGAACGAGGTGAGGCAGGTGAGCGCCGCCGAGGCGAAGGAGAGCGCGGTGAGGAAGAGAAAGACCTTCACCGCGGCCGAGCCGTCGCCGTTCACTGCCAGCTGGAACCCCGGCTCGACCACCCGCGCCACCTGCGCGGCCGCGCTCACGACACCGACCCCGTGAGCCCCAGGGCGAGCTTGCGGCGGAGCTCCTGGTCCTCGGCCGACTCGATGAGGAGATCGCCAAACGGCGCTGGCGGGTGGTTGCGGGCGGAGGGAACGGCCCGGAGCAGCGGCCGCCCGCGGGGCGCCGGGGGGGGCGCTGGCCGGGGGGCCTCCTCGGCGTGAAGCACCGGAGCGGACCTGGTCCCCTCGGGGTGCGCCCGCTCGGCAGCGGGCGCGGGGATCGGGGCGCGCTCCGGCGCGACCGTGCTCAACGCCGACGCCGGAGGGGTCTCGAAGTCGGTCCGGTCGGGGGCCCGGGCCGTGCTGAGCAGGCAGATGCCGGACTCGGAGATGCCCAGAACCAGCGTCTCGGCCCCGACCTGGGCCACCACCAGCGAGCGCTTCGGCCCCAGGCTGGAGGTCTCGAGGACGCGGATCCACCGTGGGCTGCCCTGACGCTTGCGGCCGGCGAGCACTGCGCCCGCTGCCAGGACGAGGAGCGCCCCGGCCGGGAAGAACCAGGCCCATGGACGGCCTGGGGTCGGCGCTGTCGGGGCGCCCGGGCTCGCCACCGGGGGAGGCGGCGGCTGGCTCGGCGCGGCGCTGGAGGCTCGCCCGGTCGAGGTCGAGGGAGACGCCGGAGCGGCGGCGGCGACTGCGGTGGTTTCCACCGGAGACGGCGGAGTGGACTCGCCCTGCCGCTCCCGCTCCCGCTCCCGCTCGCGCCGCGCCTCGGCCCGCCTGGCCGCGGCCGTCGCGCGGGGAGCGTTCGGCGAGCGGGGAGGGGCAGCGGGATGCGCGGCGGGCTCTGGCGCCGATTCGCCCTGGGCGGCGGTCGTCCCCAGGCGGTCGGTGGCGAGCGCGAGCTGGAGCGCGTCGATTCCGGTGGGCCGGGTGGCGGCGAGCAGGGCTCCGAGGACGAGAAGCGCGGCGGACATGGGCGGGACCTCAGCGAAGACGGGCGATGCGCTCCGACGGGCTGACGATCTCGGTGATGCGCACGCCGAACTTGTCGTTGACCACCACCGCCTCGCCCCGCGCCACCAGCCGGTCGTTCACCAGGATGTCCAGCGGCTCCCCGGCGACCTTGTCCAGCTCGATCACCGAGCCGGGGCCCAGCGCCAGCAGGTCCTGGATGGTCATCTTGGTGCGCCCGAGCTCGATGCTCAGGTCGAGTGGGACGTCCAGCAGCAGGTCGAGGCGGCGGGCGGGTCCGGACGTGGCGGCGATGGGGTCCATGGGCGAAGGGTCTCCGGAGGGGTCAGGCCTGGGGGTGAGGGGCCAGGGGGTGAGAGACGACGAGGGCGTGGCTGCCGCCCGAGATGCAGGGCTGGCCGGAGAGCTTGTCGATGCGCTGCACCTGGATGGGCAGCTCGCTCGCCTCGTCGGTGCCCAGCAGCACCACCTCGCCCACGTCGAGCGCGAGGAGCCGCGACAGGGTCAGGGTGGCCCGGCCGAGCACCCCGCGGATCTCGACCGAGACCTGCTCGAGCTCCTTGGCCATGGTGCGCGAGAAGCGCTCGTCGCCCCCGGGGCGCAGACGCGGCGGAGCGCTGAGGCGGGCCTTGGCCGGCTCCACGGCGGTGAAGGGGATGAGGAGCTGCAGGCGCCCGGAGATCGCCCCGGACACCTCGAAGGCGGAGACGATGGTGACCTCGGTGGGGCTGACGATGGACGCCAGCCGCGGGTCGGGCTCGAAGCGCAGGACCTCGGGCTTGAAGGGCACCACCGGCTCCCAGGCCTCGGCCAGGGCGGCGGTGAGAACGCCCAGGAGCCGGCGAAGCACGTTCTGCTCCACCGCAGTCAGCTCGCGGAGGCCGTCCGACGGCTGGATGGGGCGAATCTTCCGGTCCCCCAGGGCGGCCACCAGCAGCGCCTCGGCCAGGGCGGCCTCGAGGACCAGGAGCCCCGAGCCGTGTCCCGGGCCGAGCGCGATCAGGCAGAGGACCGCCGGGGGCGCCAGGAGCGCCGAGGCGTCGGCGAACTTGAGCAGGCTGGCCGGTGCGGTGGCCGCGCGCACCTCCAGCCGGGTGCGACCCGACCAGCCCACACCGAGGCGAGAGGCCACCTGGTCGTTGATCGCGTCCAGGGTGGGCATCTGCCCTCGGATGATGCGGTCCTGGTTGGCCAGGTCCCAGCGCGTGACCGGGCCCTTGGGCGCCGCGGCCTCGGCGGCCACCTGGCCCTGCTGGATGGCGCTCATCAGCGCCTGCACCTCGTCTGGATTCAGCGGTGCGGGCATCGGCTGCTCACTGGACCACGAACTCGGTGACGTAGAGGGCGCGGATGCGCGCCGCGGGGACCACCTCGTTCAGCCGGCGGAGGAGCTCCTTCTTGATCCGCTCCAGCGCCTCGCCCCCGCGCATGTCGTCCACGGTGCGGTCGGAGAGGTAGGAGATCACCGCATCCCGCGTCTGGGGCCCGCGGTTGGCGAGCTCGACCTTCTCTTTCTCGCTCGGGACCTCGAGCTCGAACGCAACACGCACGTAGCGGTCTGCCTCGGGGTTGCGGAGCCGGACGGTGAAGTCGCCCAGGCGCACCGTGGGGCCGCTGCCCACCGCCGACTCGGCGGCCGCGCCATGCGCAGGGGTGGCGGGCTCCGGGGCGTGCGAGCCCGAGCCGCGGAGGAAGAACGCGACCAGCAGCCCCGCCAGCAGGAGGCTGTTCACCCCGAGCAGGATGGGGGTCTTGCTCTTGGGGACGGTCAGGGGGATGTCGTCGACGGCATCGCTCATCGCCCGGTGGGTCAGAGCAAGCCCCGTGCCCTCCGCCCTTCCTCTGGGGAGTCCACCCATCGTCAGTGCGCTGACGCGGGGTGGATGTGCGCCGTCACTCCGCTGGCGTCAACGGGTCACCACGTCGAGGGGATCGCCGGCGACGAACTCCACCGCCAGCTCCACCCGCCGGTTGGTCTCGTCCGCGCCCGGTGCGCCGGCCGGAGCCAGGGGACGCGAGGAGCCGTAGCCCACCGCCGAGAGGAGGTCGGGCTTGAAGGCGTGGGCGTCCGCCAGATAGCTCGTCACCCGGGCCGCCCGTGCCGCCGAGAGGTCCCAGTTGTCGCGGAAGCGGGCGGACTGCAGCTGGGTCTCGTCGGTGTGGCCCTCGATGCGCACCGGTCGCCCAAGCGGCTTCAGCTCGTCGGCGATGGCATCCACCACCGGCAGTGCCTCGGGGCGCAGGGCCGCCTGACCGGCGTCGAAGAAGTGGGTGGCCGCCAGGCGGATGGTGAGGCGGCGCGTGTCGGCCTGCACCTGCACTGCGCTGGCCGGAATGCGGGTGACGAGGATCGGCTTCAGCCGCGCCTCGATGCGCTGGCGGACCGCCTCCACCGCGCGGTGGTCCGGCGTCCCCGGCCGCCCGGTGGAGAGGTTGACCACGCAGCCACCCTCGGAGGGGGGGCCCTCGAAGAGGGGGAGCGCGCCCACCCCCCCGGTGCCCTGGTAGTGGAGCGCCCACTTGATGGCGTTGGAGGCCTGGATCAGCCGCTTGGTGTCCACCCGGCTCACCGAGTACATCACCACGAAGAAGGCGAAGAGCAGGGTGATGAAGTCGGCGTACGAGACCAGCCACCGCTCGTGGTTCTCGTGCTCCTCGTCGTGGTGGCGGCGCTTGCGCGACATCCGGGGCGCCTCAGGCGGCCTTCTTCTCCGCCGGGTGCTCGCCGGCGTAAGAGCGGAGCTTCTCCTCCAGCACGCGTGGGTTGAGCCCCTCCTGGATGGAGAGCACGCCCTCGACGATGAGCGTCTTCCGTTCGCGCTCCAGGGCCAGCTTCCGCTTCAGCTTGGTGGCCATGGGGAGGAAGAAGAGGTTGGCGATGCCCACGCCGTACACCGTGGCCACGAAGGCCACCGCGATGCCGCCCCCGAGCTTGGAGGGGTCGGAGAGGTTCTCCATCACGTGAATCAGCCCCAGCACCGCGCCGAGGATGCCCACCGTGGGGGCGAATCCACCGGCGGACTCGAAGACCTTCGCCCCCACCTGGTTCTCGTCGAACTCGGCGAAGACCGCGGTCTCCAGCGTGTCCCGGGCCACGCTGGCGTCCACCCCGTCCACCACCAGCTGCAGCGCCCGCTGGAGGAACGGGTCGTCGATGCCGGTCAGCTTGCTCTCCAGCGCCAGCACCCCGTCGCGCCGCGCCAGACCGGCCAGCTCGGTGAGCTGGGTCACCAGGGCCGGAAGATCGCTCGGCTTCTCGGTGAAGGCCCGCTTGGCCAGCGCCAGCCCGCGGAGGAAGTCCTTCTTGGGGAAGGCCACCAGCGTCGCCCCGAAGGTCCCACCGAGCACGATGATCGCCGCGGTGAGCTGGAGGATGGAGCCGATGTGGCCGCCCTCCAAGGCCTGGCCGCCGACGATGGCGCCGATGGCGAGGAGGATACCGATGAGGGTGGTCAGGTCCATGGGTGCCTCAGTCCTCCTGGACCAGGCGCAACGGTGGCGCCGGCGGGCCGGCCACCCTGCGGCGGAAGGCCATCCAGCGCGAGATGACCTCGTCCACCGGCTCCTTCACCATGAGGTGGGAGCCGGTGTTCAAGGTGAGGAGCGTGTCGGGCGTGCGCTCCACGGTGAGGATCGCGTCCCCGTTCACGTGAATTTCCCGGCCATCCATTCGGGTGAGCTGGATCATGAGGGGACCGGCGCACCCGGCACCCGTGCTGTCGTCACGGGGCCGGGTCCGCGTTAAGGGCTACCTCTTGATGGCGATCAGCTCGCTCAGCAGCTGATCCGCGGTCTGGAGGGTCTTGGAGTTGGCCTCGAATCCGCGCTGCGCGGCGATCATCCGCACGAACTCCGAGGCCAGGTCGACGTTGGACTGCTCCAGCGCTCCAGCCACCACGCTGGCCCGGCCACCGGTGCCCGGCGCGCCGAAGCTCGGGTCGCCCGAGTCGCTGGTCTGCCGGTAGAGGTTGCCCACCGCGCCCTCCAGCTTGTCCTGGGCGGCGAAGGTCGCCACGCCCACCTGGGCCAGCACCCGGCTGGTGCCGTTGGAGAACGCGCCGGTGACCTTGCCTTCGCTGTCGATGCTGATGCTGGACAGGCTGCCCGAGCCATAGCCGTCCTGGCCGACGAAGCTGGTGGCCGAGGCGCCGGCGAACTGGGTGATGCCGTCCAGACCCGTGCCGCCCGGGGTGGGGGTGCCGAAGTTGAAGGTCAGCGCCTGGGGCTGGGTGGCCCCCACCGGGTTGAAGGTGCCGGCCTGGGTGACGGCGGTGAGCTTGCCGCTGGTGTCGAAGCCGAGCGTGCCGGAGGCGATCTCGCTCGGGGTGCCCGCCACGCCGCCCTGGACCCCGGCGCCGTCGGTGAGCGCGTGCCATTCCCAGGCACCCGCGCCGGTCTTCCGGAAGTAGATCTGGACCTGGTGCTCGGCGCCGAGCGAGTCGTAGATCTTGACCCCGGTCGAGGTGTTCGAGGTCGCCGCGGCGGTGGTCCAGCTGGTCCCGTCCCAGGCCGCCGGGATGGTGGCGTCGGCCTGGAGGTTGGCCTTCAGGGTGATGTTGGCGGTGCCCAGCGGGCTGGAGGCGGCATTGCCCACCAGGAGGTCTCCGCCGGTGGTGCCGAGCACCCCGGTGGCGTCGGCGGTGAAGCCCTGGACGCGCAGCCCGTCGAGGTTGACCAGGTACCCGGTCTTGTCCAGCGTGAACTGGCCGGCCCGGGTGTAGAAGGTGCCGCTCTGCCCGTCGGCGGTTCCCTTCACCGCGAAGAAGCCGTCGCCCTGGAGGGCCAGGTCGGTGGCCAGTCCGGTGTTGGTCAGCGCGCCCTGGGCGATGATCTTCTGCACCGCCTGCAGCTGCGCCCCCAGGCCGATCTGCCCCTGGCTGCCGATCAGCGTCTGCGACAGCGCGGCCTCGAAGGCCGCCCGGCCGCGCTTGAAGCCAATGGTGTTGGCGTTGGCGATGTTGTCGCCGATCACCGACAGATCGAGGCTATTGGTCTCGAGGCCCGTCGCCCCCGAGTACAGCGATCTCATCAGACTCATGGTGTTCTCCGTCTCTCGTTCAGGTGGGTAGGTCAGGTGGTCAGGGCGTGGGCTGGCGGATCTCCGTCACGTCGGCGAGCTTGACCTTGCCGCCGTTGACCAGCAGCTCGGGCACGCCGTCCTCGAAGCTGACGCCGGTCACCCGCCCCGTGCCGCTGGTGCTCGCGGTCACCGCCTTGCCGGAGGCGTCGGCAGCGACCAGCGAGACGGTGTAGGCGCCGGCGGCGAGCGGGTTACCGTTGTCGTCGCGGCCGTCCCAGGGAATGGAGACCGGCCCGGCCGGGGTGGCTCCCTGGCGCAGGGTGCGCACGGTGCGGCCGCTGGAGTCCTTGACCACCGCGGTGACGCTCGAGGCCGCGCCGGCCAGGGTGGCGTTGATGGTGGTGGTCTGGCCGGAGATCAGCTGGACCCCGTTGCTCTGGTACGCCACGTCCTTGCCCACCAGGCCGGCGGTGCTCAGCTGGTTGGCCGAGGCCTGGGCCACCACCAGCGTGTTGAGCTGGCCGGACATGGTGTTCAGCGACTCGACGCTGGCGAACTGCGCCAGCTGGGCGACGAAGGCCTGGCTGTCGGCGGGAGCGGTGGGGTCCTGGTTCGCCAGCTGGGCCATGAGGAGCTTGAGGAACTGGTCCTTCCCCAGCGCGTTCGAGCCCTGCGCGGCGCTGCTCGAGGGTGGGGTGGCACCGGAGGGGGTGCTGTCGACGGTGAGGGGCAAGGGGTCAGGCCTCCACGTGGATGCGCCCGTCAGGGCGGAGCTTGGGGGTTCGCGCCGGCTCGCCGCGGGGGGGCGGGGCGTCCTCGGAGGACTCGCGCGGGTCGTCCGGGGGTGGCTGTCCGTTCCGGTCGCCCTGCGCGCCGGCAGCGAGCGACTCGGCCCCGGCGGCCGACTGGACCGGGGCAGAGACGTCGAGGCGGAGCTGGAGCCCCTGGCTGGCCAGCTCGGTGGAGAGCACCCGCTCGTGCCGGGCCAGCGCGGGCGCTGCCTGGCCGTCGAGCCGGACCTCGGCCACGCCCTCCCGCAGGCGCAGGTGGAGGGCCACCTCGCCGGCCGGGCCCGCCTGGAGCACGACGTGCGCGGCGCGGGGGAGGATGGCGCCCTGGAGACCGGGGTCGGCGTGCAACTCCGGAGGGAGGAGGCGGACCGGCTCGGCGGTGGCCTTCAGCTCCGCGGCCGGCGCCCGGGGCGCGTTCAGGGTTCCCGGCGCGAGGGGCGCCGTGGTCGGCGTGGCCGGCGCGGCGTCGCGGCGCGCGGCCGCGGTGTCCGGCGCAGGGGCTGGAGCGGGGACCCGGGCGGGCGACGTCGTCCGCCCGGGGCGGGTGGACGCCGCGGAAGGGGCCGGGGAATCCGCCGACCGGCGCTCTCGGGCGTGCCCGGTCCGTGCGGCGTGGGCGAGTGGAGGCAGCCCCGGTCCGGCAGCGCGCAGGTGCTCGGCCAGCGCCGCGGCGAAGCTCTGGCCCGGGGACTCGGCCTTCTTGCCGGACCTCTTCCGTCCACGGGGCTGGAGCGCCTCGGCAGCGGGGCTCGCCTCGGCGGAGGAGGCCGGCTCGGCGGCGTGGTGGGCAGCGCGCGCCTTCATCGCTTCTCCTCCGCAGGGGCCGAGGCCATGGTGGTCACCAGCGCCGAGGCGAGCTCGGGGCGGAGGCGCTCGATGACCGCGCCTGCGTCCGCCGGACGCATGCGGCGAAGCACCGCCGCGGCCAGCCGCGGATCCAGACGGGAGACCAGCACCGCGGCCTGATCGGGCTTCATCGCCCGGATGGCCCTGGCGGTGGTCTCCACCGGACCCTTGCCGGGCTCGGCGGACGGGGGCGGCTCCTGCCAGGGGGGAGTCCTGTGGACGCCCTTGGCCAGTTGCTCCAGCTCGGAGGTCTCCGTCCGGAGCGCGGCCCGGGCCTTCTCGATCTGCGCCACCAGTTGCTCGAGCCGTGTTCGCTCCTTCGCCAGCTCGGCCCGCTCGCCGTCCAGCTTCTCGCGGGCGGCGCGCTGGTCCCGGCCGCTCTTGCGCAGCTCCTCGCAGAGCATCGCCGCCGAGAGCGGGGGGGCGACCACCTCGGGGATGGGGGCGGTCGCGACGCCCGCGTCGGTGGCGCCCGGGCCCGTGGCCGCCGCCCCCGGTCGGGAGTCGGCCTCGGCAGCCGGGGGCTTCCGCTCGGGCACCGGGAGGTCGATCTTTGGGATGGCCGGGGGCTTGGGCGCCACCGGAGGCTCCGGGGTCGCGCCCAGCGACAGCAGGAGGGCGGCAGCGAGCTCAAGCACGGCCATCTCCTCGAGTGGGAAGCAGCACCCGCTCCAGCGTGGCGAGCGCCTCGCTCAGGGAGGTGGACTCCTGGACCCCCTGCCGGAGGAAGGCGTTCAGCGGGTCGCGGCAGGCCAGGGCGCGGTCCACGCGGGGGTTCGACCCGGCGACGTACGCTCCGAGCTCGATGAGGTCCGCCGAGTCCCGGTAGGCCGAGAGCACCTCGCGCACCCGCCGCGCCAGCGCGGCGTGGGAAGGGGTCACCACGTCCGGCATCACCCGGCTCACGCTCGCCAGGACGTCCACCGCCGGGAAGTGGCCCGACTCGGCCAGCCGGCGGCTGAGGACGATGTGGCCGTCGAGCACCGCGCGCGAGGCGTCGACGACCGGATCGGCCTGGTCATCCCCCTCGGCGAGCACGGTGTAGAAGCCGGTGATGCTGCCCGAGCCGGCGTCGTTGCCCGCGCGCTCCAGCAGCCGCGGCAGCAGGCCGAAGACGCTCGGGGGGTATCCCTTGGACGTGGGCGGCTCGCCGACGGAGAGGCCGATCTCCCGCTGGGCCATGGCCACCCGGGAGAGCGAGTCCATCAGGAGCAGCACCCGCTGCCCTTGCGCCCGGAAGTACTCGGCGACCGCGCTGGCGGCCAGCGCCGCGCGGATGCGCACCACCGGCGGCTCGTCGCTGGTGGCGGTGACCACCACCGAGCGGGCGAGGCCCTCGCCCAGGTCGCGCTCGATGAACTCGCGGACCTCGCGACCTCGCTCGCCGATGAGCCCCACCACCACCACGTCGGCGCGGGAGTCGCGGGCGAGCATGCCCAGCAGCGCGCTCTTCCCCACCCCCGGACCGGCCATGATGCCCACCCGCTGGCCCTCGCCCACGGTGAGGCAGGTGTCGAGCACCCGGATGCCGAGCTCCAGCGGATGGGCGATGCGCCGCCGGGTCATGGCCTGCGGAGGCGGGGCGTTCACCGGCATCCGCGTCCGGAGCAGCGGCGAGGGGCCCCCGTCGAGCGGGCGCATGTGCGCGTCCACCACTCGGCCGAGGAGCCCTTCGCCCACCGGGATCTGCGCCGCCGAGGCCCGGGGAACCACCGCCGCGCCCTCGCCGATGCCGTCCAGCTTGCCCAGGGTCATCAGCTGGGCCACACCACGATCGAAGCCCACCACCTCGGCGGCCACCACGCCGTCGCGGGCGCGGATCTCCACGCAGCTCCCCACCGAGACCTGGGGCAGCATCGCCTCGACCAGCAGGCCGTTGGCCCGGGTCACCGTGCCGGTGACCGGGAGCGGCTCGGCCTCGTCCAGCACCCGCTGGATCGCCTCGAGGTTGCAGAGCTTCACCCGACGTCCTCCAGCGCCGAGCCCTCGATTGCCCGGCGCAGCTCGTCCATCCGGCTGCCCACCCGGCCGTCGATGCGACCGAAGTCGGTATCCACCACCACGTCGCCGGGCCCGAGCGCCGAGTCGGCCTTGAGCTCGATCTGAGCGGTGGAGAACTCGGCCAGGGTCTGCTTCCCGGCGGCGCTCTCCAGCTGGGCCACGTCCTCCGGACGGAGGCGGACCGTCACCCGTCGCGACTCGCCCGCCTTGCGGAGCGCGGAGCGGACCAGGGCGAAGAGGGCGTCCGGGCTGGAGCGGAGCTCGGTCTCGAGGATGCGCCGGGCGACCTGGAAGCCGATCTCCAGCGCATCGGAACGGGCCCGCTCCGCCAGGCGCTCGGCCTGGGACTTCAGGAGATCGACGGCCGCGGCCAGCCGCTCCAGGGCCTCGGGGGGCAGGCCCACCGGAGCCGGAGGATCGAGCGGCGGAGGCGGTCCGTCGTGCGTCGCCGGCTGGATCTGCGCGTCCGGGGTGGCGGCGACCAGCCGGCGCAGCGACGGGCCAGCCTCGCCTCCGGGGCGGGGGAAGGAGACCGGCTGGACGCTTCGCTGCGCCGGGAGCACGTCGAGGAACCGCGGGCGGCGTGGCTGGGAGGCGCGCATCGCTAGAGCATCCGATCGGTGGGGCGAACAAGCGTGATGCGCTGCTGCTCGCCGAGCGTCTGGGCGATGCGGGCGATCTCCGCCTGCGCCGCCTCCACCTGCGCGAGGCGCACCGGCCCGAGCGCGGCCAGGTCGTCGGCCAGCATCTGCGCCGCCCGGCTGGACATGTTCTTGAGGAACTTGTCCTTGACCGTCGCGGGCGCGCCCTTGAGGGCCAGGGTCAGCCGCGCCATGTCCACCTCCTTGAGCAGGGCCTGGACGTCGCGGTCGATGAGGTTCGCCAGGTCGTCGAAGGTGAAGAGCTTGGTCTTCAGCTCGGTGGCCAGCGCCGGGTCCTCCTTCTCGATCTGCGCCACCACCTCCGCCTGCTCCGGAGTGGGAGCGCGGCGGAGGATCTCCAGCGCGGCGCTCCGTCCGTCGACCCGGCGCATGCCGCCGGCTGCAACACTGCGCAGCTCGGCGCCGAGGGCGTGACCCACCTCGCGGAGCACCTCCGGGGAGACGGACTCGAGGGTGGCCATCCGGCGCACCACCTCGGGGCGCAGCCGCGGCGGCAGCTTGTCCATCACCGCCACCGCCCGCTCGGGGTCGAGGGTGCTCAGCACCAGAGCCACCGTCTGGGGCTGCTCGCGTCCGAGCACCATTGCCAGCGCCTCGGGATCGGCCTGAGAGACGGACCCGAGGATCTCATCCGGCTGCGGAGGCGGCACGATGCCGTCGAAGGTCCTTCGCACCACGTCGGGCCCGAGCGCCCGCGAGGCGAAGTCGCGGAGCAGCTCGTCGCCGGCGAGCGTCTCGCCGCCCACGGTCTCCACCAGGCGGACGAAGTCCCGCAGCGCCTCGGGCACGGTGTTGCCGCCCTCCCGCCGGAGCGCCTTGGCCCCCGCGGCCAGGCTGCGCACCTCGTGCTCGCCGAGGAGCTTGAAGATCTGCGAGGCCGCCTCGGGTCCGAGCCCCAGCAGCAGCGCCGCGGCCCGGCGGGCCCCCGGACCCGTCGGGACCTCGGGGTTCTTCCGCGCCGGAGCAGTCTCAGCCACGGTTCACCTCGGGGCTCGCGTCGGCATCGGCGGAGAGCCAGGCCCGGACCAGGTGGGCAGCGCGCGACGGGTCTCGCCCCGCCAGGTCGCGGGCCCGGTCGCGAAGGGCGGCGTCCGGATCCGGCAGCGCCGTCGGCCGGTTGAGAGAGGCGGGGAGAGGCGCGGGCCCGGCCTCCAGCTCGGAGACCCGGGCCCCCGGCCGGAGCACTGGCTGCGCCTGGAGCGCGGTCGGCCGGCGGCGGAGGAGCAGCAAGGCGATGATCGCCAGCAGGAGCAGGAGCCCACCGGCGCCGGCGGCGATCCAGCTGAGCGGCGGCCGGGTGGAGCCGGGCCTCGCCGGAGCAGCCGGCTCCTCCGAGTGGCTGAACGGGGAGCTGGAGATGTCGAGCTGGTCACCCCGCACGAGGTCGAAGCCGATGGCCCGGCGGGCCAGCTCGCCGAGCCGGGTCACCTCCGCACCGGCGCGGGGCTTGCCGTCGACCCCGTCGAGCAGAACGGCGGCGGAGAGGCGGCGCAGGCGCGGGGTGCGTTGCACGGTGACGGTGGTGGTCTTGCTCACGTCGTAGTTGCGCACCTGGTCGTTCACGTTGGCCGAGCTTTGGTTGCCGGCGGACGCCTGCGCGCCGGTGGGCGACAGGGGCTGGTTCGCCGCTGCGCCGGCCACCCCACCGACGCCCGGGGCGCTGGAGGCCTGGGTCTGGGTGAGGCTGCGCTCGCTCCGGAGGGCGGAGGCGTCGGGGTCGACGACGTCGGCGGTGCTGGTCACCTCGCTCGCGTCCACGGTGGCGCTCACCCGGGCGACGACGGCGCCCGCGCCCACCACCGGCTCGAGCATGTCCACGATGCGCTTCTCGAGGTCCCGCTCCAGCGTCCGCTGGTAGGAGGTCGCCGCCTCTGCAGGCCCGTCGGTCACCGCGAGCACGGTGCCCCGACCGTCGACCACGGTGACCGAGTCCGGCGCCAGGCCCGGAACCGCAGAGGCGACCAGGTGCCGGATGCCGGCCAGCTCGCGCTCGTCGAGGGTGCGCCCGGGCTGCAGGGAGACCACCACCGCGGCCGACGCCTTCCGGTCGTCGTCCCGGTAGAGGCCCTTCTCCGCGAGGGTCACGTGGACCCGGGCAGTGCGCACCGAGGCCAGCCGTCCGATGGTGCGGGCCAGCTCGCCCTCGATGGCCCGCCGGAGGTTCACCTTCTGGGTGAACTCGGAGACGCCCAGGTCGCCGCGGTCGAAGAGCTCGAAGCCCACCCCACCGCCGCGGGGGATGCCCGCCGAGGCGAGGAGGAGCCGCGCGTCGTACACCTTGGAGGCGGGGACGGCCAGCGCCGCCCCCTGCGCCTCGGGCCGGAAGGGGATGCCGGCCGCCTTGAGGTGCGAGGCCGCCTCGGCGCTGTCCTCGGGCGTGAGGTTGGTGAAGACGTACTGCCAGCCGTCGGCCGCGCCGGTGAGCACCGGCACCATCACTCCCAGGAGCAACGCGCCGCACACCGCCACGGCGAGGCCGAGCTTCTTGCCGGCGCTGAGCGCGGCCAGACGCGAAGGCAGCTCCCGGAGCTGTCGAAGGAGAGGGTCCATGGCGCTACACGCTCATCCGCATCACTTCCTGATAGGCCTCGACCACGCGGTTTCTCACCTTCACCGCCAGGCGCATGGCCACGTCTGCCTTCTCCAGGGCCAGCGCGGTCTCGTGGAGGTTGCCTCCACCCTCCGCGACCCGGGTCGACTCCCGGTCGGCGCTCTGCTGCAGCTTCTCCACCTCGCCCAGGGCGCGGCCCAGCGTCTCGCCGAAGCTCGCCGAGGGGGTTGCCGCCGTGGGCGACGGCACGCCGGGGCGCCGGACGGGGATCGAGAGGAGGTCGGAGGCAGCTGCGTCGATGCGATTCATGGCGCTCACCGGGCGATGTCCAGCGCGCGCTGGCTCATGGTCTTGAGGGTCTCCACCGCGGTGGCGTTGGCCTCGTAGGCCTTGGAGGCCGACATGAGGTTCACCACCTCGTGGATGGGGTCGACGTTGGGCAGGGTGACGAAGCCCTCGGCGTCCGCGTCAGGGTGGCCAGGGCTGTAGACCCGTCGCCCCGGCGTGGGGTCGGCCACCAGCTGCGAGACCTCGACCCCTGCCGGCGCCGGCGCACCGGCGGCTCCGGCGAGCGTGGCCTCGAAGGGCGCGGTCTGCAGCACCGGGTCGATCCGCCGGTAGGGCCCCCCGTCGGGTCCGCGGGTGGACTCGGCGTTGGCCAGGTTGGAGGTGGCGGCGTTGACCCGGGTCCGTTCCGCCGAGAGCCCGGAGGCGCTGATGTCGAGTGCAGTGAAGAAGTCCATGGGATGTCTCCGGTTCAGCCGTTCCCGTCGGTGACCACGTAGCGGAGGATGGCGAGCTTCTTTCCCGCGGCCCGGGCCGCGGCGCCGTACTGGAGGGCGTTCTGGGCGAGCGCGACCATGGTCCGGTCGGCGTCCACGCCGTTGCCGTCGAGTCCAGGGGAGGCGCCGGGCATCGGCGTCGTGACCACCGCCTGCTCGGCGGGCAGCGCGCCCTCGCCGGCGGTGGACTGCGCCTGGACCGCCTCGAGGCTCCGGGCGAAGTCCACGTCCTGCGGCTGGAAGCCCGGGGTGTTGGCGTTGGCCAGGTTGGAGGCGAGGACGTTCTGGCGGACCAGCCGGACGTCGAGGGCCTTCTCCAGCGTGGAGAGCGTGGCGTCGAAGAGCTTCATGCGTGCACCTCGGTGGACAGGGGCGGGCACACGCCGGAGCGCGTCTCGCGGAGCTTGTTGCGGAGCGTGCGCAGCCCGATGCCCAGCATCCGCGCGGCGTGGGTGCGGTTGCCGCGGCAGCGGCGGAGCGCCTCGGCGATGGCCAGCTGCTCCAGCCGGGGCAGCTCGAGCGGCAGCTGGGTGAAGGGCGTCTCGGGTGGAGCGGTGGGCCCGGGCGACAGGCGGAGGTGCTCCGGGCCGAGCATCCCGCCGCGGGAGCGCAGCAGGGCGCGGGCGAGCACGTTGCGCAGCTCGCGGACGTTGCCCGGGAAGCGGTGGGCCAGGAGCGACTCCATCGCCTCCGGGGAGAGCGCGGCCGCGGGTCGTCCGAGCTCGGCGGCCAGCGCGTCGACGAGGTGAGCCGCCAGCCTGGGGAGATCCTCGGGCCGTCGGCGGAGCGGCGGCAGGTGGATCGGAAAGACGTCCAGGCGATAGAAGAGGTCCGCCCGGAAGCTTCCGCCGGCCACCAGCGCCGGGAGCTCGCGGTTGGTCGAGGCGATGACCCGGACGTCGACCGGCACCGGCCTGCTGCCGCCCACGCGGTCCACCTCGCGCTCCTGGAGGACCCTGAGCAGCTTGGCCTGGAGCGCCAGCGGCAGCTCGGAGACCTCGTCGAGGAGCAGGGTGCCGCCGTGGGCCTGCTCGAAGCGCCCGGTCCGGCGCTCCGAGGCGCCAGTGAAGGCGCCTCGCTCGTGCCCGAAGAGCTCGGACTCGAGGAGCTCGGCGGGGAGCGCCGCGCAGTTGACCGCCACCCAGGGCCCGCCGGCGCGATCGGAGCGACGGTGGATCTCCCGGGCGAGGACCTCCTTGCCCGTGCCGCTCTCGCCGACCAGCAGGACGGTGACCGTGGTCGAGGCCACGTCGTCCACCGCGGCAATCACCTCGCGCATCGCGGGGCTGACCGTGTCCAGCAAGGGGGCGGTCATGGCGTCGGGACTCCCCGTGCCCTCTGGAGGGCGGCCTCGGCCGAAGCGAGGTCCTGCTCCACACCGGGGGTGAGCGCCGGGAGCGGAGCAAGCTGGGCCGGCGGCCCGCCACCGACCCTCCGCCACAGCGAGCTCCAGGGGCGCAAGAGGAAGCGCTTGTCCCCGACGCGAGAGCGTGCGTACTCGAGCACCACCCGGGCGCGGGCCCGGTCTCCCACCTCGAGGAACAGCTCGGCTGCCTGGGTGAGGTGCGCCTCGAGCTCGTCGGGGCCGGCGGCGGAGACCGTGCCGGCCAGAATCTTCGCGCCGAAGAGCGGCGCGCCGGCGGCGGCGGCGGCGAGGGCAGCGGCGCGGGCCATCGCCGAACCCAGCGGCGGCTCGGTGCGGTCGGGCAGCTCGAAGTAGACCTCGAGGCCCACGCCCCGTGCATCGGGGGAGCGGAGCATCTCCAGTACCATCGCCTGGCAGAGCCGGACGCCGAGCGCGCAGATGCCCATCCGGACCCGGAGCAGTGCGGCGGCCTCGGCGATGCGGCCGGTGAAGACCAGCGCCCGGGCGTGGCGCAGCTCCAGCTCCGAGCGCAGCGGTTCGGGGAGACCCCCGGAGTCGAAGACCGAGGGCTCGCGGGCGGTTCGCAGGCAGCTGCCGTCCAGCTCGCAGAGGCGGGCCCGGGCCATCCGTCCGAAGGGGTCGGAGAGCAGCGCGCGCTTCCAGGCCGCGGCGGCCTCGGCGACGGAGCCGGTCTGCAGGGCCAGGTCCCCGAGGCGAAGCCCCACATAGCCGCTGGTGGGGTGGGTGACGGAGCGGAGTGCGGCGAGCGCGGCCTCGGGTGCGTCCTGGTGCAGGGCGCACTCTGCCCTGGCCTCCGGGGTGTCACCGGGGCAGGCCGCGCCCAGCCCGAGCTGCTCGGGTGGATAGAAGACCCGCGGAGGCCCCTCGATCTCCCCCGACCAGGGCAGACCGGCCATCTGACGGAGCTCGAGCGCGCGCTGCGGTCCGTCGATCAGCCGGGCCTGGAGCGTGCGAACCCGACAGGTGAGGAGCACGGCGCGCCCCTCCAGACTCACGGTGGGGCACAGCTCGGCGTGTGCCTGCAGCAGGTGGCGTCGCAGGCCCGCCGGGTCCTGCTCGGGGACGAGGGTGATGCGGGCACCCATCTCCTCCGGCACGATCCTGATGGCTCCGAACCGCGCCGGCAGCGCCAGGCGCTCGGTGCTCAGTGCCGCGCCGAGCCCGGGGTCGATGGCCGCCGGAGCGGCGATCGCGGTTGCGGCGAGCAAGATCGAAGCGAGCGTCACGCGGCCGCCACCGTGCAAGCGACATGCGCACCGCGCCGCCGACCGAATGCTCGAGCGTTCGCCGGGGCTTGCGAGGGGTGAGCCCTGGTCCGGGCCGTCGCGTGTCATCGCCCTGGCTCGGCCGGTCAGGCGATTGACGCGTCGCGATTCCGACGGCGGAGCTTCTCCACCAGCGTGGTGCGCTGTAGGCCGAGGAGGTCCGCCGCCGCCTTCTTGTTCCCCGCCGACTGCCGGAGCGCGGCCTCGATGAATGCGTCCTCGAGCTGGCGGAGCAGGAGGGGAACGTCGATGGGCAGCGGCAGGGTCCGCACGTCGGGCAGCGCGGCCAGCGCGGCGATCGGCTCCGGGGCGGAGGCGGGTTCCACCGGCTCGGGACGGATCGGAGTGACCGGCGCCAGCGTCGCCGGCTCGGCGGGCCGGGCCTGCGCCGGGAGGGCGCTGCTCCGGAGGTGCGGAGGAAGGTGGGCGGGCAGGATGATCGGCCCCTCGGTGCACACCGAGATGCGCTCCACCAGATTCTCCAGCTCACGGACGTTGCCCGGCCAGGCATAGGCGGTCAGCTGGGCGACCGCCGCCGGGTGGAGTGGACGGGTCTCACCCCGGCTGCGCCAGAAGTGCTCGAGCAGCACCGGGATGTCCGCCGGCCGCGCGCGCAGGGGCGGAAGCTCCACCGGGCACACCAGGAGCCGGTAGTAGAGGTCGCGCCGGAAGCGCCCGGCCTCGACCTCGGCGGCCAGGTCCCGGTTGGTGGCGGCGATGAGGCGGAAGTCGGCCGGCACGGACTCGGCGCTGCCCACTGGCTCGTAGGCCCGCTCCTGAAGCACCCGCAGCAGCTTCACTTGCAGGTGCAACGGCAGCTCGCCGATCTCGTCGAGGAACAGCGTGCCTCCGTGCGCCAGCGCCAGCCGGCCGCGGCGGGCCTGGTGGGCACCGGTGAAGGCGCCGCGCACGTGCCCGAAGAGCTCCGATTCGAGCAGGGCGTCGGGGATGGCGCCGCAATTCACCGGGACCAGCGGACCGTCGCCACGCTCGCTGGCGGAGTGGATGGTCCGGGCCAGCACCTCCTTGCCGGTGCCGGTCTCTCCGGTGATCAGGACCGTGGCGTCGCTCCGGGCGATCTTCAGGCAGGTGCGGAGCACGGGTCCGAGCGGCGAGTCGTCGGAGTGGATCAGCGCGGGTGTGGTCGAGGCGGTGTCGCGGGTCTGCAAGACGGGCGGCATCGGGTGTGTCCCCAGTCGGAGAGCTGTTGAGCGTAGAACACCGTCAGCAAGCGTCGTTCCATGGCGCCAGAACCGTGGCGTTCCGAGCGCGAAGTGGGTCCTGGAGACGCTGTCGCACGGGTGCGGCGCGACCACCGCGCAGGGGCGCTACACACCTGGTCAACAGGTTCGCACCGATGGCGAACCCCTCGGCAGACACCCTGGATCCGGCCGGAGATACAGGGCCGTACCTCCGTGGTGACAAATTTCGTCGTCCGGTCGATGCGAACCCGGTGCGAGCGCCGCGCCTGCGCGCATCGCGCCAGCGCACCCCGTGGGCCGTTCCCCCCTGGAGCGCGCGGGTGAACACCCCGCTTCTCTCGTGGGCCGGGACAAACGAAGACGCGTGTCACCCCACCCGGCTCCGGGACCTCGACGTTCGACGCTTCGCGGCGAGATGGAGTGTTTCCTGCAGGTACGCTGGCGCCACATGCTCGCCCGCGCCAACCGACGGTCCATCAGCCACGAGTCAGTGCTGGCGGAGGTGAAGTCCCTCTTCCAGTCTCCCACCTGGCGTCCGCCCACCTTTCCCGCCGCGGCGATGGAGCTGCTCTCGCTCACCGAGCGCGAGGACATGGAGATCGGCCAGGCGGCGGAGGCGCTCGGCCGTGACCCGGTGCTGGCGGCGCAGGTGGTGAAGCGTGCGCGGTCCGCCGCCTACGCCGGCCGCCAGGTGGCCGGCACGCTGAAGGAGGCGGTGGTCCGGCTCGGCGTCTCCGGGACCCGGAACGTGGCCCTGGAGTCGGCGATGACCATGTCCTGCTTCAGGGGGAGCCAGAACGCGGCGCTCCGCGAGTCGCTCCGCCGCCACTCGGTGGCCGTCGCCCACCTGGCCCGCGGCACGGCAGTGGTGGCCGGCGCCTCTCCCGAGCAGTCCTTCCTCTGTGGCCTGCTGCACGACCTGGGCAGCGTCGCCACGCTCCTGGCGCTGGAGGAGCTCTCCACGAGCTGGGAGATCCAGGTCGACGCGGCGGAGATGTGGCTCCATCTGGACCTGCTCCACCCCGAGCAGTCCGCGGCCATCGCCCGGATGTGGGGGATGCCGGACACCGTCGTCGACGTGCTCGGCCACCACCACGACCTGGGCCTCAAGGGGGCCCCGAGGACCGTGGCTTCCACCGTCATCCTCGCCGAGTCCTTCGCCGACGAGCTCGGGCACGGCTTCCGTGTCTCGGGGCAACAGATCGCGGTGGAGAGCGCAGACCAGGAGCTCCTCTCGGATGCCCGCACTGCCCTGATGCTCGAGGATGACCCCCGACCGGTGGTCTTCAAGCAGGTGAAGACGCCGCTGAGCGCCGCGCTGGGTGCAGACGAGGAAGCGCGGCCGGCCCTCTGACCCAGGCGCTCAGCCGGCGACGCCGGAGTGGGCGCGGGCCTCGGGGTCCGGCGCCCGGGCGGCGGCATCGGCCAGCTCCAGCGCAGTGACCGGAACGGGTACCCGGGCCATCGCCGCGTGCTCGACGAGCAGGTGCGCAGCCGCGACAGGAAAGACCGGTCTCACCAGCAGCTTGAAGAGGGGGAGCAACGCCAGCGCCCGGCTGAGCGCCAGTCCGGCGAACTCGAACGGCTGCTCCTCGACCCGTTCCGAGGGCCCGTAGAACCGGCGGGCAAACCGGGCCCAGATCCCTCCCCAGGCCCTGGGCAGCGCCCAGCGGAAGAGGAAGACGCGGGTGGTGAGGAAGCTCCACCCGCGCAGGTACCAGGGCGGCGGGGTGGTCTCCGGCGGCGACCAGGCCCGGGCGGTCTGTCCGGCGGTCATCACCACCCACCAGTAGGCGGACCAGCACGCGGTGAGGAGCGAGACCAGCGGTCTCCGCATCGGAAGCAGCGCGGTCACCGCCCAGATGAAGACGATGCCCGGGAGGAACCCGAGGAAGAACTGGACCCGCCGGTTGGTCTTGCGTCGCACCCAGGGCACGTCGAGCCGGATGCGCGGACGCATCGGTGGGTCCTCCGGCGCCACCTGGGCCAGCAGGCTCAGCTCGCGCGAGAGCGCATCGTGGAAGTCGCGGGACATGGCCAGCACCCCGGCCTGGGCGATGCTGAGCGAGGCGTACAGCGCCGCCAGCAGGGCGAGGATGGCGCTCAGCCGCCCTCGCAGCCCCCGCTCGGTGGTCCGTGCCCTGCCGAGCGCCGAGCGGACCGCGGCGGCCGCTCCCGCTTCCTCCGCGGTGAGCGGTGGGGCGCCTCGACGGGAGAGGTCGGCAGCGCGCCGCTCCAGCCGCTCCAGCCGACGCTCGAGCTTCCGGCGCTGGGCCCGCGCCTCGGCGAACGCCGTCGGCGGGTGGCTGGCCAGCTCCTCGGCGTTGCTCCGCAGCTCCTCGAGGTCGTCGTGCAGCTCGGTGCGGTCTTCCTGGAGCGCCTCCCTCGTCTGTTCGGCGCCGCCCGCGGGGGTCGCTCCCGTGCGCCGCGGTGCGTGCTCGCTCTTCTGCTTCGCCCGCGAGAGCGCGCGGTTGAGCAGCTCGGCGGTGCGCTTGGCTCGCTCCGAGGGCGGGGCGTGCTCCAGCTCCCGGGCGGCCGCCTCGATCTGGGTGTCGGAGTCGTCCTCGGTGTCGGACTCCTCCTCCTCGTCCGCGACCTCCTCCTCGGTCTCCCCGGCCGCGGACACCGCGTCCTTCGTGGCCTCAGAGGCCCCCGGGCGCGCCGCGCCGGTCCCGGTTGGCCCGGGCGTGGCGGAGGGCAGCGCTCCGCCTGCCGGCGGGCTGCTGGCGGAGGTGGTCGCCGGTGCGCTGGAGGCGGGGGCGGGCTCCGCCTCGAACGCGTCGCGCCAGACGTCTGCGCCCTGCTTGCCCACCCAGAAGACCACCGCCCCCGCGACGACCGTCACCGCCACCTGGATGCCCACGATGCGCCAGTACCGGCGCCAGAGCGGAGGGTGGGCCCGCATCCTGGCCATGAGCTGCCAGGGCTCCCGCACGCCGCGCCAGAACCTGGTGCCGGCCGTCTCGAACATCCGCGGCACCTTCCCACAGCTTCCGCACAGGCCCCAGCTCCAACTTGTGGAGAACTGCTGTGGCAAACGGTGGAGGCCCCTAGCCGGACGCGTCGAGCAGCCCTTCGGCCTCGGCCAGCGAGAAGGCCAGCCGCGAGTCGTAGCCCACGGCGCGGCTGATCCGCTGGAACTGCAGTGCGGTCTGAGCGCTGCGGCCCACCACCCGGACGTGGATGCGGAGCCCCGCCGGTGCGAGCAGCTCGGCCAGTCGCCGCGCTCCCGCCATCGCCTCCGGGCCGAGCGGCTCGGCGCCCGAGATGTCGGCGATGACGTCGAACGCGGGCCCGAGCCCCGGGAGCGCCTGTCGCAGCTTCCGCTCCGCCTCCTCCAGCTCCTCCGCCAGCACCTGTCCCCGAAGGACGATCATCACCCGCTCGCGCGCCGGAAGCGCTCGGACCTCGACCATGTGCGGCGCGCACCCTGATCGCGCGGGCGATGGGCGTCAATCAAACTTCCGCGGGCGGATCTGACAACCACACTGGCGGTGTCAGATGGGCCCGACCACGGGCTCGGCGGCGGTGCGCGAGCCGGCGGGGCGTGAACGCTCCACCAGCTGCTCCCAGATCCGGTACATCACCGGCAGCAGCAGCAGGGTCAGCGCACAGGCCGAGAGCGTCCCGGCCACGATGACCACCGCCAGCGGACGCTGGGTCTCGCTCCCGATGCCACGGGAGAGCGCCGCCGGGACCAGTCCCAGCGCCGCCAGGCTGGCGGTCATGAGCACCGGTCTGAGCCGCTCCCGCGCCCCGGCGACGATGGCCTCGTCCAGCGACTCGCCCCGCTCCCGGCGCCCGGCGATGGCCGACAGCACCAGCACGCCGTTGAGCGACGCCTGTCCGATGAGGGCGATGAAGCCCACCGCCGCCGAGACGCTGAGCGGGAAGCCGGCCGCCCACAGCCCGAACACCCCGCCCAGCAGAGCGAAGGGCACGTTGAGCAAGGTGAGGACCGCCAGCGACAGCGAGTCGAAGGCCTTGAACAGCAGGACCAGGGTGATCAGCAGGGCCACCGGCACCACCGTCGCCAGCCGGGCCATCGCCCGCTCCTTGTTCTCGAACTCGCCGCCCCACTCGATCGACATGCCCTTGGCCAGGGAGGCGTCCCGCTCCACGCGCTCGCGGGCCTCGTTCACGAAGCCGCCCATGTCCCGGCCCCGGACGTTCATCCGGATGCCGATGTAGCGCCGGCCGTTCTCCCGGTTGACGCTCGCCCGGCCCACGCCGGTCTCCACCTCGGCCAGCGCCGAGAGCGGGATGGTGAGGCCTCCGTCCACCGGGACGCGCAGCGAGCGGATCTTCTCCACGTCGTCGCGGTCGGCCGGGGGAAGCCGCAGCACCACGTCGAACTTGCGCTCGCCCTCCCAGAAGTCGGCCACCGGGCGCCCTCCCAGCGCGGTCTGGAACACGTGCTGGAAGTCGCCGAGGTCCATTCCGTAGCGGGCCAGTGCCACCCGGTTCGGCTTGACCCTCACTTGAAGCACCGAGGCGCTCTTTACCAGCGCCAGGTCCGCCGCTCCGGGCACCTTGGCGATGGCCGCCTTCACCTTCTCCGCCTGGGCCTGGAGTGCGCCCAGGTCGTCGCCGTAGAGCTTCACCGCGATCTGCCCCTGCTGGCCGCTGATGCTCTCGTTGACGTTGTCGCGGATGGGCTGGCTGAAGTTTGCCTCGATGCCGGGGATCTCCGCGATGCGGGACTGCAGCACGTCGAGCACGCTGCCCAGGGTCGGCGTCTCGCGGGGCCAGCGGTGCGGTGGCGTCAGCTTCACGAAGAACTCGAGGTTGTTGGCCAGCTTCGCGTCGGTGCCGTCCTCGGGGCGCCCGAGCTGCGAGAGCACGGCTTCCACTTGAGGTACGCCCTGGAGCAGCTGGGTGATGCGCGGCACCAGCTTCCGGCCCTCGGTGAGCGAGCTGTTCGCCGGCAGGGTGAAGGTCATGTACAGCGCGCCCTCGTTCAACTCGGGGAGGAACTCGCTGCCCAGCCTCGGCAGGACCATCGCCGCGCCGGCGAGGAGCACGCCGACCGAGCCGATGAGCAGGGCAGGGTGGCGGAGGCAGAAACGCAAGGTGGGCTCGTACCGCCTCGCCACCCAGGAGAGGAGCGGCGACTCGCCGTGGGTCACCGGCTTTCGCCACACCAGCGCGGCGAGGACCGGCACCAGCGTCACCGAGAAGAACAGCGCCCCGGCCAGTGCCGAGACCACGGTGTTCGCCATCGGGGAGAAGATTCTCCCCTCCACCCGCTGGAGGAGGAAGATGGGAAGGTAGGCGGCGATGATGATCAGCAGCGCGAACACCGTGGGCCTCACCACCGCGGTGGTGGCCTGCCGGATCTTCTCCTCCACCGTCTCGGCCGAGCCCCGGGACAGGGCCATGCGGGCGAGGATGGCCTCGATGATCACCACCCCGCCATCGACGATGACCCCGAAGTCCACCGCCCCCATCGAGAGGAGGTTGGCGCTCATCCCTCGGAGGTGGAGGTAGATGAACGAGGTGAGCAGCGAGAGCGGGATGAGCGTGCCCACCACCAGCGCGGCGCGCAGGTCGAGCAGGAACACGAAGAGGACCAGGGTCACCAGCGCTGCTCCCTCGAGCAGGTTGTGGCCCACCGTCCGCAAGGTGGTGCCCACCAGGTCGGTGCGGTCGTAGAACGGGTCCAGCTTCACGCCGTCGGGCGCGAGCCGGCGGTCGATGTCCAGCACCGCGTTCCGGATCCGCGTCAGCACCTGCGAGGGGTTCTCCCCCCGCCGCATCAGCACCACGCCCTGCACGGTGTCCATCGACTCGTTGCGGCTGACCACGCCCTGGCGCGGGGACCAGCCCTCGGTGACGGTGGCCACGTCCTTGAGGAAGACCGGCGTGCCCTCCTCGGTCGCGAGGCGGACCGCCTTGAGGTCCTCGACGCTGGTGAACAGCCCTTCGCTGCGGATGACGAGCTGCTCGGCCCCGCGCTCCAGCACCCCGCCCGAGGCGTTCACGCTTCCGCCCTTGATGCCCTGCTCGAGCGAGGCCAGCGTCAGCCCGTGCGCGGCCAGGCGCGATGGGTCGGGCTGGACGTGGATCTCCCGCTGGAGCCCGCCGATGCTCACCACGTCGGCCACCCCGTTCACCCGGAGGAATGCCGGGCGCACCACCCAGTCCTGGAGGGTCCGGAGCTTCATCGGATCCCCGCCCGCGCCGACCAGCGTGTAGCGGTACACCTCCCCGATGGGCGTGGCGTAGGGCCCCAGCTGGGGGACGATGCCCTCGGGCAGGTCGGCCTCGCGGAGCCGCTCCAGGACTTGCTGCCGGGCCCAGAGCCCGTCGGTCCCGTCGTTGAAGGTGAGGGTGACGTAGGAGAGGCCGAACAGCGACAGGTTCCGCAGCCGCGACAGCTGCGGGATGCCGTTCAGCGCCCGCTCGAGCGGCAGACCCAGCTGGCGCTCCACCTCCTCGGCCGGCTGGCCCGGGTAGAGGGTGATGACCTGGACCTGGGTCTCGGTCGGGTCGGGGAATGCCTCGACGGTGAGGTCGCGGAACGACAGCCAGCCCCACGCCGCGACGATGGCGGTGAGGGCCAGAACCGCCGCCTTGTTCTTCAGCGAGAAGTCGACCAGGTGCTGGAACACGGCCCTATTGCTCGAGCTCGAGCTGGTTCAAGAGGAGGATGGCGCCCTTGCTCACGTACCGCGCCCCGGGCTCGAGGCCGGCCCGGAGCTCGATCTCCCCGCTGCGCTGGCGACCCGGGGTGACGGTCACCCGCTCGAGCTTTCCCTCGCCGCGGGAGACGAAGACCACCGAGCTCTGCCCATCGGTGACCACCGCCTCGGCGGGGACCCGCACCCGTTTCTGGGACGGGTCGGACTGGAGCTCGACGTCGACGAAGGAGTTGGGTCGGAGCGCCCGGTCCTGGTTGGCCGCGCGGATGCGCAGCTCGACGGTGCGCCGCTTGGGGTCCACCACCTCGGAGATGCGGTCGATGGTGCCGGCTCGGGTGACGCTGCCGGCGCGGGTGCGGATGGTGACCTCTCCGCCAGTGTGGAGGTCATAGGCGTCGCTCTCCTGCACGTCGGCCAGGACCAGCACCTCGGACAGCTCGGAGATGCGCACCAGCGGGTGGTCCCCGGAGGGCTGGACCTCCTGGCTGGCGACCACGTCGAGGTCGACGATGGTCCCCGAGCGCGGGGCGACCACCCAGAACAGGTTGTCGCCCTCGGGGGCGATGCGGAGCGAGGCGCGCTTGGCGGCCGAGGCGCGGGCGGCCAGCTCGGCCTCGTGGAGGTCCGCCTCGGCGGCGAGCGCGTCCTTCTCCGGGGCGGCGCGGATCTCCACCAGCTCGCGCGCGCGGGCGGCGATGCGCCGCTTCACCTCCACGTTGGCCCGGCCGGAGGCCATCTCCCGCTCGAGATCCGCCCACGCCGCGGAGCGGACGTTGAACAGCCGGTCTCCCTCCTGCACCCGGTCGCCGATGCGGACCTGCACCCGCTCCACCCGGCCGGGCAGCGGCGCGCTCAGGGAGGCGGTCCGCTTCTCGTCGAAGCTCACCCGTCCCGGGACGGGGGGCGGTGGGAGCGGAGGGGCCTCGACAGCGGTCGCCAGCTCGACGTATCGCCACTGCGGCGCCTGGTCCGGGATGTGGAGGGTGTTGCCCTGGACGGTGATGCGGTGGACGGACTGGGACGTCGTCTCGCGTTCGCGGAGCAGGAACCAGCTGGCGAACACCAGGACAATCAGGGTGATGCCGCCGCCCACCAGGAGCGAGGGACGGGCGGCGCGGCGGAATCCGGCGAGGGCGCCGGAGCCTGCGTCAGGGGACATGGGGCACGCTCTGGGGCAAGGGGGGCAGCTCCCCGGCGGCGCGGGCCTGCGCCACCGTGAGGTGGAAGGCGAAGAGGTCGAGGTCGGCGGCGTCGAGCCGGAGGTCACCCAGCGTTCGCCGCGCGAGGAGGAGGTCCGGAAGAGGGGCGCCGCCTCGGGTCACGGCGCTCTCCAGCCGCTGCACCACGTCGCGGGCCAGCGGCAGGGTGCGCTCCATCAGGCGGCTCCGGCGGGCGAGCGCGGCGTCGCGCTGCTGCTCGAGCGATGACAGGTCGCGGATGCTCGCCGCCCGGAGCAGCAGCTGGGCCTGCCCGGCGGCCTCGGCGAGGGCGGAGGCGGCCCTGGCATCCGCCTGGCCGTGGTCGAAGAACGGCAGCGGCATGCTCACCCCAACCATCAGGCTCTGGTGCTGATTGCCCGCGACGATGAACTGATCGAGCACGTAGCCGATGCGGAAGGTGGGGTCGGGGATCCACCGGTTCTTGGCGAGGGTGAGGCTGTTCCGGGCGGCGGTCTCCTGCGCCTGGAGCGAGCGCAGGTCGGGCCGCTGCTCGAGGTTCGCCACGGGGTGGCTGGCCGCGAGCCGGCCGGCGAGGAACGTGCCCGCCGCCTCCGGGCTCCCGAAGGGGAGGCATTGGAGGCCCGCCGTCTGCGCGCAGAGGAGGAGCGCGGCGGCGAGCTTCTCGCGCTCCTGGCCGAGGTTGGAGGCGTACTTCTCGGCCTCGAGCACGGCGCGGTCCACGTCGAGCCCGGCGATGTCCCCGCGCCTCTGCCGCTCTTGCTGGAGGTCGGCCAGGCGCTGGGCATCGCCCACCGTCTCTTCGAGCGCGCGGACGCGGATCTCCGCCGTGGCCACCTCCGAGATTCGCTCCAGGAGGTCGAACCACCGCTGGCGCAACGTCTCGATGGCGTCGAACAGCGCCGCGTCCCGGGCGGAGCGGCTGGCTGCCTGGCGGGGACCGCGCTTGCCGATCTCGATCGGCTGGTTGAGGGTGAAGGTGTAGTTGGGGACGTCCCGGAGCTTGTCGAGGCCCGGCGGATTCGTTGTCCCAAGGGCCAGCGTGCCCCACTGGAAGTCGAAGCCCGGATTGGGCAGCTGCTCCGCCCGGATGACCTCCGCCGCCGCCTGACCCAGGCGGGCCCGGGCGGCGGTCAGCTCCGGGGCGTGGAGCCAGAGCGTCTGGACCAGCGTGCGCTCGTCCGGGAGCGCCGAGAGATCGAGCGCCTCGGGGGAGGCCGAGAGGGTGGCGAGAAGCGCCAAAGGTGCGACCACGTTCACGACGCCTGTTCGTGCAATGCCCCTGCCACCCGTCGCCCTGCGCACCGACTGGGCCGGCGGGACTGTCCCTGCAATTCCGCTGCAGCGGCGGGTTCAGCGGAATGACATCGAGGATCGCGCCGGGCGCAGGAGCGAGGCACCGGCGGGGAGGGTCCGGGTCAGTCCTCCAGGCGTTTCAGGAACGTCGGATAGCTCAGCCCCAGCACCCGCGCCGCCTCCACCCGTCGCCCGCCGAGCTGGCCGAGCACGTGGCGGACGTACCGCTTCTCGATCTCGTCCAGCGGCCGGGGGTCTCCGGTCACCACGAAGCTGCCCGCAGGCGCCGTGCCGTCCACCGGCTCGCGCATCGTCTGGAGCAGCGAGAGCGTCAGCTCCGGTCCCGGCTCCAGCACCAGGGCGCGCTCGAGCACATTGCGCAGCTCGCGGACGTTGCCGGGGAAGGGGTAGTTCTGCAGCCGCGCCCGGCCCTGGTCCCCGAGCCGGAACCCCTTGCGCCCCAGCTCCTGGCCCAGCTCTGCGAGGAGCGCCTCGGCCAGCGGAATCACGTCCTCCGGTCGGTCCCGCAGCGCAGGCACGTGGATGGCGAAGACGCTCAGCCGGAACCAGAGGTCCTCGCGGAAGCGCCCGTCGCGGATCTCCAGCTCGAGGTTCCGGTTGGTCGCCGCGACCACCCGCGCGGTGCTGCTCTCCTCGCTGCTGCTCCCCACCCGCCGGAAGCGCCCCGAGTCGAGGAAGGTGAGCAGCTTGGCCTGCAGCTGGAGCGGCAGCTCGCCCACCTCGTCGAGGAAGAGGGTGCCCCCGCTGGCCACCTCCACCAGCCCGCGGCGCGCCTGCTTGGCGTCGGTGAAGGCGCCCTTCTCGTGGCCGAAGAGCTCCGACTCGACAGTGCTCTCGGGGAGCGCGGCGCAGTTCACGTGGACGAAGGGTGCGTCCTCACCCGCCCCCTGCGCGTGGACGTGCCGGGCGAGCACCTCCTTGCCGGCCCCGGTGGGCCCGAGCAGGAACATGGGGCTCCGGGGTGAGGTGGCGATGCGCTCGAGCATCTCCAGCACCTGGCGCATCGCCGCCGACCGAGGCGGCACCAGGCGGCGACGCCCCGACAGCTCGGCCTCCACCCGACTCAGGCGCTCGCGGAGGTTCTGCTCGCCCATCGCCCGCTGGGCCCGCATCACCAGATCGGTGAGGTCCACCGGCTTGGCGACGTAGTCGGACGCGCCGGCGCGGATGGCGTCCACCGCGCTCTGGATGTCGCCGTGAGCGGTCACCATCACCACCGGGGTGCCGGGCAGCTGGGCCTTCAGCTCCGGGAGGTAGTCCAGCCCGTCGCCATCGGGCAGCCGGCGGTCCAGCACCACCAGCTCGGGGGCGGCCCGCTCCACCGCCTCGCGCGCCTCGTGGAGGGAGCGCGCCAGCACCACCGGGTGCCCCTCCCGTGCCAGCGCCGCCTGGGCCAGCGAGGAGAAACCACGATCATCATCGACCAGAAGGATGGACCTGCTCATGAGGGAGTCGTTCCCAGCCCGAGCTGCACCGTGAAGCGGCTCCCCGTCGCCGTTCGCTCGAACGCCAGCGACCCGCCCTGTCGTTCCACCGCCTGACGGGCCATGGAGAGCCCGAGCCCGATACCCCGCGGCTTCGTGGTCACGAAGGGCTGGAACAGGCCCGCCTCGAACCCCGGCGGTGGTCCTCCAGCATTATCCTCCACCTCGACCCGAACCACACCATCGACCCGGCGGGTGGTGATGCGGACGCGGGGGTGGGCCTGTCTCCCCAGGTCCTTGGCCGCCACCGCAGCCTCCATCGCATTGCGGAGCAGGTTGTCCAGGGCGGTCACCAGGAGCAGCGGATCGCAGTAAATCTGAAGGGAGGTGTCGAGCTCCGACGTCACCTCGACCTCCTCCGCCTCGGGCAGCACGCGGAGGGACTCCACCGCCTCGGAGACCAGCTGACCCACCGGCATGAGCGAGAGCTGGGCGTTGGCCGGCCGGCCGAAGTTGAGCAGCGAGGTGGCGAGATGACTCAGCCGGTCGATCTGCCCGCGCATCGTCTTCACCGGGAGCGTGCGGTCGCCATCCCCGGAGAGCATCGAGGCCGCGGCCTTCATGCCGTTGAGCGAGTTCTTCACCTCGTGGGCGATGAGCGAGGCCGCCTGTCCGAGCGCCGCCAGCTTCTCCCGCTGGGCGAGCGCCTCCTCCATCTCCCGGTAGTGCAGGTAGGTCCGCCGGAGGAACCAGCTGAAGAGCACCACGGTGACGGTCTGGGCCACCAGCACCAGCAGCATCTGCCAGAAGAAGCGCCACCGGACCGGGGCCAGCATCGGCGTCTCCTCGGCCACCAGCAGCAGGCGCAGCCCGGTGTCACCGACGCGGGCGGCGGCGGCGTACTCGGGCTTTCCGGAGAGATCGGTCGTCGCCGGCCGGCCATGGGCCAGGAGATCCGCGACGCGCTGCGGGAAGTCCGCGGCGCCGGTCCATACCGGGGGTGTGGCCGGGAGGAGCACGTCGCCGCGGTCGGTGGCGACGACCAGCGTCGACCCCTCGATGGTGGCTCGCCCTCCCGGCAGACCGCGCTTGCCGGCATCGACCAGGCCCACCACCGCGCCCGAGAGGCGCCCGGCACGCATCACCGGGGCGGCCACCACGAAGCTCCGGCTCCCGGGCTCGAGCGCGTCCACCACCGGGTGGTCAGTGCGGAGCAGCCGCTGGAACCATCGGTCCTGGGCGCGGCTGAGGGGGGGAAGCACTCCGTGCGGCTCGCTCCACACCGGCAGGCCCGAGCCGTCGAGGAAGAGCACCGCGGAGAAGAAGGGCGAGTTGTGGTGGGTGAACTCGAGCAGCTCGCGCTCGGGCTGGAGGTTCTCGTCGAGCAGGTCCACCTGGGGGCGCGAGGCCAGCCGCTCCATCTCGTGCTCCAGGGTGCCGAAGTGCAGCGCCAGCGCCTCGGCGTACACCGACGCCTCGCGGGCCACCCGGGCCCGGAGCAGCCGCTGGGTCTCCCGCACCTCGTTGAGGTAGGTCAGCAGCGGCCCCACCAGGGCGATGATTCCCACCACCACCAGGCCGATGAGCACCGAGCGCCCCAGGCGCTGGTCCGCCTCGCTCCCGGCCGGTGAGCGCCCGGGTTCCGCAGCCGTCACGTTCTCCAACACCGCCACCGGAGACTACCCCGCGGCGGGTACCGCCTGCGGCGTCTCGAGCGGCGTCAGGTAATTCCCGGTGAAGCAGGCGTTGCAGTACGACTTCCAGGTCGGGTCTCCCACCGCCTGCGCCAGTCCTTCCACCGACAGGTAGCCGAGGCTGTCGGCGGTCACGTAGGAGGCGATCTCCTCGGTGGAGTGGGTGGCGGCGATGAGGTCCTGCCGCACCGGGGTGTCGATGCCGTAGTAGCAGGGCCAGCGGGTGGCCGGGCTGGAGATGCGCAGATGCACCTCGGAGGCGCCGGCCGCCTTGATCATCTTCACGATCTTCCGGGAGGTGGTGCCGCGGACGATCGAGTCGTCCACCACCACCACCCGCTTCCCGCGCAGCACCGCGCGCACCGCGGAGAGCTTCAGCTTCACCCCGAAGTGGCGGATGGACTGCTGGGGCTCGATGAAGGTGCGGCCCACGTAGTGGCTGCGGATGAGGCCCACGTCGTAGGGGATTCCGGAGACCTGGCTGAACCCGATGGCGGCGGGCACCCCCGAGTCGGGAACGGCGATGACCAGGTCAGCCCGCGCCGGCTGCTCCTTGGCCAGCTGCCGCCCGAGCGCCTTGCGGGTCTCGTAGACGCTGCTCCCGAAGAGCACCGAGTCGGGCTTGGCGAAGTACACGTGCTCGAAGACGCACCGGGCAGGCCGCACCTGCTGGAAGGGCTTGGTCGAGCGCAGGCCGGTGCCGTCGATGACCACCATCTCGCCGGGTTCGATCTCCCGGACATACTCGGCCTCGACCAGGTCCAGCGCGGTGGTCTCGCTGGCCAGCACGTACGCCTCTCGGAGCCGTCCCAGCACCAGGGGACGGAACCCGTACGCGTCACGCACGCCGATGACCGCGCTCGGTGTCTCGAAGATGAGGCTGTACGCGCCGACACACTGCCGCAGCGCCTCGACGATCTGGTCCTCGATCTTCTTCGCCCGGCTGCGGGCCATCAGATGGACGATGACCTCGGTGTCCGAGTCGCCGGCGAAGATCGCCCCCTCGGCCTCGAGGCGCGCCCTCAGCGTCTGGGCGTTGACCAGGTTGCCGTTGTGGGCGACGGCGACCTTGCCGCCGGAATACTGCATGGTCAGCGGCTGGGCGTTCTTGGCCTGGCTCACCCCCGCGGTGGAGTAGCGGACGTGCCCGATGGCAGAGTTCCCGGCCAGCGCCTCCAGCTCCCGGGCACCGAACACCTCCTGGACGAGGCCCATCTCCCGGCGGGCGTGCAGAGTCCGGCCGTCCGCGCTGACGATGCCCGCGGACTCCTGGCCGCGGTGCTGGAGCGCGTGCAGCCCGAGGTAGGTGATGTTCGATGCCTCGGAATGTCCGTAGATGCCGAAGATGCCGCACATGGCTTGGGTCGAACGCCTCACATACACGGGAAGTGACCGTCTCGCATCCCTGCCGGACCGGACGGCTGCTACTGTGCCCTCATGCGGGTCGAGTCTCGCCCACGGGTCTGTCTGCTGACCGGAGCCACCCTGGGAATTGGCCGGGCGGCGGCGGAGGCGCTGGCGCCCATGGGGATGGAGCTGGTCCTGGTGGCCCGGGACCGGGCCCGGCTGGATGCCCTGGCCGCCGAGCTGCAGCGGAGGAACCCCGGGGCGAAGGTGGGTGTTCTCTCCGGAGACCTCTCCCGGATGTCCGAGGTGCGCCGCATCGCCCGGGAGTTCCGGGCAACGCACGACCGGCTGCACGTGCTGCTCAACAACGCCGGCGCGCTGTTCGCCCGGCGCGAGCTGACCCCCGACGGCCTGGAGCGCACGCTGGCGCTGAACCATTTGGCCTACTTCGTCCTGACGGAGGAGCTGCTGCCCCTGCTGAAATCCTCCGCTCCGGCGCGCATCGTGAACGTCAGCTCGGACGCGCACCTCCGGATGCGCATCGACTTCGAGGACCTCATGTCTGCCCGTGGGCGGTACCGCCCGTTCTCGGTGTACGGGCGCACGAAGCTGATGAACATCCTCTTCACCCGGGAGCTGGCTCGCCGGCTGGAGGGGACGGGCGTCACGGTGAACGTGATGCATCCGGGCTTCGTCAGCACGGGCTTCGGCCACAACAACCCCGGGCTGCTGGGGACGCTGGTGAAGTGGGGTCAGGCGCTGTTCGCCCGCACCCCCGAGCACGGGGCCCGGACGCTCGTGTACCTGGCGACCTCGCCCGAGGTGGAGGGCGTGACGGGGAAGTACTTCTTCGACGAGCGCGAACGCCGGACGAGCCCCGAGGCCCAGGACATGGAGGTGGCGCGCCGGCTCTGGGAGGTGAGCGTGCGCCTCGCTGGCCCGGCCGCCGCTGCTGCATGAGGAAGGCGCGGGGCGTGCGGCGACGCCCGCGGTGGCCGCCGTGGATGCTGGGGGCGCTGGTGCTCCTGGCGGTGGTCCCGTTCTCGCGGCTCGGGCGCGGGCCGAGGGTGCGGGCGGTGGGTCACGGCGCCGGGGCCGGTGCGCTGCGGGCGGGTGCGGCCAGGGCGGAGATGGCCCCTCCGTTCCCGGTCCCCGCGGTGGGCTACGGGCTGGTCCGGCCCGAGGTGGACCGGGCGGTGATCCCGGTGTCCGCCCGGGCGGTGGTGCTGGCCTCGGACGACGAGCGGGTGGGGCTCGTCACCTTGGACCTGCTCCTCGCCGACCAAGGGCTGGTGGACGCCATCCGGCAACGCGTGTCCGGGCTCGGGATGTCGGCGCTGTGGGTCGCGGCCACGCACACCCACTCGTCGGCGGGTGGGTTCGCCTGGAATCCGGTGGCCCAGGTGGCCGCCACGGGGCGAGTCCGTCCCGACGTCCGTTCCCGGGTGGTGGAGGCGGCCGCGCGCGCGCTGACCGGGGCGGCGTCCTCCCTGCAGCCGGTCGAGGCGCTGGCCGGGGTGTCCGAGCTCGCCGACGGGACCGCGAGCCGGGACGAGTTTCCGGAGGTGGACCGCCGGCTCACCCGCATCCAGCTCCGGGGCGAGCGCGGAACGGTCGCGCAGCTCGTGGTGCTCGCCGCGCACCCGACGCTGGTGGCGAGGCCTCCGCCGGGGCTGGATCCGGACTGGCCGGGGCGGCTGGCGATGGCGGAGGAGCGTGAAGGCCAGGGAGTCACGCTGGTGCTCCAGGGAAACGTCGGCAACGTCAGCGTCCAGCGGGTGCCGACGGGCCCGGGGGAGCCCGCGGAGGCCTACGCTCGCGGGGTGGAGGCGGCGCTGCGCTCGGTGGCCCTCCAGCCGGCGGGGACCGGCCTGTCTCACGCGCGCATCGAGGTCGCCTTGCCCGGGCCGGACGCCTCCCGGCTCGTGCCCTGGGGGCTCGCGACGCTGGTCGACAACGTGGCGCTCTGGCTCTGGGCACCGGGGTGGGCGGAGCTGTCCGAGCTGCGCATCGGCTCGGTGCGGTTGCTGGGGGTGCCGGTGGAGACGACCGCCGCGTCGGGGAAGGTACTCGAGGGGGCAGGCGGGGGAGCCCGTGCCGTGTCGCTGGTCAACGGCTACCTCGGGTACGTCGAACCGGCGGACCGGGTGGAGCGCGCGGCCGGGGAGTCCCGGCGGCAGCTCTTCGGCCCGGGTCTGCTCGAGGCGCTCCGCTTCGGGACCGAGGCGACCCGCGCGGCGCTGCGGCCCACGGCGGAGTCGAGCTCGAGCCGTTGAAATCATTCGCCTTCCGCTCCACCGAAGGCCGCAGGGCCGACTCCGGGGAGTTCTGATCGAGGTGGTCCGTGGCCGCGCTCGCCTCGAGTTCCGGGCCTGCTGTCAGCTCGCCCGCGTGGTCGCCGCGAAGGAACTGGAGGACTCGCTCATGCTCCTCACGGCCGCCGACGATCCAGATGGTCGTCCCCGGGCTCGCTGGATGTTGGAGGCGCTGCCTCGGTCTCGCTGAGCTGGGATGGAGCCCCGGACGGGGTCACCGCTCGCGGTCGACGGGGAAATTCGCGCGGCGGTTGAGTGCGGCCGCGCTGACCACCTGTGCGATTCGCGCCGCGCGAGTCTCAGGCCGCTTCGCGCTGTGCACCCACCAGAGGATCGCCCGGCGCGAGGACGGGCTGAACGCGTCCCAGTTGGCCTTCGCGCCGCGCGGTCCGGCGGCGAACGACGCGACAAGGTCGGCCGGCTCCTCCAGCGATTCGGCGACCGCGTACACGTCCCATGCGCCGTCGCGCTTGGCCTGCTCGATCTTCGCGAGGCCCGCGGGGCGCATCAGCCCCGCGGCGATGAGCTTCTCGACCCGGAGCTTGTTCGACCTCGACCACGGGCTCCGCGGCTTGCGGGGGCTGAAGAGCTGCATCGCCCGCCCGGCGTCCAGCGTCCGGACCAGGCTGTCGATCCACCCGAAGCAGAGCGCCTCCTCGACGGCGTCGTCGTACTCGACGCGCGGCTTTCCGGTGGCCTTCTTGAAGGAGACCAGCCAGACCCCGACGTCTCGTCCGTGGTTCTCCTCGAGCCAGGCACGCCACGCCGCCCGGTCGGGCACCCACAGCCGCTCGAGGCTGTCCCCGGCGAAACGCTTGCTCCCGTTCGAGGTCCTCGGCACGCCGTGCACGGTCTTCGCCGCGTCGATCGACGCGGCCGCACCGGCTGGTCTGCCCACCCTGGCGCGTCCACTGCCCGGGCGAGCGTCCTTCCCGAGGGAGCGGGAGACTCTCCGTCCGCCGTCCCGGGCCTGCGGTGACGGGCGGGACCCACGAGCGGTCGACGTCGTCGGGCCGTTCGCGCCTCCCGAGGGTCGACGGCCCGGCGCAGCGGAGCGCCGTGCCGTCGCGGAGCCCCGCGCCCCTCCACGTCCCCCGGACCGCTTCACCGCCCGCGGAGCCACACCGAGACCTCTGGGACCAGCCGCTCGCGCAGCGCCACGTCCTGGGCGAGCCGCTCCAGCGTCTGGGCGATGGCCTGCTGCGCCTCGGGCACCGGGTGCGCCTCGAGGAACGCACGGGCCTCGTCGAGATGCCGCCGCTCGCGCAGGTTCCCCAGCGCCTCGACCACCCGGCGGAGCAGCATCGGGGCCTGCGCGGTCTTTTCGATCACCGTCGGCCAGCGGTCGCGGAGCAGCTTCCAGCTTCCCTCACGCGCGGCGCGGTTCGCCAGCAGCCCGTGCACGAAGGAGTGGAAGTCCTGGAGCGGCACCACCGGGTCGAACATCGTCGCCTGGGCGCGCTCCACCGGCCCAGGCTTCTCGAAGGCGGTCAGCGCGAGCAGGTATCGCCGCTTCACTGCCGGGTCGGCCTCGCGAGGGAAGGCAGCGCGGAAGCGGTCGAAGAGGTCGAGGTCGCCGTCACGGGCGGCGACGGCCGCCGCGGTGTCCACCAGGTTCGGGTCGAGCGCGGTGCGTTGCCCGTTGAGCACCCGGTCCACCCGGGGCCCGGCCTCGGTGAGCACCGAGCGCGCGCGTGCCACGCCGGCCACTGCCCGGAGCAGCGCGGCACGCCGCAGCCGGTCCTGATCGGTCTCGCCGGCCACGGGATCCCAGCCCATCGCCCGGAACCTGGGCAGGAACAGCCGCTCGACGAGCCGCCGGAGACGCTCCACGTCCTCCCCATCTACGAGCCTCGCCTCGACGTAGCCCAGACGGCCCACCAGGTCGTCGAGCACGGCATGGTCGCCCTCGTCCTCGAACGCGAGCACCAGGTCGAGGAAGTCGGCGATCCGCGCGCGCCCGGCACGCACCAGGGCCCACTGGTCGGCGAGCAGCCCGATGCGCTCGGCCGGCTGCAACGCGCCCAGGGACTTGCCGAGCGCGGCGAGCAGCTCGGCCGAGTACGCCGCGCGGTAGAAGCCGGTGGACCCTGCATTGGCGTTCAGCCAGCGCACGGTGCCGGCGGCCTCGAGGGTGGCCTCTCCGGTCCGTCCCTCCATGAGAAACGTCCGGGTGTGCCGGCCGCGGTCGTCGCCCCAGGCCAGGACCAACGGGACGGGCCAGGTCTCCGGGCCGCTGAGGCCTGGCTCGGAGAAGAAGCGCTCCTGCGAGAAGCGCGCCCGGTGGCCATCGAGCGTGACGCTCACCACCGGGTAGCCGCTCTGGCGAATCCAGGCGTTCGCCAGCTCGACCACCGGAGCCTTCGAGGCCCTGGCCAGCGCGCCCCAGAGGTCGTCGGCGACCGCGTTGGCCCGCGCGTGCTTGCGCATGTAGTCGCGGATCCCGGCTCGGAACGGGTCCTCGCCGAGGAAGCCCTCGATCATGCGGAGGACCGCACCGCCCTTCTCGTAGGTGATGGCGTCGAAGCTCTCGGTGGCCTCGGCGGCGTTGGCCACCGTGCCCCGGATGGGGTGGGTGGAGCGGAGCGCGTCCAGGTGCAGCGCGGTCGCCTTGCCGGCGTCGAAGTCGAGCCACACCCGCCAGTCGGGTCGCCAGCGGTCGACGATTTTGTAGGCCATCCAGGTGGCGAACGCCTCGTTCAGCCAGAGGTCGTCCCACCAGACCATCGTCACCCAGTTCCCGAACCACTGATGGGCCAGCTCGTGCGTCACCACCTCGGCGACGCGCTTCTGGACCGAGAGCGGCGCCGTCGCCGGGTCGAGCAGCAGCGCCAGCTCGCGGTAGGTGATGAGCCCGGCGTTCTCCATGGCCCCGGCCTCGAAGTCGGGGATGCCGACCTGGTCCAGCTTGCCGAAGGCGTACGGGAGCCCGAAGTAGTCCTGGAGCATCGGCAACACCGCGAGTGCGGTCTGCTGCCCGAACCCGAGGAGCGCGCGCTTCTCCTCCAGGCACCAGGTCCGGACGGGGACGCCGGCCGCCATCTCCTCGGCGCTGGAGACCAGCGGGCCGACGACCAGGGCGACCAGGTAGCTCGGGAGCACCTCCGTCTCCGCGAAGCGGACCCTGCGGTGCGGGCCGTCGAGCTCCTCGGCCAGCGCCCGGCCGTTGCTCAGCGCGACGAGCTTGGGAGGAACCTTCACCGTCAGGGCCCAGGTGCACTTGAAGGCCGGCTCGTCGAAGCAGGGGAACACCCGGCGGGCGTCGGCGGCCTCGAACTGGGTCGCCGCGACCGACCCCGCGAGGTAGAGCCCGCGGAGCCCATCGGTGAAGCGTCCGTTCCAGCGCAGGATGAGCCGGGCCTCGCCCTTGGGGAGCTCGGCATCGAGCTCGAGCACCACGGTCTCGCTCACCGGCCGCACCTGGACGCTGGCGCGGAAGACGCGGCCGGCGGCCTGCACCTCGGCATCGGAGACCTGCAGCTCCACCGCGTGCAGCACGATGCTCCGGACCGGTTGCTCGACCGAGAGGGTCAGCTCGGCGTCTCCGGTGAAGGTGCGGGCGTCCAGGTCCAGGGCGAGGGTCGCCTGGGTACGCCGCGGAAGGACGTCCCTGGAGAGGCGGAAGTTGCGGTCGTCGGTCGTCACAGGGCCCGGAGACTCGCACGGCCGGGCCCCCCGGGAGGCCACGAATCGGCACCGGGTGCTCCGGTTCCGGGCGCTGCCGTCGACCGGGTGACCCTCCACCGGCGGCCAGCTGGGCAGAGGCCCAACGCGTTGCGCCAGCTCGCTCGGGACCTCACCTCGCCCAACACCTCTTCCGCGGCCGGCGGGCTGTCGGCCGCCAGGTGTCCGGCCGCCAGGTGTCAGACACCTCTGTCGCTCCAGGTGTCAGACACCTCTGTCGCTGACACCTCTGTCGCTCTGTCGAGGCACCCGCGTCGAGTTCGCCGGCGGCGTCGCGGGCCGGACGGCCGGCCCCGCTCAGTCGTGGTCGCACTCGTCGGAGTGAACGTGCCCACCGTCCTGCTCGGCCGCTCGCTCCTTCTGCAGCTTCTGCATCCGCTTGCGGATCAGCCCGCGCTTGAGCTGCGACAGGTGGTCCACGAAGGTCGTCCCCTCGAGGTGGTCGATCTCGTGCTGCAGGACGTGGGCCAGCCGCCCCTCCGCCGACAGCTCGTGCTGGGCGCCGGTCCGGTCGCGGTACCGCACCCGCACCTTGGCGAACCGCGGAGTCTGCTCCCACTCGTGCGGGACCGACAGGCAGCCCTCCTCGAGGCTCACCGGCTCGCTCTTCTCCAGCACCACCGGATTCGCGATCTCGAAGAACGTCCCGTCCTCGCGGCCCACCCAGGCGATGGCGAGCGGGACGCCGATCTGATTGGCGGCGATGCCAATCCCCTCCGCGGCACGCAGCGAGTCCATCATCTCCTCGAGCAGCGGGTCGAGCGCGGGGCCGAACTCGGTCACCGCACGGGTCCGGGTCGACAGCACCCTGTCGGGCCAGATGACGATGGACTTGGGCATCTTTCCTAGGGGGCGCTGTCTAGCGCAGGCTCGGCTCTGCTTCACCCGGGAATCGACGCGAGGAGCTCCCCGTGGCCTGGCTGATGTCCCGGATGTACGACCGCTTCCTGGAGGGCGCCGAGCGAGCCGGGCTCCGGGACTGGCGGCGCGCGCTGCTCGAGCACGCCCGGGGTGAGGTGCTCGAGCTCGGTGCCGGCACCGGAGGCAACCTCGCCCTCTATCCGCCGGCGGTCACCCGCCTGGTGCTCACCGAGCCCGACCGGCACATGCGCCAGGTCCTCCAGCGCAAGCTCGCCGGCAGGCCGAACGTCGAGCTCGTCGACGCCCCCGCGGAGGCTTTGCCGCTGCCGGCGCAGAGCTTCGACACCGTGGTGGCCACCCTCGTCCTCTGCTCGGTGCACGACCCCGCGCGCGTCCTGTCGGAGATCCGCCGCGTCCTCCGCCCGGGCGGGACGTTCCTCTTCCTGGAGCACGTCGCGGCGCCTGCCGGGACCTGGACCCGTCGCCTGCAAGGGCTGCTCGAGCCGGTCTGGAAGCGGCTCTCCAGCAACTGCCACCTGACCCGCCAGACCGGACCGCTGCTCGAGGCGGCCGGGTTCGAGCTCGTGCCGTGCACCGAGGAGCAGCTGCCGGGGTCGAGCGCCCTCGTCGGCCGGAGCATCCGCGGGGTCGCGCATCCGCCCACCGCGAGTGGAGTGCGTGCCCGCCCCGGAATTCCTTGACAGCGGGGGGGAGCGCCCTGCCTCAATGCCCACCCTTCTCCGAGGGAGGGAGGCTCACCCAGATGGCAGTCGACCCCGCCGCGCCACATTCCGCCACCGCCGCGCCGTCGGCAGCCGCCGCCGGGTCCGACTTCCAGCCCTACGTCCCGGACGACACGCAGCTCAAGGAGTTCACCCCCAAGGCGATCGGCGTCGGTGTCTTCTTCGGTCTCCTGTTTGGCATGTCCACCGTGTATCTGGCGCTGAAGGCGGGCCTGACAGTCTCGGCGTCCATCCCGATCGCGGTGCTCTCCATCTCGGTGCTGAAGAAGCTCGGCGGCTCGACCATCCTCGAGAACAACATCGTCCAGACCATCGGCTCGGCGGGCGAAAGCATCGCCTCCGGCGTGGTCTTCACCTTGCCCGGCTTCCTCTTCCTGGCCGCCGATGCGCGAACCCACCAGAGCGTCGGGGCTCCCTACTTCAGCTACCCGGTCATCTTCACCCTGGCGGTGCTGGGCGGCATCCTGGGGGTGCTGATGATGATCCCGCTTCGTCGAGCGCTCATCGTCAACGAGCACGGAAACCTGCCGTACCCCGAGGGCACCGCCTGCGCCCAGGTGCTCATCGCCGGCGAGAAGGGCGGGTCCATGGCGGCAACCGCCTACCGCGGCCTCGGCCTCGCGGTGGTGTACGCGCTGCTGCAGCAGGTGTTCAAGGTGATCGCCGAAACGCCGGGGTACGTGACCCGGGCGACGAGTCGGGTATTCCCCGCGGCGACGGTCAACGCGAGCATCACCCCCGAGTACCTCGGCGTCGGTTACATCATTGGCCCGCGCATCGCCGGCGTCCTGGTCGCGGGTGGCGTGCTGGCGTGGCTTGGTCTCATCCCGCTCCTCGCCTCGCTGGTGCCGCCACAGGTCGTCGCCGTCCAGCTGCACAAGCTCGGCTATCTGCCGGACCTCATGAAGGCGGGCCGCTACGGCTGGGACCCGGTGACCCACAGCTTCGCGGAGCTGAACACCGCCATCTACTACGCCTACGTCCGGCAGATCGGCGCCGGCGCGGTGGCGGCGGGCGGCTTCATGACCCTGCTCAAGACGCTCCCGACCATCATCAGCAGCTTCAAGAGCAGCATCGCCGCGCTCAAGGCCGGTCGTGAGGGCGTGACGGCCCGCAGGACCGAGAACGACCTGCCTCTCACTGTCACCGTGGGCGGCAGCATCGCCCTGGTGCTGATCATGGCCTTCCTTCCGTTCATCCCGGGCACGTTCTTCGGACGGCTGGTGCTGGGCGTTCTGATCATCGTCTTCGGCTTCTTCTTCGTGACCGTGGCCTCGCGCATCGTGGGAATCATCGGGACCAGCAGCAGTCCCGTCTCGGGAATGACCATCGCCACGCTGATGGCGACCTGTCTTCTCTTCATCGGCCTGGGCTGGACCTCGGACCCGTACCAGCCGATGGCGCTCTGCGTGGGTGGCATCGTCTGCGTGGCAGCGGCCAACGCCGGCGCCACGTCGCAGGACCTCAAGACCGGCTTCCTGGTGGGCGCGACACCGAGGTACCAGCAGCTCGGACTCATCATCGGCGTCGTCGCCGCGTCGCTCATCATCGGCATCACCATTACCGTGCTGGACAAGCCCACCGTGGACGCGGCCACCGGCACGGTGCTCCACCAGATCGGCACCACCCGCTACCCCGCGCCGCAGGGCACACTGATGGCCACGCTCATCCGCGGTCTGCTCTCGGCGAATCTGGACTGGCAGTTCGTGCTGGTCGGCGTGTTCCTCGCCCTCACCGTGGAGCTCTGCGGCGTCTCACCGCTGTCGTTCGCGGTCGGCGCCTACCTGCCGCTGTCCACCACGCTTCCCATCTTCTGCGGTGGGGTGGTGAAGGCCATCGTGGACCGAACCAGCGGAAAGTCGCACGACGACGAGATCGGCTCGGGCAGCCTCTTTGCCACCGGCCTGGTGGCGGGCGGCACACTGCTCGGGGTGGCGGTGGCGCTCCTGTCCATCTTTCCCAGCGTCGAGGCACTCCTCGGCAAGCTCGACGTGAGCGGACCACTGGTGGGAGCGCTGGGGAAGCGCGGGTTCGACATGCTCGGCGTGGCATTCTTCGTCTTCATGGGGGTGGTGCTGTTCCGGGTGGCGAAGAAGCCGCTGGCGGGCTGAGGCCCTTCAGGACGGGAACTCGCCGGGCAGGACGGGCCGGGCCTGGCGGCGTCAGTGGCGGGGGGCGTGGACGTGTCCGAAGGTGAGCGGCGCCCCGCTTCGGATATCGTCCTCCTCTTGGGGAGAGGCGTGGTGCAGCGGGAGGACGAGTCCGAGCCCTGGCGCTACTCGCGGCGAGGGGAGCGGCTCCCCGATCACTGCCTGGACTGCGGGGCGCTCATGCTCGGGCCCTTCTGCGCGTCGTGTGGCCAGAAGAGCGAGCCTGAGCACCGGAGCCTGTGGCAGCTGGTCAAGGACGCGGTGGGACCGGCGGTCCTGCTGGAGTCGAAGCTGTGGTGGACGCTGGCGACGCTGCTCCGGCACCCGGGAGCGCTGAGCGAGGCCTACACCGAGGGGAAGCGAAGCAGGTACATCCGGCCGCTCCGGCTCTACTTCTGGGTGAGCGTGCTGTTCTTCTCGGCGCTGGCGCTCCGGCCGCTGCACTTCGTGGCGGTCAAGGTGGACCGGCAGGACCGCGTCCGCATCCCCTTCGCTCCGGAGCTCGAGCGTCGGCTGCAGCAGAAGCTGCAAGGCCTGACCGAGGTTCCGGGGGCGGAGGACGGGTCGGGGAAGCGGATGGTGGACATCACCGAGGGCCACTCCGTGGCGCAGGAGCGGCTGCGGACCGAGTTCCTGTCCCGGCTGCCGAAGGCGATCTTCCTCCTTCTGCCCGTCTTCGCGCTCCTGCTCCGGATGCTGTGGTGGAAGCGGCCGTACGTGGACCACCTGGTCTTCGCGCTGCACGCGCACACCGTTCTCTTCCTGGGCCTGGGTCTCGGGCTCAGCGGATGGCCGCCCCTGGCGTTGCTCGGCGCCCTGGGACCAGTGGGGTGGTTCCTGGTGGCGGTCCACCGCTTCTACCGGAGCGGGTGGGTGACGACGGTACTGAAGACGCTGGCCCTCGGCTTCCTGGATCTGGTCATCTCCTCGCTGGTGGTGGTGGTGACCATGCTGGTGGCACTGCTGGGGACCTGAGCGGCGTCGCCAGGCGCTGCCGACCGGTGGTTGGATGAACGCTCCGTGGCCCGTCTGTCCGTCCTCGTCGCTCTGCTCGTCGCCTGCGGAGGGGGAGGAGCGGCCGGTGGCCCGGATGCCGGACCGGCGGGTGTGGAGCTCGCGCCCTCCCCGGGAACGCCCGACCTGCCGATCCACGGTGCCTCCGTCGAGCAGGTGCGCGCCTTCCGGGCGGGCGATGAGGTCTTCGAGCAGCCGTTCGATCCCCTCGACGGGCTCGGGCCGGTTTACGTCGCGCCCTCCTGTGTTGCCTGTCACCTGCGCGGGGGCCGCGGACCGGTGCAGACGCAGCGGATGGCTGTGGTGTCGCCCACCACGGGACGACCGGTCGAGGTCCTGCCGTTCGGCGCGCTGGTGCGCCCGCTGCTGACCGCAGGCGCGGTGACCCCGGTGCTTCCGCCCGACGGAGGGTTACCGGAGGGTGCCGTCCTCCGCCTGACCACCCGGTTGGCCGCCCCGGTGTTCGGCCGGGCGTACCTCGAGGCGATCGCCGACCCGGAGATCGAGCGGGTGGCCGCGGAGCAGGCGCTCCGAACCGACGGCATCCGCGGCCGGGTGCACCGGGTGTCGTTCCACTCTCAGGCGTCGATCGACCCGCGGTTTCCCTCGCATGGCGCAGGCGAAGCCGGGCTCATCGGACGCTTCGGGGTGAAGGCGCGCCTGGCGACGCTCGACGACGTGGTGGCCGACGCGCTCCAGGGCGACCTCGGGCTCACCACCAACCTCCGGCCGTCCGAGCTTCCCAACCCCGACGGGCTGGTGGACGACCTGCTGCCGGGCGTCGATGTCCCCGACACGCCGCTGGCCGCGCTGGTGGAGTACACGCGGCTCCTCGACATCCCCCCGCGTCCTGCGCCCGATGTCCGGGGCGCTGCGCTCTTCGACTCGGTGGGCTGTGCGGTGTGCCACGTCCCGAGCCTCCGGACCCGCGCCGACTGGCCGACGCCCCAGCTTGCCGGCATCGATGCGCCGGTCTTCACCGATCTCCTCCTCCACGACATGGGCGCTGACCTCGCCGACGGGCAGGTGGAGGAGGGCGCGGGGCCGAGCGAGTTCCGGACCGCGCCACTCATCGGGCTCGGGTATCTCCGGGCGTTCCTTCACGACGGCCGGGCCACCACGCTTCGCGAGGCGGTGCTCGGCCACGGGGGTCCTGGATCCGAGGCGGCCGGCACGATCCAGCGCTTCCAGGCGCTCGCTCCGGCCGAGCAGGAGCTGCTCCTGACCTTCGTTGCCGGGCTCTGATCGACCGACAGAGCCTAACTACTTGGATTCACGTACTTTTGTGAGGTGCCAGACACCTCGTTACGGGAGGTGCCAGACACCTCGTGACGCCAGGTCGCTCGTGACGCAAGCCCTCGGTGAGGGGCGACTCAGGGTCCGATCGTCGCGTCGAACACCTTCCACGAGGCGCCCCCGCGCAGGTCCCGGAGCACGACGTAGAAGCGGACCGGGATCGGAGTGGCGTGGGTGCGGAAGCGCACGTCGCTGGTGGCATTCGGGTCCTCGGGGATGGGCTCGGCGGAACGGAAGTCCACCACCTCCCCCGCGGTCGATTCCCAGCTGTAGCTGAACCGCTCGTGCTGGATGCCACCGTCCAGACCGACGTAGGTCTCGATCCCTCCAGGACCACCGTCGGGGATGTGCGGGTACAAACGGATCTCCTGGTCCAGCGGCAGCACCGAGCCCTGGAGCGGGCCTCCGTCGGGCAGGGTGACGTCGAGCAGCTCGGGGTTGTGGTTCGGTGCGCCGGAGAAGCGCACCGCGAGCCGGTAGATGCCTCGCTCGCGGTTCGAGGGGTCCGTCCCCGCATCCGTCCGCGCCAGCTCATAGCCGATGGCGATCTGTGCCACCCCTGGCTCGCCGACGTTGATGCCTCCGTCGATCGCCCCCACGGTCCCGAACGCCGCCTGGAGGAACCCCTGCAGCTCCGGCCGCGAGGCGTCGAGCACCAGGTCGGGGAGGTCCACTCCGTCGCTGCCGGGACAGTCGAAGTCTGCGGCGAACGGGTTCCCGGGCCCGCAGAGCGCGAGCCGGAAGGTCAGCCCGCCGTCAGGGTATGCCAGAGGCGAGAAGAGGATCGGCGGCGGCAGCCCGCCATCGCGCAGGTCCACCTCGGGCGGATCTGCCCGGAGCGCGAGCAGTCGCACGCGGTCCAACAGCTGGCTCTGCTTCTCGAGGTCCGGCCCGCAGCTCGCCGCGAGCACGAGCCCCAGCGCGCCCACCCCGACGGCCACCCCCGCGCGCCCCATCACCACGTCCCCTTCACGCCCAGGATCGGCACGATCGGAAGTCCCTCGAACTGGGCGCTCTGCGCGTAGTTGTAGTTGTACTGCGTGCCCTCGATGCTCCGGGTGTTGGTCACGTTCTGGATGTCCAGGTACAGGTCGAGCGACCAGTTGTCGAAGACCCAGATCTTGTCGATCCGCACGTCGAGCTGCGCGAAGTTCGGCAGCCGGTACGAGTTGACCGGTCCGAACAGGGGCACGTAGGTGTCGGTGAGGTCGTCCTTCACCGCCCCCACCACCGGCGTGCGTGGATTGCCCGTCGCGTAGCGGAACCGGCCGCCGATCTCCCAGCCGGCGCCGAGCTTGTAGCTGGCGATCGCGGTCAGCACGTGGGTCTGGTCGAAGTCGAAGAGCCGCCAGGTCGCCCCCGGGCGGTCGATGCGCTCGCTCTTGGAGAAGGTGTAGGCGATCCACCCGAACAGCCGCTTGGTCAGCGCCTGCCGGAAGAGCACCTCGAAGCCGTAGATGCGCCCTCGGCCCTCGTTCACCAGATTCTGCGGCACCAGCTGGCCGTTCCGCTCGACCAGCGCGCTGGTGCTGACCGGGATGTCCCACAGCCGGTTGTAGAAGCCCTCCACGCTCAGGAAGAGGTCGGGGCGGATGTTCCACTCGACGCCCAGGCTGTTCTGCAGCGCGTAGCGGCTCCCCAGATCCGGGTTGCCGAACACCGGGTCCGCCTCGCCGACCTGGAGCGAGGGCGGGGAGTGGTAGAGCCCGACCCCCGCCTTGAGCGTCACCTCAGGCGCCACCGCCCACCGTACCGCGAGCCGCGGATCCGCGGTCAGCAGTGGGGTCCGCTGGAGCCGGATGGTGACGATGTCCATCCGCACCCCGGGGACGACCAGCAGCGAGGGGAAGGGGTGCAGGCGCAGCTCGGTCCACAGCCCGAGCTGGTTCTGCCAGAACGGTGAATCCGCGTAGAAGATCTCGCGGGTCGGCCCGAAGTAGGACGGCTCGCCCTCGCGCGGCGGCTGGCCGAGCGCGGCGCGGATCGTTCCGTGGGTGGTCGTCCAGTCCACCCCCACCGCGGGGGTGATCCACTCCGCGAGCCGCAGCTCGACGGTGCTCCGCAGCGCCCAGGTGCTCGCCCCGAGGGTGAGCCCGCGCTGTCCGCCGATGTTGAGGTTCACGTCGGTCCGGTCGAAGCCGCCGATGGTGTCCGCGCGCCACGCTCCGTCGACGAGGGTGTGCCGGAGCCGGAACTGGTTGAACCCGGTCTCGTTCTTGAAGTCGCGGCCCAGCGTGGGGTCGCCGGAGAACGAGCTCTTGGTGATCAGCTCCAGCGCGTCCTGGCTGTGGAGCCCCAGCAGCTGGACCGTGTTCTTCCCGTTCGGCTTCCAGGTGAGCTTGAGCTGCGCGTCGTCGTAGCGGGGGGCGACGGTGAAGCTGGGCGAGTCGGGCTTGAGGAACAGCGGGAGGATGAGGTCGATGTACGAGCGCCGGTACGCCCCGGCGATGCTCAAGGTGTCGGTGATCGGCGTCTCGAGGACGACGTTGGCGTTGTAGGCGTTGACCTCGAGCACTCCGTGGAAGCCGTCGGTCTTGGGATTGCGGCTCTTCACGTCCACCACCCCGCCGACGACGCCGCCGTAGTAGGTGGAGAAGTTGCCGGGCAGGTAGTCCACCGCCTCGAGCAGCTCGCTGTTGTAGACCGCGGTCAGACCGCCGAAGTGGAAGAGCAGGGGGATGCGCTCGCCGTCCAGGAAGATGCCGGAGTCGCGCGGGCTGGTGCCACGGATGACGATGAGCCCGCCGTTCAGCGGGGGCCGGGCGACGCCGGGGAGGTTCTGGATGACCTTCAGCGCATCGCCGGTGGTGCCGGGGATGCGCTGGATCTCCTGGAGCGAGATGGTGGTCTGGCTGACCTCCTTCTTCTCCCGGGCGCCCCGCACCACCGTCTCGTAGGGGGAGAAGAAGGTGCGGAGCACGTGGTAGGTGGCCTGGGTCTGCTTCCCTGCGTCGACGCGCTCGGTGGTCTCGAAGCGCTGGAACTCGCTCGCGGTGATGACCACCTGCACCTCGCCCGGGGGCACGTCGCGGAAGCTGAACTGCCCCCGCGCGTCGGTGACGGTGCTCATCCCCGGCGCGGGGAGGGCCACCTCCGCGCCGGCGAGCGGCTTGCGGTTCCCGCGCTCGAGGACCCGGCCGGTGAAGTTCACCGGCCCCTCCCGGGCGACCTGGGCCTGGGCGGCCACAGGCCGCAGCACGAAGTCGTAGGCGTAGGTGATCCGGACCGGGCTCGGCTTGCCGTCGATCTCCGCGGGCGTGAAGCGGAACTGGCGGATCGCCGCCAGCGCGGCCTCGTCGAAGCCGTGCCCCGCGGGCTCCACGACCACGGCACGGGTCACCTCGCCGGTCGCCGAGAGGTCGATGCTCATGACGACCCGCCCCTCGAGCTTCTGGGCCTCCGCCTCGGGCGGGTAAGCGGCCTCCACGAAGCGCTCCACGGCGGGGGGCCTGGTCAGCGTCGGCCCCGCGCCCGGCTGGGGCGGTGGCTCGGCCGAGGTCTGGGCGAGCGCGAGTGCCGGGGCACACACCAGCGCGGTCACCCACCAGGCCCCAGCCCGCCTCGACACGCTCACCCCTCTCCCGCCTGCGGAGCCCTCGGGCCCCAGCGAGCCTCGGTGGGCTGGTGATGCCCGGCCCGGCCCGCGCCGGCAACGAAAACGCGCCGGTCGCCGGGCCGATTCCCCGGAGACTGCGAATCGCTCAGGGTCCGGCCGGCCCGCCGGCGCTGGTCGCCTCGGAGATCAGCAGGACGCGCCCACCGAGCGACGGGCCGGCAGGGCTGAAGGGCGCCCCCGATCCAGGATGGAGCGCGGCCTGGAACCGCAGCCCCACGCCCTCCATCAGCCGCACCAGCTCGGTGATGGTGTACACCCGGATCGAGGCCGTCTTCCGGCCCGAGCCGCGGGGACCCGCCCAGAACCAGGTGGACTCGACCCTCCCCGCGACCGGGTCGAACCGCGGCTGCTCGATGAGCAGGGTCCCATCGGGAAGGCCTCGGCCCAGAGGCGCAGGTAGTCCTCGTCGAAGAACTGCTCCCACCAGGGGCCGACGCTGGTCATGGCCAGCGGAGCCGCGACTCACTTCAGGCGGGAGAGCAGCAGCTTGCGCTGGAGCTGGAGCGTCTCGGGGGCGGTCTTCCCCAGCATCTCGAAGAACTCGCCCTCCTCGGTGAGCTCCTTCTTCCACTCGTCCACGTGGATCGCCGTGGCCTCGTCCACCTTCTCATGCGGGATGTCCAGCCCCGAGAGGTCCAGGTCACCGGCCTTGGGAACCCACCCGAACAACGTCTCCTGGCCGCCGACGCGGACATGCGCGCGATCGACGATCCACTTCAGCACCCGCATGTTCTCGCCGAAGCCTGGCCAGAGGAACTTGCCGTCCTTCCCCTTCCGGAACCAGTTCACCTGGAAGAGCTTGGGGGGGTAGGGAATCTTGTCCTGCATGTCCAGCCAGTGCTGGAGGTACTGGCCCATGTTGTAGCCGCAGAAGGGCAGCATGGCCATCGGGTCGCGGCGCACGACGCCGACCTTCCCGGTGGCCGCGGCGGTGGTCTCGGAACCGAGCGTTGCGCCGAGGAACACTCCGTGCGCCCAGTTGAAGCTCTGGAGCACCAGGGGAATCGTCGTCGCCCGGCGCCCGCCGAAGATGATCGCGCTGATCGGCACGCCCTCGGGGTCGTTGACGTGCTTGCTCAGCACCGGGTTGTTGGTCATCGGCGAGGTGAAGCGCGAGTTGGGGTGCGCCGCCTTCTCGCTCGAGCCCTTCTTCCAGGGCCGGCCCTGCCAGTCGGTGAGCTCGTCGGGGACCTCGCCGTCCATCCCCTCCCACCACACGTCGCCGTCCTTGGTCATGGCGACGTTGGTGAAGATGGTGTCCTTGGCGACGGTCTTCATCGCGTTCGGGTTGGAGGCGAAGTTGGTGCCCGGCGCCACGCCGAAGTACCCGTTCTCGGGGTTGACCGCCCAGAGCCGGCCGTCCTTCCCCACGCGCATCCAGGCGATGTCGTCGCCGACGGTCCAGACCTTCCACCCCCCGAACCGCTTGGGGGGAATCATCATCGCGAAGTTCGTCTTGCCGCACGCCGAGGGGAACGCGCCGGTGACGTAGGTCATCTGCCCGTCGGGGCTCTCCACGCCGAGGATCAGCATGTGCTCGGCGAACCAGCCCTCGTCCTTGCCCAGCCAGCTCCCGATGCGGAGCGCGAGGCACTTCTTCCCCAGGAGGGCGTTGCCCCCGTAGCCCGAGCCGAAGCTCCAGATGGTGTTGTCCTCGGGGAAGTGACAGATGTAGCGGCGCTCGGGACTCAGGTCACCGGTGCAGTGCAGGCCGCGGTTGAAGTCGTCGGAGTCGCCGAGCATGTCCAGGGCCGGCTTCCCCATGCGGGTCATGATCCGCATGTTGAGGACCACGTACACGCTGTCGGTGATCTCGATGCCCACCTTGGACAGCGGCGAGCCGATCGGGCCCATGACGTACGGGAGGACGTACATGGTCCGGCCCTTCATCGAGCCGTCGAAGAGCTTGGTCAGCTTTCCGTAGGCCTCCTGGGGAGCCATCCAGTTGTTGGTCGGCCCTGCGGCCTCCTGCGTCCTGGTGCAGATGAACGTCAGGTGCTCGACCCGCGCGACGTCGTTCGGGTTCGAGCGATGGAGGTAGCAGCCTGGCCGCTTCTGGGGATTGAGCGGGATCAGCACCCCGGTGTCGACGGCGTGCTTGGTGAGGCGCTCCTTCTCGGCCTCCGACCCGTCGCACCACACGATGCGGTCCGGCTTGACGAGCGCCGCGGAGTCCCGCACCCAGTCGAGCAGGGCCTTGTTTCGAGTCAGCGTGGTCGCGCTCCCGTCAATCTGGCTCGCCATCAGTTCATCTCCCGAACGAATCCTTGCGGAGAGGTGCTTCTAATACAGGCCTCAGCGGGTTGTCCCAATGTGTCGCTGATCCTGGGCGGCGCATCGGGGGGGACACCTTGTGCGCTCATCCGGCGGATTAGCAAGGCCCGCGCGTGCTGACGCGGCGCGAAAGCGCAGTGCATCCAACGCCCGCCCGGCGTGCGGCGCTCAGCAGGTGCAGCGGCCGGACGAGCGTGGCGTGGGCCCCCGACAGTCGCCCGGTCGACGTCGCATGAGATGCCTGCAGCGACGCGGCTCGGCGCGTTGTCACTCGGCGAGGTGTCAGACACCTCTGACGGACACCTCTGACGGCTTCGAGCGAGGTCGAGTCCCCGGTGCCGGCACCGGGTGCCCGCGGCGAGGTGTCAGACACCTCCGCCAGACACCTCCGCCAGGTCGAGTGGAAGGCCGCGGCGGCGTCGAGGAGCGAGACGTCTCGTCGGTGTCTGGTGGGCGCCTGGCGGTGTGCGTGCCGGTGCGCCGGGACGGCTCGTCAGGCGGGGACTGCTAACATCCGGCGCCCCGCATGGCTCTCCCCGCCGCGTCCAACGGTTCCGAGGCTCTGACCTACACCCGTGACCGCTCGAAGCGCCGCACGGTGATCGCCTCGGTCATCACCGGCACCACCGTCGAGTGGTACGACTTCTACCTGTACGGAACGCTCTTCACGGTGATGCAGCCGCACTTCTTCCCGACGAGCAATGCGCTCGCCGGGTGGCTGGTCGGCCTGGCCCTGTACGCGACCGGGTTCATCATCCGACCTGTGGGGGCGGTGTACTTCGGCCGGATGGGCGATCTCGCCGGCCGGAAGAGCGCCTTCCTGGCCACGCTCCTGCTGATGGGTGGGGCCACCACTGCCATCGGCCTGCTCCCGAGCTACGAGCGGGTCGGCGTGGCAGCCCCCGCGCTCCTGGTGCTGATGCGCCTGCTGCAGGGGTTCGCCCTGGGCGGCGAGTACGGCGGCGCGGTGATCTGCGTCGCGGAGAACGTCCCGGACGGCGAGCGCGGCTACTACACCAGCTACGTGCAGATCACCGCGACCTTCGGCCTGTTCGTCTCCATGGTCGTGGTCATGGCGGTGCGCAACTACCTGGGCCCGGCGGACTTCGCGGCCTGGGGATGGAGGCTGCCGTTCGTGTTCTCGATGTTCCTGCTCGGCATCGCCGGCTGGGTGCGGGCCCAGCTCGGCGAGTCACCGCTCTGGGAACGGCTCCGGCGCGAGAACCGACTGTCGCGAGAGCCGCTGGTCGAGGCCGCCCGGAACTGGAAGAAGCTGGCGCTGGCCCTCTTCGCCGCCACCGCCGGCCAGGGCGTCATCTGGTACACCGCGCAGTTCTTCTCGGTGCTGTTCATGACCAAGCTGCTGGGGATCCCCGGCCAGAAGGCCACGCTGATCGCCGCGGTGGCGTTGCTCTGCGCCATGCCCTTCTTCGTGGTGTTCGGCGCGCTCTCGGACGTCATCGGACGCAAGAGGCTGATGGTGGTCGGAAATCTGCTGGCGGCGATCGGGTTCTTCCCCATCTACCGGGGGATGCAGCTCGTCTCCAACCCGCTGAACGAGGTGGCGATGACCGGTCTGGTCTTCGTCCAGGTGCTCCTGGTCACCATGACCTACGGGCCCATCGCCGCGTTCCTGGTGGAGTTCTTCCCGGCGCGCTCGCGGTACGTCTCGCTCTCCATCCCCTACCACCTCGGCAACGGCATCTTCGGCGGGCTCACCGGGTACCTCGCCTCGTCGATCGCGGTGAGCGCGAACAACAAGTTCGTCGGTCTGGCCTTCCCCTGCAGCGTGGCGCTGCTCACCGCCGTGCTCGGCGCGCTCTTCCTGCCGGAGACGGCGAGGACGCGCATCTGGGCCGAGGTGCGCAGGGGCGCCGCCGGTTCCGGGACCGGTCCGTACCCCGCCCGCGAGCCCACCGGGCCGCAGCTCCGCCCCCCGAGCGGCGTCCACCTCGTCCCGCCGGAAGCGTAGAGGCGCCGTCCGCCCCGGGCTCAGTGAATGGCGGCGCGGATCGGCAGCCGCCGGACGAGCTCTGCCTCCGCCGCGAGCAGCTGCCCCAGCCGCGGCGCCACCGCCTCGCCGTGCACGCGCGAGGCGAGGCGAAGAAACAGCTTCTGGTGCCCGTCCTCGCTGCGCGCGAGCTCGCCGTAGAACCGGCGGAGCTCGGCCTCGGGGAGACCCTCGGCGAGCAGCGCCAGTCGCTCGCAGCTCCGGGCCTCGATGACCGCGGCCACCAGAAACCGGTCCAGCTGCCGCTGCGCCGCGGGCGTCCGGACCAGCTCCTGGAGCCCCTGCGCGTAAGGATCTCCGGGGTCGCGGCCGAGCGCGAGCCCCCGCCGCTCCAGCAGCTGGAGCACCCGCGCCAGGTGACCGCTCTCCTCCCTGGCCAGCCGCGCCATGTGTCCCGGGAGCCCGGGCACCTCGGGGTAGGCCTGCAGAAGCGACAGCGCGTTCGCTGCCGCCTTCTTTTCGCAGTGAGCATGGTCGATCAGCACCTGGTCGAGGTGCTCGAGCGCGTTCGGGAGCCAGCGCGGATCCGTCGCGCAGCGAAGCGTGATGCGGGCGCCGTCGGGCGGAAGCCGGGAGCTCATCGCCCGGGCGTCCTACCGCGCCCGGGGTCCAGGCGTCACCCCGGAGCGTCCTCCTCGAAGAGGATCCGGCGAACCTCGGCCGGGTCCACCGCCACCGGAGCGCGCGGCAGGCGTTCCAGCACGAACCGGGGCAGGAGCGCATCGAGGGTGGTGGGGTCGCCGTCGCTCAACCCAGCCCAGCCGGCGAGCAGGCCGATGAGGCGCCCGGGAGCCACACCCCGCTCCCGGAGCTCGCCGAGGCTCGGCGTCCCGGCGCGCTTCGCCAGCCGCTTTCCGTCCGGGCCGAGGAGGAGCGGGACGTGCGCGTACACCGGGACCGGAAGCCCGAGCGACTCGCAGAGCTGGATCTGCCGCGGCGTCGAGCCGAGCAGGTCATCGCCCCGGAGCACGTGGGTGATTCCCATCTCCGCGTCGTCGACCACCACCGCCAGCTGGTAGCTCGGGACGCCGTCGTTGCGGAGCACGACGAAGTCGCCGACCTCCAGCGCCACGTCCTGGACGAAGGTGCCGTGGAGCAGGTCCTGGACCTCGGTCGTGCCCTCGCGCGGCCGGAACCGCCACGCCGGAGGACGCCGTCGCGCGCGCTCGGCGCTCTGTTCCGCGGAGAGGCCGAGGCAGGTCCCTGGATAGCGCGGCCCCTCGTCGGCCGGGCCGTGCGGAGCGGCGACGACGCGGGCGATCTCCCCCCGCGTGCAGTGACAGGGGTAGACCCGGCCTGCGGCGCGGAGGCGGTCGAACGCGGCCCGGTAGAGGTCGAGCCGCTGGCTCTGCACCACCGGAGCGCCGTCGAAGGTGAGCCCCAGCCAGTCGAGGTCGGCGAGGAGGGCGTCGGTGAGCTCGGGCCGGGACCGTGCGGTGTCCAGGTCCTCGACACGGAGGAGGAACGCACCGCCCTCGGAGCGCGCCCAGAGCCAGCCGAGCATCGCCGCCCAGGCATTGCCGAGGTGGAGCCGCCCGGTGGGACTGGGGGCGAACCGGCCGCGATGGGGTGCCGTCACGCTGGTGGGCAGACGTGCCACAGCCTCTTTGCTAAGAGCCCGGCGCCCGATGCGCTTCCTCCACTTCTCGGACGTCCACGTCACCTCCGACTACGGACGCCACTCGCTCCTGCGGCTGGGGTGGCGCCGGTGGATCGCCCTGGGGGAGCTCACCTTCGGTGGGAGGGCCCGGGCCTTCGCCCGCGCCCCGGAGACCATCGCCCGCATCCTCGAGGACGCCCGCACGCTCGAGGTGGACCACGTCATCCTCTCCGGAGACCTGACCGCGTACGCGATGCCCGCCGAGTTCGAAGGGGCGCGTAAGGCCCTGGGCCCGTGGGCGGAGGATCCGCGTCGCTGCACCGTCATCCCCGGGAACCACGACCGGTACACGCCCGGCGCCCACCGCACTCGCCGCTTCGAGCAGAGCTTCGGCAATCTCCTCGTCTCCGACCTGCCTGACGTGGCGGTCGAGGAGGGCTTCCCCTTCGTGCGGCTCCTCGGGGAGCACGACGCGGTCGTCGGGCTGCAGTCCGCGCGGGTGCCCTACTTCCCCGGGCTGTCGTACGGCATCGTCGGCCGGAAGCAGCGGGAGGCCCTGACCGCGCTGCTTCGCCGTCCCGAGCTCGACGGCCGGGCGGTGCTGGTGGCCGTCCACCATGCGCCGTTCGGGGCGCTGGGGAAGCCCGACCGGCTGCTCCACGGCCTCGTCGACGCGCCCGCGCTGCTGGCGCTGCTCCCGGGCGAGCGGTTCGCGGTGCTCCACGGACACATCCACCAGCGGTACCACTTCCCGGCCACCGAGCACCGGCCGCACATCTTCGGCGCCGGCTCGTCCACCGAGGCGGGGCACGAGGGCTACTGGCTCATCGAGACCTCGGGCGGTCGCATCGCCCATTGCGAGAAGCGAAGCCTGGCCGCCGCCTGAGCCTCGTTCCTTCCGGCGACGAGGCGAGCACGCCGCCTCGAGAGACTGCGCGGGTTCCGGCCGCGCCTCTCGGGAGAAGAGCGCCCTGGCGCCGCGAGGCAGGCGGTGGGAGGTCCGTCCGCCTCAGCCGGCCACGGCCGCTGCCGATGGCCCGGTGGTTGGCGGTGCCCCGGCGATGCTCTGGGCGAGCGCGAGCGCCTCGCGCACGCAGTCGGCGATTCCGGGCCCGCGGAAGGCGTTCCCGGCGACCATCAGCCTCGGATGGCTTCGCAGGACCGTGGCGATCGCATCCAGCCGGGCCTGGTGTCCCACCTCGTACTGGGGAATCGCCTGCGGCCAGCGCACGATGCGCACTAGGTCGGGCGCCCGGGCGATGCCGAGGAGCGCCGCGAGCTCCGCACGGACGAGACCGACCAGCTCGGCGTCGGGCAGCGCCGCCCACTCCACCCCGTGCGCTCCGCCGACCAGGACGGTGAGCAGGGTTCCCCCACCCGGTGCACGGAAGGGGTAGGCCGAGGAGGCGAAGATGACTCCCAGCACCCGCCGCCGCTCGCGGGCTGGCACCAGCACCCCGAACCCTTGCGGGTCCGGGTCGAGCGCGGGCCGCCACCCGAGGTGCACCACCGAGATGGGCACGGCGTGGATCGCCTCGAGGGCGGTGGCGATGCTCGGGTCCAGCGGCCTCAGGAGCTCGGCGGAGACCCGGGGCGGGACGGCGAGGACCACCCGCTCGAACCGCTCACCTCCCCCGTCCCAGTGCACCTGCCAGCCCCCCGCCGCGGCCTCCAGCGTGCGAACCCGGACCCCGAGCCGGACCGCGTCGCCCAGCGCCGCGGCGAGCGCCCGCGGCAGCGTCTCCAGCCCCCCGTCGAACGAGGCGAGCCGAGGTGGCGCGCCCCGTGCGCCACCACGGCGCATCGCCCGGGCCGCGAGGAGCAGGCTCCGGTGGCTCTTCTCCATCTCGTGCAGGCGGGGGAATGCCGCCCGGACGCTCAGCCGCTCCGAGTCGCCGGCGAAGATGCCGGTCTGCACCGCGTCGAGCAGCGTCTCGGTGACGTGGCGACCGAAGTGCCTGCGCCCGAAGTGGGCCAGGCTCTCGTCGACGCCCGCCGGTCCGCGCCGGGTGAACGGCTCGAGCAAGAGCCGCAGCTTGGCGCCGAGGGGCACGATGTCCGAGCCCAGGAGCTCGGGCGGCTTCGCCGGCAGGAACCGGACCTTGCCCCGGACGAAGAGCGCACGGCGGTCGGCCGCGGCCGAGGCGGGGCGAAGGCGGTCGGCGATCCCCAGGCGCTCGGCGACCCGGGCCACCGCCCCGTCCCGGTCGAGCAACCCGTTCGGTCCGGCCTCGAGCACGAAGCCGTCCTCGAGCCACGAGCGAATCTGCCCGCCGACGCGGTCCGAGGCCTCGAGCACCGTCACCGGGGTGCCGCGGGCGCGCAGGGCCCAGGCGAGCGTGAGCCCGGAGATCCCAGCTCCGACGACGGCGGTGCGCAGATGCGGCACGGACTCTCCTCGTTTCCCGTGGGCCGCGCGCTTTTCTCGCGCGCCGGGCACCCGGTGCTTAATTCACCGTCATGCGCTTCGTCGTCACCGGTGCAAACCGAGGTATCGGGCTCGAGTTCGTCAGGCAACTGACAGCGCGCGGCGAGGAGGTCGACGCGGGCGCCCGCGACACCGAGGGTGCCCCGGAGCTGCGGGCGCTGGTGCAGCCGGGGGTCCGCCTCCGGGTCCACCGCCTCGACGTCACCGACGACGCAAGCGTCGCCCGGTTTGCAGGGCAGCTCCCACCCGGTCCGGTCGACGTGCTGGTCAACAACGCCGGGGTATCGGGGGTGAAGGGTGGGGAGCCCATCGACCCGGGCGACATCCTCCGCGTCTTCGACGTGAACGCGGTGGGCTCGCTCCGGGTGGTGCGCGCGCTCCTTCCGCGGTTGCGGGCGGGAGAGGCGAAGAAGATCGTCAACCTCACCAGCCAGCTGGGCAGCATCGCCGAGGCCTCGGGCGGGCGGTATGCGTACCGGATGAGCAAGGCGGCGCTGAACATGGCCACCCGGTTGCTGGCCGAGGATCTCCGCGGCGAAGGGTTCCGCACCGTGGCGCTTCACCCCGGCTGGGTTCAGACGCGCATGGGCGGGAGTGCCGCGCCGGTGCCACCCGAGCAGTCCGTCCGCGGGATGCTCCAGATCATCGACGGGCTCACCGCCGAGAAGAGCGGGCGCACCTTCGATTTCCAGGGACGGGAGATTCCCTGGTGACCCGGTCCCCAGCTCAGCCCCCCGCACCAGGGGGACGCCTGCGGAGCGGCGCGGGGGCGCCGCGCGTCCGGGCTCAGGGGTAGAGCCGCTCCTCGGTCCACGCCCCCTCGCGCGAGCCACGGCGGAACACGTGCCGGTCGTGCAGGCGGAACTGGCCGGCCTTCCAGAACTCGATCTGGTCGGGCTCGAGGCGAAACCCCGACCAGTGCGGGGGCCGGGGAACGTCCCGACCGGCGTAACGCGCCTCGACCTCCTTCACCGCCGCCTCGAGCACCGCGCGGCTGGGGAGCGGCTCGCTCTGTCTCGAGGCCCAGGCGCCGATCTGGCTTCCGCGCGGGCGGGTGGCGAAGTACGCATCGGCCTCCTGATCCGAGACCTGCGTCACCCGCCCCTCGATGCGCACCTGCCGCTCCAGCGGCTTCCAATGGAAGCTGAGCGCAGCCCAGGGATTCGCCCGCAGCTCGCGAAACTTCCGCGACTCGAGATTCCCGTAGAAGACGAACCCCTGGTGGTCGAAGCCCTTGAGGAGCACCACCCGCGAGCTGGGTCGCCCCTCGGGCCCCACGGTGGAGAGCACCATCGCGTTGGGGTCCACCGGGACTGCGACCTCGGCCTCACGGAACCACTCTCCGAACTGCTCGAACGGGTCCCTCATGGGGCCTTCCATAACAGAGCCGCGCCGCACTCGGGCGTTGACGCCCCGCCAGCAGTGGGCATGGTGGGCCGATGAAGATTCTCTACGTGGCCTCCGAGGTCGCGCCCTACAGCAAATCGGGCGGCCTGGGCGACGTGGCGCACGCGCTCCCGCGGGCGCTGGCGGCGCGGGGTCACGAGGTCCGGGTGGTGACGCCGCTCTACGCGTCGGCCCGGGTCGCCAACGCCGAGGACTCCGGTCGCTCCGTTCGCCTGCGCTTCCCCTTCGGCGAGCAGCGCGCAGCCCTCCGGGTGGCCCGTCCGGCACCCCGCCACGAGGTCTGGTTCCTGGATCATCCGGGCTTCTTCGCCCGCCCGGGCCTCTACGGCGACGGGGGCGGCGAGTACGGGGACAACCACCGGCGCTTTGCCTTCCTCTCGGTGGGCGCGCTCTCCGCGGCGCAAGCGATGCAGTTCGCCCCGGACGTGGTGCACCTCAACGACTGGCAGACCGGTCTCGCCGCGCTGGCCCTGGCGCGCGGATTCCGCGGCACGGCGGTGGGAGAGGCGAGCAGCCTCTTCACCATCCACAACCTCGCCTACCAGGGGCTCTTCCCCAAGGAAGTGATGGGGGACCTGGGCCTGCCCTGGGACGTCTTCACTCCTTCGGGCCTGGAGTTCTACGACGAGGTGAACTTCATGAAGGCGGGTCTGGCCTTCGCCGACGCGCTGAGCACGGTGAGCCCCACCTACGCCAAGGAGATCCAGACCGAGGGCTACGGCTGCATGCTCGAGGGGATGCTCCAGGCGCGGGCCCAGGACCTGCACGGCATCCTCAACGGCATCGACGTGCACGAGTGGGACCCCCGGGCCGACCCCTACCTCCCGGCGCCATACGACCCGAACGACCTCTCGGGGAAGGCGGTCTGCAAGGCCGAGCTGCGGCATCGCTTCGGTCTGCCGGATCCGGACCAGGTCTCGGACGCGCCGCTGTTCGGCGTCGTCACCCGGCTCGCCGGGCAGAAGGGCATCTCGCTGCTGCTGGAGGCGGTCCCCATCCTGCTCGACGCCGGTGCCGAGCTGGTGGTGCTGGGCAACGGCGAGCGCTGGTACGAGGACGGGCTCCGGGCGATGGCCGCAGCGCGCCCCGACGGGTTCCGCGCATTCATCGGGTTCGATCCGGCGCTCTCGCACCTGGTGGAAGCCGGGGCCGACTTCTTCCTCATGCCGTCGCTCTACGAGCCCTGCGGGCTGAACCAGATGTACTCGCTGCGGTACGGGACGGTGCCGGTGGTGCGGGCGACCGGGGGGCTGGAGGACACCGTGCGGGACGCCGACCTCCCCGACGGTACCGGCTTCAAGTTCCATGACTTCGACGTGGGGGGGCTGCTCTGGGCGAGCGGTCGGGCGATGGACTGGTGGTGGCACCGGCGTGACGCGCTGGATGCGCTCCGGCGACGGGGCATGGCCCAGGACTGGTCATGGGAGAGCTCGGCCGAGGCGTACGAACGGCTGTACGCCTCGCTCGGTGGCTGATACGAGGCCGACATGAGCAGTGCCGACGCGTTCTGGCAGGGCCCGAGGTCGACCCGGTCGGACGCCCTGGTGTTCTTCGGCGCGACCGGTGATCTCGCCTACAAGAAGATCTTCCCCGCGCTCCAGTCGATGGTGGAGAGAGGCACGCTCGACTGCCCGGTCATCGGCGTGGCCAAGGCAGGGTGGACGCTGGAGCAGCTGAAGGCGAGGGCGCGAGAGAGCGTGGAGAAGCACGGGCCCGGAGTGCGCGAGCCGGCCTTCTCCAAGCTGATGGCGGAGCTGCGCTACGTGGACGGCGACTACGGCGACCCCGCGACGTTCACCCAGCTGAGGTCGCTTCTCGACGGGGCGCGTGCGGCCACCCACTACCTGGCCATCCCCCCCATGCTGTTCCCCGCGGTGGTCGAGGCGCTGAACAGCTCCGGCTGTGCGAGCGGCGCCCGGGTGGTGGTGGAGAAGCCGTTCGGGCGCGACCTCAAGTCGGCCGAGGAGCTGAACCGGATCCTCCACCAGGTGTTCCCCGAGCATTTGGTCTTCCGGATCGATCACTACCTGGGCAAAGAGGCGGTGGAGAATCTCCTCTTCTTCCGTTTCTCCAACACCTTCCTCGAGCCGATCTGGAACCGGAACTACGTGGAGAGCGTCCAGATCACCATGGCCGAGAACTTCGGGGTGCAAGGGCGCGGGAAGTTCTACGACGAGACGGGGTGCATCCGGGACGTGGTGCAGAATCATCTCCTCCAGGTCATCGGCTTCCTGGCGATGGAGCCGCCCTCGGATCTGTACTGGGAATCGGTGCGAAACGAGGTGGCGGACGTCTTCCGGGCGATTCCGCCCATCCGTCCCGAGGACGTGGTGCGGGGGCAGTTCGTGGGCTACCGGCAGGAGCCCGGGGTGGCGCCCCACTCGCAGGTGGAGACCTACGCTGCGGTCCGGCTCCAGGTCTCGTCCTGGCGGTGGGACGGAGTGCCGTTCCTCATCCGCTCGGGGAAGTGCATGCCGGTGACGGCCACCGAGGTGCGGGTGAAGCTGCGCCGACCGCCGCTCCGGAAGCTGACCCGCCGTGATGCAAACACCTTCTGCTTCCGGCTCGGTCCGGACGTGAAGCTGTCGCTGAGCGCGCGGGTGAAGAAGCCCGGGGCGGAGCTGGTGGGGGAGACGGTGGAGCTGGCGGCGGTGAAGCAGCAGAGCAGCGACGAGGCGGATGCCTACGAGCGGCTCCTCACCGACGCGATGAACGGGGACGCGACCCTGTTCGTCCGCCAGGACGCGGTCGAGGCGGCGTGGGCCATCGTCGAGCCCGTCCTGGGAAACGTCACCCCGCTGCACTTCTACGAGGAAGGCAGCTGGGGTCCGCGGGATGCCGAGCGCCTGGCGGCGGACCTGGGCGGCTGGGATGATCCGCTGGCGACCGCGCCCGCCACCGAGCGGTCCACGGGCTGACGCCAGGCAGCCGGGCTTGCCCGACAGGCCCCTAGTAGCCGGCGTTCCGTGCGGGCACCGAGGCGATCATCGCCCCGGTGAAGACCACCCCCCCGGCGTTCGCCGCGGCGAGCAGGAATCCCCACCACACCGGGTAGAACATCTCCGCCGCCGGGGCGAAGAAGGGCGTGAGCATTCCCGCGACCACGCCGCCGAAGAGCCCCAGGCCCGCCGAGGCGAAGACCGAGAGCGGCACCGTCCTCGCGCCGAAGAGCCGCCAGAGCGGGAACAGAAGCACCGGGCCGAGCAACCCGACGACGCCGCCGATCGCGGTGAAGAGAAGCGCCCCGACGCCAGACACCAGATTCGGGTTGAAGACCATCGATCTCCCTCTGAGGTGGCGCGCACAATGCGTCGGTCCTGGTCGGATTTCCACAGGATCCGTCCGGGAGGCGGCCCCCGCGGTAGACTCCGGGCCCGTGCCGCTGGAGCGGGAGCTCGGAGGGTACGAGATCGTCGGCCGGCTCGCGGTGGGCGGGATGGCAGAGGTGTACCAGGCCCGTCCGCTGCCCACGACGACCCCCGCGGCGGGCGAGGGCCCGGAGGTGGTCCTCAAGCGGCTGCTCCCGACGTACCGGAACGACGGCGGGCAGGTGAAGCACTTCATCGACGAGGCGAAGATCGCCGTCCGCCTCCAGCACCGACATGTGGTGAAGACCTTCCGCTGCTTCAAGTCGGGGGCGGACTACCTGATGGTCCAGGAGCTCGTCCCCGGCCGGACGCTGGCCTACTTCCAGGAGCTGCTCGTCCAGGCCGGGACACCGATGCCGCTGCCTGCGGCGAACTACATCGGCTGGTGCCTGCTCGACGCGCTCTCGTACCTGCACGGGGGCATCGGCGCGAGCCCGCCGGTCCCGCTGGTGCACCGCGACGTGAATCCCTCGAACGTGCTGCTCTCGGTGACCGGCGACGTGAAGCTGACCGACTTCGGGATCGCCGAGTTCGACGGCTTCCCGCGCGCCGAGCAGGGGGCGCTGCGCGGGACCGTCGCCTACATGAGCCCCGAACAGGTGGTGGGCGACGTGGTCGACGCCCGGAGCGACCTCTACTCGGTGGGGGTAATTCTCTGGGAGCTCATCGCCAACCGGCGGCTGTTCCCCCAGGCCAGCGATCTGGACCTGCTGGAACGCGTCCGCGACGCCCAGGTCCCGCTCCTCGAGCCGCTCCGCACCGGAGTTCCCGAGTACCTCGCCCGGGTGGTACGTCAGGCCACGTTCGCCGACCGGGAGCGGCGGTTCCAGAGCGCGCCCGAGTTCGCGCGGGCCCTCCAGCTGGTCGCACAGCGGAACGGCTGGCCGCTCACCGTCGATGCGCTCAACCCACTCCTCGGCCGCTAGCCGGCAAGGTGTCAGCCGGCAAAGGTGTCAGCCGGCAAAGGTGTCAGCCGGCAAGGTGTCAGCCGGCAAGGTGTCAGCCGGCAAGGTGTCAGACACCTCTGCGGAGCCGGCAAGGTGTCAGACACCTCTGCGGCGGACACCTCTGCGGAGCCGGCAAGGTGTCAGACACCTCTGCGGCGGCGGCGGCGAGGTGTCCGGCGGCGAGGTGTCGGCGGCGAGGTGTCCGGCGGCGAGGTGTCAGACACCTCTGCAGTCGACACCTCTGCAGCCGGCGAGGTGTCAGACACCTCTGCAGTCGGACACCTCTGCAGTCGCCGCCTCTGCAGTCGCCGCCGTGCGTCAGGACGTGGCGGTGCTCGGCTGGGTTCCGCCCTCGCGCGTCGAGGCGGGCGGGGCCTTGAGCCGGGTCATCCGGACGCGACCGAGGCGCGGGCCCTGCTTCGAGGCGATGGTGAACTGCCAGCCGTCGTAGGTGAACTTGTCGCCCACCTCCGGGATGCTCCCGGACAGCGAGCTCAGGTACCCGCCGAGGGTCTCGTACTCCCCCTCGGGCAGGGGAAGCCCGAAGGCATCGGCGAACTCGTCCACCTCGAGCATGGCGTCGACCAGGTACGAGCCGTCGGGCTGCTTCTCGATGAGCGACTCGGGCTGCTCGAACTCGTCGGCGATGTCCCCCACGATCTCCCTGAGGATGTCCTCGAGCGTCACCACCCCCATGAACCCGCCGTACTCGTCGGTGACCATCGCCATGTGGATCCGGCGCCGCTGCATCTCGCGGAGCAGGTCGCCCACCGGCTTGATCCACGGGACGAACACCGCCGGCCGGACCAGATCCTGGAGGACGATCAGCTCCGGGTGCTGCAGGAGCGGGATCAGGTCGCGGGCGTGGAGCACTCCCACGATGTGGTCGATGTCTTCCCGGTAGACCGGGATGCGGCTGTGGCTCTCCTCGGCGAGGATGCGCAGCAGCTCCGTCGGAGGGGTGGAGATCTCCACCGCGATGACCTCGGTCCGCGGCACCATCACGTCCCGGCAGCGCTTGTCCGAGAGCTCGAACACGCTGCGGATCAGCTCGGGCGCGCTGGCGTCCACCTTCTGGTTCGCCGCTTGGGCGGCGAGCATGCGCTCCAGCTCCTCGAGCGGCGGCGGAGGCGGTTCGAACCGCGCCCGGATCTTGAAGGGCCTCAGGACGAGGTTGACCCCCGCGAGCAGCACGCGGGCGAAGGGTCCGAGCACCGCCGAGAGCAACGCGGCCAGCCAGGAGAGGCGGAGCGCGGCATTCTCCGGGTCGGTGCTGGCGATGGCGCGCGCAGTGACGTCGGCCAGCGCGGCGAGCAACCCCACGAAGAGCACGCCAGCCAGGGGCGCCGCGAGCGCTCCCCAGAAACCGCCCAGCCGGGAGACGTCGAACTGCACCATCGCCGGCGGCGCGAGCGCCCCGACCCCGGCCGCCAGGAATCCGCTGAGCACCATGCCAATGCGCAACGAGGCGGCCGTCATCTCCCGCTGGGTGCGAAGCCGGAGCACACGTCGCCCGGCCCGCCCGTGCTGGGTCGCGAGCTCCTTGGCCTTCAAGTCGGAGACGCCCGAGAGCGCCGACTCCGCCGCGGCCATGAGGGCACGGACGATCAGGAGCGCGACGCACCAGGGCCACAGCGCCCAGGACGGCATCTTGGAACCGTTAGCACGCCGGTCCCAACTGTGCTGGCCGACACTCTAACCGTGCATTAAGACACGGGTAGACGCCTCCTCGGACGGCTGATAGAGGCGGCGCCGACCCCCCGCAGCAGTCCGCGGCTGTCGTACCGGAGGTGACATGGTCGCACGGGTGTACGTGACGCTGAAGCCGGGGGTCCTGGACCCGGCCGGGAAGGCCGTGGAGGGCAGCCTGCACGCGCTCGGCTTCGGCCAGGTGTCCGGTGTCCGGCTGGGCAAGTACATCGAGCTGCACCTCCCCGACGGCAACGGCGCGGAGGCCCGGGCCCAGGTGGAGGAGATGTGCCGGAAGCTCCTCGCCAACACGGTGGTGGAGAACTTCCGGGTGGAGATCGGATGAAGGTCGGGATCGTCGTCTTCCCCGGCAGCAACTGCGACGAGGACGCCTTTCACGTGGCCGGGCAGGTCCTGGGGCACCACCCCCAGATGCTCTGGCACAAGGACCACGACCTCCGCGGGAGCGAGCTGGTGATCCTCCCCGGTGGCTTCAGCTACGGCGACTACCTGCGCTGCGGTGCCATCGCCCGGTTCGCGCCGGTGATGGAGGAGGTCGCTGCCTTCGCCAGGAAGGGCGGCCCGGTCATCGGCATCTGCAACGGCTTCCAGATTCTCACCGAGGCGGGGCTGCTCCCCGGCGCGCTGCTCCAGAACGCCAACCGCCAGTACATCTGCCAGGACGTGGTGCTCGAGGCGCAGAAGGCGCGGACCCGGTTCACCGGCGGGCTGACGCCGGGCGAGCGATTCAAGATCCCCATCGCCCACGGGGACGGGAACTACTTCATCGACGACGAGGGCCTGAAGCGGCTCGAGGGCGAGGGCCAGGTGGTCTTCCGCTACGTCGGGAATCCCAACGGAAGCCGGGCGGACATCGCCGGCATCGTGAACTCCTCGGGGAACGTGCTGGGCATGATGCCCCACCCCGAGCGGAACGCCGAGCCGCTGCTCGGCAATGCCGACGGCCGCCGGGTGCTGGCCTCGCTCCTCCACTGACATGGCCCTGAGCAAGGACGTCATCGCGCAGCACGGGCTCAGCGAGTCGGAGTACGCCCACATCCTCGAGCACCTGGGCCGGGAGCCGAACCTTCTCGAGCTCGGCATCTTCAGCGTGCTGTGGAGCGAGCACTGCTCCTACAAGTCCTCGCGCCGCTACCTCCGCGGGTTCCCGACGACCGGTCCTCGAGTGCTCGTGGGTCCGGGGGAGAACGCCGGCGTGGTGGACCTCGGCGAGGGGCTGGCCGCGGCCTTCAAGATGGAGAGCCACAACCACCCCAGCTACATCGAGCCCTACCAGGGCGCGGCAACCGGGGTGGGCGGCATCCTCCGCGATGTCTTCACCATGGGGGCGCGGCCCATCGCCTCGCTGAACTCGCTGCGCTTCGGCGATCCCTCGCATCCCAAGACGGCATGGCTGCTCGACGGGGTAGTCCGTGGAATCGGCGGCTACGGCAACTGCATCGGCGTGCCCACCGTCGGCGGCGAGGTCGCCTTCGACGAGAGCTACAACGGCAACTGCCTGGTGAACGCCTTCACGGTGGGGGTGCTGGAGTCGAACCGCATCTTCAAGGGTACGGCCTCCGGCGTCGGGAACCCCATCCTCTACGTGGGGAGCAAGACCGGCCGCGACGGCATCCACGGGGCGACGATGGCCTCGGCGGAGTTCGACGAGGACAGCGAGAGCAAGCGCCCCACGGTGCAGGTGGGCGACCCGTTCACCGAGAAGCTGCTGCTCGAGGCCTGTCTGGAGCTGTTCCAGACCGATGCCCTGGTGGGCATCCAGGACATGGGCGCGGCGGGTCTCACCAGCTCGTCGATCGAGATGGCGGGCCGGGCGGGGAGCGGCATCGAGATCGACGTGGCGAAGGTTCCCCGGCGCGAGGAGGGGATGACGCCGTACGAGGTCATGCTCTCCGAGAGCCAGGAGCGGATGCTGATCGTGGCCAAGCGGGGCCGCGAGGACGAGGTGCTCCGCATCTTCCACAAGTGGGACCTGGACGCGGCGGTCATCGGGCGCGTGACCGACGACGGCCGGGTGCGAATTCT
>Ga0335084_10000009_pt1 | contig 104565 bp, 110 predicted proteins | sample Lox_Sample_44_FD_206721 | JGI IMG/M metagenome (GOLD analysis project Ga0335084, IMG submission 206721) | Soil microbial communities from Loxahatchee National Wildlife Refuge, Florida, United States - Lox_Sample_4.4 | ecosystem: Environmental > Terrestrial > Soil > Wetlands | place: USA...
ATAACACCGTGGCCGAGTCGGATGAAACAAACAACACGCGGTGTACCGCCACGACGATCACGGTGACGCCGTGACCGGAGGATGACTATATATAATGATAAAGGCCGTACCCCGGGCATCCGGCGGGCGGCTTGCGATAAAAATTGAACCGGACTCGGGGCTCGGCCGCTCAGTTTTCCGAACAGGCCCTACGGAGAATTGACCCTGTGGAGGGCTGCGGCCGATGCCCCGTCCGGTTCCATATCCTTGCCGTGCGGAGTCGTCCCGTGCCTGGCGATACAATTGGACTTTGCTCTTGCTTTTTATAAAACAGTGTGATATAAAATAAAAGTCTAAAGTGGGTGCGGTTCCGCCCACTTTTTTCATTTGGCGCGATAGGCGATGGCCCAGGATACTCAAACGATCATCGAGCGAATCCGGGAGGTTGTGGTTCCCATCCTGAGTTCCATGGGTCTGGAACTCGTCGATCTTGAGCTGTCCGGCCACGGGCACCGGGGCCATCTGCGGATTTACATCGACAAGCCCGGCGGCGTGAATGTCGACGACTGCGAGCAGGTGAGCCGCTACGTCGGCCATGCGCTGGACGCGGCCGATCCCATTCCCAACGCCTATCTTCTGGAAGTGTCCTCGCCGGGGCTGGACCGGCCGTTGCGAAAGGCCGAGGACTACCGGCAGTCCGTGGGAAAGCTGGTCCGGCTCAAGCTGACACAGCCGCGGGACGGGGCGTGGGTCGTCATCGGCCGCTTGAAGGGTCTTCTGGATGAACGCGTCGAGGTTCAGCCCGAAGAGGGGGAACCCATCCAGGTCAGCCTGGCGGATATCGCCCAGGCGCGGCTTGAAGTGGAGTGGTGAAGAAAAAGGAAGAAATGCGTACGGAATTACTGATAATAATACAAGCTATCTTAATCATTTTTTGCCGGCGGGTCCTGTCCTTCGGCAGCCCCACCGTGCTCGCCACCCCGCCCGGTGTAGGGACCCCGGCTGCGCTCGGTGGGGCGCCCCGCCTGCGGCCACCCGCTGGGCATCACACTAATATCGTCGTTTGTCGTAATAACGGAGGAAGATTTTCATGAATCGTGAATTATTGGCCGTGATCGAGCAGATCGGCCGGGAAAAGGGCATCGACAGCCAGAAGATCGCGAGCGCCGTCGAGATGGCGGTCCAGACCGCCGCGAAGAAACGCTACGGCGCCAACGAAAACGTCCAGGTGCGGCTCGACCGTCAGACCGGGGAGATCGAGGTGGTCTCGCTCCGGAAGGTCGTCGAGACGGTCGAGAATCCCAAGGCGGAAGTCTCCCTGGAGGAGGCCAAGAACGTGGATGCCGGCGCCGAATTGGGCGACGAGATCGGCCTGTTGCTCGAGACGGGCGACTTCGGCCGCATCGCCGCGCAGACGGCCAAGCAGATCATCTTCCAGCGGGTCCGCGAGGCGGAGTGGGAGGCGGTTTACAAGGAGTACGCCGGACGCCAGGGGGAAATGGTCAACGGCATCGTCCTGGGGCACGAGCGGCGGAATTACATCGTCGAGGTGGGCAAGACCGAGGCGCTGCTGCCGGTCTCGGAGCAGGCCCCGCGCGAAAATTACCGTCGCGGCGACCGGATCCGGGCGCTGCTGCTGGAGGTCAAGAAATCCGCCAAGGGGCCGCAGATCATCCTGTCCCGGACTCATCCGAATTTCGTCTCGGAGCTGTTCAAACTGGAAGTGCCCGAGGTGGCCGAGAAGATCGTCGAGATCAAGGGCATCGTGCGCGAGCCCGGGGACCGGACCAAGATCGCGGTCCATTCCAAGGATCAGGCCGTCGACCCGGTGGGGGCCTGCGTGGGGGTCAAGGGGTCCCGCGTTCAGGCCGTGGTGCGCGAGCTCCGCGGCGAAAAGATCGACATCATCGCGTGGAACGCGGACCCCCGCGTCTTCATCGGGGAGGCGCTGAACCCGGCCGCCGTGGAGAAGGTCGGGACCGACGAGGAGAAGAAGACCGCGCTCGTCGTGGTCTCGGACCACCAGCTCTCCCTGGCGATCGGGAAGAACGGCCAGAATGTCCGCCTGGCGGCCAAGCTGACGGGCTGGAAGATTGACATTATGGGCGAGAGCGAGTATGAAAAGGAGCGGGCCCAGGAGCGCGCCGAGGAAATCGAGGAGGCGATCGCTCAAGAGCACCGGGCGCAGGCCGAGGCCGAGGCCCGGCAGAAGGCGCGGGATGCCGAATGGGCCGCGGCCGCCGGTCTCCCGGCGGCGGGATCCGAGGGCGGGAAAAAAGAAGAAGGGCTGACCGACCTTCCGGGCATCGGAAAAAAATTGTTGGAGGCCTTGACGGCGGGCGGGTTTGATTCGATCGAGAAGATCGCCGCGGCGACGAAGGAACAATTGATGGAGGTTCCGAAGATCGGAGAGAAGACCGCCGAGCGGATTCTCTCCGCGGCCCAGGGGCATCTCCAGGGCCAGGAAAAGAAGGCCGATTCCGCTCCGTCTGCGGGCGAGGCGGAGCAACCCGTGGAGGAGGAGACGGCGAAACCGTCCGAATAACCCGACCGGGCCGCTGCGGCTGCGCGGATCAAACCGGCGGGCACAACCAGGAAAAATATGAAAGTATCCGATCTCTCTAAAAAGATAAAAGTCACGACGAAGGATTTATTGGCCGAGTTGAAAGCCCTCGGCAGCCGGGCCTCCAGCCTCTCCGCGACGGTGGAAGAGTCGGCCGTCAAAAAAATTCTCGAAAAATACAAAAAGGCGGCACCGGCGGCCAAGCCGGCCAAGAAAGGGGCCGAGGCCCCGGTCAAGACCAATGCCCAGAAGCCCGCGGCGGCCGGGAAATCGGCCAAGGCGGCCGCCCCGTCCCAAAAAACGGCGAAGCCGGCGGTCAAAACCGTCAAGCTCAAGAAAGCGGAGCCGGTCCTTCCGCCCGAGCCTGAAAAAAAGACGCGGATCCTCATCAAGAAGAAAGCGGAGCCGGTGGCGGAGCCCGTCGCGGCCGTTTCGGCCCCCCATGCGCCGTCGGCACCGTCGGATCTGCAGGGCGTATCCGCACCCCCGACCGCGGGGGTTCCACCGGCCGAGCCGTCGGTCCAGGCGGCTTCCCTATCCGAAGCGGCCCCTCCGCCCGTCGCGGAAGGAACCCCTCCCGGGGGTCCGGCCACTCCGTCGCCCGCGGGCCCCGCCTCCGTGGCCGCCCCGGTCAAGCACAAGCTCCTCAAGACCGACCTCTTTGAGTTGGCCAAGCAGGAGCTGTCCGATCGCTTGAAGCAACGCGGCAAGAAGGTCCGGAAGGCGAAGAAGGGCCGGGAGAATCCCCTTGAAGAGTATCAGGTCGAACTGAGCAGTTGGCGGGATATCCGTCCGTCGACGCATCGCGAGGACCGGCATAAGAGATCGTCGGCGCCGGCCGGCGTCGTCGAGATCACCAAGCCGCGCAAGAAGATCATCAAGCTCTCCGAGGGGCTTACGGTGAAGGAGTTCGCCGAGTTGATCGGACAGAAATCGACGGAAGTGATCCGCAAGCTCATGGAAATGGGGACGATGGCGGCCATCAATCAGCCGATGGATCTTTCGGCCGGCGTCCTGATCGCCGAAAGCCACGGCTTGAAGGCCGAGGTCGTCCACGGACAGACGGAGGAGGACATGTTGTCGGAAGAGGAAGCCCCGGCGGAGGGCGATCTGCGGCCGCGTCCTCCGGTCGTCACGATCATGGGTCACGTCGACCACGGGAAAACCTCCCTTCTGGATGCGATACGGTCCACCAAGGTCGCGGCCGGCGAGGCGGGCGGGATCACCCAGCACATCGGCGCCTACACCGTCAAGGTGGGGGACCGGACCGTGACCTTCCTCGACACCCCGGGCCACGAGGCCTTCACCGCGATGCGGGCGCGTGGGGCCAAGGTGACCGACATCGTGGTGCTGGTCGTGGCGGCCGACGACGGGGTCATGCCCCAGACGATCGAGGCGATCAACCACGCCCGCGCGGCGAATGTCCCGATCATCGTGGCGATCAACAAGATCGACAAGCCCGAGGCGAATCCGGAGCGGGTGAAAAACGCCCTGGCCGAGCACAACCTTTTGTCGGAGGCCTGGGGCGGACAGTCCATCTTTGTGGAGGTGTCGGCCAAGAAACGGCTGAACCTGGAAAGCCTGCTTGAGATGATCCTGCTCCAGGCGGACGTGCTGGAGCTCAAGGCCGATCCGGGCCGTCTGGCCAAGGGGATCGTCATCGAGGCCAAGATGGACCGGGGGCGCGGGCCGGTGGCCACGGTCCTGGTCCAGTCGGGGACGCTGAACGTGGGGGACGCCTTTGTCACCGGGAGCTTCTACGGGCGCGTCCGGGCCCTGATCAACGATGTCGGGAAGAAGGTCGATTCGGCCGGGCCTTCGCAACCGGTGGAGGTGATCGGCCTGCCGGGCGTGCCGCAGGCCGGGGATTCGTTCGCGGCGGTCCGGGAAGAGCGCGTCGCCCGGGAGATCGCCGCCAACCGCATGCAGAAGGAACGGACGGCCAAGCTCGCGCAGCAGCGCCGCGTCACCCTGGAAGACCTTTACAGCCAGATCAAGGAAGGCACGGTCAAGGAACTGAACCTGATCTTGAAGACGGACGTTCAAGGCTCCGCGGAAGCCTTGTTGGAGTCCTTGAACAAGCTGAGCACGCCGGCCGTGAAGCTCAATGTCATCCACACCGGCGCGGGCGGGATCACCGAGACGGACGTCCTGCTGGCCAGCGCGTCCAACGCGATCGTGATCGGGTTCAATGTGCGGCCGGAATCCAAGGCGGCCGCCCTGGCGGAGCGCGAGAAGGTGGATGTTCGCACCTACGACATCATTTATAATGCGATCGGCGATATCCGGGCGGCGATGGAGGGACTGCTGGAGCCGACCCTCAAGGAGCGGGTGACGGGGCGCTGCGAAGTGCGTCAGGTCTTCAACATCTCGAAAGTGGGGACGATCGCCGGGGCCTACGTCACCGAGGGAATGATCGCGAGGGCCGGCTCGGGCGTCCGTCTTCTGCGCGACAGCGTGGTGGTCTACACGGGCAAACTCTCCTCCCTGAAACGCTTCAAGGACGATGTGCGGGAGGTCCAGGCCGGCTACGAATGCGGGATCGGCATCGAGAATTACAATGATCTCAAGGTAGGGGACGTGATCGAGGCCTTTGTGGTCGATAAAATCGCCGCCAAACTCTGACCTCATCCGCATATCACATGATCGTCGGGGTCTGCACCATCGAGTTGTTTCTTCCGGACAACGGCTCGCTCAAAGACAAACGACAGGTTCTCAAGAGCCTCAAGGACCGTGTGAGACAACGCTTCAACGTCTCGATCGCCGAGGTGGGCGATCAGGATCTCTGGCAAAAGACGGTGATCGGGGTGGCCTGCGTGGGCAACCGGAAGGATTTTGTCAACGAGGTATTGGACAAGGTGATCGGGGCGATCCGCGGGACGCCCCGGGTGGACATCATCAACACCCATTTGGAACTGCTGTGAACCGATGACGGGATGATGGCCGCCATGGTCGAATACAAACGCTCGGAACGGGTCGGGGATCAGATCCGGATGGAGATCGCGGACATCCTGATGACCAAGGTCAAGGACCCCCGCGTCGGATTCGTCACCGTCACGTCGGTGGAGGTGTCGGAGGATCTGCGGAACGCCAAGGTCTTTATCAGCGTCCTGGGCCCGGATGCCGCCCGGAGTTTCCAGGGCCTGGAAAAGGCCCGGTCGTTTATCCGCAGCGAGTTGGGTCGAAGGCTGAAGCTCCGCTTCGTTCCGGAACTGAGTTTTCATGAAGACCATACGGCGGAAGAGGCCGCGAAGATTTTCAAGCTGATGGAAAAGGTGAAAGAGTCCCCTTCATGAAAAGCCGTCCCGCGACCCCTAAAAAGATGTCGGCCCGGACGGCCCAACGGGCCGGTTCGCGAACCCTCTCGGCGGAGAAGGAAAAGCCGGGCGGCGGTCGGCGGATTGATCGATCCGCGATCATCGTCACTCACGGCCCGTTCTGCCTGGATGGAATCACCTCCGCGGTCTGCATCGGACGCTTCTACGGGGAGCCAAGGGCGAGGCCGGTCTTCACCCATCCCTCCGAGGTGGATCGGGTGATCGAAGAGGTGACGCGGAATTCGAAAGAGCCCCAGGACCTGTGGATTGCGGATATAACCTGGAAGAAGCCGAAGACCGAGGCGCTTTTCAAAGACCTCATCCGCCGGGGGTGGAGGGTTTTCTGGATCGACCACCACTCGATCGCGGTCGAGAAAGAAGAACGGGAGATTCAGGCCCTCGGGCTGACCGGCTGGGTCGCCAGCCGTCGGTTCTCGGCCGCCCGGCTATTGTATGACTATCTGATCTCGGCGGAGGATCTTCTGGGTCCGGCCCCCGCGGAGTTGAAGCGCTTCGAACCGGTGGTCCTCCTGGCGGATGATAACGACCGTTGGCTGCACCGGCGCCGGGGCTCCCGCGAACTGGCGTTGACGGTGGCCGCCCTGGGAGGGACGGCCGCCTACCGGGAACTCCTCCGCACCAATGGAGATCTCCGGTATTCCCCCCGGATGGAGGAGGCCTATCGCCGCGCCAGCCGGGAATTGGCCGCCAGCGTCGCCCTGGCGAACCGGACCCGCCTGGAAAGAACCCTGGAAAACGGTGTGAGGATCGTGGCCGTGATTTGCAACGGCTACACCAGCGAGGTGGCCGACAGCCTTCGTCAGAGCGTGGCGCCCGGCGGGGATCGGGAGGAGCCGGCCTCGATATTCCTGTTATATAATCTGGAAGACCACCGGATCAGTCTCCGCAAGACCCCCGCCTGCGAGACCGATCTGGCGCGATTGGCCGGGCAGTTCGGCGGCGGAGGGCATCCGGCCGCGGCCGGTTTCGAGCTGGCGGAATCCCGGGATTATCTCCAGGGCTATCTGATCGACCGGTTGAAGCAGGCGTTATAGGACCCGGGCTGAGGGCCCTGAATTCATAATCAGGGTGACGCATTGTTGAAAAAAATACAGCGCGGAGTTTACCTCCGCGCGGAGACAAGCTCCGCGCTGTGAGAATCGAAATGTGTGATCGTATTTGTAGAATCGGGTGCTGAGGATGGACGGATTCTTGAACGTGAATAAGGAAGCGGGCTGGACCTCCCACGATGTCGTGGCCCGTCTTCGGTCCGTGCTGAAAATCCAGAAAATCGGGCATACCGGCACGCTGGACCCGGCGGCCACCGGCGTCCTCCCGATCTGCCTGGGAAAGGCCACCAAACTGGCCCGGTTTTTGACCGAGACCGACAAGGAATACCGCGCCGTGATGCGCCTCGGAGAGACGACGGACACCCAGGATGCCACCGGGAAGGTGCTTTCCCGCCGCGAGGCGGAAGGCCTGACGGAAGGTCGCGTCCGGGACGCCCTCGTTTCGTTTCACGGGGCGATCCGGCAGATCCCGCCGATGTATTCCGCCGTGAAAGTCGACGGACAGCCGCTGTACAAGGCGGCCCGGGCCGGCCGGGAGGTCGATCGCCCGCCGAGGACCGTCGTCATCCACCGCCTCGAGCTGTTGAAAATGGAAGGCGTCGACGTCACGATGGAGGTGGCCTGCTCCAAGGGCACCTACGTCCGGACCCTGTGCGCCGATATCGGCGAGCGGCTCGGCCCGGGGGCCCACCTCCGCCGGCTTGAACGCACGCGTTCGGGCCCTTTCCGGATCGAGGATGCCCTGACCCTTCCGGCGCTGGAAGCGGACGTGAAGGCGGGCCGGATCCGGGAGCGGATCCTGCCGGCCCACGCGGTCTTGAAGGATTTTCCCAGCATGAGCGTGACGGGCCACGGCGCCCGCTTGCTGATGCACGGCGCCCCGATCGGTCTAAAGGCGGTGGGACGGCTGCCAAAAGAATTCAAGACAGGACAGCCTGTTTTAGTGTATAATGCTTCCGGTGTTTTGATCGCCTTGGCGGAGGCCCTGGTGGGGTGGTCCGAAAACGCCGGGACGGAACGGGACCGCAAGGGAGATCTGTTCAAGCTGGATAAATTGTTGGTGCCGGTCGAGGATCCGTAACGTTTGGAAGAGGAAGGGGTCGCGGGTTACCGATAAGATAAGAAAGGAGACAGGGTCATGCTGGAAAAGGAACAGAAAGTCGAGGTGATCAAGAAGTTTGCGAGCCATCCGAAGGATACCGGTTCGCCGGAGGTCCAGATCGCGTTGCTCAGCAGCCAGATCAATTCGCTCGCGGATCATTTCAAGAGTCACAAGAACGATCATCATTCCCGGCGCGGCCTGCTCCGGATGGTCAGCCAGCGTCGGAAACTGCTGGATTATCTCCAGCGGGAAGACCTGAACCGTTACAAGCAGATCATCGAGAAGCTCGGCATTCGTAAATAGCTCGTCCATCGGAGTGTGACAGCCGATCTTGGGAGAAGGAGATAGGAAGGGATGTGCCTCGGCCGACCGTGGCGCATGCCTCCCTACTTCCTGCCCCCGAGTCGCGGCCCGGAAGGGATTGATCCCGGCGGGCTTTCGTTACGACCAACCGTATGCGAACCGATCACATCGTTAATCACAAAGGGGGTATTCCATGGTTCATCAAGTCGAATTAGACGTCAGGGATAAGATATTGTCCTTGGAATCCGGTCGCATGGCCAAGCTGGCCGACGGCGCGGTGACGGCCCGGTACGGCGATACGGTCGTGCTGGCCACGGCGGTGGCCTCCAAGGTCGTCAAGGCGGGGGTGGATTTTCTTCCGCTCACGGTGGATTTTCAGGAAAAGGCCTACGCGGCCGGGAAAATTCCCGGCGGCTTCTTCAAGCGCGAAGGCCGTCCCGCCGAACGGGAGATCCTGGCCGGCCGCTTGATCGACCGGCCCCTGCGCCCGCTCTTTCCGAAGGGATTTTATTATGACACCCAGGTGACGGCCTCGGTCCTGTCGGCGGATCAGGGAAACGTGACCGATGTGCTCGCGATCACCGCCGCCTCCGCGGCCCTGACCCTTTCGGACATCCCGCTCAAGGACCCGGTCGCGGCCGTCCGGATGGGCCGGATCGAAGGCCGCTTCGTCGTCAATCCGTCCTTTTCCGAGATCGAGTCGAGCGACCTGAATCTGGTGGTGGCCGGCACGACGGAGGCCGTGATGATGGTGGAGGGCGGCGCCAACGAGCTTTCGGAGCAGACGATGATCGACGCCATCTCCCTCGCCCACGCCGAGATCCGGAAAATCATCGAGGCCATTTTGAAGTTGAAGGCGCTGGCCGGAAAGCCGAAACGGGAGCCGGTCCAGAAGACGACGGACCCGGCGCTGTTCGAGACCGTCCAGTCCAAATGTTCGGCCTCCATCGCCGAGGCCGTGCTGATTCCCAACAAGACGGCCCGGCAGGAACGGCTGGACGCCGTCCTGAAAGAGGTCCAGGCCCAGATCAATACGCCGGAGACGGACCGCTCACGGGAGGTCGCCGAGATCTTCCACGAGCTGGAGCGCAACGCCGTCCGGCAGATGATCCTGACCAAGGGCCTTCGCGCCGACGGCCGCGGAAGCTCCGATATCCGGCCGATCACCTGCGAGGTGGGAATCCTGCCCCGCACGCACGGTTCCGCCCTGTTCACGCGGGGGGAGACGCAGAGCCTGGCCGTCGTGACGCTGGGAACGTCCGAGGACGAGCAGCGCATCGACGCCCTCGAGGGCGAATCGACGAAGACCTTCATGCTGCACTACAACTTTCCTCCCTTTTCGGTGGGCGAGGCCCGGCCGATGCGGGGTCCGGGCCGGCGGGAAATCGGACACGGGGCGCTGGCCGAACGCGCCCTGCGGCCGGTGATCCCCGGCCGGGAGGCGTTTCCCTACACCCTCCGGATCGTTTCGGACATCCTGGAGTCGAACGGATCCTCGTCGATGGCGACGGTCTGCGGCGGGACGCTGGCCCTGATGGACGCGGGGGTGCAGATCAAGTCCCCCGTGGCCGGCATCGCCATGGGCCTGATCAAGGAAGGATCGCAGACCGTGATCCTCTCGGACATCCTGGGGCTGGAGGATCATCTGGGCGACATGGACTTCAAGGTGACCGGAACCCGTCAGGGGGTCACGGCCCTGCAGATGGACATGAAAATCCCGGGCATCACCGAGGCGCTTCTCCGCGAGGCGCTGGAGCAGGCCCACGTCGGCCGGCTTCATATCCTGGACCGGATGCTTCAGGCGATCTCGGCGCCGCGACCCGACCTCTCTTCGCTGGCCCCGCGGATCTTCACGATGCACGTGAAGAAGGAGCGGATCGGCGAAGTGATCGGACCGGGAGGCAAGGTCGTCCGGGGCATCGTCGAAAAAACGGGCGTGAAGATCGACATCGAGGATGACGGGACCATTTTCATCGCCTCGGCGGACGCCGAGGCCGCGAAGCTGGCGATGGAGATGATCGGAAAGATCACAGAAGAGGTCGAGGTCGGCAAGATTTACAAGGGCAAGGTGGTGAAGATCATGGACTTCGGCGCCTTTGTCGAGATCCTGCCGGGAACCGACGGCCTGGTCCACATCTCCCAACTCGCGGAGCACCGGGTCAACCGGGTGCAGGACGAGGTCAAGGAGGGGGACGAGATCCTGGTGAAGGTCTTGGAAGTCGACAAGCAGGGAAAGATCCGACTGAGCCGCAAAGAGGTTTTGAGAGCCGGGGCCGAAGGCCAAAAAGGATAAACCCCCGTGCGACGCGAGCCCCTTCAATAAATGCCCGGCCGGCAGTTTCACAAAGAGGTCCTGGACAACGGGATCCGCGTCGTCATGGAAGAGATCCCCTCGGTGAAATCGGCCTCGGTGGGGATCTGGGTCGAGGTCGGCTCCCGCGACGAGACGGAGGCGCAGGCCGGTCTGGCCCACGTCGTCGAGCACATGTTCTTCAAAGGCACGGTTCGCCGCTCGGCCCGGGAAATCGCCCAGGAGATGGACGGCCTGGGCGGCGAGCTCAACGCCTTCACGTCGCGGGAGAGCACCGCGTTTTACGCCCACGTGATCGACGAGCACCTTCCCCGGGCGGTGGATCTTCTCGCGGATCTGTTCCGCCACTCCGTCTTCCCATCCGTCGAGATCGAACGGGAAAAGCGGGTCGTCCTGGAAGAAATCAAGATGGTCGAGGACGATCCCGAGGACCTGATCTACGATCTGCATACCGAAAACGTCTGGAGCGGAAACCCGATCGGCCGGCCGATCCTCGGCGACGTCAAGGTCATTCGATCCGTCACCCGTCGGCAGATCCGGAACTTCCTGGACCGGAATTACCGTCCGGAACGGACGGTCATCTCGGCGGCCGGGCGCTTCAACCGGCCCGCCCTGTTTAAGCAGCTGAATCGGCTGTTCCGGACTTTCGGTCCATCCTCCAAAATTTCAAACCTCGGACTTGAGAAGACCCAACCCCGCCGGGCGCCTTCGGCCGTCGGCCGACTCCTCGTCCGGCCGAAAAAACTCGAGCAGGCGCATCTGTGTCTGGGGGTCCCGGGGCTTCCGATCGCCCATGGAGACCGCTACGGAATCTACGCCCTGAGCGTCCTCCTGGGCGGGGGAATGAGCTCGCGGCTGTTTCAGGAGATCCGGGAGAAGCGGGGACTGGTCTATTCGATTTATTCCCACCACGCCGGATTTCAGGACGCGGGGATGTTGACGGTCTACGCGGCGTCCAGCCCGAAGGCCGTCCGGGAGGTGGTTCGACTGACGATCCGGGAGCTTCGAAAGCTCCGGGACCGGGGTGTGCAGCGGGGCGAGCTTCGGCGCGCCGTCAATCAGATGAAGGGCGGCATCCTGCTCAGCCTGGAAAGCACGAACAGCCGGATGAGCCGCCTGGCCAAGGACGAAATTTACTTTGGAAGGTACTTTTCGCTGGATGAGACGCTGCGCGAGATCAACCGGGTTTCACGACGGCAGGTCCGGCGCTTGAGCGATCAACTGCTCGATCCCCGGAAACTTTCCCTGACGGTCCTGGGCCCCGTGTCCGCCGGCGGCCGGACTTTCGAGGCCCTGCTCGCCGAGTAGATTCCCTACGCCTGTCTCAAGCGATGCGGGGGCGGCCGGTCGGAGGTTTTGGCCTTCCGACGGGATACGCATACGGTATTTCGGCCGGCGCGCTTGGCCTCATACAGCGCCTTGTCGGCCTCCGCGATGAGATCGAAGGCCGTTGCCGCGCTCTCCGGGTAGGAGGCCGCGCCGACGCTGACGGTCAGTTTCTTGTTAGGCTGCTTGTGCCCGTTTTCGAATTTGTGAGAGGCGATCCGTTTCCGGAGGCGTTCGGAAAGGACGAAGGCCCGGCGGCGTTTTGTTTCGGGCATGATGATCGCAAACTCCTCCCCGCCGTAACGGGCGACGATGTCCACCTCCCGGCTGGTCTCTTTGAGGATCCGGCCCACTTCCTTCAGCACCTCATTGCCCTTCAGGTGACCGTTGGTGTCGTTGTAGTGTTTGAAATAATCGATGTCGATCATCATGAGGGAGAGCGACCGTCCGTAGCGATCGGCCCGGTTGGTTTCGATGTTCAGCTGCTGGCGGAAATGGCGGTGGTTGTAAAGCCCGGTCAATTCATCCGTGATGGCCAGCTGGCGGGTGGACTCCAGCAGCTTCGTCTTTTCGATCGCCATCGCGGCGAAAGTGGACAGGAGCGACAGGAGCGAGATCTCGCGGGTGGTGTACTGGCGCGGTTTGAAGTCGTCGACGTAGAGAATCCCCACGATCCGCCCCTCGGTTTTAAGCGGCGAGGCGATGAGGGAGCGGATGCCTTCCCGCACCATGATGGGGTTGTCGAACCTCGGGTGCCGCCGGATGTCCTGGACCGCCAGCGGCTGGTCCTGATTCAAGATGTGGCTGGTCAGCCCGCCCTGGCGGACCTTCCATCGCGTCTTGTTCGAGAACCGCCTCGTGACCCCTTTGACGGCGGCGAGGGACATCTCGCCCCGTTTCTCCTCGAAAATGGTGAGGCTTCCGGCCGGCGTGTTCGTCAGGCTGGTGGCGTAATCCACGATCGTTTGATAAAGCTTCTCCGGGTTTTCGCTGGCCGTGAGCTTCAGGCCGAGATCGTAGAGGGACTGATACTCGATCAGCAGGCGTTCGATCTCCTCCCGGCTCTTGATCCGGGCCTCCACCATTCGCCACATCAAGCGGGCGCTGTACCCCCCGATGATCTCGGCGCCGGGAACGAGGCTCGCGATGTCCCGTCCGATCGCGGGGTTCTTGGTCACGTCCATGACGATGTCGACGGGATGGGGCTTCAGCAATTTCCGGTAATCGGCGGTATGCCGGATCCTCAGGCGTTTGGCGAGAAGGATCCCCGGGGCCTTCCGGTTGAGGTCGGCGATGCCGACGATCCGGACGGTGGGATCGTTGAACAGGAGCTCGACGAGCGCCCGGCCTCCCCGGCCTCCGCCGATGATGGCGATGTTGACCCGGTTGTTCGCGGACGGGGCCTTTTCCCCTCCGGCCTTGGCGACCTTATTCAAGGGGGCCCTCGGCTTTCTTTTTCAGCTCGTGCAGCAGGGTGAGCGCCTCCAGCGGCGTGAGACGGTCCGGTTCCGTTTTCCGGAGCTCCCGCAAAATTTCGCCCCCGACGGGGTGGGCCGCCGGGTTAAAGAGGTTGAACTGATCGCCCCCCGGGACCTCGGCCCCCGCGCCGGGGAGGTCCGACGGCCGCTTCAAATGCGAGGCCAGGCGGGGCTGCCCGAGCTCGTTCAACTCGCCGTTTTCCAGGTTGGCCAGGATTTCCATCGCGCGTTGAATCACGTCCCGGGGCAGACCGGCCAAGCGGGCCACCTGGATCCCGTAACTGCGATCGGTGCCCCCGGCCACGATCTTCCGCAGGAAGATGATCTCGTCGTTCCATTCGCGGACGGCGATATTGTAATTCTTTATCCCGGAAAAAGTCAAAGCCAGCTCGGTGAGCTGATGGTAATGCGTGGCGAACAGCGTCCGCGCGCCCGATCGGGCCGGGTGGTGAAGGTATTCCGCCACCGCCCAGGCGATGCTGAGGCCGTCGAAGGTGCTGGTTCCCCGCCCGATCTCGTCCAGCAGGATCAGGCTGCGGGCGGTCGCCTCGTGAAGGATGGCGGCCGTTTCGGTCATCTCGACCATGAAGGTGCTCTGCCCCCCCATCAGGTCGTCCGAGGCGCCGATCCGGGTGAAGATCCGGTCGACCCGTCCGATCCGGGCCTCCCCCGCAGGCACGAAGGAGCCCGTCTGGGCGAGGATCACGATCAGGGCCACCTGCCGCATATAGGTGGACTTGCCCGCCATGTTGGGACCGGTGATGACCAGCAGACGGTTGTCCCGCCCGTCGATGATCGCGTCGTTCGGGATGAAGCGGGACCCCCTCGGCAACATCCGCTCCAGCATCGGATGCCGTCCGTCGATGATCCGGATCTCGTCGCCTTCATCCACCTCCGGCCTGACGTAATTTTCCGTGGCCGCGACCTCGGCCAGCGCGGACAGCACATCCAACAGGCCCACCGATCGGGCCATGGCCTGGACCCGGGCCGCGGCCGCCGCCGTCTCCGTCCGGAGCCGCTCGAAGATCTCGAATTCAAGCACCCGGCTCCGTTCCTCCGCCCCGAGCACCTTGGTCTCCAGATCCTTGAGCTCGGGCGTGATGTATCGTTCGGCGTTGACCAGGGTCTGCTTTCGGTGATAATCCGGCGGCACGCGCGAGAGATGCGTCTTCGTCACCTCGATATAGAAGCCGAACACCTGGTTGTAACGGACCTTGAGCGACTCGATTCCGGTCCGTTCCCGCTCCTTCGTCTCCAGCGCCGAGATCCAGCGTTTTCCGTCGCGGGCGATCCCGTTCAGTTCATCCAGGGCCGGATCGACGCCGTCCCGGATCAATCCGCCGTCGTGAAGCCCCGGCGGCGGTGCGTCGACCAGCGTCTGCCCGATGCGGGAATGGATGTCGGTCAGATCGTCCCACTCCGCGCGGATCGTTTCCAGAATGGACCGGGGGCCCGGCTCCGGGGCGGAGGAGCCCGCCTCCGCCAGGCCCTTGTAAACGGCGGGAAGCCGCTCGATCGAGTTTTTAAGCTGGACCAGATCGCGGGCCAGCGCGGTGCCGAGCGAGACCCGCCCGATGATCCGTTCCAGGTCGCCCACGTCCTTCAAATGCGAGCGAAGGCGATCTCGCCGCGTCGTCTCGACCCGGAACGTTTCGATCGCGGCCTGCCGCGCCCGGATCTCCCCGAGGTCCAGGAGCGGCCGGAGCAGCCAGTTCCGGAGCCGGCGCGCCCCCATCGGGGTGAGGGTCCGGTCCAGCGCCCAGAGCAGCGAGCCTTCCGGCCGGCCGTCGACCAGACGCCGGGTCAGCTCCAGATTCCGCTGCGCGGTCGAGTCCAGGACGAGGTGGTCCGCCTTCCGGTATCGTTTCAAGGGGTGGAGGTGTCCCAGGGCCGTGAGCTGGGTTTCCTGAAGGTAGCGCAGCAGCGCGCCGGCGGCCGCGACGGCGATCGGGATTTCCTCGCAGCCGAACCCCGCCAGAGACTGGAGACGGAAATGGTCCAGAAGGGCCCGACGCGCCCGGCCGGGCTCGAAGGCCCCATCCGCAAACCCGCAGAGCCGCGGGGTCGTCGCCGGGGCCGGGGTCCGTCGGCCGAGCGAAGTCTCAAACCGGGGCCGGTCGGACTCGGAGACCAGGATCTCTTTGGGCTCCAGGCGGGCCAGCTCGGAAAAAAGCTCTTCTTCCGCGCCCGGGCCGTCGAACTGGGTCAGATTGAACTCCCCGGTCGACAGGTCGACGAAGGCGAGTCCCGCCGCGGCGGGCAGGCCGCTTCCCGCCTTGGAAAGGGACACGGAGGCCAGGTAGTTGTTCTCGTTGGAGGCGAGGAGCTCCGGCTCGATCAGGGTCCCCGGCGTGATGACCCGCACCACCTCGCGACGGACCAGCCCCTTGGCCTGACGGGGATCCTCCACCTGGTCGCAGACCGCCACGCTCCTTCCGGCCCGGATCAATTTGGCGATATAGGTCGAGGCGGCGTGGTAGGGAATGCCGCAGAGGGGGACCGAGTCCTCCTTCGATTTGTCGCGGGAGGTGAGCGCGATCTCCAGGATTTTCGACGCGGCGACCGCGTCCTCGAAAAACATCTCGTAGAAATCGCCCACGCGGAAAAACAGGATCGCGTCGGGATATCGCGCCTTGGTCTCGCGGTACTGCTTCATGAGGGGGCTGAGGTCGGACATGGTGTTCAGGCCTGCTCGTCTACGTCTCTTCTCCCTCGCCCGCAGCCTCCCGGTCACCGGGGCTTGCATCGGGGGCCGTGGGGCGGTAGCGCCCCATCTCTACCTCGATGCGCTCCAGGGCCTTGCGTTGGCGGCGAAGCTCCAGGCGCATCCGGATCCATTCCGGAAAAATCAGGACGCCGGTCAGGAGCATTCCGACGATGAAGGCGCCGGAGACCAGCTGGTAAACCGGGATCGGCGCCGTCGAATACCCGATGAAATACCGGATCTGAACCGTCTGCTCGGTGTTCTCGATCATGAAGGCGAAGGCCCCCACCAGAATCAGGATGAAGATCAGGAGGCGGATCATCCCTTCACCTTGGCCTTTCGTCGCCCGGGTGGAAACAGGGGGCGCAGCTTGTCGTAGCTGGATTCCAGGTGCTCGGGAATGACCCGGGTGTCGTTCAGCACCGGCATGAAGTTGGTGTCGCCGTTCCACCGGGGCACGATATGGAGATGGACGTGCGCTTCGATTCCGGCCCCGGCCTCGCGGCCCTGGTTCACCCCGAGATTGAAGGCGTCCGGCCTGAAAACCCGCCGCAGCGCCTTGAGCGACTCCTGCGCGCCCCGCATCAGGTCCGTGAGCGTCGCCGGATCGAGGTCCTCGATCGAGCCGACGTGGCGGTAGGGCGTGACGAGGAGATGCCCGTTGCTGTAGGGATAGAGGTTCATCATGACGAAGGAATGCCGCCGGCGGTGCAGGATCAGGTTGGAACGGTCGTCGTTTTGGCGGACCTTCGAGCAAAAGATGCATCCCTTGGGTTGGGTCTCTTTAAGATAGGGCATGCGCCAGGGCGCCCACAGTTGCTTCATTGGGCCTCCGAATTGAATCTTTTCTCGGACGGGTCCTGTCCTGCGGCAGCCCCATCCGTCCTTACTTTTGGGTTACTCCGTGCGCCGTTAAACCTCACTGGAGATCCCCTGGCTGTGTCGTTGCGGGCGGATGGGGCGCCCCGCCTCCGGCCACCCGTCCGGCCAGGTTAAGTTCTCGCATGATCATTTGCATGTCCTCCCAGACCCGCTTTTTGTCTTCCGGATTCCGCAGCAGGTAGGCCGGGTGAAAGGTCGGCATCACCTTGATCCCCGCCGCCGCGCCGTCGGAAAACGACGGGGGCAGCGCATGAAACCGTCCGCGAAGCTGCGAGATTTTCTGCCCGGTGGCCAGGAGGGTCTGGGCCGCGAAGTTGCCCAGCGCGCAGATCACCTTCGGCCGGATGGTCTCGATCTGCCGTCGAAGAAACGGGGAGCAGGTCTCGATCTCGTCCGGCTCCGGGTTGCGGTTTTTGGGCGGGCGGCATTTGATGATGTTCGCGATGTAGACCTCCTCGCGCGGGAGCCCCATCGCCCGGATGATGCGGGTGAGGAGCTGCCCGGCCTTTCCCACGAAGGGTTCTCCCTGCCGGTCTTCATCCTCGCCGGGGGCCTCGCCCACGAACATCAGCTCGGCCTCGGGATTTCCGCTTCCGAAGACGAGTTGCCTCCGGCCCGTGTGCAGCTTGCACCGCGTGCAGTCGCCGATTTCGGCGCGAAGGGCGGAAAGGAGGGAGGTCTTTGAATGGATTGTGGGTTGGACGGCTGTCGGTAGGGGCGACGCATGCGTCGCCCCTACATCATTCCGGCCGATTTCTGGCGCATTTTTTTGTAGGGGCGTACGGCCGTACGCCCCTACGGAAACCGCGTCCGGCAGTTTCACATTTACCCCTTCCAAGCCCCATTCCCGGTACATCTGGATATACGCGCGAAAATTATCCAGGAGAATTTTCACGGATTCTTTTTCTGGATTCATTTTGCTTTCATCCATTCTAGGGGCTCGCGTCGCCCCCTCCGGAGGCTAAGCCTCCAGAGCCTCCCCCTCTCGCTCGCCTTGCTCGCTGGGTAAATGCCGAAAGCAGGGCTTGATAGCGTTCCCCGGTCGCCTCGAACTCGATCCGCCGGGTCGTTTCATCCTGTTGGGTCAGACGGATCGTCAGGCGCTCGGCCGGAAGCGCCCCGCCGGCCTTGTCGGCCCACTCGATCGCCACGACCCATGGACCGTCCAGATATTCAAACAGGCCCAGGTCGAACAGGTCCGCTTCCCGTTCGATCCGGAAGAGATCCACGTGAGCCAAGGGATGGCGCCCCCGGAACTCATGGAGGTACACGAAGGTCGGGCTGGTGACCGTCGGATCCGTAACCCCCAGGCCCCGGGCCATTCCCTGGATGAGGTGCGTTTTTCCGGCTCCGAGATTTCCCTCCAGGGCGATCATTTCGCCCCCGGTCAAGCGCCGCCCGAGGGCCTCGCCGCAGGACCGGGTCTCCTCCGGCGATCGGCTGATCCAGACCGGCCTGATCCTTCCGGCGTTCTTGGATGGGAGATCGCGGCGCTTCTTTGTCTTGTCCGCCGATTTATTCATGCGGGTCCCATCGCCTTCGTGATTGCGGCCGGAATCCGCCGGATGAGGTCTCCCGCGATGAAACCGACTTCGCCGACCTCGGCCCCGGCCAGATCCCCGGCCAACCCGTGCAGGTATACCCCGAAACGGGCGGCCTGGTCGGGTGGATGACCCTGCGCGATCAGGCCGGCGATCATCCCGGTCAATACGTCCCCGGTTCCCGCCGTCGCCATTCCGGGATTGCCTGTCGAATTGACGGTCAGGACCCCGCTTCGATCGGCGATGATCGTTCCCGCCCCTTTCAAGACCAGCGTCACGGGATGGCGTTGCACAAAATCGGCCGCCACGCCGAGGCGGTCGGCCTGAACGGCATGGGTGCTGGTCCCGGTCAGTCGGGCCATCTCGCCGGGGTGCGGCGTCAGGACCAGGGGGGCCCGGGCCTGTTTCAGCAATTCCAGATGGCCGACCAAGACGTTCAGGCCGTCGGCGTCGATCACCATCGGGATCGTGAGTTGCGCGATCAGGCCGTGGACCACCAGCGCCGTCTCGGGATGCGTGGAGAGTCCCGGCCCGACGGCCGCTACCGACTTATCCTGGGCGAATTTTAACAGCGGCTCGAGCGCGCCCTTTCCAAGCGACCGGTCGGGGGTCTGCGGAAGCGGAAGCGTCATGATTTCGAGCGGGCGGTCCGGCAACGTTCCCTCCAACCCGGACGGGAGCGCGAGCGTCACCAGTCCGGCCCCGACCCGGAGCGCGGAAAGGCTGGTCATCGCGGCCGCGCCGCCTTTGCCGACCGAGCCCGCGACCACGAGGACGTGGCCGAAGGTCCCTTTGTGCGCGCTCAGGGGCCGTCGGGCGAGCCCCTCGGAAACCTCGGCCGGGGTCATCCACTGGACCGAGACGGGGAGTTGACGGACGAGCGCCGGCGGGATGCCGATGTCCGCGACTCGCAGCCGACCGGCGTGGTCGGATCCGGGGGGGAGCAGCAGGCCGCGTTTCGGAAGCGCGAAGGTCACCGTGACCGAGGCCTTCACGGCGATCCCCATCACCCGGCCGGTGTCGGTGTGGATCCCGGACGGGAGGTCCACCGCGACGACCGGTTTTCCCGACGCGTTGATCGCCTCGATCATCCGAGCGGCCAGACCCGTTACCGGCGCTGAGAGCCCCGTTCCGAACAGCGCGTCCACGATGAGATCGCTTTGCGACAGCGCTTGATTCAGGTCGCCGAGCGTTTCCTCCTTCATTACGAGGGCCCGGCCCGAAATTTTCTGATACCGTTCGAGATTGGCCCGTGTTTCGCCGGTCAATTGCTCCGGCGGGGCCAGCAGAAAGACCTGGACGCGGGCCGAGCGCTCCCGGAGATGCCGGGCGACGACCAACCCGTCGCCGCCGTTGTTTCCTTTGCCGGCCGCGACGGCGACGGTCTTTCCGCTCACGGGACCCCACGCGGCCTCGATTTCCTCCACGACCCGAAGCCCGGCGTTTTCCATCAGGACGCTCGCGGGGACATGGAACTCCTCGATCGTCCGGCGATCCAATAATTTCATTTCTTGGGCAGTGACGACATGCATCTTATTTGTAGGGGCTCACGTCGCCCCCTCCACCGGCCGAGCCGGATGGAGCCTCCCCCTCTCGCCCGCGTTGCTCGCTGGATAAAGTCCTGCGACGCCTATTAGGCGGTCGCTTGGTGCTGGGCCCAAACGGCGACTCGGCTTACGTTTGGGGTAACCCGGCTTGGCGAAGGACGCGGCCAAGTCTGTATGGCAAATTTTGGGTGTTTCACCTTCGCAAAATTTAGCGGCCGAGCCTTAGCCGGGTCAAACGGAAGCCGCCGGAGCCGCGGGGCACAGCCCCATGCGACCGTTTCCTAGGAATCTTCTCCGATCAGGACCACCTGGGCGATGGAGTAGTCGGTGTCGTGGCTGATGCTGACCTGGATCGCCTTGACCCCGCGCTCGTCCGCCAGCTTCTTGACATGACCGGTCACCTCCACGCGCGGCCGGCCCGTCCCGGAGGTTTTGACGGAGCCCTCGGGTCCGTCGGGGGATTCGTTGACGACGCCGATCTCCGTCCACCGGATGCCGCCGCTCCAGCCGGTTCCGAGGGCCTTCATCACGGCTTCCTTCACCGCGAAGCGCCCGGCCAGATGGAGATAGGGGACCTTGTGCGCGAAGGCGTATTCCTGTTCGAGGGGGGTGAAGATTCGATTCAAGAACCGCTTATCCCATTTTTGGACGGCGTCCCTGATGCGGGCGCTCTTCACGAGATCTATACCGATGCCGATGATAATGGGAATCAGCCTTTGTTCAGCACGTCCTTCATTTCCCGCACGGCCTGTTGAAGTCCGACCAGCACGGCCCGCGAGATGATGCTGTGGCCGATGTTGTACTCGACGATTTCATGGATCGGAAGCAGGCGTTTGATGTTCCGGTAGTCGAGGCCGTGGCCGGCATTGACGCCCATTCCCAGCTTGTAAGCCATCTTGGCGGTCTGCTCGATCGCCTCGAATCGGGCGTCCTGTTCCTTTTGCAGCCGGGCATTCACGTAACGACCGGTATGGATTTCGATGTAATCCGCGCCGATCTTATGCGAGGCTTTGACCTGATCCATGTCCGGTTCGATGAAGAGGCTCACCCCGATGCCGGCGTCGTGCAGCAGGGTGACCGTGCCGCGAAGCGATTCACGGAGGCCGGCCACGTCGAGGCCCCCTTCGGTCGTGAGCTCTTCCCGCCGCTCCGGAACGAAGGTGACCATGTGGGGTTTGACGTCCAGCGCGACCTTGACGATCTCCTCCACCGGGGCCATCTCCAGGTCCAGCTTCGTTTGGACCGTTTCACGCAGGAGGTGCAGGTCGCGGTCCTTGATGTGGCGGCGGTCTTCGCGAAGATGGACCACGATGCCGTCCGCGCCGGCCAGCTCCACCAGCACGGCGGCCGCGATCGGGTCCGGTTCGCTTCCGCCCCGCGCCTGGCGCAAGGTGGCCACGTGATCGATGTTTACGCCTAATCGTGCCATGATTTACCTCGCAAACGGCCTCATTATCGCAGAAACCTCCGGAACTTGGCAAGGTCTTTTTGGGGATGGAATCGTTTGACAATCGCAGGGAAACTCCTTATAGTTCTGAGAGATCCCCGATACGTTTCGATTCCGACCGCGAGGGCGAATGGACCGCTTCCTCTCTGGAAAAAAAAAGGCCCCATCCCATGACACGCACCGAAAGCGGAGTGTCGGTTGAACGATGGGAAGACGCCGCGGGCCGAACCGCCTTGCCTGGCTTTTGACCCTCCCGCTCCTCGTCGTTGTTTGGGTCCCGCCGGCGGCGGCGGAGGAGATCAACGTTGTTGTGGGACTCAAGGAGCAGTTCGTTTCGCTGCGGCGGACTTTAAAACTCGAGTCCCAAACTTCCCTGGGGTTAAAAACCAATCATGTCGATGCCCCGCGATCCAACGGGGCCTGGATGCCCGCGGCGGCCTTGAACGTTTCGTTCGGACATTGGTTTGCCGGTGCGCAGGTATCGGCCGTGAGCCTCGACGTCGCGGAGCAGCCCTCTTCTTTTTCAGACCCTTTGTTCTCTCAAACTTCAAAGGTGGACATGAACGAACTGAACCTCGCCATCGGATATACGATCCTGACGGGGGTGAGCCCCTATATCGGTTATATGCGGAACCAGCAAACGACCGATTTGAATTGCGCCGGGTGCACGAAAACGGATGTGCTGGGCCAGGTCGGTCCCGGACTTCTTCTGGGCTACCCTTTGGCGAGCCAGCGTTGGGCCGCGTACCTGAATCTGGCCCTGATCCAGGGGTTCATGATCGAGGGGGGATTGAGCTATGCCGGCATCCGCTGGCCCTTGGTGGGAGGGGTGGGATTCGCCTACCACCGGATCAATTATCCCTCGGGTAAAGTTTCCTGCGGTCAAACCGGGTTTTCTTGTTTTCGGGATTATGATGTCATCGCCGGTCCAATTTTGTCGCTTCAATACGTGTTCTGATGTGTTAAACTGTAAGGGACATTTTATCGGATCAACGGTATCCATAAGGAGGAAGCCATGAAAGAAAAGAGTTCAAGGGCGATGGTTCTCGGATTTGTCCTGGCGGCGCTGGTGCCGGTCTTGATGACGGGCTGCGCCGGTCGCCAGCCGGCCGGCGCCCAACCGCCGGAGTGGGTGACCAAGGGCAGCGGCGCATTCAAAGACTCGGGCAACAAGGTCTTCTACGGGGTCGGCGCCGTGACCGGCGTGCGGAACCGGCCGCTGGCGCAGACCACGTCCGAGAACCGGGCCCGGGCCGAAATCACCAAGATCTTCGAAACCTACACCGCGTCCCTGATGAAGGATTACACCGCATCCACGACCGGCGGAGGGGCGGTGACCAACGCGTCGGCGACGAGCGAAGAGCAGTATGTCGAGCAGGCGATCAAGACCTTCTCGTCCGCGACCCTGAACGGGGTGATGATCATCGATCACTGGAGCGATCCCTCCGACGGGACGTTCTACTCCCTGGCCCGTCTGGATCTGGAAAATTTCAAGAACAGCCTGGATAAGATCAAGGAATTGAACTCGGCCGTAAGGGATTATGTGAAACAAAACGCCGAGAAATCCTTCGACAGCCTGGCGGCCGAAGAACAAAAACGGGGCCAGTAATCCCCCGGAGGACGAACGACCATGAAACGCAATCATCGAGTCGCCATCGGTGTCCTGCTTCTCGCGGCCGCAGGATTTTCCGCGCGTGCGGCCGGGGCCTATACCCCCAAGGAGATCTATGAAAGCGTCGGGCCGGGGGTGGTTCTGATCCTCGCGAGCGACGACGGCCGGATGGGGATGGGCGGAACGGGCTCGATCCTTCGGGCCGACGGGCTGGTGATCACCAACGCCCACGTCGTGATCAACAAGGAGACGGGCCGACCGTACCGGCGCTTGAGCCTGTTCTTAAAACCGGATCGCGTGACCGGGAACATGGACAGGGACCTGGCCCGCCGCGTCGAGGCGAAGCTGGTGGCCTACGACGCGTCGCTGGACATGGCCCTGCTCCGGATGGAAAACCCGCCGGCCGGGCTGACCGTGGTGCCCCTCGGGAATCCGGACGACGTGTCGATCGGGGACCCCGTGGTGGCGATCGGACATCCGGAAACCGGCGGGCTGTGGACCTTGACGACCGGCACGATCAGCGCCGAGATGGAGGATTTCAACGGGGTGAAGGGGAAGGATATCTTTCAGACCGAAACCAGCCTGAACCGCGGCAACTCCGGAGGGCCGCTGCTCGACGGAGCCGGGGCCATGGTGGGGGTCAATACGATGATCTCCCGGAAAGCGGCGGACGGGTTGACGATCACCTCGATCAATTTCGCCCTCAAGTCGAGCGTCGCGCAACACTGGCTGGCCTCGCAGGGCGTGAGCGTCGCGTACGCCTCCGGTTCAAAACCTCCGGGGGAATCGTCCGGGACGCCGCCCCGGGCCGTCGAGAGTGCCGGAACGCCGGCTCCGTCGTCTCCTCCGGTCATGGAAAAGCCGGTCACGCCGGTCCGGAAGCCGGCGGGGGAAGCGGCGAGCCCGCCGCCCGGGGCGACACCTCCCGCGAAGGATGAAAAGCCGGCGCCCAAGGTCCTGACCGAGAAGAGGCCCTACGACCTGGACCGGCTGATCGCGGACCAAATGAAGGAAATGGAAGACCTGATGGAAGAGATGCATAAAAAATTTCGGTAAGCAAAGGAGAAAAACTATGCGTCCTATTGCAGTTCTGTTTGTCCTGTTGTCAACCGTCCTCGTCGGCTGCGCGACGACCAAGGTGGAGCGGGTCGGCGCCGACACGACGACCGATCTGTCCGGACGATGGAACGACACCGACTCCCGCCTGGTATCGGATGAGATGATCAAGGATGTGTTGTCCCGGCCGTGGCTCGACCGGTTTTCCAAGGAGCACGGCGGCAAGGCGCCGACCGTGATCGTCGGAACCGTCACGAATCGGAGCAGCGAGCACATCAACGTCCAGACCTTTACCGAAGATTTGCAGCGCGCCCTGACCAACGACGGCCGGGTCCAGTTCGTCGCGTCCAAGTCCGAGCGTGAAGAGGTGCGCGAAGAACGTCAGGAGCAGCAATCCCAGGCCTCCCAGGAGACCGCCAAAGGCCTCGGGAAAGAGATCGGCGCCGACTACATGCTCAAGGGGACGATCAATTCGATTCTGGACGAGGCCGGCGGGGTGAAGGCGGTCTACTACCAGATCGACCTGCAGCTCTTCGACGTCGAGAAAAACCTGCTGGTTTGGTCCGGACAGAAAAAAATCAAGAAGATCGTCGAGAAGAGCCGTCTCGGGTTCTGATCCAACCCTCCGTTGAAAGCCGCATCCATGGGCGATTTCATCCGTCGGAGCTTCGGGTCGACGTTGGCCGCGGCCGCCTGCCTGTGGGGCCTGACGGCGCTGTCGGGGTGCGGGCCGCCGGTGCAGCAATACGTCCAGGTGGACAACCTCCTGTCCCGGCAGCAGTACGCCGAGGCCGACGCCGTGATCGTGAAATACAAACCCGGCTACGGCGAGCGCAATGCCGTCCTCTATTATTTCGATCGCGGCATGATGCTGCATCTGGCCGGTCAGTATGCCGAGAGCAACCGGTTCCTGGCCCAGGCCGAGGACCGGATCGACCAGCTCTACACCAAGAGCGTCACGGGCGAGGGCGGGGCGATGCTGACCAACGACAACGCCCTCCCGTACGAAGGGGAGGATTTCGAGAAGGTCATGATCAACGTGATCGCGGCCCTCAATTACGTTTATCTCGGTCAATGGGACGACGCCCTGGTCGAGGCCCGGAAGGTGGACCACAAACTCGACCTCTTCAACGACGCGTACGAGAAAAAGAATGTCTACAAGCGGGACGCGCTGGCCCAGTACCTGAGCGGCATCCTCTACGAGGCGAAGGGCGAGGTGAACGACGCGTTTATCTCCTACCGCAAGGCCTATGAGGCCTACGGCGATTACCGCAAGAACTACGCCACGCCGATGCCTCCGCCGCTTCCGGCCGATCTCCTGAGGACGAGCGCGGCCCTGGGGTTCACGGAGGAACACCAGGACTACCTCCGGCAGTTTCCGGATACGCGATGGATCACCGAAAAGGAGCTGCAAAGCCGGTCGGAGCTGATTTTCATCAGTTACACGGGGCGGTCCCCCGTCAAGGAAGACACCTTCATCACCGCGCCGGTCCCCGACGGAAGGGGCGGGACCTACATTCTCCGCGTGGCCCTTCCGAAATTCGTGCCCCTGCCCGACAGGGTCCGCACGGCCGAGGTGCACCTCGTCCCGGAAGACGGGGCGGCCGCTTCGGGCGGCGCCGTTTCTGGGCGGGCCTTCCTGGCCGAAGACATTACGGCCATCGCGAAGAAAAACCTCGAAGACCGCATCGGGCGCATCACGGCCAAGGCGATCGCGCGGGCCACGGCCAAGTATCTGGCCTCGCGAACCATCCGGAATGAATTCTCCAAGGGCCAGGGGGGCGAATCGCTGGCCGGTTTCCTGGCGGATGTCGGCACGAATATCTATTCCGTCGCGACGGAGCAATCGGATAAGCGCAGCTGGCGGACGCTGCCGGGGGAGATCCAGATGGCGCGCGTGGCGGTCCCGCCCGGAACCTACACCGTTGCGGTGGAATACTACGACTCCGCCGGCGGATTGATCGAGCGAAAGGCCTTTCCCGGGACGACCCTGAAGGCCGGGGAGAAACGGTTTGTGGGATACCGGATCCTCGGACGGTAAAATAAAATAGGTTCGCATATACCCGCCCAGCGAGCCGGCGAGCGGGAGGGGGAGGCTCCATCCCGTCTGAGGCGGATGGAGGGGGCGACGCCAGCCCCTTAAACCGATCAGGAGGAGATGTCATGGCTTTCGATCGCACCAGACCTTGTGCCACGCGCCGTGTTTGGGGGACCCGGACGGCATGGATCGTCGGGCTGATCCTGTCGTTGGGCCCGGCCTCTCCCGTCCGCGCCGCGACCGAGCCGGATTGGGTGAACGGATCGGGCAAGAAGTATCCCGCTGAGATGTACCTCACCGGCGTCGGCTATGCGGACACCCGCCAGGCGGCGGAGGACCGGGCCTATGCCGCGATCTCGAAGATTTTCACGGCCGAGATCAATTCCAAGACGGAGGAATGGGAAAAATACCTCCAGTCGGATTCGAAGGGACGGACCGAGGACAGCCGGCAGATCAACATCGAGCAGGCGACGGAGGTCTCGACCAAGAAGGTGCTGGAAAACGTGACGATCGCCGAGAGCTGGCTGGACGAGTCCAAGGCGCTCTACTACGCCCTGGCCGTCATGGACCGGCCTCACGCCACGTCGGCCCTTCGGGACCGGATCGCCTCGCTGGATCTCAAGGTGGACGAGTTGTTGAAACAGGCCAAACAGGGGGACCACAAGCTTCAAACCGTCCGGGCCCTCCATTCGGCGGTCGCAAATCTTCTGCTCCGCGAGGCGTACAACGCGGAGCTCCGCGTCGTCAACCCGGCGGGGAAGGGGTCCGAAAGCGACGTCAGCCTGGCCGGGACCAACCGGGAGCTTCGCGAGTTCCTGGCCAAAAATTTCAAGATCGCGGTGGCGGTCGGAGGCGACAACAGCGAGGCGATCCGAGCGGCGATCGTGGAAGGCTTGAACCGTCAGGGCCTGCCGGTCGCCTCGGCCGTTTCCGCCGCCGATTCCCGGCCCGACCTGCTGGTCAAGGGTTCGGTGACCCTTGACCCGGTGCAGCTTCCGGCAAGCGGGACGCCGCGGACTCATTTCGTGCGCTGGGCGGCGGCCTTTGACCTCACCGACGAAGCCTCGCAGCAGGTGATCGGAAGCGTGGCCCGGCAGGGGCGCGAAGGACACCTGACGGCCGCGGAGGCCGAGGCCCGCGCGTTGCGGACGGCCGAGCAGGAGGTGGCCGGCGAGGTCGGCGGCCAGATCGCCGATTTCATCTACGGAAAGGAGGAACAGTGATGTCGCGATTATTTAAAACAGCCGCAACGCTCCCGTGGGTGTTTATCATCGCGTTCTCGATCGGGCTCGGGGGTTGCAAGTCAACTCCGCCCGCGCCTCCCGGGCGTCCCGACAGCGATAAAATCCAGAAGGACTCCGAGAAGGGCATGCAGGACCTGGAGAAAGAAGAAGATCGCCGGGGCACGGGCGGTTATTGAGCATTCCGTTCTCCGGGTTCCCCACGCATCTATGGTTTGATCGATCCTCGTCTTCATCCTTGAGCCTTTCCCCCGCCTAAGCGTTCGGCCGGGTCGGCTTCGGTGCTCTGTGCCCGAAGGGGACGGGGTCTTGCACTAGGCGATCCAACCGTGTTAGCATTTTTATCAGCGCGAAACTCCCGAAGGCCATACCCGAAATCCGAACGCGTGTTCTAAAATCAGAGGCGAGGGCATTGCATGGACCCGCAGGATCAATCGGCGGAATATTCAGTTCTACAGGCCGACTCCCGGCAGTACCAGACGCTGCTCGAGGTCTCGAAGTCCATCGCCGCGCATCGCGACCTCAAGGCCTTGCTTCAAGACCTGGCCAAGCGGATTCCTTCGGTGGAGCCGTTCGAATACATCGGACTCATCCTGCACGATCCCGAGCGCAATAGGATGCGAGCCTATTACATCGGGACAAGCGATAACGACAGCCTTCCCCCCGGTCTTGAACTGCCGGTGGAGGAATCCGCCGGCGGATGGGTCTATCAAACCCAGCGGCCGCTGGTGGTGCCGCGTCTCGAGGGCGAGGCCCGATTTCCGAAGGTAACCGAGATCCTCAGGAAAATCGGAGCGCAGTCCTACTGCATGTTTCCCCTGACGACGGCGGTGCGGCGCCTGGGCGCGATGTTCATCGCCCGAAAGAGTCCGTCGGAGTTCAAGGAGGCCGAGAAGGATTTCCTTCAACAGGTCGTCAACCAGGTCGCGGTCACGGTGGACAACGTGCTCAACTACGAAAGCGGGCAGCTCGCCCAGCGGCAGCTCGCGCTCGAGCGCGACCGGCTGCGTCTTCTCCTGGAGGTGACGGAATCGATCGCATCGCACCGCGACCCGGAGGAGCTGTTTCGGGATCTCGCCCGGCGTCTTCCTCCGGTCGTGCCCTTCGATTACATCAACGTGGTCCTGCACGAGCCGGCGCGCGATACCATGCGCCTCTGCTTCCTGGTGACCGCGAAACCCAGCACCTTCAAGCTGGGACAGGAACTGTCCATCGATGAATCGCCCGGGGGCCTGGTCTGGAAGACCCAGCAACCTCTGAGCGTGAACGACATCGCCCAGGAGCGCCGCTTCCCGTGGCTGATGACAAAGCTGCGTGAGAACGGCGTCCAATCCTTCTGCGTGGTCCCCCTGACAACGGCGCAGCGCCGTCTGGGGGCGATGGGGTTCGGGACCTTTCAGAAGAGGGCCTATCAGGAGGCCGAACTCACCTTCATGCGGCAGGTGGCCAATCAAGTGGCCGTCGCGGTGGACAATGCGCTCAATTACGAGGCGGTCCAGGCTTCTCAGCAAAAACTGGCGCGGGAGCGGGACCGTCAGCAGCTTTTATTGGAAATCAATAACGCGGTGGTCTCCAACCTGGAATTGGAAGACGTCTTCACCGCGATCAGCGCCTCGCTGCGGAAGGTCATTCAGCACGACGGTTCCAGCCTGGTGCTGTACAACCCGGAGACCGGTCTTCTCCGCGTCCACGTGCTCGACTTCGCGAACAACACCAGCTTCGTCGAGGAGAAACAGGCGGACTCGAACTGCAATTCACCGGCCGGGATCGCCATCGCCTCGGGAGAGCCGGAGCTGTTCGGGGAGCAGGACCTGAAGCGGATGTCGTCCGAATGCCAAATGGCGCAGCGGCTCATCGCCGTGGGGGTGAAATCCCTCTGCTGCATTCCGTTGTTCTCCCACAACCGGGTGCTGGGTACGCTTAATTTGGGCCGGCGACGGGACGACGCGTTCGGTCGGGAAGAGGTCGATCTTCTGCGGCAGGCGGCTCAACAGATCGCCATTGCGGTCGAAAATGGACTGGCCTATCGGGAAATCGCCGAGCTGAAGGAAAAGCTCGACAAGGAGAAACTCTATCTTGAGGAAGAAATCCGCACCGAGTACAATTTCGAGCAGATCATCGGCGAAAGCGCGGCGTTGAAGCGCATTCTGAAGCAGGTGGAAACGGTCTCTCCCACGGACTCCACGGTGCTGATCCAGGGCGAGACCGGAACCGGAAAAGAGCTGATCGCGCGGGCCATCCACAACCTGAGCGGTCGGCGCGAGCGGACCTTCGTCAAGATGAACTGTGCGGCCATCCCGACGGGCCTGCTGGAAAGCGAATTATTCGGACACGAGAAGGGCGCGTTCACCGGGGCCATCGCCCAAAAAGTCGGCCGTTTCGAACTGGCCCATCAGGGGACGATCTTTCTCGATGAGGTCGGCGACATCCCGCTGGAGCTTCAGTCCAAGTTGCTGCGGGTGATCCAGGAACAGGAGTTCGAGCGCCTCGGGAGCACGAAAACCATCAAGGTGAACGTCCGCCTGGTGGCGGCGACGAACCAGGCCCTGGCCCAGATGGTCGCCGACAAGCGCTTCCGCGGCGACCTCTACTACCGCCTGAACGTGTTTCCCATCACGGTCCCTCCCCTCCGGGAGCGTCCCGAGGACATCCCCTTGCTCGTCCGATATTTTGCCCAGCAATATTCGCGGCAGATGAAAAAAGAGATCGAGACGATACCGGCCGAGACGATGACGGAGCTCTCCCGGTATCATTGGCCGGGCAACATCCGGGAGCTCGAAAACTTGATCGAGCGTTCCGTCATCCTGTCCCAGGGACCCGATCTCCGTGTTTCGCTCGGAGAATTTAAAATGCAGACCACGCCGGCTTCCGATGGGGAGGCCACCTTGGAAGCGGCCGAGCGCAAACACATCCTCAACGCGCTCCGGGAAACCAACTGGGTGATCGGGGGGCCCTCCGGCGCCGCCGCCCGCCTCGGAATGAAACGGACGACCTTGCAATCCAAGATTCAAAAGCTCGGCATTTCCCGCCATACCTAAGGACGCCCCTTCGGTGCCTCTTCCCCGGTGCCGCCCTTCCATCCGAACAACAACCCTTCCCCAGGCAAATTTTAGCGATCCAAGACCCTGTCGATTTTTGAGCCCTCCGAACGACTATCGAATGAATAGGGTCTTCCCGCTCATGCAGCCGTATGGGTATAGAGCCGATGGGTCGGCACCCTGCCGATATTTCGGCGAAACGATTTCGGCAGCGCGCCGAACTTGAAACTACTGGGAGTCCTCAAGGAAACCATAACTATTTTTTGTTTCAGTGACTTGGTATGTTTTAACCGGGCCGGCACAAGCGTGGCACGAGGATTGCTCATTGGCATAGGCCATATGAGGAGTGAAAAAATCCCGTGCTGAAAATTACAACGCAGATGAAGGCCGGCATTTTGCAAGTTGTTCTGGAAGGAGAACTCGCGGGTCCCTGGGTGAAGGAACTGGAACTTAGCTGGCGCTCCGCAACCGGATCGAGGCCGGGTCCCCCGGTGCGGGTGGATCTAAGCTCGGTCGCCTTCATTGATGAGGAGGGACAAGGACTGTTGGAAAAAATGCACGGGGAAGGTGTCGAGTTGAAGGCATCCGGGTGTATGAACAAATGTATCATTGAAAGGATCATCCGGCCGCGGGGTTAAGATGACGACGACATTTAACGCAGCGGGAGGAGGTGTTCCATGAATTGCCCACGATGCGGAGGATTAATGACGGACGACTGGTTCCAGGATCTGCTGGACGATACGGGGCGGCTTCATTTTGAGGGTCTTCGTTGTCTCGTTTGCGGCGAGGTTCTGGATCCCGTCATTCTTCATAATCGTCGGGTCGGACCGGAAGGCCTGCCGGGCCGTCGCCGCCGGCGCTTGAACCCGGCGGGGGTTTCGTAAAACCTGGTTCCCTGGAAAGATGGTGGTGGAAATGAAAGGCGGTTATCCGTTTATCCCGGTTGGCGTGATTTTATTCTATCTGGCCATTGGATTGGCGATTTTCGCGTACGCCATCGCGATCCGGCTGCTTCCGACGAAGGTTAAGATCCCGGTCGTGAGTTGTTCGCTCGAAAAAATCAGGGTCCGGCTGCGTTAATTTCCCGGGGTTAGGAATTTGGAGGCTTTCATGAAAGGGAGAACCATCAAGGGGTGGGTGGCTCGGATGATGATCGGGACGCTCCTTCTACTCGCGGCAAGAATGAATCGGAAGTGACATCCCATGCCGGCCCGCAGTCTGAAAGAGGGAGGTGGGAAGATGAGGACGAATTTCGAGTCCGAGACGACGATCAGTCCGCAGGAAATCAGGTTGAGCGAGAATGCCTTCTGGTCGGTCCATGGCCGTTCCAATGAAATTGAGATCGAGTGTCGGGAAGGCATGGTATGGATCACGGAGGAGGGCGATCACCGCGACCTCGTCCTGCACGCGGGGCAACGGTTCAGAAATGAAAAGCGGGGGCTGATCATCGTCCAGGCGCTCGCGGGCGCGAAGATAACCGTAAACGGCGGGCGGAGCGGATGACAACAGGTCGACCGAGTAACGGTATTGCGAAAGACATCATTCAAACCGGTCCGGAATAACGAACAATGAAAATGGAGCGCATTAAAATGCATAACGCACAAGACACAATCGAACAGAGGCCGCACGGGAAGATTCTTACATCGTTCCCCAAACTCATCGACGGGCCCGTCTATCTCAACGGCCACAACGCCGTGAGCTCTTACGGGGCCAACAGCTACTTCATCAAAAGCCAGGGCGGGAACTGGCTGGTGGATTCCCCGCGATTTGACCCGGCCCTGGTCGAACAGTTCCGGAAATGGGGAGGGATCCGGTATATCTTCCTGACCCATCGGGATGACGTCGCCGATGCGGACCGCTATGCACGGGCGTTTGGGGCGGACCGGATCATTCATGAGGGGGACCGTTCGGCTCAGCCGGATGCCGAGATGATTTTGAAGGGCGACGAGGATGTCGTTATGGCCCCGGCCCGTCTGATTCACACCCCGGGCCACACCCGAGGACATGGCGTGCTTCTCTGGAATGGAAAATATCTGTTCACGGGAGATCACCTCTCCTGGTCGCCGGAGGACCAGGCCCTGCGATCCGGCCGGGATTACTGCTGGTATTCCTGGAAGGAGCAGACCCGCTCCGTCGAGAAGCTGGCCCGCCATGCCGGCATCGAATGGGTCCTGCCCGGCCATGGGGGACGAAAGCAGGTCCCCGTCGGCGAATTTCCAAAATGGGTCCAAGAAACGGCGCAGTGGATGAAGGGGCGAACTTAAAATATCGATAACGCAGCCTCCGGAACCCAACGCGGATTGACATCGCGGTGAATTTAAATCAAGAGGAGATTTTCATGGAAACGCAAGGGAAGAAAATAAGACTACAGCGCACCAGGTGGATTGTCGTATCCGTTTTGCTTTTTGTCCTGGCCGGGGTCTCGTTTCTGATCACGGCGGCTCGGAATGGGACCGCAGAAAACCGCCAGAGTCTGAACGGGGGCATGCCGCCGCCCCAGGTCAGCGTGGCCGTCGTGGAGCCTCGCGACCTTCCGGCGACGTTTGAATACGTGGGCCAGGTCGACGGCGTGCGGGAGGTCGAGGTGCGCCCGCGCATTTCCGGAATCCTGGAGCACTGGAACTACAGGGAGGGGGCGCCGGTGGAGGCGGGAGAGAGCCTCTTCACCATCGATCCGGAGCCGTTCCGGGCCGCGCTGGACAAAGCCGAGGCGGATCTCGCCAGCGCCGAAGCCGTGCTGTCCCGGGCGAAGCGGGACACCGTTCGTCTGAAACCGTTATGGGAAGCGAAGGCCGTGAGCCAGAAGGCGTATGACGATGCGGTTTCCTCGGAACAGATCGCAGCCGCCAACGTGGAAGCGGCGCGGGCGGCGGCGACACAGGCGCGCCTGAACCTTTCCTATACCCGCGTCGAGGCCCCGATTTCCGGCATTACCAGCCGGGCGCTCAAATCGGAAGGCAGCCTCGTCGAGGCCCAGAAGACGCTGCTGACGACCATTTCGCAGATCGATCCGATCCACGTGATTTTCAGCTTCACCGATACGGAGTATCTGGGCTTCACCCGCGCCGTGTCCGAGGGGCGGCTGAGCTTGCCGAAGGACGGCCGATTCGACGTGCGCTTGAAACTCTCCGACGGCAGCGAGTACGCCCAGTCGGGCCGGGTGGACTTCACGGATGTGCGGGTAAATTCCAGCACGGGAACGATCGAGGCCCGGGCGGTCATGCCCAATCCCCGGCACCTGCTGCGCCCCGGCCAGTTTGTGCGCGTGCAGCTCTTCGGCGCGGTTCGACCCGGCGCGATCGCGATCCCGCAGCGCGCGGTGCTGGAAGGCCCGAACACAAAGATCGTCATGACCGTGAACGCCCAGGGTCTGGTTGAGCCGCGGCCGGTGCAGGTCGGCGACTGGTCCGGCGACGAGTGGGTCATCACCGGAGGGCTCAAGCCCGGAGACCGGGTCATCGTCGACGGCGTCGTCAAGGCGCGTCCCGGTTCCCCCGTGCAGATCGCCCAGGCGTCCGCACCCAATCAACCCCATCCGGCCCAAGAGGCCGGCGCCGCCCTCGCGGCCGAACCGTAAGAAGGGAGCCTCCGATGTTTTCGCGGTTCTTTATCAATCGACCGATTTTCGCCGCCGTTCTCTCCAGCTTCATCGTCCTCGCCGGGCTGGCCGCCATGCGTGTCCTCCCGATCGCGCAGTATCCCGAGATCGCGCCGCCCGTGGTGACCGTCCGGGCGGTCTATCCCGGGGCCTCGGCCGAGGTCCTGGAACAGACCGTCGCCGCGCCGCTGGAAACCCAGATCAACGGCGTCGAGGACATGCTCTACATGAGCGACAACTCGGGGTCCAACGGCGTGCTCGAAATCAACATCACGTTCGAGATCGGCACCGACGTCGACCAGGCCGCGATCAACGTCAACAACCGCGTCAAGCAGGCGGAGGCCCGGCTTCCGCAGGAAGTCCGCCGCCAGGGCGTGACGGTGGAGAAAAGCTCCTCGTCGTTTTTGCAGGTGCTGGCCTTCTACTCGCCCGAGGGCACCTTCGACGATCTGTACGTGAGCAATTACGTCACCTTGAACGTGCTCGACACGATCAAACGGATTCCGGGCACGACGAACGTCCAGATCTTCGGCGCCAAGGACTACGCGATGCGGATCTGGCTGCGGCCCGACCGCATGGCCCAGTTGAAGCTCACGACGTCGGATCTGATCCGGGCACTTAACGAGCAGAACAGCCAGTTTGCCGCCGGAAAGGTCGGCGAGGCCCCGACCGGGGGGCCCCAGGAGCTGGTCTACACGATTACCACGCAGGGCCGGCTGGCCGACGCCAAGCAGTTCGAGGACGTCATCCTGCGTTCCAACCCGGACGGCTCCGCGCTGCGACTGAAAGACGTGGCGCGGGTCGAGCTCGCCTCCAAGGACTACGATTTCATCGGACGGGTCAACGGAAAAGAGGCGGCGTTGCTCGGCATCTTCCTTCAGCCCGGCGCCAACGCCCTGAACGTGGCCAGGGAAGTCGCGACGACCATGAAGGGACTGTCGGCGCGCTTCCCGGCGGGGCTGAAGTACTCCATCGTTTACGATACCACCCGCTTTGTGGAGGTCTCCATCCGGGAGGTCGTGAAAACGCTGATCGAGGCCATGGCCCTGGTTTTCCTGGTGGTGTTTCTTTTTCTCCAGAACTGGCGCGCGACCCTGATCCCCTTCGCCGCGGTGCCGGTCTCCCTGATCGGGACCTTCGCCGGTCTCTTTCTGCTGGGTTATTCGATCAACACCCTCACCTTATTCGGGATGGTCCTCGCCATCGGCATCGTGGTGGACGACGCCATCGTCGTGCTGGAGAACGTCGAGCGGATCATGCGCGAGGAAGGCAAGGAGGCGCGTGCGGCCGCGGTTCAGGCGATGCGGGAAGTCTCCGGTCCGGTCATCGCGATCGTCCTGACCCTTTGCGCGGTCTTCGTTCCGATCGCCTTCCTGGGCGGCCTGGCCGGCGAGCTCTACCGGCAGTTCGCCGTCACCATTGCGATGGCGGTCGTGCTCTCCGGGATCGTTGCGCTGACCCTCACGCCTTCCCTCTGTGCCCTCCTTCTGAGGCACGGGCATGCGGAACCGGGACGCTTCTTTCGATGGTTCAACGATTGGTTCCGCCGGGTCACCGGCCGCTATGCCGCCGGCGTGGCCTGGATGATTCGCCGGAGCGTACTCGGTCTCGTGCTGTTCGGCGCCATGGTCCTCATCGCGGCCGGGCTGTGGAGATTCACGCCGGGAAGCCTGGTGCCGGACGAGGACCAGGGCTATTACATCGGCGCCGTCTTCCTCCCCGACGGGGCCACCTTGCAGCGGACCGATAAAGTCGTCGGCGAGGTGGTCAAGGCCATTCAATCGAATCCCGCAAACGAATATGCCGTGGCCTTCACCGGTCTGGACTTCATCGGGGGCGGGTTCCGCAACAACGCCGCGACCATCTTTGTGACCCAGAAGCACTGGGACGAGCGCAAGGTCAACACGCAGCAGCTGGTGGGCGACTATTTCATGAAGACCGCATCCATCAAGGAAGGTCTCGTGATCGCGTTTACCCCGCCGCCGATCTTCGGCCTGGGCAACGCCGGCGGGTTCGAGTTCTACATCCAGAATCGCGGCGAAGGGGGATCCCAACGTCTGGCCGAGGTGACGAATCAGTTTCTTGCGGCCGCCAACAGCGACCCCGTGCTCGCACGGGTGCAGACCCTTTGGCGATCGAACGTGCCCCAGCTGCACGTCGATGTCGACCGCGAAAAGGCGAAGGCGCTCGGCGTGCCGATCAACGATGTCTTCGACACCCTCTCGGCCACGCTGGGCTCCTACTACGTCAACGACTTCAACCGCTACGGCCGCACCTGGCAGGTGTTGATGTCGGCGGAGCCCTCCTATCGCGACAGTCCCGATTCGATCGGCGATCTCTACGTCCGGTCCGGGCAGGGTGAGATGGTGCCCGTCAAGGCGCTGGCCCGGGTGACTTACACGTCGGGGCCGGATTCGCTCGAGCGCTTCAACAACCTGCCCGCGGTCAAACTGCTGGGCCAGGGCGCGCCGGGCGTCTCGTCCGGCCAGGCGATCCAGGAAGTCGAAAAGATCGCCAAGAAAGTATTGCCGGCGGATTTCAGTTACGACTGGGGCGGCGCCTCGTTTCAGGAGAAGAAATCGAGCGGCACGTCCGGGTTGGCGCTTGGCCTGGCGGTGATCATGGTCTTTCTCATCCTCTCCGCGCAGTACGAGCGGTGGTCGCTTCCGCTCTCCGTGCTGATGGCGCTGCCGTTCGGCACCTTCGGCGCGCTCGCGGCGGTCTGGCTGAGGGGCCTGACCAACGACGTCTATTTTCAGATCGGCCTGGTGACGCTGCTGGGGCTCGCGGCGAAGAACGCCATTCTAATCGTCGAGTACGCGGTCCTGAAGCACCAGGAGGGGCTTTCGCCCTCCGCGGCGGCGATGGAAGCGGCCCGGCTTCGGTTCCGTCCCATCCTGATGACCTCGCTCGCCTTTATTCTCGGCGTCACCCCGCTGGCCTTTTCCACCGGCGCGGGCGCCGGGGCGCGGATTTCGGCGGGCACGGGCGTGATGGGCGGGATGCTGGCCGCGACGTTCCTCGCTATTTTCTTTGTGCCGATGTTCTTCAAGCTGATCGCCGGTCGGCGATTGACGGAACGCCGGTCGACCGCGGAGATTCGGGCCGAGATCGACCGCCACAAAACGGCTTTACACGGGACGCCCGCCGGCGTCTCGGGGAACGGACAGAGCGCCCCGGACGGGCAGGCGCCGACCCCTCCGGTGCAAACGCCCGTCCATCAAGGAGGCTCGTCATGACCATTTATCGATTCATCGCGGCGGTATTGCCGGCCGCGCTGCTCTCCGGCTGCATCACCGTCGGCCCCGACTACCACAGGCCGAAAATCGACGTCCCCGACCGTTGGCCGGCCGAGAAAACCGAGGCCGCCGTGCCGGTTCGGTGGTGGGATAGCTACAACGATCCGGTGCTCGACGCCATGGTCGACGAGGCGCTCGCCCACAATTCCGATCTGGCGCTGGCCGTGGCGCGCTTGGACGAAGCCCGGGCTCAGCTCGGCGTTGCCCGCGCCGACCAGTTTCCGGGCGTCGCCGCCGGCGCCGGCGCGTCGCGCAACCGGATCTCGGAGAAAAGCCCCCTTTTCTTCCCGGGCTTTGATCCGACGTTCAACGATTTGAACGCCTCCGTCAGCGCCTCGTGGGAAATCGATTTCTGGGGCAAGTATCGGCGCGCCACCGAGGCGGCGCGCGCCGACCTGTTCGCCTCCGCGTCCAATCGGGACGCGGTCCGGCTGGCCCTGATCGCCGACGTGGCCCGGGGCTACTTCAACTTGCGATCGCTCGATGCGCAGATCGCCGTCACCCGGCAGACCGTGAAGACCCGTCTCGACTCGCTGGAGCTTCAGCGCAAACGTTTCGAGGCGGGCGTGGCCTCCGAGCTGGAGCTGCACCAGGTGGAGGCGGATGCCTACTCGGCGCAGGCGCTGCTGCCCTTTCTTGAAAACCAACTTGCGCAGCAGGAAACCGCCCTCTCCGTGCTCCTCGGCCGCAGCCCGCGGGAGATTATCGGCGCGGCTCCCGAGCGCGGATCGGTGATCGAGGCGATCAGCGTTCCGCCGGCCGTGCCGGCCGGGCTGCCTTCCGATCTTCTGGAGCGCCGTCCCGACCTGCGTGAAGCGGAGCAGCGGCTGGTGGCCGCGAATGCCCGCATCGGGCAGGCCAAGGCCGCTTATTTCCCGTCGATCCCGTTGACCGGAGCCTTCGGCACAGAGAGCGCCAAGCTCGCCGATCTTTTCACGGCCCCGGCCCGCGTCTGGCTCGTCTCGGTCTCCGCCGCACAAACGATCTTCGACGCCGGGCGAATCGGCTCCCAGGTGGAGGCGTCGCGGGCCCGCGAGCGGCAGGCGCTGGCCCAATACCGATCGGCTATTCAGAACGCGTTCAAGGACACGCAGGACGCCCTGGTGGCGCAGCGCAAGGCGCGCGAGCGACTGGAAGCGGAGCAGGCGCGCGTCGCCTCGCTTCAGAAAGCGCTGGAGCTGGCCCGGTTACGGTACGACAACGGTGAATCCAGCCTTCTCGATGTGCTGGATGCCGAACGCGGCTTACTCGGCGCTCAGCTCGACCGGGTCGAGGCGCAACGCGCCCAGCTCGTCGCGACGGCGGATTTATTCAAGGCGCTGGGCGGCGGGTGGGAGGATCAACCTCGGCCACGAGGGCCGTCGGGATAGGAGGGAATATTGATTGAGCGGTAAGTTGCCCGGGGGGAAATTGTTCATTCATCTCCCCGGCCCGCGGGTCCGGAGTCGATGTCGCATTTAGTGGAACCCGCTTCGCCAGACCGTTGAGCCCAAGGTCCACCCAAGCACGCCGATGCCTCCGTAGAGAAGGAGCGAAGGCCCTCCGAGCTTGATATCCTGATAGGAGGGCAGGGCGGCAAAGAGGATCATGGATATCAGGTAAACCCCGCCAAACCACCAGCCCCATTGATGGTGAACCCAACAAGGGGCGGCCAGGCGGATCAGGCCGTACCACCCAAGGGGCAGATAGAGGAGGGGGGCGAAGGCCACGAAGGCGCCGTTGATCAGGTTGATTCCTTGGAAGGTGACCGACCCAAGCACCCAGCCCTGTCCGGATCGTTTGGGCCAGACCGAAAACGCGGTCGGCTTGGCAAGCCAAAGAAGCCCGACGACGAGATGGGCCAGTTCGTGGGCCAGGGTGCCCGGAAGGGCGAGCAGCGCGAAGCGCCCCATCGAGGCGCGCGCGGACCGGAGTATGAGATACCAGACAAGCGCGACGGTCGCGCTGGGCAGGAAGCCCGCCGGCGGAACGGGGAGCTGAGTCATGTCGGGACGCGGGCGATCAAGGCGGCGCGGATCGTCTCCAACAGGCGGCCGTGGTCCGCGGGATCGAAGCGGGGCGCGGCGGACCAATCATAGCTCCAGGGATGCGCGCCGCGAAGGGCGGCGGGTTCGTCGTCGAAGCGCGGGATGACGTGGGCGTGGAGCGCCGGCTCGGCGTTGCCGAACAGCGCGTAGTTGATGCGCCGTGCGCCGGCGGCCTCGAGCACGGCGTCGCCGAGGGCCGCCATGTCCTCGAGAAACGCGGCGCGGTCCCGGCCCGTCAGCGCGTTTAAGTGCGGGACCACCGGATCGGGAAGCAGCAGGCTGTAGCCGCGCAGGAATTGTCGCGCGCCGAGCACCGCCCAGCCGGATCGCATGCGGAGTATCTGCGCCGGCTCATTTCCAGCGCGAAGCCGCTCCACCATCTCATGAATCGCCGTCCTCAAGGGGCCCTTGCCTCCGAGCGCCGCGGAACGCACGCCGTCGTCATCCCCCGCGCGCGAGGCCGCGGGCGGATTGCACTACAGATACTCCGGCCAGGGAAAGGGCGGGGCGCCGCAGACGATAAACGGCGGGTTCATCAGCGACGGTTTATTGTAACGCAGCCGCCGACCCGACAGGTCGGTCACCTTGCCGCCCGCCTCTTCCACCACGCATTGGGCGGCGGCGATGTCCCATTCCATCGTCGGCCCGAAGCGCGGATAAAGATGGGCGCGCCCCTCGGCCACAAGACACAATTTCAACGAGCTGCCGATTTCCAGGGACTCCGACGGGCCGATTTTGCGCAGCAGCTCTTCCACCTTGGCGTCGGGGTGCGAGCGGCTGACGACGAGGGTGACGCCGCTGACCCGGTAATCGCTCACCACGATCCGTTCCGGCGGCTCAGGGCCCTTCCGCTTGAAGGAGCCCGCGCCGCGCGCCGCGTAATAGAGCTCCTCCATCGCCGGAGCGTAGACCACGCCCAGCGCCGGCTCGCCCCGCTCGATCAGCGCCACGTTGACCGTGAACTCGTCGCGCCGCTTGATGAACTCCTTGGTTCCGTCCAGCGGATCGATCAGCCAGTAACGCCCCCAGGCTTCCCGTTCCGTGTAGGGAACCTCCTTCGACTCCTCGGACAAGACGGGCCACGTCGGCGTCAGCGCGCGCAATCCTTCCATGAGCAGGCGATTGGACGCCAGATCCGCCCGCGTGAGCGGGGAGTCCCCTTCCGTCTTGTAGGTGGTCTCAAAGTCGCCGCGCGCGTAGACTTCCATGATCGCCGCGCCGGCCTTCTCGGCCAGCGCGACGACTTGAGGCAGCAACGATTCCAGGTCTGCCGTATCCAACGTAATAAATCTCCTTTTCTCTTTTATACGCATTATCCTCGGGCGTGTCAATATTCGGGATTGGCGCGAGCGCGAGAATGGAGGGGAGCCGATATTCCTTGAGGTCGGACCTTGACGGTTTGTCCTGCCCTTTAAATATTAAAAAGAATAAGCCCTTCAATGCTCTTATAATGCTTCAAGTTGCGAGTGACCAATGGGAGCTTCTTGACGAGAGCGGTCGCCGCGATGAGGGCGTCTTCTTTTTCCAGGGAAGGATGTCGTCTCCGAAGGTCGGAATAGGTCCCGGCAATACGGTCATCCAGCGGAATGATCCGGTGCCGTCGAAGCGTGAACAAAATGGCCTGGCGTTCGGCATCTTTCAGCCCCGGCTTTGACAGAAGCTCCTTCTTTGTCACAACGGAGTAATAAACCTCGAATCCTCTGCCTTCGAAAATCGCCCCGAGAAGGCCGGTGTTGAGGTAATCGATCAGTATGTCGGTGTCGATCAGGAGTTTGACTTTTGCCAATCGCGGATCTCTTTGAGGAAGGGTTCATCCGACCGATCGCGGGAGCCTTTGCGGATCTCCCGAACGTGCGCGACGCTGTCCTTCACGTCCGAATGGCCGTAGGGATTGAACCGCTCGCGAACGACGTCTTCCAACAGACTGACGGGATAGACCCCTTTCTTCCGGGCCTCCTTGATCAGGAGGCGTTTGAGACGGGGATCGAACGAGAGCGTCCATTTTTCCTTTTTCAAAGATGTCTTGGGCATGGTTCAACCGTTTGTATTAATCATACGCATATTATACGTATAATTATACCGCCTGTCAATGCGGATTATTTTATCGCTCCACTGATCCATGGCTCCATTCTCCAGCCCCTCCCCCGCGCGCGAGGCCGGAGGGGAGCGGATAGTTCTACAGGTCCGACCCGGCCAGTCACATCTCTTTGTGTCGAAGCGCGTTAAGATCATCAATGGCTTTTAGCGCCTCCAGACGTGCTTTCTCAATCGAGTTTTGCAACCAATCGTGGTCCTGGACGGTATTTATTAATACGTGCCCACTGACGAAAGAAGGTTGCTGTGAGTCTTGAACAACGCGCCACTTCTCTGACGGAGACCATTCGTAAAGTACATGGCCCACCAGTGAAAAAGATAGGGACAGATTTATTTTTAACGCTTTACGGGAGATGTAGAATTGAGGACGGAACACGTCTTTCCTCTTCTCTCTCCGGCGGATGGGGTCGCGTGAAAATTGAAGACGGAAGAACGGCCCGCGCCGGAGGAATGATGAGAGAGATTATAAAAGGTTAAAAGGAAAAAGGCAAAAGGAGAAAAAGGTAAAAGGCGTGAGGGGTGGGAGTGAGGGGCAAGGAGTTAGGAGTGAGGAGTAAGGTGTCAGGAGATAAGGATTCGGGAATCGGCTTCTTTCATCATTGCGCGGATCTTTCCCAGTTCCTTGGCCTTCCACCTTTTTGCCCAACCCATCTTGTGGGGCTTGCAGAGGGCGCAGGACCGCCGCTTTGTTCGATATTGTTTTCTCATTTTCGATTCTATTTCGCCGCTAAACTTTTCAGGGTTCGCACTCGAAAACCAACGATGGTGATGCCCACAACCTCTTTCTTCTTTTCGTCATAACGAACAATCACGCCCTCGCCGATATCGGTGCCAACGGCCGGGCGAGGCTTGCCGACCGAAATGTAGAGCACATCTGCTTCTTCGTCAAACTCCCAGTTGAGCGCCGGTTTACCCTCGAGAATTTTTAAGGTTTCCATATGGTTGATCTCCTTTTTGAAGGCGTAACCGTAAAATAGGCCGTCAGAACAAAGCCATCCTGACCTGACAGCTCTCTATAAGCCACGATGAGATGCTTCTGGGTCAGAGGTGTCTTAGAATAAAACCGCACAGCCAGCAATTCGCCAAAGTCGCCTTCCTGTATTGAATCCGGGCTTGAGATGGTTTCGATCACTTTACCCTGTTGATCACGCATCTCCGGATGCCGTCGCGTGATATGACTCCATCTTTCTCGGGTGATTCGGATGGGAACCGCGTTTTTCGAATACGTAACGATCATAACCTATAGGCCGGCCCGTTTACAAACGTTACTTTATTTACGCAAACAGCTTGTAAGAATCAATGACTGCAAGAACGGCCCGCGCCGGAGGAATGATGCAGGGGATTATACCGTTTTATGGTGGAAGAGTCAAAAAGGGGTGAGGAGTAAGGAGTCATGGATTAAATGGCCCGTAGGGGCTGACCTATGTGTCAGCCCGGGATGCAAAAGGATTAAGTAGAATGGAGGAAATACCCCCCCTTTGACCCCTATATATAATGATGCAGATCGAATATATTGAAGCTTTCGGAAGCAATGGCCGGGGCGCGCCGATGCGTATTGGCTGTTGCTGCGAATGCAAATCATAGACATATTATGAACCGCGGTATACCATCCCACCATCCAACCTGAATGACGAGACATAGCGATCGGCCCGTTGACTGTCTTGCAATCCTCTTTTCGTATAAATCTTAAATCATGATCGTTCCCCATCCCATCACTCTCCGCGCAAAGCTTGGCACAGACCCTGCAATTTGGTTTAAGCGCACGGGACAGATTCACAACGGAGTAGAACAACCACAGGAGGTGGCCGATGTTTCGAATCGCAGCGTTTTTAGCTTCCGGTTTTGTCAGTTTTCTCTTGGTCAGCACGGTGGTGGCGCAGCAGCTGGCCTCGACTTCTTTGGAGGTCAAGCCCGCGGCCGACGGCCGGCTGAAGATGGCCGCGGTGCGTCATCTCAGCGGGACGGTCAAGGACGTCGATCTGACGGCCCACACCCTCACCATTAAAAACCGGCGGGGGGAACAGAGTTTCGTGATCTCGCCGGAGACGCAGCTCAAGAAGGGACGGGAGCGTTTGAGACTGGACGGATTGCAGCGGGAGTCGAAGGTGACCGTGAGCTACTGGGATCGCGACGGGAAAAAAGAGGCCGGGGTGATCCAACTGGCGAAGTGATGGATATTGAGACGGTCCCGTGTCGTTTCATAAAAGGCTCACGCCTGTCCGGGTGGGCCTTTTAATTTCAATCGGAGGATCGGTTCCTCCACTCCTTGTCTTTGGGTCAAATAGATGATGTGATGGTTTTAAAAATAGTTGACCAGGCCTGACGGGTGAATTATCATGAAGGCATGTTGTTCAACATGTTCCAATCCCAGTCCGACCCGGCCTTGAACATAACGCCGGAAGCCTTGAAGGCAAAGCTGGATCGCGGGGAGAAGATCGTCCTGGTGGATGTCCGCGAGCCCTGGGAGGTGGCGATCAACCGTCTCAATGACGCCGTGGTCATTCCGATGGACGAGCTGGGCCGGCGGTATTCGGAACTCAATCCCGACGCCGAGATCGTCGTTTACTGCCACGTGGGCGGACGAAGCCTCAAGGCGACCCGTTTTCTGAAGGACCGGCAGTTCAAAAACGTTAAAAACCTGGCCGGCGGGATCGAGGCCTGGTCGTTGAAGGTCGACCCGAAGGTTCCACGCTACCGCTGAACGAAATCGGAACCTGATTCTCTCCCTCCGGTTCTCTTCATCCAAAATCCCTCATTATATCGAGCCCCCTTGGTAGACAGGTTCAAAATCGTACGCCCGGACCTCCGCCGGATTGAGAAAAACGGACTTGACAGCGGAGGAAAAACTGCTATATTTGATACCGAAACATTTTTCATTTCCGGGAAGGAATTTCGTCGGCCCGCATCCCGGACGGTTTCGAACCAATCGCAACACGACATTTGACCCTTTGATCAGAGCAAACCAGGGGAAACCCTGGGACGCAGAGCAACGGGGCTAAAGGAGGAAAGTTCTCTTCCAGGCCCGCCGAGCCGCCGAAGGAAATTCCTTTGGCGGCTTTTTTTATTTTTGGCGAGGAGGGACCCATGAAAGGAAAAAATCGCATTCTTGGCTGGGGAATCGGCGGACTTTTTATTCTTTCTTCCGGATACTATCTTGCATCCTGCACATCGTCGAGTAATCTGACGGACCAGAATGATCCCTCCGGGATCGTCTTCGTCAAGCGTTCAGTCGATGCGATCGGCAATCCGCTCGATCCGATCGAATTCAAGGCGGGGGGAGATCTTTTTACACTGGTTCCGGGAACCGCTTCGGGAAAACTTCAAAATATCACCGCGGACATGACCCAGGGGGCGGGAGACGTCTCGGATCCGGAGATTTTTCCCCAGACCGACGGGGGGCCCTTTCGACTGGTCTTCTCGATGAACAAGGGGAACGGGGACCACTGGCATGTGTATGAAGTTCAGGTCAATCAGGACGGAAGCCGCGTCGCCCAACCGGTCCAGTTGACCTGCGGGTCCGCCGACGAACTCTCCCCGGCCTATCTTCCGGACGGGCGGATCGTCTTCGCGTCGAACCGTCCCGGCTATCTCGACGAGTACGAACGGAGGGTATCGACCGTTCTTCACATACTCGACCGCGCCAAGGCGCCGCTGCCCGGCCAGCCTTCCTGCGATTCGGGGGAGGTCGTCCAGATTTCCTTCAACCAGAGTCACGACCGCAATCCGATCGTCCTTCGGGACGGGACCATCCTCTACAGCCGCTGGGAGCACCTCGGGACGGTCAACAAGTTCGCCATTTTCTTCATGGAGCCGGACGGAACCGACATGTTCGTCAAGTACGGTTCGCATTCGAACGTGAACTCCTTTCTGGATCTTCGCGAGCAGGCGGACGGAAGCCTGGTGGCGACCATGATGCCTTTGAGCGGAACCTACGAGGGAGGGGCGATCGGACGGCTCGACATCGTCGACAAGGCCGATGATCCCCAAACCCCTTCGCTCCAGCTGACCGGCCCCCAGGTGATTCCGACCGATCGGCAGCCGTCCAATTTCGGACGGTATCACAACGTTTATCCCCTTCCGGACGGGACCCCTCGCTATCTCGCCTCCTATTCGATCGGGAAGGTGGTGAACGATCCGAAAAATAAAATCGTGGAGGAACCCGATTACGGGCTCTGGATGCTCAACAACGGCGACGGGACGCTCAAGCCGATCCTGCTTCCGAACAGCGGGAGCCGGCAGGCCTACCTCGACCCGATTCCGCTGATGCCCGTCCCGGCGTCGATGATCCCCACGGCCAAGCCCCAGAAGGCGGCCAATCGAAGCGCGATGGGGACGACGGGGGTGCTCGCCGCCGCGAGCGTGTACGATTCCGAGGCCAACCGGGCCCTGTCCAATCAGGTTCTGGGTGTGACGATCCCCCGGGACGCCGGCGGCAACATCGATTTCAACGCCCTTTGCAACGATCCGAGCCTCCAGGTCGTCAAACAGGTCCGGGTGATCCAGGCGGTCCCGAGCCAGCCCGGGGTCGGAACGGAGGACATCGGTCTGACCGAGTTCGAGCGCCAGAGGATCCTCGGCTATGCTCCGGTCGAATGCGACGGCTCCTTCCGCGTCACCGTGCCCGCGGACACGAGCCTGACCTTGAATTTGGTCGATGCGCAAAGCCGTTCTTTCAAGGTGAAGGAGAATTGGCTTCAAGTCCGGCCCGGGGAAAACCGGACCTGCAACGGCTGTCACTCCCCGCGGCGGGGAAGCCCCCAGCGTCTGGCGACGGATTCCTTCGCGCTCAACCGGCCCCCGTCCACCCTCATTCCCCCGACGATTTCGGTGCTTTCTTTCAACGCGAATATCCAGCCGATCCTCACGGCCAAGTGTGTCTCCTGCCATTCGCTTTCGGATCAAAATCATGATGGCATTCCGGACACGCCCGCCGCGGGCGGCCTCGACCTAAGCACCGATCAATCCGGCGCCGGATTCCCGATCTCCTACACGAGTCTTCTTGATGGCAATATGAACGGATCGGATCGTGTCTTCCCCGGAGAGTCGCAGCAAAGTTACCTCATCGAACGGATGTTCGGTCAGGAGCTCCGTTCCCCCCGTTCCGTGCCGTTCCCGGACTCGAATAGCCATGGGACGTTGCTGAGTGCGGATGAAAAACAGACCCTGGTCGAATGGATCGATCTGGGGGCGCAGTTCAGCAATGCGGGCGTCATCAGCAACCCCGGCCGGAAGCGACTGGACCAGAATGTCTTCACGACAACAATCCAGCCGATTCTTTTAAAGCGCTGCGGCCAGTGCCACGTGGCCGGCGGCGACAGCAATTTTGTCCTGACCGGAGACAAGGAGGAGGGCGATTTCAACGCCGCGGCGGCCCGTGTGAACGTGACCAATCCGTCTCAAAGCATCCTGCTCCTGAAAGCCACCGGGACGGTTCCGATGCTCGTGAACGGAACGGCGGTCACCCCTCCGCCGCTTTCGACCGCGGACGCGGACTACGCGACCCTTCTCAACTGGATAACGGCGGCGCAGTGACGCGGTTGTTTTTTAGACAGACCGTCATGCCGATGACGCTTGGGATGTTCGTGTGCATCGGAGCCGGATGCGGAACGGTCGACCCCGGCGTGGATTCGGGAGCCGGGAGTTTGGACTACGACGAATTTAAGGCGAATATCCAGCCCGTCTTTGATAGCCGGGGCTGCTCGAATTCAAATTGTCATTACCGGGATAAGAATAATCCAAATTCCGGCGGACCCGGAGGGAGCCTTCGGATCTTCAATTGTAAAACGGACCCCTGCACGGAGGATCAGTTCCGGGCCAACTTCGATTCCGCCTCCGGGATGACCGATATCGCGAATCCGGCGGGCAGCAAGCTTCTGCTCAAGCCCCTGGCCGTGTCGGCCGGCGGGATCCAGCACCTCGGGGGGGATATCTTTCCGAATACGAGCGATCCCGATTATCTCACGATTTTGAGTTGGATCCAGAGCCCGCTTTGAACGCGATCCGTCGAGAAACCCGGTCTCGATTGTCCCTGTTGCTCCTTTGTCTGGGGCCTTTCATCGCGGCGGAGACCGCCTTCGGAGAGGAGGCCTATCAGAAGGCGTCGGTGGTCGAACCGTTTCTCGAGATTCATACCGGACCGGGAAGGAGCTATCCGGTTTTTTACGTTGCCGAACGGGGGGAGGAGATTCTCCTGTTGAAGCGCCGGACGGACTGGTATCGGATCCGATTGTCCAACGGAAAGGAAGGGTGGGTTAATCGGGCGGATATCGAAAAGACCCTTCTGGCCCAGGGCCGGAATAAAGGGGTGATGGACCGGATCTACGACGATTACCTGGCCGACCGCCTGGAGCTGGCGTGGGGAGCGGGGACCTTCGGCGGGGATCCCTCTCTCAGCGTTCGGATGACCTACCTCCTGACGGACGTCCTTTCCCTGGAGGGAGGGGCCAACTTCGTCTCGAGCGATCAGGGAAGCATTGATCTCTATCAGGGGGGGATCGTGGTCACCCCGTGGCGCTGGCGCTGGCTGTCCGTTTCGGCGACGGTGGGCGGCGGCATCGTCTCTGCGACGCCGTCGAGTCTCGTGGTCGGCGTGACCAAAAAAACGTTTCAGGAGGCCCATGCCGGTATCGGGATTTCGATTCCCCTGGTCCGGAACCTCTTCGCCCGGGGCGATTTCCGGAATTACACCGTCTTCATGAGCCCGGAGCGGACGCGGGAGTTTCAGGAGTACGGCATCGGACTCTCATTTCGGTTCTAGGGTTGAGAATGCCTAAGCGGATTGTGTTGACGATGGGCGTAATCGGATTCCTGCTCGGAGGGCTTTTTTCTTCCGCCCGGGCCGAGAATTTTCCGCAGGGCGAAGAACCGATCATCAAACCGCCCGTCGAGGAGCAAAAGTTGAAGGAGGCCAAGATCGATACCGAGTCGCTGGAGATGGGTCCTTATTACGGCGTGTACGCCCTGGACGGTTTCGGCACCTCGGGGGTCTACGGCTTTCGGCTGGCCTACCATTTGACGGAGGACGTCTTTTTCGAGGGGACCTACGGGATCACCCGGTTCAACCAGGAGACGTTTCGTCGTTTAACCGGCCGTTCCCTCGTGGCCGATGAGAACATCACGTACTGGAATGCCGGTGCGGGTTATAATCTTTTCCCGGGGCAGATTTTCCCGACCCGCAAGAGGACGTTGAATTCGACGATCTACCTGCTCGGGGGCCTGGGTCAAACCCAGATCGACCGGCAGGCCCATTTCACCTTCGACGCGGGAACCGGCTATAAAGTCTTCATCGTGGACTGGTTTGAGGTTCGGGTGGAGCTTCGAACGCACATCCTTCAGACCGACCTCACCGGAGCGAACGAGATCATGAAAAATATCGAAGGGACGGCGGCCTTCGCGGTCTTTTTCTGAGAGGTGCCCGATGAATAAGGCGATGAATAAGACAAAAACGATCCCCCTGTTCCTGGCGGTCCTGATGTTCTTCGGCCCCGGTCCGGCTCACGGCGCCGGACAGGGAGAAAAGGCGCCCGATTTCACGGGAAAAACCCTCGTGGGAAAAAACGTCAAGCTCAGCGAGCTGAGGGGGCATATCGTCCTGCTTAATTTTTGGGGGACCTGGTGCGCCCCATGTAAAGAGGAGCTTCCCTACTTCAACCGGATATACGGGAAATATAAAGGGGTCGGTCTCGAGATCCTGGCCGTGAACGTGGACAAGGTCGCCGCGCAGGCGGCGGGGATGAGCGGCGCCTTGGGCCTGACCTTCCCGGTCGTCCTGGATCCCTCCGGCGATCTGTTCAACCTCTATCGGATCCGAAACATGCCGACCACGTTTGTCGTGGGCAAGGACGGCCTGATTCACTACGTTCATTGGGGATTCGGACCCAACGATCCGCCGCGTTACGAATCGGAGATCAAAGGCCTCCTGAAGGATTGATGGGAATGAAATCCTTGTTTTGGCTCTTGATGGGCCTCATGATCGCCCTGACCGGGGTCTCGGGATGTGCCTCGGTGAAACCCTGGGAGCGGGAGTATCTCGCGGACGAGACGATGCAGTTTGACCCCGACCCCTTGATGGCCCAATGGTACCAACATGTGCGGGAAATCCGGGAAGGGGGGCGGGGCGGGTTCAACGGTACCGGCGGGGGTTGCGGTTGCAGGTGACGAAAGCCCGACGGGTGAGCCCTGCGGCGGGCCGGGAACGGCGGGGCCCGGGACGCCTGGTGAAGGCCGTTCTGTTGATCGCCTGGTTCGTCGTTCCCATCGAGCGATCCGGGGCGATCGAACCCGCTCAGGATGAGGTCGAGGCCGGCTACAATTACTACCACGGAGGGGGAGTGACCGTTCAGGGTCCCGCGGTCATCGTGCGGAAGGATATCTTGAACGGGGGCTCGCTGAAAGCGGGTTACAACGTGGATATCGTCAGTTCGGCCTCGATCGATGTGGTGACCCAGGCCAGTCCGTACAAAGAGACACGAAAGGAATACAGCCTGGGCACGGATATTTTACGCGGCGACACGCTGGTCGGTGTGGACTACATCAACAGCCGTGAATCGGACTATCTGTCCGACACGCTTTCGGTCGCGCTGGCACACGATCTATTCGATAAAAACACGACCTTCAGCCTGAAGGTGGCCCGCTCCTGGGACCAGGTCGGGAAAAATAACGACCCGGCCTTCGGTTGGAATAAGTTCAATCGAACGGTTTATTCGACCGGGATCACACAGTCCCTGACGCCCCTGTGGCTGATCCAGTTTAATTATGAGCTCACCGCCGACGAGGGTCTCATCAATAACCCTTATCGCAGCGCCATAACCCTGGATGGGGCGCTGGTGCCCGAAAACTACCCGGACGCACGGACCGGACAGGCCTGGGCCCTCCGGACCAGCTACGGAATTGCCTCCGCCGGCTCCGACGGGGGATACGGGGGCATCCGGGGTTCGGTTCAACTCGATTACCGCTACTATCAGGACACCTTTGATGTCCACTCCCAGACCGCCAAGATTACGCTTCAACGCTATTTCTTCTCGGACTGGCTGGGCGGAGTTTTTTATCAGTACTACTGGCAGGATGCGGCGAGTTTTTATGGAGACCGCTTGCCGCCGGGTCAGCTTTACAAGGCGCGGGACAAGGAGCTCTCCCAATACCATGATCAATGGGTCGGCTTGACGCTGAAATATAAACTTAAACAGGCGCAATGGGGCATCATCCGTAATCCCTATGTCCAGGTCAGCAACAGCTGGATGGTATTCAACTATGACAACTTCACCGATCCGCGCACGGGCGCGCTCTATTCACAGAGGGTCTATGTCGTCCATACGGATTTGGGTTTCAATTATTAGCGTCCCTTTCCTCGGCGGTCTGCTTGTTTCCCTTCCGGCCCACGGGGAAGAGGCCCCGGAATACCTCGTGAGCGAGAATCGGGCCCTCATGGGAACCGAGGTGATCATCAAGGCGGTCGGGGACAAGCGTCCGGAGATGGAGCGGGCCGTGCAGGACGCCTTCGATGAGATTTCCCGGCTGGAACGGATGATGAGCAACTTTATGCCGACCAGCGAGCTTTCGCACATCAATCAGCAGGCCGGGAAGGCGCCGGTCCCGGTCAGCCGGGAGCTTTTTTCGGTGATCCAGAAGTCCTTGTATTTTTCCGAACTCACGGAGGGGACCTTCGACATCTCCTTTGCCTCCGTCGGCAAACTCTGGGATTTTCGGGCCGGGATCCTGCCGTCTCCGGAGGCGATCGCCCGGCAACTCCCTTTTGTCGATTACCGGAAGATTCAAATGAACGAGAAGGACTCGAGCGTATTTCTTCCGTATCCCCAGATGGAGATCGGCCTCGGAGGGATCGGGAAGGGCTACGCGGTCGACCGGGCCATGGACGTGCTCACGAAGCACGGGATCCATGATGCCGTCGTCATGGCGGGAGGGGATATGCTGGTCAAGGGGAAAAAGGGAAAGGATCTCTGGCGGGTCGGTCTTCGCGATCCGGACGACAAGAACAAGATCCTTGCGGTCCTGCCGCTGGAGGACAAGGCCGTCTCGACCTCGGGGGACTACGAACGGTTTTTTATCAAGGACGGCGTCCGCTATCATCACATCATCGATACAAGGACGGGATACCCTGCCCGCCTCTGCCGGAGCGTGACGCTTCTGGCGAAAGACGCGACCACCACCGACGGCCTTACCAAAGGGGTGTTTATCCTCGGTCCCGAGCGGGGGATGGCCCTGGTCGAGCGGATCGGCGGCGTGGACGCGATCATCATCGACGTCCAGGGGAAGATGCATCTTTCATCCGGGTTGACCTCGTTGAAGTCGGAAGGAGCGAAGAGCGGAAAATGAAAATGCCTAGCCCAATCGTCGTCCTTTTTCTTCTCGTTTTATTGCTCCTTCCGCCCCGTCTTTCCAGGGCCCAGGAGGCGGGCGCGCCTCCCCAGGAGATGGAGAACCTCGACGGCCAGGTTCAGGATCTTAAGCAAAAGATCCTGGATCTGAACACGCTTCTCTTCCGGCTTCAGGAAGACCTGCTCTTTCCGGAGGACTCCTCCGTTGCGGTATTCTTTGCGATGGAGGGGGGGAATTACTTCGCGCTCGATTCGGTCAAACTCAACCTGGACGATAAGCTGGTCTCAAGCTATCTGTACACCGACCGGGAGGTCGGCGCGCTAAAAAAAGGGGGCATTCAACGCCTCTACATGGGAAACGTGAAGTCCGGCGACCACGAATTGGTGGCGATCTTCACGGGAAAGGGGCCGCAGGAAAAGGATTACAAACGGGCCGAGACGGTTCGTTTCAACAAGGGGGACGGGGCCGCCTTTATTAAAATCATCATACGGGACAGTCCGGAAAAAGAGCAACCCGAGTTCGCCTATGAAACGTGGAATTAAAACAGCGCTGTTTTTCCCGATCATAATGATTCTCGGTTTCAATGTCTCCCCGGTTCGGGCGGAAGGGCCCTCGGTCAATTTTGAAAAAAGGGCGGAGGTCCTGCAACAGGAGGCCTACTATCATTTCTTCCTGGGAGACTATCTCACCTCGGCCACCCGGTTGAAGTTGGTCGAGGAAACGGCCGGAAACAGCGAGAAGATTTTAAACGACACCCGTCTGCTGCTGGGGGGTCTTTACATCGCCTGGGGGATGTATCGTCCCGCGTCCCTCCTTTTCGACCGATGGGTCGGACAATTCCCGACGGGGAGCAGCCGGAGCCAGCTCCTCCTCCTGATCGAGCGGCTTCAATATCGCCGCGCACTCTATCAGTCGGCGATCGACACCTTCGGATTGTTATCCCCGGTCGAAGGTTTTGAATCGACGGATCAGGCGCGTTACCTGGCCGGGATGAGTCATTACATCCGGGGCGATTTTCAGGAAGGGATCCGCGTCCTGGAAGCGATTCCTCCCTACAGCGGATACTCCCCCTTCGCCCGTCTGGCCGTCGCCCAGTCCTACGCCGGGCTGGAAGATTTCGAAAAATCGATCGCCCTTCTGAAAAGTCTGGGGGAACTCCCTCCCCGCGGGGACCCGGCGCTCCAGGCCTTTACCGAGAAGAGCCGTCTGATCCTGGGCTTTCTCCTGATGGAGCGGGGACGGTTTCAAGAGGCCCGGACGGCCTTCGCTTCCATTCCGAAATCCAGCCCGTTTTATCCCGATGTCCTTTTCGGAGAGGGGTGGGCGGATTTCAATGCGGGACGTTACTCGGAAGCCCTCCCGCCTTTTCAGGAACTGTTCCAAACCTTTCCGGATCATGCCTACGCCCTGGAGGGACTGATTCCCATCGGAGGGAGTTATCAGAAACTGGGGGCCTTCGCGAAGTCCCTTCAAAGCTACGGGGAGGCCCTCGACATTTACGGCCGGAAGGAGAAAGAAATCGGCGAGCTTCGAGGCTTGATACAGGACCGGGATCGACTCGCCGCATGGCTCGCCCCACCGGAGCATCCTCAAGAAGACCGCTTGATTCCTTTTCTGGATGACGACCTGCTTCGGTTTCGGATCGGCCAGTATCGGGAGGTCTCCTCTCTGGTGGCCTATCTCGACCGGAAGGTGGCGGACATGGGAGTCTTTCAGATCATGGTCGATCACCGGGAAGAGGTCTTCCAGGGACACCTTCCCACTCTCCGACGGTTTCTGGACGACGATCCGGTCAAGGCGCTTCAAGAAAAGGGACGGCTCCTCCGGGCCCGGCTCGAACGGGCGATCCATCAGGAAGATGTGGAGGCCCTGGCCACCCGCCGGGAAAGGGAAGAATTCGACCAATTGACCGGGGCGCAAGCGGAGGGAAGGGAACTGCAGAGGGCGATCGGGAAGGCGAGAGGCGCCTCGCGGGATTTGGAGGCGTTGAAAAAAGATTTGGAGGCGGCCAACCGCCGGCTGGCTCTGGCTCGGGGGGAACTCCTCTGGAGGGTGATCACCGAGGCGCCCGGTAGAATCGACGACCTTCGGAGAAGCGCGGGAAAGCTCGAGGAAGGCCTGGAAACGCTGTCCGAACGGCGGGCCCGGTTGACGGCCTCGATCCCGTCCATGGAGGGGAATATCGAACGGTTTCGCCAGAGAATTCATGCGGCCCATCAAGCCCTCCTGGAGAAGGAAGATACGGCCCTTGATCTTCAAAGGAGACTGCTTCCCCCTTTGCAGGCCCTCTTGTTGCAGGCCCTCGACAAAAAGCGGGGTCGGATCGAGCAACTGGCGGCCGTGGCGAAGCTGAACCAGATCCAGATCATGGATCTAAAGAGTCGGCCATGAGGATCATCGCGATCGGATCCTGCCTTTTCCTGCTCGTCGGGTGCAGTCTCGGCAAAGACACGCGACGGGCCGAAGGACAGGCCTCATTGACCGTCCAGGAAATCGAGACGCTTCGGCAAGAGCCGGTGAACGCCCGGGAAGGATCGGTGGTGAAAGAGTACGAGGATTTCCTGAACCGCTACCATCCGGTCGATCCCGCCTTGAAAACACAGGCCCTGAAGCGCTTGGGCGACCTTTATCTTGATGGCGCGAATCGGCGCTTCCTCAAGGCGATGGAGGCTTATGAGGCCCACCCCGACGGACCGCCGCCTTTGGTCGACGATACGAGGGCGATCGAGACCTATGAAGAACTGCTTCGTTTCAGTCCGGATTACCGAGAGAACGATCAGGTCCTCTATGCGCTCGCTCGCGCCTACGCCGAAATGGGAGACCGGGAGAAGGCCGTGGCGGCCATCGAGCGACTCCGGAAGGATTATCCGGGGAGCCGCTACCGGCAGGAGGCCTCTTTCCGCTTGGGCGAGTATTATTTTGATCAGCGCCGATATGGGGAAGCCGCGGCGGCCTATGAACAATCCCTGACCTTCAAGGACCCTTTTTTCGTCGACAAGGCGCAGTACAAACTCGGGTGGACGTATTTCAACATGAAAGAATACGAAAAAGCGATCGATCACTTCCTTCGGCTCGTGAATCAGAAGGTGACCTCGGAAGCCGATCTCTCCGCCGAGAAGGGTTCTTTGGTCTGGGAGGCCCTGACCTATGTGGCGACCTCGTTTCGGATGCTCGGGGGGGCCGTTCCGCTCTCGACGTATTTTCGCGGCAACGGGGCGCCCCTCTACGAAAAAGAACTCTACACGATGATCGGAAATCAGTATATGTCCGATGGGGATTTCTCCTCGGCCGCCGGGACCTACCGGATGTTTATCCGGGAACATCCGCTCCATCCCATGGCCCCGATCTTCCTGTCCTACATCCTCGAAATCGACGAGAAACAAAAGGACCCGGAGGCCGCCGAGCAGGCGCGGATTCAATTGGTGACGGACTACGCCTCCAGAAGCCCCTGGTACCGGGCCAATGACGAAGCGGCCCGCGCCCGCTCTCGTCCTCTCGTGAAAGCCGCGCTTTATCGCCTGGCCCTCTCGGCCCATTCCCGCGCCCAGGCCGTGAAGGACGACGAGGACTACCGGAAGGCCGCGGGCTGGTATAGACAATTTCTGACCGAGTTTCCACAAGAGAAAGAAGCGCCGGATGTCCATCTGTTTCTGGCCGAGACACTTTTTAGCTTGCAAGAGTTCTCCCAAGCCGGAGCGGAATATGTGGCCGCCGCCTACGGTGACCCGAAAAACGGCGTCAATGAGAAGGCCGCCTATGACGCGGTCGTGGCGTATGAAAAAATGAAGAGCCGGGCGGGAGACGATCGGGTGATCGATCTTTCCAAGCGCTTTGCCGCCGCTTTTCCTCGGGATCCGAAAGCCCCCGCCTTGTTGTTAAAAGCGGGTGAGATTCTCTATGAGGAAGGTCGCTACGACGAGACGCTCGGTGTCCTGAAGGACTTTCCGGCCCGTTTTCCAGGAAACGAGGGAGCGACGACCGCGCTCAAACTTGTGGCGCACAGCTATACGAGGGAGGGGCGTTTCGAGGAGGCCCGACAGGGCTACCGTCAGACCCTGGCCTCCCTTCCCCCGTCGGATTTGAAGGGGCGTCGGGAGATCGCCGATCTGTTGGCCGCGTCCGTTTATAAACAAGGGGAAGACCGAAAGCGGAAAAACCGGTCGGAGGAGGCGGCCCGCCTCTTTGAAGACGTGGCCGACGAGGCCCCGCAGAGCGACCTGGCCCCGCGGGCCCTTTTCGAGGCCGCGGAGATCCGCGAGGGGATGAAGCAGCCCGAAAAGGCGATCGCCATTTATCGGAGGCTGGTCCTTCTCTCTCCGGATTCGACGCTTTCGGGCCAGGCGCTCGTCCAGGTCGGTTTATTGTATGAAAATGAGGAAAAATGGATCCAATCCGCGGACGCCTATGTCTCCGCCGCGGAGCGGATTCGGGACGAGAGTCTTGTCCCCCATCTTCTCTTCACGGCCGGTCTTTATTACGAGAAGGGCGCGCAGTGGGAGAGGTGCTACGAGTCCTTCTCGCGCTTCAGCGAGCGTTTTCCCCAAAACCCGGATGCGGCTGAAGCCTTGTTCAAGATGGCCCATGCCCGGCAGAATCAGAAAAAAAATCGGGAGTCGCTGAAACTCTTTGAAAAGGTCGAACAACAATACCCCGCGACCCCGTTTGCGGCCGAGGCCCTCTTTCAGATCGGGGAGGAGGCCTTCAGGAATTTTAAGACCATCCGCTTGGAGAAGCCTTTGAACAAAACCCTGAAAAAGAAGGCCAAGGCCATGGAAAAGGCGGTCGACCTTTACAGAAAGGCCATCGAAACCCGGTATGCCGATGTGGTCACGGCCTCTTCTTACCGTTTGGGAGAGATTTTTGAGAATTTTAAATCATCCCTGCTGGAAGCGGAACTCCCTCGTAACCTGAATAAGGAAGAGCAGGAAGAATACCGTTTCCAACTCGAGGAGAAGGCCTTTCCCTTTGAGCAAAAGGCGGTTGAAGCCTATTTCAGCAACGTGCGAAGGATCCAAGACCAGAACAGCCCTTATAACGATTGGATCAAAAAAAGTTACGAGCGTCTGGCCGAGCTGAGGCCCGCCCTGTATCGCAGACCGGAAAGGACGGAGCGGGTTGTCACCGATATCGGTCAAGGTCATTTATCGACCCAAGCGACGCAAGACCCCCCGGCAAAAATGGTGCAGGCGCGATGATGAAACGCGTGGATTGGATGACCGGGATTCTATTCCTTGTGCTTGGGATGACGTCGGCCGGGTGTATCCGGACCTCCCCGGTATCCCCCGTCCCGGCCGTTTCATCGCAACCCGTTCCGGAATTCCGGAACGATTTGTCGCGTCCTCCGGAACCGGACGGGTCCCTGCTCCAGTTCAAGCAGGGGGTGCGGTTCCTCGAGAACGGGAAGAACGAGGAGGCGCGACTTTTGTTTGAAAGACTTCGGGACAGCTATCCAAAGACGGGAATTCTTTATGTGAACCTGGGGGTGACCTACAAGCGACTCGGACTCCTCTCGGAGGCGATCGCCTCTTATCAACGGGCCCTTGAGATCGATCGAAGCGACGCGGAGGTTTATTACAATTTGGCCATTGCCCTGCGTGAGGAGGGGGAGTTTCGAAAGGCCGAGGCGGCCTACAAAACCGCCCTGATTATTTCTCCGGATTTTACGGATGCCCATTACAATCTGGCCGTCCTTTACGACCTCTACCTCAACGACCCGGGCGAGGCCATCCGCCATTATCAACGGTTTTTGGAGCTGGGGGGAGGGGATTCGAAAGAAATCCAGATCTGGATCTCGGCCCTTCAGAAAAGGATCGACGAGTCAAGGAGGGCCCCATGAAGCCCTTCCTGATAGGGGCGATCGGATTCCTTATCGGAATTATTCTGTCCGGGGGGACGGGGCTTTCGGCCGACCTCCCCTCCAAGGAGGGCCCGGGGGCCGAAAAAAGGACCCAGGAACAACCCCAACGGGAAGGATCAACAAACACCGAACGGTTGTTGATGGAGGGGACCGAGATCCAGGGGACGCTTGAGAAACCCCATGTGGTCTATGTTATCCCTTGGAAAGTACTTCCCCCTGCGACAGAAGAAGGGGTGCCTCTTCGGAGGAGCTTTACGAACGAAATCCTCGAACCAGTGGATCGGGACCAGTTTGAGCATCGGTGGGGCAGCCGCTCCCGCCGACTCCAATGAGGACGCATCAACCTATGTCTTATTATCAAGACCAGAATGAGGCGCGTTTCAGAAAAATCCTTTTGCGTTGCATCGCCTTTTATTTTTCTTTCGCGGCGGCCATGACGCTCCTCCCCATCCCTCATTTAGAAAAGCCTGATTATAAGAACCTTCCAAATCGGGTGGCCAAGCTGATTCTGAAGAATCCGGCCCCGATACCGCCCCCGATCGTCCCGGAGGCGGCCAAACCGAATAAAGAACCGGCGAAACCCAAATCGGGGAACACCCCGCCTGAAAATTCAAAGAAGCCCGCTCCGAAGAAACGGGAAATTGTAATGAGAAGCGGTCTACTGGGTTCTTTGAATGATGGGGCTGCCGGGAGGCAATTGAGCGCGATGATCGGAGATAAGAAATTGGACCAAGCGCTCTCGTCCGTTGATCTCATCACCTCCCCCGCGTCACAAAGGGGTCGGCCTTCCATCAAGAATGCTTTGCCCGCGAAAACGAAGCTCGCGGATCAGAAGATCGCCGGTATCGGCCGGCTCCGGAAAGGGGAGCAGGTCACGCTTGAAAAAGGGGACGAGGTTGAGCTGGCCCCGTTCCAAGGGAGTTCCCCGGGGGACGGATCGGGCCATCGTGGAGAAAGGCTCGGGAACGGGATAAGCGTCCGTTTCAAGGGCGGCGGCTCCGGATCCGGAAATGCCTCCATTAACTACGACGCCATTTCGCGAGTTGTCGAGCAGTATAAGGGCGGCCTCATTTATCTCTATAACAAAGAGCTCCAGAGTAATCCCACACTGAAGGGAACGATCACGGTCGAATTTTCAATCGACGGAAGCGGAAGAGTCGTTGAGGCCCGTGTTGTAAGCAGCACGATGGATTATGCGCCGCTGGAAAAAGCTCTGGCCGGCCGGATCAAGATGTGGAAGTTCCCCCACCTCTATGACGGTATTGTTGTTGTGACCTATCCCTTCGTTTTCTTTCCGGTGTAAAAAGTCTTGGTTCTTCGCCCCATTGAGGGGGTCCAGTACCGCACGTTTTTTTCTGAAAAATTGGGTGTCTGAAAGGAGTTTTCCGGAGGGAAAAATATATTTAATGTTATTTGTTTCCAACAAGTTAAGTTCTTGACAATCTATAATTCCATGATAATTTTAAGATAGAGATCCGGCAGGATCTCTCACGCGTAGACCCCGCGTGACCCTTGCGTGCCCAACGTAAAGGCCCGGGTTCTCTTCGGAGATCCCGGGCCTTTCGTTTTGTTTGACATCCCAGCCCGCAGGTCCATACAATAGCACCGTTGAACCCGTGCGGCGAGTGCAATCCCCTCCTGTGCGGGAGGGATCAGCGTGCGAATGAAAAACAGGGGTTTCTCGATCCGGATCGGAGAATCCCCGGTTGGAAGGCCGGGGTTTTTCAAGGAGGGTATTATGAAAAGGGTGTTGGTCCCATTGGCGCCGGGTTTTGAGGAAATAGAGGCCGTGACCGTGATCGACATACTTCGCCGGGCCGGTATTGATGTGACGGTTGCCGGAACGGTCGAGGGTGAAATTGAAGGCCGAAACAAGATCAAGGTGGCGGCGGATGTCTTGCTCGATTCCGTCACCGCGAAATTGTTCGACATGATCGTTCTTCCGGGAGGCGCGGCCGGTGCAGAGCACCTGAAGGAGAATCCAAAGGTCAGGCAAATTCTTCAAGACATGGAGAGCCGTGGGAGTTACATCACGGCCATTTGTGCGGCCCCCCTGGTCCTATCGGCCGTCGGAATTGTTGACGGGAAAAACATCACCAGCCATCCGTCGGTTCAAAAGGACCTTTCGGAGGTGAAATACAGCGAGGATCGTGTCGTTGTAGACGGTCATATCATCACCAGCCGCGCCCCGGGCACCGCCATGGAATTTGCCATGAAACTGGTCGAGATCTTGGGAGGCCGTTCCAAAATGGAGGAGGTCAACCGGGGGGTACTCGCTCGTCTGTCATAGGGGCCCTCGTCGCCCCCTCCATCCGCCTGAGGCGGAATGGGGCCTCTCCCTTTCGCTCACGTGGCTCGTTAGAAGGACCAAGGACTTTACTCATGGGTGTCACCAAAATGTCCGGTTCCATATATGCCAGGGCGATTTTTTTTGATGCGGTCGGAACGCTATTCCATGTGCGGGGAGGGGTGGGACAGGTCTATTGGGAAATTGCAAGGCCTTATGGGGTGCGAACCACACCCGAGGCGATCGAGCAAGCCTTTCACGAAATTTTTCCCAAAGCACCGCCGCTGGTCTTTTCAAGGCTTCAGGCGGGTCTTCTGAGGCGATCGGAAAAAAAATGGTGGTACGCCGTCGTTCTCGAGGTCTTCCGAAGAGTCGGAATGATCCGGAACTTCGATCAGTATTTCGAGGAGGTATTCCGAGCCTTTGCCGGGATTCGGGGATGGGAACTCTATCCGGAGACCCGCGACGCGCTTCACGATCTGAAGAAGGCCGGATTCGTGCTGGGCGTTATCTCAAACTTCGATTCGCGAATCCTGACGGTCTGTACGGATTTGGAGATCTTCGAGTATTTGGACTCGATTCAGATTTCGAGTCGGGAGGGCGCGGCTAAACCGGATCCCCAGATCTTTCTGAAGGCCTTGCAACATCATAACCTCCAACCCCGTGAAGCGGTGCACGTCGGCGACAGTCTGAAAGACGATGTCAAGGGTGCGGCCGCCGCCGGACTTATTCCGATCTATCTCAATCGAAGCCACCATCCAGAGGCGCCGGAGGGTGTGCTCTCGATCGAAACCTTGACCGAAATTCTTTCATCCGTCAAACCGCTATAGCTTCATATTTTATCAAATCCACAGGTTTCTGTGCAAAAATTTATTTTTAATTAATTATATAAAACAATTTGTTATGAGACAATATTGGAAAATTTGCACATATTATAAACAAAATGTGCTTTTTTCTTGACTTTTATTCCACGCCGTATTATAAACAGAGCGGATGCATCCTAACAGGTCAACGGGCAACAATCAAAAAGACTTCTTCACCTCTCATGAGGTCGGCGAGATCATCGGTTTGACCCGGCGCCAGATTCAGCACTGGGATCACAGCGGTCTTATCAAACCGAGTTTTCGCACTCCCGGCGGTCATTCCCGCTATACCTTCCCGGATCTTGTTTCCTTCAGGACGGCGAAAAAATTGTTGGACGCGGGTGTATCGCTCCAGCGTATTCGTCAAAGCATCGGAGAGCTTCAAAGGGTCCTTCCGACCGTCAGGCGGCCGCTCGCCGAATTGACGCTCGTCGCCACAGGGGACATGGTCCTGGTATTTTATGAGGGAACGGTCTTCGAGGCGATCTCCGGTCAGCAGTGGATCGTCGAGGTGGCCGAAATTCAACAGGCCGTCGATAAGTGGCAGAAACGCGTTCGAGAGCTCGGCAAGTTTCGAAAGATTCACAAAAGTCACGGGCCGTCCCGACAGATTGATAAGGCGTCATAATACTTTTCTGTCGATCGTCGATCTGAATCCGATCATCGGTCGAGAATCTGTTCCATCGGAGGATATCCATTCACCGATGTAGAAAGGAGGAGTATATGCGCACGATCTCGATCATCAATCAAAAAGGGGGATGCGGTAAAACGACGACGGCCATCAACCTGTCGGCCTCTCTTGCGAAGCTGAACCGGCGTGTGTTATTAATTGATCTGGACCCGCAGGGCCATGCTTCTCTCGGACTGAACCTCAAACCGGAGGATCTTACCAAAGGAATGACGGAGGTCTTGACCCAGGACAGTTGCCTGGATGATGTGATCTACGAAGCGATCTGTCCCAATCTCGATCTGGCCCCCGCCAATATCACGCTCAGCTCGGCGGAGCCGCTTCTGGCGACGGCCTTGCAGAAAGAGCAGCGCCTGCTCTCCGCCATCGAGACCTTGCGGCGGACCTATCATTACATCATCATCGATTCGCCGCCCAGTCTGGGGATGTTGACCTTCAACGCATTGAGGGCCAGCGACGAGGCGATCGTTCCGGTCGATATGGGCTATTTTTCCCTTCATGGCCTGACAAAGTTGATCGAGATCGTCGATGTGGTCGCCCGACATACCGGTCACGAAGTGACGGTGTGGGCCCTGGCCACGATGGTGAACAGTCGCGTGCGCTTTGCTCAGGAAATTTTAGGCGAAGTGCAACGGCACTTTGTGGAGCGCACCTTCAAGACGATGATCCGTAACAATGTCAAGCTTCGCGAGGCGGCCAGACACGGTTTGCCGATCACCGAGTTTGATCCTCACTCAAAAGGAACGACGGATTATATGGGACTGGCCCAGGAGGTCGTCGCGCAGGAGGTCGAAGATTCCGTCGCCGCCGTGACGGAAAAGGTGTCGCCCATGATACCGGAAATCGAGGCCCAGAAATTTCTGGGACCGATTCTCATCGAAGAAATCCTACCGGATCCGTCGAAACGAACGGTTATTTAAACGAGGGTAAACGGATGAACTCAAAGAAAAGGTCGGGAAAGGGCGTGGAAGATATTTCGCATCTTTTCCTCTCCGGTTCCGTAGCCGCGCCGGCCTTCAATCGAATGAGCCCGACGGCCCGGAAATTCGGAGAGGCCGTGACCTTGAGGACCAGGGTATGGTTAACCCTCGGGCTTGTTCCCCGTCTTCCGTCGGCTTTTTTTACAGCCAACTTGGCCGTGGAACTGGCGCGGTGCGGACGGCAGGTCCTGGTGATCGAGACGTCGCCGCTGCCCGCTCTGGACAAAGTTTTTGGAATCGCCCAGATCCAACCGTCGTTAAACGATTTGTTGGAACAATCGCAAAAACAGATCGTTCTGGACGGACCGATGGGAATGAAGATACTGAGTTTTCGATTGTGTCCGGATGAACTCCGGGGTTTTGCTCTGGAAGAGCAGCAGATCCTCTCCCAGATCTTGCGCCAGGAGGAAGACAAGGCCGAGCAGATCCTGATTCATGCCGCTTACGAAGAAAATCCCTCTTTTGAAATATGGGCGAAGCTCGGGCAGGGGGTCATCCTCTCGGTGGATCTGAACGCCGATACGGTTCTCCAGACCTACCAAGTCTGCAAACATTTGTTTCATCTAAATCCCGGTCTGCGAATCGGGATTCTTGGGTTCGGAAGGCAGAACAAAGAGGGATGGGCGGCGTGTATGAATAAATTAAGCGAAGCGGTGACGCGGTTTTTAGGGAAAACCTTGGAATGGTTTGGGATGATTCCGGAGGATCCGCTGATCGATCGCTCCATCGCCGCAAAAGTTCCGCTGGCCCTTTTGGATCATACGGCTCAAGCCTCGGTGGGTTTTTCCGCGGCGGCCCGGAACCTTCAGCCGGAGAAGGGGATGGCCTCCATTCGCCCCGGGGTCGCATATTCTTTTTTTGACGGGCTCCGTCGCACGGCGGACCTCGTGGAGGAAATATGAAACTGCAACGGATTGTTCTTCAAGATAACGCGGCTCTTGAGAAACTCCTGTTGGCCCAGCTTCAGGATTTGGGCGGCAAGATCGATCTGCTGGAGCGGGAATTGGGTTCCGACGCGGGCCCGCTCTGCCTCGGGGTCGATGAGGAGCGGCGTTTTGTCCTCCTGATATTCTCCATCGCGGAAGATGATGCCCTTCTTATAAAGACTCTCGGGCAATTGAAATGGGTTATTCGTCATCATCCGCTTTTGGCCCGCTTGTTTAATAAGCCTGGAGTGGAATTCTCCCCGTCGCCCCGGGCGATCCTGGTCGCCCCTTCCTTTACGACCACCCTGCAGGAATCCATCGCCTTCATCGCCTTTGACATCGAACTCTACGAGTATCGCGCCGTGGAACTCAATCATGAACGGGCGCTTCTCCTGGATCCCGTATCGTTCACCGGCCGGAAATCGAATTCGCCGGCCGCCTCCGTGTCTTCCGCGTCCCAGGATCCTTCGTCCAAGGCCCAGCTTACCGATACGGAACGCAAGTTTTTTGAAGGGTTTTTCCCGAAAAGCCTGCCTACGTAGCGTGGATTCCTCCCAAGCCTCGTCGATTTTAGTCTTGTAATTTTGACGGACCCATATTAAAATTAGGCCAAACAGCGAGAAGGAGGTTCTATCTCATGCCCATGTACGAATATCGGTGTGATCAATGCGCCCGGTCGTTTATCCTGTTACAAAGCGTCCATGTTCAAGCGGGCGAGACGATTTGTCCTCACTGCGGGACGAATAAAATTCAGCGTCTCTTTTCAACCTTTGCCTCGAAGGTGGAAGGAAGCGCCGGCCCTTCCCGACCGAGCGGATCCCACGGATGCGGTTCGGGCGGTTGCGGTTGTGCCTAGGAAAGGATGGTCGCGGTCTGAATACGAAGTTTTTTACGGTGGCGAAAACAACCGAGATTGATCCCGGTAGAGCCCGAGTCGTTTATGTCCAAGGAATCGAGATCGCTTTGTTTAATATTGCAGGCGAGTTCTATGCCGTTGACAACCTCTGCCCTCACGAAGGCGGTCCGTTGGTGGCCGGAACCGTCCAGGGAATGGTGCTGACCTGTCCGTGGCACCGTTGGCAATTTCACCTGAAGACGGGTCGTTCCCCGATTAATCCAGCCGTTCAAGTCCAAACCTATCCCGTACAGATCGAAGGGGAGCAAATTCGGATCGGCATGGCGACGGATTAGGCTCGCCTGGAAAAAGTATCATCACTCGGTATTTCGGCGATATCATGCCCTCGATTATACAAATCCTGTTCTGTATGTTGGTGATCCTGTCATTCCGTCCGACGATCGACGCGTATGCGGAGGACAACGCGCAAAAGTCGATCTCGGCCGAAGATGAGGAGTTTCGCGCGGTCCTATCGGGAGAGGGGGAGCCTTGGTTCGATCCGAAAACGGGCGGAAGGGTTAAATTTACCATCTCGGTCACCGACAGGGTCAATAACCGCGAGTATCCCGTTTATTTGGACAATATCACGGCCAAGGTTTTCAACCTTTCCCTCATTCCGGGAAAGCTGATCGTCACGGGGGAGGAAGCCAACCTGCACTCCCCCGTGACAACCTTGATTGATCTGAAAAGCCGGGAAGAGGCCGATTCCTTCATCGGTTTTGGAAACACGCTGTCCCTAACGGGGCGCTTCCTGATTTATCGAAAATTTTACCCGCCGCAGACGGCCGAGCCGCCCGTGATGAGCGATCTGGTCCTGGTTTACGATCTGGCCGGTTCCGCGGATGAAAATCGGATGCGGGGGGAAGAGGCCTACCGGAACGATCCCATCGGACGGCTGACCGAGGTGGGGCATCCAATTTATCCGGAAAGCAACGCCGGGAAGAAACACTATCGGGTCTGGGTGCCGGATGAAAACAAACGGCATGCGATCATTCCGAACGGTTTTTTTTGGTTTGATCACGACCGGAAGGTCGCCTTCGGCGATCGGATCGGGGGAGAGGATTACCTGGTTGTGGTTGACCTGTCGAACGGTCTGGCCCGTCCTGTCATTCACCGGATGGAAATCGATTTGCGGGCATTGCTCCGGCCGGAGGATCGTGAGAATTCGGCGATCCTTCAAGAAGCGGAACCGGTCAAGCTGGAAGGGGTTCAAGACCTGACGAACGGAAAGGTCAAGGCGCGCATCTCATCCCCTATTCCACTTGGAAATAATAGTTTGGAATTCCCCTTCGAAGGAACGGATCCCGCCGGGTCCCGACAAACGCAAGATTCCGCTCCGGCGGCACACCAAACCCAAAAATAAGATTGAAACGCGCGGGGATCCGTAAAGGGCGCGGATGTTCTCGTAAAGTCGGGGGGGATCGACGACTTTGCTCTCCGCGATATTACTGAGTAACAGGCGGGGCGGGAACGAATGAATGGAGTTTGTGAGCCTCCAAGGGAAGGACGGTGCTCTTCTTGATGTCGTCAACCATGCGGCTGGGGACCATGATGCTGCTGGTGATGATCCCTTCGGATTTTCCCTGAACCACTTCGCATTTCCCGTTATGCAAAACCGGTAGATTGTCCTCGTCAAGGAATTGATAATCGAGGCAGATATGGCGGGCTTCTGGGTTATTATTTTTGACCTTGGCCGACCAGATGAACTCGGTCCTGTTGAAGTTCTCCCAGGTGTAACCTTTTTTCCAGGAGTAGTCCAATACGTCCACGTTGATTTCCTTGTTGCTGATCATTTTAGGGGGGTTAGCCGGCTTCGGCGCGTCTTCGGCGGCCGAAAGCTGGACTACCGCCACGATCGCAACGGTGAAGAGGGGGAGAATGAAGTGTTTCATTCGCATGGGAAAGAAATTGTATGGGATCGAAAAAAAATTGTCAACAAGAATTTTAGGCCAAAAGGCCCGCGGCTGCTTAGGGGGCTCGGGTGAACCCCGTTCTGGTCTAATTGATCTAAAGGATGGTTAGTTTTATGAATTGTTTTCCCGCTTCAAGCGCGAGACGAAGTGGTCCGCTTGTCGTGTCGGTTCGGGGATTCGATATCCTCGGGAGCAGGCCAGGACGAAGCGAATGGCGGCAGGCAGATCGATTTTGTGCCCCACGGAGACGAAGATCGGATTGGTATTATCCTTCGTCCGCACGACGGCCCCGATGACGTCCCCTTGATTTCCGGTCAGGGGGGTCCAACTCCCTCTATGGCGCGGGGGTGGCCGGAAATTTCCATAAAGACGCGATTTGGCGCAGCCGATCGTCGGCTTATCGAGCCACAAACCGATATGACATGCGATGCCGCAACCTCGCGGGTGGGCGACGCCTTGGCCGTCGATCATGAGCAAATCCGGTTCGTGCCGCATCCGGTCAAAGGCCTTCAAAAGGGCCGGGGCCTCGCGAAAGGCCAGCAAGCCGGGAATATAGGGAAAGCTCAGTTCGGATACAACCCCGCATTCCTCGACGACTTTCAGGTCGGGGAGGCTCAGAACAACGACGCCGGCATAAGCCCTCGGCGGGTTTTTGGAAAGCGCGATGTCCGCGCCGGCCACAAAGCGCACCGTTTTTAAATAATTTTTCTGGACGACTCGGGCCGAGAGCTGTCTTTGGACCTCGACCGCTTCTTTCGGGGAGAGGTTCCAGGGATGCAATGCGCGGGATTTCAATTCAAAAAAACCCCATCTGCTCGGGCTGGGGGGCCGGCTGGACACCCTTGGCCAGGAACTTTTTCAGATTCTGGAAATCCTCCGAAAGAGCGGGGCGCAGATTTCCCTGATGCAGCACGGCGGCGGGATGGAGGATGGGAAAAACCAGGAAGTTTTTCACCTGGAAATGCTGACCGCGCACCTTGGTGATCGCCACCTTCTTATCAAGAAGCGCCTGGGCCGCAAAGTTTCCCAGGGTGCAAACCACGCGGGGCTTGATCAACTCGATCTGTTTCCAGAGATAGGGCAGGCAGGCATCGATCTCATCCGTCAGGGGGTTTCGGTTCTCCGGCGGGCGGCATTTGATCACATTCGCGATATAGACGTCTTCGCGTTTTAGGCCGATGCCGCCTAAGAGATCCGTGAGCAGTTTGCCGGCCGCTCCCACGAAGGGCCGGTTCTGGAGGTCTTCGTTCTCGCCGGGCGCCTCGCCGACAAACATGACCTCGGCATTGGGGCTGCCTTCGCCGAACACCACATGGGTGCGGGATTCGCACAGCCGACATTTACGGCAATCCCGGATCTCTTCGTAGAATTGTTGAAGGGCGGTCATCCGTCATCCCGGAAGTTCGTTGTAAGGATACGGCATCTCGCATCCAAAATCAACCGGCCCATGCGGGGAAATCTCCTTTCCTCTTGACGGATATTTTTTATGGGCGTATACGGTAAGGGTAAGCTGTGGGTGTGTTTCCGGGTATCATTGCGGGTTGGGAGGCGATGCGGTTAAAAGGCAAGATCAAAACGGTCGAGGCCGGCCGGGGCAACGGCCATATTATATCGGAGGACGGCCGGGACTTCTTTTTTCATCGCAGCCATCTGGAACGGCTGGATTTCGAGAAATTGCGCCCGGGCGATGAGGTGGAATTTGAATTCGACGAGTTTCGTGGTCCCACGACTCCCAAAGCGCCCGTGGCCACCGTGGTCCGGCCCGCCGGAGGATCAAACAAGGATGGGTGACAATCCCGGCCCCGCTGCAGTAGAATATAGATATTCACGGACAAGCCTGTTGCTCGAGGGAATCACTTCAGCGAGCACGGCGAGGGAGAGGTGGGGGTTCCGTTCCTCCTCAGCCGGAGGGAGGGGGCGAGGTGAACCCCTATAATAGACCATCATGAGCGAAATGGGTGAGAAGGCTGTCGAAATTGTCAAGGTCCTGCGCGAAGCGGGCTTCCGCGCCTATTGGGCCGGCGGGTCGGTTCGCGATCTTGTGATGGGACATGAGCCCCAGGATTACGATGTGGCGACCGACGCGCGTCCGGAGCAGGTCATGGAGCTCTTTCCCAGGACCGTCCCGGTCGGGGTCAGTTTCGGGGTCGTCAAGGTGATCGAGAACGGGTTTGAGTTTGAGGTGACCACCTTTCGTTCGGACGGCCGGTACATCGACGGTCGCCATCCGGCCGAGGTGCACTACTCCGATGACCGCGAAGACGCCGCGCGGCGGGACTTCACGATCAACGGAATGTTTTACGACCCCCTGAAAAAGGAGATCATCGACTATGTGGAAGGCCGGAGGGACATTGCGGGCGGCGTGATCCGGGCCATCGGCGATCCGCATGAACGCTTTGAGGAAGACAAGCTCCGGCTGATGCGGGCCGTCCGGTTCGCCGCCCGGTTCGGGTACGTCATCGAGCCCAAGACCGAGGCGGCCCTCCGGGATCTGGCCGGACAGATTCAACAGATCAGCGCCGAGCGGATTCGGGACGAGCTCAAAAAGATTTTGACCGGACCGAGTCCTTCCGACGGCATTTCCCTTCTCATCGAGACCGGCCTGCTGAAAAAGATTCTGCCGGAGGTCCTGGCCATGGCCGGCGTGGAGCAGCCGAAGGAGTTTCACCCGGAGGGGGATGTGTTGACCCACACATTGCTCCTGCTCAAGAACCTGGATCATCCGTCGTTCGAACTGGCGCTGGCGGCCTTGTTGCACGACGTCGGAAAGCCGGCGACCTTTTCGATCCGGGACCGGATCCGATTCGACAACCACTGTGAAGTGGGCGCGCGGATGACCGAGGCCGTCTGCGGGCGGCTCCGACTCTCGAACGAGCAGACCGAGCGGGTGACCGATCTGGTCCGCGATCATCTCCGATTCAAGGATGTTCGGCAGATGAGGGAAAGCACGCTCAAACGGTTTCTTCGCCAGCCTTATTTTTCTGACCATCTGGAGCTCCACCGTCTGGACTGTCTGGCCAGCCACGGGGATCTGACGAATTGGGAATTTTGCAAAAAAAAATTGGCCGAGCTGGGGCCGGAGGAGATCCGGCCGAAGCGCTTGTTGACCGGGGACGATCTGATCGCAAAGGGCTATCGGCCCGGGCCTCTTTTCTCCAAGATCCTTACGCAGTTGGAAGATGCGCAGTTGGAAGGAACGATCAAGACCCGCGACGAGGCGCTTGAATGGCTGCGGCGGGAGTTTGGGACTGAGGATGTTTAAAGTTCAACCGGTCGAGATCGAGAAGCGGGAGGATGGTTCGATTCGCGTGGCCTGGAGCGACGGCCACGAAGGAATCTATCCCCCGGCGTATCTGAGGGACAATTGCCACTGCGCGGCCTGTGTGGAGGAATGGACGGGGCGCAAAATGGTTCGTCCGGATATGATCCCCGCGGACATCCGGCCGTTACGAATCAGCGCGGTGGGACAGTATGCGATCCATATCGAATGGAGCGACGGGCATTCCACGGGCATCTACGCGTTTGATCTCCTTCGAGGGATCTGCCCGTGTCCTCAATGCGCCTCGGAGCGGTCGGTCCGGTCGTAAATTAATCCGAGTGGTGTACTAAGCGGGCCTGGCCGGGGAGAAAGGGGGCTCCATCCGGCTTGACCGAAGGTACGAGGCCTCGCCGCACACACGATTCTGGAATGTGCGGCGAACAAGCTCGGATGGAGGGGGCGAGGTTCGCCCCTGAGATTTCAGCTTCAGTTATAGACCAGCAGGTTTCTATTTCCGTGGCGGATCGGCTTGGGATTCTGTTGCCGGTTGGACAGGATCACCGGATCCAGGATCTCGCCGCAGGCGATGCAATGCCAGGCATGGAAGAAGATTTGCCCGGTATCGTCCCGTAGATCCTCAAGCCGCTCTTCCACCATCAATCCTTCGCAGCGCGGGCATGTCATGAGGCACCTCCTTATTCAACCCCCGTGGCATCGGGGTCGGTATAGCATTACTTTAAACGTCTTCCGCAGATTGGGCAATCCGCCGGAAGTCCCGATTTAAGACTGCAGAAGACCTAGATGAACAAGGGCCATGGGCCTTTGGGCCTATGCCATGGAATACCCGAACGGGAAGGAGCCACGGGAATGAAATTCGTCATTATCGGGATGGACGGGCCCGAAGGTCAGTCCAAACGGAAGACCCTCCGGCCGGTCCACCTGGACCGCCTGAAACGGCTTGAATCGGATGGAAAATTGATTCTGGCCGGGCCTTTTTCGGATCGCAGCGGCAGCCTGATCATCATCGAGGCCGACTCGATCGAAGAGGCCCGGGCCTTCATTCAAAAAGATCCCTATGTTGAACAGGGGGTGTTTGAGAAGGTGGAGGTCCGGCCGTTCACTCAGGTCTTCCCGGAGGAGGATCAACGATTGTGAGCCGGCGGGCTGGGAACACGCTTGTTTACGACCGGGAGTGCGAGTTGTGCCGTTGGGCCCAAGGCCTCGTCGTCCGATGGGATCGCCATCGGCGGATCGGGTATTTGGCTTTTCAGGACCCGGAATTCGCGGGATGGTTTCCGGAACTGGACCGGGAGGACCCGGCGGGTTTGTGGCCGCACGGGGAGCCGCCCCGGGCCATGCTTTTCATCGACGGCGGAGGACATATCCGGATCGGCATGGACGCGTTCCGTTCGATGTTGCCTTTTCTGGCCGGCGGACGGGTGTTGGCATGGCTGTTTTACGTTCCGGGTGTGCCCTGGCTGGCCGCCCGGTTTTATGACTGGCTGGCCCGCAATCGCTACCGATTATTCGGGCCGACATTATAACGGGGAAAGGATTACAGGGGCATGTGTCGCCGCCATTATCCATGGGGGCCCGTTCGGGCTTCGCTTCTCCGACGCCCTCAGACCCCGCGCTCGGACCGGCAGGGCCGGGCCCTCGCTTGTCGCCGGCAAAGCCGCATGGAGCGGCTCGCCGGGGCCCGTCGAAGTCCTCCCCCCTCTTTCCCCCTTGCTCGCCGGGCAGCCACCGCTATTAAAAATGCATCTACTTGACAGATGCGGGGTTCTGCCTATAGACTGCAGGCTGTAATGCTAGATAGGATACGAACAGGGAGGGGCGGCCGATGACCGAATTGGATGAAGCCAAAGAAAAATTCATCGAAATGATCAAGGCCGTCGATCCCCAAGTGACCGTGGTCATCCCGACCTCGTCCAGCAACAGCCTGTTTTTGATCTCGCTGTCCAAAGGAAAGGCCCGCAAGTTTATCACGGTCTCCGAGGACGACTTGGTGGACTTCGTTTCGGATGATTTGATCCATGACGAGGTCGAGGACCGCGTTCGCGAGGCCATCTCGGAACTCAAACCGTAACCGACCTCCGGAAAATCCGTCTTTGGACCCGCGCAAGGATGTCATGTCCTCTTCGGCCTTAAACGAAGAAGGAAATCGGCTGTTTCAGCAGGGGCGCTACGGCGAGGCGCTTTCCTATTATGAACGCGCCTTGGAAATGGACCGGCGGACGGGAAATCCCTGGGAGCTGGCCGCCACACTCGGAAATCTGGCCAACGTCTACGCCTCCATAGGGAACAAAGAGGAAGCGCTGGTCTGTTACCGAGAAGTGCTCGGAATTCATCGGAAGCTGGGCGATGCGCGGGTGATTGGAATCACGCTGGCGAACATGGGGAACCTTCACGCCGACCGCAATGAGACGGACCACGCCAAGGCCTATTATCTGGAAGCCATCGATCTTTTGGAGCCCTCTCGAGATTTCCGGGGGCTCGGTATGTTGTACGGCAACCTGGCCCTTGCGGTTCGCGATGAGGGCGATCTGTCCTCGGCGATCGGACATTTTGAGAAAGCGATCCGTCAACTCCGGAAACTGGGAGACAGTCCGGAGCTGGCCCGAACGATTAACAGCCTAGGAAAAACCTATTGGATGCAGGGTCGCTTGGACGAGGCGTCGAGGCGGTCCGAAGAGGCCTTGGCGATCAGCCGGCGGCTTGGAGACGAACTCGGCATGGCGGCGGCCTGGTACAACCTGGCCGCGGTTCATCAAAGCCTTGGGCGCGGCGATGCGGCGATCGACCTGCTGGAACGGGTGGTGGCCATCGATGAAAAATACCAGCTCCCGAAGCTGAATGAAAACCGGATGCGCCTGGAACGGTTGAGACAATCAAGGAAGGGTGGAAGCCATGTCCAGTCCTGAAGATCACCCGCGTTTGGATGACATCGAGGAGGCGTTTAAAAAATTGGGCTGGTCTTACGAGCGGCTCGACGGCATGGATGAACACGGCGGGTCGCTGCTGCTGAATCTCCCGGAAGCCGACTGTCTGGTGGAGCTTTACGGAGACGGGCGCTTGGCCTGTCAGTTCGGCGTCGACATGGAAGAAATGAGGGGGCTCCTGACCGGCGACCAGACGGAGGACATGGCGGACGATGAACTGGTTCGGGTGGCCCGGTACCACTTGAAGCCGATCGTGGACCGGTACCGCGCGGCCCTGCTTCGGGAGGGGCTGGAGGAAAGCGCCGAGGCGACTTCGGATCATTATGCGATCGTATTCCAGACGGTCCTGGATCTTTCATCCCCGCAGCAGGTTGCCCATAAAGTGGCCCGCTGCCTCCTGGCCTTGGAGGAGCCGGCCCGTTAACGCGGTTCGCCCGCCGCCCCCTCGATCCTCCCGGCCAGCGCGAAATCCTTTTGGGTCAATCCCCCGGCGGAATGGGTGGTGAGGGCCATCGTGACTTTTCGGTAATTAATCGTGATATCGGGATGATGATCGACGGCCTCGGCCAGCTCGGCCACGCGGTTCACAAACCGGATCGCCGCCATAAACGAATCAAAGTCGAATGGCTTTTTAATGGCGTTGTCCGCCCACTGCCAGCCGCTCAGCGCCTTCAGTTGTTGTTGAATCTCGGCGGTTGATAATTTTTCGGCCATGCGCTCTCCTCTCCGATGCGATCCACTCTTGACATTTTATGCCCCGGGGAATAGATAAAGCAATCATGAAGCGAGCGGGACCGGGATTATCGATCAACCTGATCCATTTTACCGCCCTTTGCCTTTTGGATCTTCTTTTCCGGGTTTTCAATCGGATCGAGGTTTTCGGACGAGAGCACATCCCTTCAAGGGGCGAGCGGGGAGTGCTGATTCTGTCCAACCATATCTCGGCCCTGGATCCGTTCCTGATCGGGATTACGGCGATGCCGCGATTTTCGTCCGTCTGGTGGCGCGCGGCCGCGAAGGAGGAGCTGTTCACCGGGTGGTTTTCAAGGGCCGTGATGTATATAATCGGGGCCTTCCCGGTCCGGCGCGGGCGGCGGGATCTGGAGTCGATGGGGCGGATGGTCGCCGCGCTCAAGACGGACGTGCTCGTCGTTTTTCCGGAAGGGACCTGGTCCACGACGGGCCGGATCCTTCCGGGCCGATCGGGGGTCGGCAAGGTGATCTATGACGCCCGCCCGGCGACCATCCTTCCGGTGGCGGTCAAGGGAACGGACAAAATTCTCCCGCGGGACGCCTGGATCCCCCGGATCGGACGTCGGGCGAAGATCGTCTACGGTCCGCCGGTGGACCTCCGGCGGTTCTATGATCATCCCGACAGCGTCGAGACGGCCCATCGGATCGTGGATGCCGTCATGGCCGAGATCGGAAGATTGCATGCGTCGTTGTGAGGACGGATTTGTTAAGCCGCCTCTTTCCTCCATGGTTGAGACGGCGTCGTTGTTTCGGTCGTCGGGTCCTCCTCTTCGCGGTATCGGGGCCTAAATGGGTCTCTGGGGGTGGCTAAACCCACCCAGGCCATGGCCACCAACAAGCCGGCCAGCGCCGGCCAGCCGTACTCCACAAATCCGCCGACCCCGCGATCATCACCAAGGATTTCCCGGACACTGCCGGCCATTTGAACGTAATCCTCGGGCTGTCTTTTCCAGGAAAGATCGGCATTCAACCCATTCAGGATGCGCCGCGTCCATGCCATTTGTGATTCGTCGTACATCCGGACGGATCGATGGGCCGATTCGATGGCATCGCGGAACATCTCGGGAACGGCGCCGCGAAGTTCTGTCTCTTGGGTTGTCAAATATTCGAGGTTGGACTCCAGACCGCGTTCGGTCCGCTCTTCGACATTTTGTTGACGAATCGTTTCCCGCTCGAACGCCGACTCAAATGCCGCCCCTCCACCCTGGGCGCGGCGGTAGGCTGTGAGCGCGGCCGTCCCCAGTTTCTCCTGCCAGCGTGCCGTCTTTTCCCGGTTAAATTGTTCGAGCGCTCCCTGGGCGGAGGTGATGGCGGTCCGGAGTCGATTCTGCTCCATCCAAATATTCCGGGCTGTGTACGCGATCGCCAGGCCGAGAGTTTCCTGCAACCTTGCCGGTTGCTCAATCCAAAATGCCTGGACCCGCTGCACGGTACTGTCCCATTGCCGTTGGGTCATGGCTTGCCGATCCCGATCGAAACGTCCCACGACTTGAATCCGATCGCCGAGGGTTTCCTGCACCGTGCCGTGATCGACAGACGGCGGGGAAAGCCATCCGGCGTGCCAAAGGGAAACAGCGAGGGAGACAATCACGGCCGCGAACAGGAGCAGAAGGAATCCTCCCGTGTTTATTTCTTCTGAATCGTTTTCTGGGTGTGTCGTCATATTCCGTTTCATGTCGTGCCTCCTTTCTCTTTCCAATGGGCTTAGGTTCTTGAAGTTGGACGAGGTGGGCGGCGCGCGCGGGATGCAAGAATATTCCATGAGGGGCGGTGAAAAGAGGGAAAAGAGATCGCTTGCCATCAGAGCCTCCGTGGTTTCGGCTCCGGGAATTAAATCGCGGCCTCCGTTTAGAGGCCCGGATGGAAAATTACAACGGGGTGGAATGCAACGAGCAGGTTCGCGGAGGAGACGACTTTGATCCGCTTTGAGAGGGCGTTGCCTTTTGGATTATGAATAATTTATAATCTAATCCAATTTGTCAGTCATGTCAAGACAATTTGGAGATCAGAAGACGGGTCCGGGCGGCCTGGCGCCCATTGGAATTTAGGTCTCGATCGGCGAGCGGATACGCGGCTCCACCAGCAGCCCGGGTTGGCAGCGTCGGCAGAAGTTGGTCTCGAGCTGACGGGCCTTCACGCCGGCGATGCGGCCTCCGCAGCGGGGGCAGGCCGAACCGGCCTTCGCATGAACCTTCAGGAAATCCCGGATCTTCAGTTGGATTTGGTCGCCCATCCGCTCTTTGACGACGGCGATCGCCTCTTTGAGGACCGCGTGGATGGAACGGTACAGTTTTTGGGTCTCGTCCTCCGTCAGGCTTTTCCGTTTGCGAAAGGGATAGATCCCGGCCGAAAATAAAATTTCATCGGCGTAGGCGTTTCCGATGCCGGTGATGAAGCGGGCGTTGGTCAGGATTCCCTTGATCTCGCCGTGATGCTGCTTGAGTCGCGTTTGAAACGTCTTGTAGGTCAGGTCGGGGTCCAGCGCGTCGGGCCCTTGATCCGTAAAGCGAGGGATGCCGCCGTATTGCTCCCCGCGGACGAGATAGACCTTTCCCATGCTTTTATCATCGATATACCGGAGCTCTTCGCCGGAGGACAGGCGCAAGGCGAAGATCGTGTCCGCAGACCGCCGGGTTTCAGGCATACAGAATTGAAAACGGCCGGTGATCATGGGATTGATCACCAGGGAATGACGGTCAAGACGGAAGATCAAGTATTTTCCACGGCGGTGAATGGCTGAGACGGTTTGATCCGGCAGGGCCTGCTGGACATCCTCTCCCGTAAGCGAACGGATCACGAGCGGCTTGTAGACCGAAATGGCCCGGATCGCACGTCCGAGGGTTCGGGCCCGGAGTACATCTTTGGCCGCTTCCAGATCAGGAATTTCAGGCATCCCGTTTCTCTCGATGAATACTTTTCTGTTTTCGGTAAAAGGCCGGTGGTTCAGCCGCCAGGGGAAGACGGTCGCTCGTGATCTGATATAAGATTTTACGGGTCGCGTTTGGAAGGGGATAGCGGGTGATTTCGGTGGCGGGAATCCATCGCCATGAGCCGGGGAGTCGGTTTGGCAAGGAGGCGCATTCGAACAGAAAAGGATGGTAAGTGATTTGTTTATGGGAAAACGTATGAACGACCGGTTCGAGCTTCCGCAGCAGGTTCGGCTTCAGCCCGAACCGTATTTCGATCTCCCGTTCGATCCTCCCATGGGTCGTGGTGTTCGAACCGTCCATTTCGGGAAAACTCCAGAGTCCGGCCAGGAGTCCCCGTTCCGGTCTCGGGCCGATCAACAGGCCGCGGCCGCTTTGGATCAGTGCGACGGCCATCCGACTGTTCGGAACCCTTCGTCCTTCGATTCGCACCGGGAGGCGGTCCTGAATTCCCAATCGATGGGCGTGGCAGGTTTTCCTCACCGGGCAGAGGGAGCAGGAAGGTGTCCGGGGAACACAGATCGTGGCGCCGAGCTCCATCAGGGCCTGATTGAAATCGCCGACCTTCTGTTCCGGGAGAATCTCCTCGGCGAGTTTCCAGAGCCGGTCTCGTGTGGCGGACTGTGTCGGGTTTTTCCGCACGGCGAAGATCCGGCAGAGCACACGACGGACGTTTCCGTCCATAACGGGGGCCTTCACGTCGAAGGCGATGCTCGCGACGGCGCCCGCGGTGTAGCGACCGATCCCCGGCAGCGAAGAAAGCCCTTCGACGGTGGCTGGAACGCGATCGTTCCACTGTTCGTGGATGGCCTGCGCGGCCCGGTGCAGGTTTCGGGCCCGGCTGTAATAGCCCAGCCCCTCCCAGAGCTTAAGAACCTTTTGCAGCGGGGACCGGGCCAGCGATGCCGCCGTCGGAAAAGTCCGGATGAAACGAAGATAATACGGAATCACCGTCGCGACCTGGGTCTGCTGGAGCATGATTTCCGATACGAGGATCCGGTAGGGGTCGCGGGTCTTCCTCCAGGGAAGTTCCCGTTTGTTCCGATGGTACCAGGCCATCAGCCGTTTCTTCAGTTGCCTCCGGAGATTGGGTTGAGGGCGTCGGAAAGGCATGTCATGTCACGGAGGTGAGACGGCGTTTTCCTTGATGGCTCCCGCGGCGCTCGAACTCCTGATCGATCCGTCGCAGAATCTCCGATTTGGGTTTGCCCCAGAGCGGGGCCACAACGTAGGCCTTGTTCAACTCGCCCATGAGGCGTTCGACGACGATCGAGGCCGGCATTCGTTCGAGAAAATCGCAAACCAGCGGGATATATTCCTCAAGCGGGAGCGTCTTGATCGGCCGGCACTCGTGAAGTTTCGCCAGCGCCGTGTTTTTGGCGATATAAAGATGATGGATTTTGATCCCGTCCAAATTTAGCCGGGCCAGTTCCTCCGCGGTCTCCATCATCATCCCCGAAGTTTCCCCGGGCAGGCCCAGGATGACATGCGCGCAGATGCGAAAACCCCGCCGTCGGGTCCGTTCGACCGCGTCCAGGAACTGGGCATAGGAATGGGCGCGGTTGAGATCGGCCACGGTGCCGTCATGGACGCTTTGTAGTCCGTACTCGATCCAAAGATGCGTTCGGGCATGATAATCGGACAGGAGGTCAAGCACGGGTTCGGGGACGCAGTCCGGTCGGGTTCCGATCGAGAGGCCGACGACGTTCGGGTGGGCCAGCGCCTCGTCATAAAGCCCCTTCAGATGATCGACGGGTCCATGGGTGTTCGTGAAGGCCTGAAAATAGATGATGAATTTTTCGGCGCCGAAACGTCTTCGATAAAACTCCATACCGGATCGGATCTGGTCGCGAATAGGACGGGGAGCGGTCCGGGTATTGGGCGAGAAACTCTTGTTGTCGCAATAGCTGCAGCCGCCGTAGGCAATCGTGCCGTCGATATTGGGGCAGCTGAATCCCGCGTCGATCGGGATCTTATACACTTTCCAAGGAAAATGTTCCTTGAGGTACCGGTTGTAGGAACGGTAGTAGGGAGTCATGGGTTGTCCCTGGATGCAAGCGGTGGTATTATATCACGTGGGTGAATGAGGATTCCAACCGGCCTCGAGGTGGCTCGATGTCTTCCCTTGAGAATCAGGAATTTGAGATTGAACAGGCGAACGAGCGGTTCTATCGGGCTTTTGAAAGTCTCGACATCCGTCAAATGGAATCCGTCTGGGCGACGGACGTCCCGGTCCGTTGCGTTCATCCCGGCTGGGACCTTCGATCCGGCTGGCCGGAGGTCCGTGACAGTTGGGTCCTGGTATTCAATCATACGACCGGGATTCGGTTCAACGTGACGGATGTGGACATCGTCGTCAACGGCGACCTGGCCTGGGTGACCTGCACGGAAAACGTCCGCATGGCCAACGACGGGGAGTCGCAGCAAAGCCGCATCCTGGCGACGAATCTCTATCTCCGTCGCTCGAAGGGGTGGTTGATGGTGCTTCATCATGCCTCGCCGATTTTCGGCGGCACGGCCGAACGCTGAGAGGCGGCTCCCGGCCGTAGGGTCGTGACCCGTTCGGTTTTAAAAGGTATCCTTCCGCGCGGGAGTCGGCCATCGGGGCCGTTAAACCTCATAGCTCTTCCAGTTCATAATATTCCGCGTACGATAGATTCCTTCGACATCGTTAAAAGGCCGGATTCCTTTCTCATTCAATATTCCGGCAACGGCGCGCAGAGGAAGACCCACCGCAGCCAGATAATCGCCTTCGATCGAATGGATTAGCTTACGACCTTCGCCCTGAAGCGAGTAGGCGCCGGCCTTGTCCAGCGGCTCCCCGGTCGCGACATACCGGATCAGATTCTCCTTTGGCGCCGGACGCATCCGCACCTTCGTCTTTTCGACCGCGATACGTTCATTCCGGTCCGGGAAGACCGCCGCAACGGCCGTAACGACCGTATGGGTCCGGCCGGCCAGCAGGGATAAAATCCGAACCGCGTCATCTTGATCGGCCGGCTTGCCGATGGTTTTACCTTCCAAATCAATCACCGTATCGCTTCCGATCACGATCGCGTCCGGAGCATCACGATGAACCGCGCGGGCCTTTTCCCCCGCCCAGTAAACCGCTTCATCCGAAGGGGTCCGGTCCGGTCGAAAAACTTCCACAAGGCCGGGGGAGACGACCTCGAAGGGCAGGCCGAGCCGTGCGAGGATTTCCTTTCGTCGGGGAGAGCTGGAGGCCAGGATCAGGTGCATTCGACCGGTTGAAGTATCGATTCGACCTCGCGTAGGTTTTCGACCTGGACGAGACGCCGACGCAGCTCCGAGGCGCCCGGAAAGCCGAACCAGTAGGCGGCTAGGAATTTGCGCATGTTTCGAAACGACAGCTTTCCACGATACCGGTCAAAGAGCTCTGCATGCTCTAGCGCGACGGCGACTTTCTCGGCCATCGAGACATCGGGTTCCGCAGGCGGAAGCTCACCGGATCGTACCGCGGAGCGTATCGAATCCCCGGTTTTAAAAATCCATGGATTGCCCATCGCGGCCCGGCCGATTAAAACCCCGTGGACGCCGGATTCGCGAATCCGGCGGACGGCCGTCGCGCCGGATCGGATATCCCCGTTTCCCAGGATCAGCGTGTCGCTTCCACGGACGATCTCGGCCGCCCGCGCAATCGTTTCCCAATCGGCCTGAGAGGAATAATTCTGCGCCAGTGTTCGACCGTGGAGCGTGATCGCGGCCGGCGACTCCGAAAGAAGGGCGGGTATCCAATCGTCGATGACGATCTGCCCGTATCCCAGGCGTGTTTTGACCGAGACCGGGATGATTTGACGGAGAAAATCCCCGACCGGTTCAACGGCGGACCCGAACCATAGGGCCTTCGCCCGCCGGACGTCCTCCGCAACGGAGGCCGGAAGCCCGATCCGATCAATCGGCTGACCGGCGGCCCAATCCCGTATTCCCTGTCGTGTCCGTCGGATGATCTCGCACGCCCGATGGGGTGTGCGTATCAACCCGGCTCCCGCCCCGGCGCGTGCGACCGTTTTCGAAGGGCAGCCCATGTTGATATCGATTCCGTCGAAGCCCAGCTCGCAGATGAGATGCGCGGTTCGGTAAAAGGCCTCGGGGTCCGTCCCGAAAACCTGCGCGATCGCCGGCCGCTCGATTTCGCTGTAACGAAGCTCGGTCAGAAACGGATCATAGCCCGATACGATCCGGTCGATCGATACAAATTCGGTGAAACTGAGATCGGGACCTCCATGCCGGGCCGTGACGGCCCGAAACGCGGCGTCCGTCACGCCGTCCATCGGAGCGAGACCGACGATCGGCTGCGGGAGGTTACGCCAAAAGGAATGTTCGTCCATTAAATTTCCGATTCCTCGCGATCCGTCGTGTTTGAACCAATCATTATACCCTCTGATTATTCCCGAGTCAAAAGATCGCACCTTGGTCCCGCGGGCACCGCACTGATTTATATTCCAAGTGTGGGAAGATTCCCGCTTGTCTCCGGCCGGATCGGGAATCGATTAATACGTCGGATTTCACCACGCTCCCGAAACAGCAAATCCGACCCAATGCAACGAGCCCCGGACAGAAGCCCCTCAAGCCGTCAACAGAATCCAAGGGCCGCAGCCTTGGAGTCTTCATTCCTCTCATCAATAATTCATTGACATTGATTAACGATCTGGACTATACAAGAAAGGCCGGGCGTTCCAAAGGACGTTTGGGGATGTCCAATTCATGTTAGGCGAAACTTGGAGAAGGGATCTTGATCTTGACGGATTATAACGACGTTCCCGTTCCTTCATTTATATACGGCACGGCCTGGAAAAAAGATGCCACGACGCGGCTGGTACAGTTGGCCGTGGCCTCGGGCTTCACGGCGATCGACACCGCCAATCAGATCATCCATTACGATGAGGCCCTTGTGGGCGAGGCATTGCTTGCGCTCGACCAGAAGGGCATCACGCGGGATGCCCTTTTTCTTCAGACCAAATTTACGCCCGCCGGGGGCCAGGACCATCGAACGCCCTACGATGCCTCGGCGGATCTTACGACTCAGGTCGGACAGTCCTTCGACAGTTCCCTGAAACACCTTCATACGGATCATGTCGACTCCTATCTATTGCACGGGCCCTATTCGCGAACGGGATTGGGGGCGGAGGACTGGGAGGTATGGGCCGCCTTGGAAGGGATCTATCGGTCGGGCAAAACTAAAATGATCGGAATTTCGAATGTCAGTGCCGGGCAATTGAGATTGTTGTGCGAGAAAGCGGTGATTAAGCCCATGGTGGTGCAGAATCGGTGTTATGCCGTATCCGGTTGGGATCAAGAAGTCCGGGAGATCTGCCGGGCCAACCGGATCATCTATCAAGGCTTTTCGCTTTTAACAGCGAACCAGCCCATCTTAAGCCATCCTAAAATTTGGGCGATCGCAAAGCGCCTGGGGACGGGTCCGCTGCAGGTCATCTTTCGGTTTGCGATGCAGATCGGGATTCTGCCGTTGACCGGAACGACCAGCGAACGGCATATGAAAGAAGATTTAAGCGTCGTAAATTTTGAGCTCTCTCCCGAAGAAACGAAGTGGATCGAAACGATTGCGGTTTGAATATCCCTGTCGCCCGTTTCAATCAGACCCCTCACGCATTCTCTTCTAAGGATGGACCCACCGGTTTCGATTTTTTGAAACCGAATTTCAATATTTTGAAATTCCGTGCTCGGCTATCCCTCCACAAACCGCGTCCAGGACATTCCGTAGAAGCAAATCAAATCCGTGAGTTGAATAAATCTTTGCCGTGTTCGATTATTCTGGCCGTTCGTTTGCAAGTTAAACCCGTGAAAGCCGGACGCTGCAACGTGACCAAGTCCGGCTAACCTTTGTTCAGAGCAAACCGGGGGAAACCCCGGGACGCAAAGTAACGGGGCTAAAGCCAAGCGAGGATCCGGCGTCGCCGATCCGAGCGCGGGGTACGGGGCATCGTAGCGGAGAGGATACCGCACGGATCCCCCGAGGTCCGATCGAGGTCATGCCCGCCGAGCCGCCAAAGGGAGATGGGAGAGATACTTTGACGGGTTTTTCATGCCCAGGGGGGAATGGCCATGATCCGAGATCGATTGAAAGCACTCATAGGAAACAGGTATGCCCGGCGGCCGGGAGTCGGCCGGTGGATCCGCCAGATCAGCGTCGGCCGGGGCGGGGTGGTGGTGGCCTCGCTGTTTGTCATGCTGGTCAGCCCGGAGTGTAATACAACATCGGGATTTCCGGCCAGCGATCCCGGAGTTCAGAAGGCGGCCTTGCAGGCCGGGGATCCGCTGCCGGGCCTGACGCCCTCGGAAATGGCCTTGTTCGAGGCCGGCCGGGAGGAGTTTGAAGGCTCCGAAGGCGTGGCGGACGGCCTCGGACCGCGATTCAATATGGACAGCTGCGGCGGTTGTCACGCCCAGCCGGCGGTGGGCGGGTCAAGCCCGGCCGCCAATCCTCAGGTGGCTGTTGCCACCGCCTTCCATGCCGTCAACAATCTACCTTCCTTCATCCGGGCCGACGGACCGGTCCGCGAGGTCCGATACAAGTACAAATCCGACGGGTCGCGCGACGGCGGGGTGCACGCCCTGTTTGTGATCAGCGGCCGTGTCGATGACACCGGAGATGCCAGCGGCTGCGATATCACGCAGGAGGATTTCCACGGGCAGGAACAGAGCAACAACCTGATATTTCGCATTCCCACACCGGTGTTCGGGGGCGGCCTGATTGAGCAGATTCCCGACAGCGCCATCATCGCCAACCAGGAGGTCTCTGCGCAGCAGAAATCCAATCTCGGAATCCACGGCCATCCCCACCGAGTTCGAATGGACAACGGTACGACAAACGTGAACGGGAACGACGGCACCGTCGCGCGCTTCGGGTGGAAGGCCCAAAACAAATCGCTGCTTCTCTTTTCGGGGGAGGCCTACAACGTCGAGATGGGGATCAGCAACGAGCTGTTCCAGACCGAGCGCGATGAAACAGGGAATTGCCAATTCGCCCCCACGCCGAACGATACCACCAATGCCGCGGGAACCACGCCGGCGGAGGTCCTTAGCGACGTGGAAAAATTCGCGTTCTTCATGCGTTTCCTGGCTCCGCCGACCCCGTCGCTGACGACGCCGGGCGGCGCCGACTCCATCGCGAACGGCCGCGACCTTTTTCAAAGCACCGGCTGCGCCTTGTGTCACACTCCGACGCTTCGGACGGGCAATGCCGCCGCGGCGGCGTTGGCGAATAAGGACGTCAACCTTTATTCGGATCTTCTGCTCCACAACATGGGGCCGGGCCTCGCGGATGATATCGTCCAGGCTCAGGCCGGCCCGGACGAATTCAGGACCTCGCCGCTGTGGGGCCTCGGGGGCCGCATCTTCCTCCTCCATGACGGACGCACCACCGACCTGGTCGAGGCGATCCAGGCGCACAAGAGCGCCGGAAATTCCCATTTCAAGGACTCGGAGGCCAACCATGTCGTGGACAATTTCAACCAGCTAAACGATGCGCAGAAAACGGACCTCCTGAACTTCCTGCGCTCGCTGTAAAAAACGGGAAGGGATCGAATTCTCCGCGCGCGTTCCCGTCCTCCATTCCGCGGACACCCTGTTTGTTGTTGGATAGACCCTATCCAATCATCAAGCAGGGTGTCCGCCGGAATCGGTCTTATCGATAGGCCCTTCCACTTTCAACTCGATGTCTTATCTCAAATTTGCCGATCCGATCGCCGAGGCCAAATTCGCCATGATGTTATAGGGGTCCGTACCGCATATTTGCTGATTCTGCCCGGTATCATTTTAATCGCACGAGGTAAAATCGGCAAATAGGCTCGGGGGGGTGAAGGACTGGAGAATACATTTGGGGTAGAACCATACAAATCTCGGCGAGGAAGTTGGTGGTTGACATAGGCAGAAACGGGGTGTAGGATAAGGGCTCTTCAATATCAGATCCTATTACCCGGGGGTGCGAAATGGGACCCACGAAAGTGGTCGTGAAATCCGAAGCCCTCCATGACGTAAAGACCGGCCGTCTGATTCAAGCCGGGCTCGCCACGCGAAAACAGCAGGAAGATTATTCGACGCATCATTATATCGTCTTACCTGTTGTGGACAATGCGGGCCGGCCTTGGTCTCTCAACGGGAAGTTGGTCTATTGCCTTCGAGGGACCCGCTACGAGACCTCGGATGACGAAGTCGTCCACTTAGCGAGATGCCATGACTGCGGCGGCATGTGCATCTCCGTGGATGAGCCCACGGTGGAGCGCGATTGCGTGCGTTGCACCCAGTGCGGCCATGAATTCGAGGCCCGGCTGGAGATGATGGAGAGTTAAGCGCCGGACGACGGGGGTGACACCAGACCTATGGACAAATCCATACAGAAAACGGAATCAAATAAGCCCATGAGCGGGCACGTCGGGGAGCAGGGTGATTTACTGCCAAGGAAAGAACTGGATACGCTTACCGAAGAGTTGGTGGAGGTCGAAGAGGAAATTGATCGCGTAACCACGGAAAACTCGACACTGGAAGATCTTGAGGGGTGCAAAGTTCTGGCCGCGGGCGTATTGGAAAAGTATTCGACCCTTCAAAGGCGGATCTCCGAACGAAACAGATTGCTGTTGGAACAATCCCTCGGGCCCGCGGTCGAACGGGTCAGGAAGGGTCTGACGCTGCTTAAAGAGGCTCCGGAATAAAGCAGGCTTCTGAAAAAGTCCTTCTGCTAACGAGTTATTTAAATATCCCGCTAGTAAGATCGTGTGAAAAAAGGGAGGGAAACCACCTTCGCGGGCTTTCCCTCGATCGTCACCTCCTTGCCCGGTTCGGCGAAATCGCGATGGAGATATCCCATCGCAATCACCCGGCCGAGCGTCGGGGATTCGGCGGAGCTCGTGACGTTCCCGACCACGCGCTCAGGACCTCCGGATACGGAAGACGGGGCCAGAATCGGAAGGCCCTTCGCCGGGACGGTTTTCGCGGTCAATTCCAATCCCATCAATTTCCTGTTCATCCGACCCTGAGCGTCCGCACGCGCGATCGTTTCCTGTCCGATGTAACAGCCCTTCGTGTAGCTGATCGCCTTCTTTTCCAATCCGGTTTCCATCGGAAAGTTCGATTCATCCATATCGATCCCGTACCGCGGCGTGCCGGCCTCGATCCGGAGGGAGTCCAAAGCATCCAGACCGACCGGTCGAAGACCGCAGGGCTCGCCGATCCCGATCAATCGGTTCCAGGTCGGGACCATCCGGTCTATCGGTATATAAAGGTCGTAACCCGCCTCGCCCACGATCTCGTTTCGCGCCGCGAAAGACCGGACGCCATCCAGAAAAAACGTCACCGTGGAGAGTTCCTTCGTCGGGGCCTCGGATCCGGTCATTTGCGTTACGATCCCCTGCGATGACGGTCCGTAGATCGAGAGGAGTCCAAAAACCTCGGTCAGGTTTTCAATCGTCACATCAGAGGCCAGCGTGTATTTATCCAGGTGTTTTAATATTTTTTCCGTCACCTCGGGCTCGAGGTCGATCCAGAGCGCATCGGTAAGACAGTAAATTCGAGCGTCCGAGAGCATCTTGGCCTTCTCGTTTGTGAAGACGGCGTAAAGTCCGGTCCCGGGGGTGAGTTTTTTGATGTCGTTCGTGACCATTCCATGAAGAAAGTCGGTACGGTCCTTGCCTCTTAAACGGAGTTTTCCACGGTGGGATTGATCGATCAGCCCGGACTGTTTCCGGACGGCCTGAAGTTCAAGTGTTGGATTTCCGTATGAACGGGCCATTTCAAGCCCGCCGGACTGCATAAAAACAGCCCCGGCTGCCTGCTGTATATCAAACAACGGACTTTTATTAATCATTTCCCACTTTATATGATTATTATGACCTGAAATTATTTAGAATACCCACTATATTTGTAATATTTGACGATATATAGGAATTTGGAACCACTTTTGTTGTTTTGTCATTCAATTTTTCTTCCCAATATGGAACCTGCGTATGGTTCGTATACCCAAGCACCGGAAGCGTGTGGAGCTCGGGATTGCCACGGAGTTCTTCGACGAGGCGGACGGGATCGAGGGCGGGCAGGCCGAGGTCTAAAACGATCAATGAGGGCTTTTGGGCAAGGGCTTCCTTCAGGATCTGCTCCGATTTTGTGGCAACTCGAATCGTGCAGCCCTGGCTTTCCAGGGCCGTTCGGATCTTGGACAAGAAAAAGAGGTCGGTGATCGCGACAAGGACGCTCAGGTTCGTCATCGAAAGAGGATCGCCTTAGTTTAACATACCTTTGATCCGGCCCAACGCTTTCGCGGCCAGCACATAATCCGGATTGGCCTTCAGCGCCTTCTGATATTCCTCCATCGCCCGGTACCATTCCCCCTTCTTTTCCCAGACGCGCCCGAGATTGTGATGGGGAAAACAGTAGCTCTCGTAGCGGGGGGCCTTCGCCGCCTTTTCAAGCCAGGGAATCGCTTCATCCAATTGCCCTTTTTCGATCAGGTAAGCCCCGATATCGTTATAGGGATTCCCGAAATCCGGGTCGACCTCGATCGCCTTGTGGCATTCCTGTATGGCGTCGTCATAGCGTCCCATGAAACTGTAGGTCCACCCCAGAAAGGTGTAGGCCTCGGCCGTGGGATAGATCGCGATGGACTTCTTATAATGTTCGCAGGCCTCTTCCAGCGCCCCGCTCATCTGGAACTCATAGGCTTTTTTAAACAGCTCGGCCGCTTGTTTCCGTTCTTTTTCCCGTTCCTCGGGCATGATTCCCATCCTCATTTATCTTGCAGTCTTGCTTTCCGGCACGCACGGACGCTATACTTGACCGCATGAATCTCCGCCAGAGCATGGACCCCGGCGATAAGGATGAGACGTCTTCTCCCCGGTGCGATCGGTGCGGCTCTCCGTTGATCTCCATCCACTGCAAATTGGTCTGCCGGAATTGCGGATTCATTCGCGACTGCTCGGATCCATAAAAGGGGCTTGCGTCGCCCCCTCCAAAGGCAAAGCCAGATGGAGCGACTCGACTGAGCTCGTCGAAGTCCTCCCCTTCCCGCTCGCCTTGCTCGCTGGAAAAATCTTATTAGGGTCTAGCGTCACCGCTATGTTTTCAATTTCCGTTCCAAGCGCTTTTCGACGCTGGCCATCTTGCTGCTTAGCCGGCCGCGGTGGCCCTTCCGGTAGTCGACCTTGATGCTGACCGAGATACGGTTGCAGTCTTTTCTCATGGTCTCAAAACATCGTTTCACGACACCGAAGACCCTATCCCAGTCTCCCTCGATCACCGTTCCCATCGGGTTGAGGCGGTACGCAATGCCGGATCGATCGATGATATCCAGGGAACGGGCGACGTATTTCCCGACGCTCTCTCCTTTACCCAGCGGGGACATGCTGAACTCCAACAAGACCATGGTCTTCTCTCCTTGTAGGGAACCTCATTATAGCACAGCGGCTCCATCCTGCGATATCGGGTTTGATAAGACGGGGGAATGATTCGAGGGCGGCGAAGTCTTATACGGAAGCGTCGGTCTCCATCCGGTCGAGATCAAGCTCGACGTTCCAGTAGAGATAATCCCGCCAGCTTTCGGGGAAGGTCTTGAGCCCGATCGTGATGGTAAAGGTGGGACTCCATTTGGGCTTAACGGGCATTTTGATCAAGCGCATTCGGGCTTCGTCCGGGGTATGACCGCTCTTGCGGTTGTTGCATACGATGCAGGCCGTGACAATGTTTTCCCAGGCCTTTTTACCACCGCGGGAAATCGGAATCACGTGGTCGAAGGTCAACTCCTCCGTACGGAATTTCTGGCCGCAATACTGGCAGCGGTGTTTGTCCCGGGCGAAGATATTGGCGCGGGAAAATTTTACGGCGTGATGACTGTCCTTCATCCGGATAATCTTCAGCAGACGGATGACGGAGGGAAGTTTGATCGTGATCGAGACGGCATGGATCTCCTTGTCGTATACCTCCAGGACCTCCACTTTCTCCTGCCACATCAAGGTGATGGCCCGTTTCCAATGCACCACCCGGAGCGGCTCATAGGTCGTATTTAATAAGAGGGTCATCTCCATCGCAATCGCTAATATAATATAAGCTTTTCATTAAGAAATCAAGAGAGGGGCCGTGCGGGTGGGGATTAAATCTCGATGCGCCCGATCACCGCCCCGCGCCGGTCGTAAAGACCAGACGAAAAGGAATTTGTTCCATGCTTTCGCCTGCCTTGGATTGCGCCGAAAGTAGGCTGACCTGGTACGTGGAATGGGGTTTCAAGGCCTTTTTTGGTTTAAATTGCAACGTCTTGGCGTCCGGCCAAGTCAGCTCCCCCTGGACCTCAATGGGGTTGCCTTTGACGTCGACGGCGCCGCGTTGATTCATCACCAAGCCTGCTTGCATGGCCGGATTCATTTCTCGATTGAACTGGAGGGTAACGATCGCCCCCTTAAGATTGTTGATCTCTTCCGCGTCGGTTGGGGAGGTGCTCACGATCCGGACCGCCGAGGGATCGCCCGCGGAGGTCTGCTGGTTGAACCAGGGCATGAGAGCCATCCATAGAAAGAGCGCGAGGCCGCTCCAGAAACTCCATTCGTGAGAAATCCGTCTCATTTGTTTCGGTTTCTTCCTTCCGACTATAAAAAAACATAGCAGTCGGTTCAAAAACTGTCAATTTGGACCTTGAGCGGATTTGGAGCCTTTTTTATTGAATACCCGATCCTGTTCCTATAAAATGATCCTCTGAATTTCGTATCAAATGCGCGGAGGAGGGGATGGAGCAATGAGTGATTTTGTGACGGTGGCCGATGCAAAGGACATCGGTCCCGGCGAGGGTCGCGTGGTGGAAGTCCAAGGAAACGAGGTGGCCCTCTTTAATCTGAACGGGACCTTTTATGCGATCGACAATATGTGTGTCCACCAGGGAGGACCCTTGGGCGAGGGGATGCTGGAGGGTGAGAGCGTGATCTGTCCCTGGCACAGCTGGCGCTACAATGTGAAGACGGGCGTCTGTTCCACGAATCCTTCCATGAAAGTAAAGACGTATTCGGTCAAGATCGAGGACGGCCAGGTCAGGGTGGCCTCAACCTAAATAAGGAGTTATCATGCCGAAACCGACGCACCACATTCTGGTCTGCACTCAGACGCGGCCTCCGGACCACCCCCGTGGCTCCTGCAGCGGGAACGGATCGAAAGAAGTCTTCATGCGCTTTATGATGGAGATGGCCCGGCTCAACCTGGTATTCAAGCTGATCGTGACGGAATCGTCCTGCATGGGTCCCTGCGCCTTCGGTCCGACGGTCGTGGTCTATCCGGAAGGCACCTGGTACCAGAAGGTCACGCCCAACGATGTTGCCGAGATCCTGGAGCAACATATCATCAAGGGGCAGCCGGTTAAACGGCTCCTTCTCCCCGACGCGGTCTGGGGGCCCTAGCAGGTCGCTGAGCCATCGTAGGGGCGTATTGCAATACGCCCCTACAAAACACGAATGGGTCATAAAGAACACAAAGCGCAAGCGCCCTCCAGGGTGAGTTGCGCCGCCGTCACGGTGAGTGATACGCGCACGCCTGAAACGGACACGAGCGGCGCCTTGATCCGCAAGCTCCTCGCGGATTATGGCCATCGCATCGTGTCCTCCCACCATGTCAAGGACGAGCCGGCCGAGATCCAAAAACTTCTCGGCGCTCTTTCACAAAATCCGGACGTTCAGTCCGTGATCTTAAATGGCGGGACCGGAATTTCTAAGCGGGACGGAACCTACGAAGCCGTCGTCAAATTGCTGGACAAGCAACTGGACGGATTCGGCGAGCTTTTCCGTTCCCTGAGCTATCAAGAAATCGGTCCGGCGGCGATGATGAGTCGCGCCGTGGCGGGGACCTACGGGGGCAAGATCGTGATCTCGATCCCCGGGTCCGAAGCGGCCGTCCGACTCGCCATGGAAAAGCTGATCCTTCCCGAACTGGGCCATCTGGTCCGTGAAATCAATCGCTAAGGGTCTCGGAAACAATTTGGCCCAGACTTAACCGGACCCCCGGCTCAGGCTTGACGTCTTCCGAAATCCATCTTACACTTAAATAAGATTCATTTAGGAGAGGGCGTGATGGGCTATCGTTATGTGATTCTCGGTGCCGGACGTCAGGGCACGGCCTGTGCCTATGATCTGGCCCTCTTCGGCGAAGCCGAGCGGATCGTCCTTGCGGATGCCAATCCCGACTTTTCTCAAAAATCGGCCGAACGGCTTCGTCGTCTTTTGCCCTCTTCCAACACCACCCGGATTGAAGCCGTTGAAATCTCGGTCCAGAACCATTCGGATTTGATGAAGGTCCTGCGGGACGCCTCGGCCGTGATGAGCGCGGTGCCCTACTATTATAATCCCCGGATCGCCCTGGCCGCGATCGATGCCGCCGTCCCGATGTGCGATCTGGGCGGCGATATCGAAGCCGTCCTCGAAGTACAACGGTTGTCGGGGGCCGCGAAGGCCGCGGGCATCGCGATCGTTCCGGACTGCGGCCTGGCTCCTGGGATGAATAATATCCTGGCGGTTTACGGCATGGAACGGTTGGATGAGACTGTGTCGGTTCAGATCCGCTGCGGGGGTCTTCCGCAAATCCCGCGGCCGCCGTTGGCTTACCGGGTCGTCTTTAATCTCGATGGGATGTTGAACAACTATTTCGGAAAGGCCTACGTCCTTCGGAACGCCAAGGTAACAGAGATCGAAACGTTCAGCGGTCTGGAAAAGATCCGTTTTCCGAAGCCGCTGGGGGCGTGCGAGGCCTTCGTGACGGCCGGGGCGACTTCAAGCTGCCCCTGGACGTTCGAGGGACGGCTCCAGTCCTACGACTATAAAACCGTCCGCTACGCGGGGCATTATGAGAAAATCAAGCTGCTTCGCGATCTCGGACTGCTGGACCTCCGCCCGGTCTCGGTCAAGGGGACGTCCGTGGCCCCCAGGGACCTTTTCGTGAAGGTGGTCGGCGACCGAATCGCCTTTCCGGAGGATCGCGACCTGGTCGTGCTTCGGGTGATCTGCCGGGGCCGGAAAAACCGGCGGCCGGCCGAGGTGGTACTGGATATGCTCGAATATCATGATCCCGCCACCGGATTTTCGGCCATGGAACGGACGACCGGCTTCTCAACGGGGATCGTGGCCGCGATGCTGGCCCGCGGCGAGATCCGGGAAAAGGGGGTTGTGCCGCTCGAGACGGCGATTCCGGCCGGACCCTTTGTGAAGGAGCTGGGCCGGCGGGGGATGGCAGTCCGGGAGAAAATAGTGTATCGTAAGAATAGGCGCAAAATAAAGGGGTGAGACGATGGCGGGAAAACATATCGATCACATCGCATTCCGCGTGGCCGATCTGGAAAAGGCCGTTAAATTTTACACCGAGGTGATGGAATTCGAAGTGACCGATCGGTTCTTTATCGACTTTGAGGACGATACCAAGGCCCGATGCGCCGCCCTCAAAGCGAAGGACGGCCAGGGGATCTCGGTCTTTCTCAGCGAGGGCGTGGGCGAGGGCGGCGTCGTCAAGGAATGGGTGAAGGAGCACGGAAACGCGCTGCACCACATCGCCTATGCCGTGGACGACATTAAAAAGGAAGTGGCCGACATGAAGAAAAGGGGGATCCAATTTACCACGGAAGAGGTGCTGGACAGCGAGGAGTTGACCCAGATCTTCACCAAACCGGCCCCCGAGACCGGAATCATTCACGAGATCATCCAACGCAAGGGAAGCAAGAGCTTCTCCGTCAACAACGTCAAACGCCTCATGGCTTCGACGAGAGATTTAAACAAAGACGAAACAGCTAAGTCCGCCAGAAAGAAATAACGGCCCTCATGCCCCTCTTCCCCGTTTCAGGCCCGAAACAGAAGCAATTGATCGAACGGATGCAGCGGCTCGGCATCCGGGAGGAGGATCTGGACGAAAGTTTCGTCCGTTCCTCCGGTCCGGGCGGACAAAACGTCAACAAGACCTCGACCGCCGTTGTGTTGGTCCACCGGCCGACCGGAATCACGGTCAAATGTCAGGAGGCGCGGTCGCAGGGCTTGAATCGTTTTTTGGCGCGACGGCTGATGCTGGATCGGATCGAAGGGGAGCGTCTCGGAGCTGTCAGCGCGGAACGGAAACGCGTCGAGAAGATCCGGCGGCAGAAACGCCGGCGGTCGCGCCGCGCCAAGGAAAAGATGCTGGCGAACAAGCGGCATCAAGCGGTCAAAAAACGCGAACGGGGGGCGGTGCGTCCGGGGGAGCCATAGCGGTTGGTCAATCAATCCCCATGCGCGGCTCGGACTGTTTCTTGAAATAGACCAGCAGGTCGCGCACGGATAGAACCCCCACGATCTTCCCGCGCTCGGTGATTCCAAGGTGCCTAATTCCCACCTCCCCCATCAGGTCGAAGGCATCCTGGGGCGATCGGGTGAGCTCGATGGAGATGATCGGTTTGCTGATGATCGATTCGACCGCGTCCTTCTTGAGATCGAGACCTTTGGCCGCGGCCTTGCGGACGACGTCGGTCTCGGTGAGAATCCCAACCAGCTGACCTTCTTTTTCGACAAACAACGAGCCGACCTTCTGGATCCCCATGATCCGTGCCGCCTCCTGGATCGTGGTGCCCACCGAAATTTTTTTGATTTCCCGTTTCATTAATAGGGCTAAGGACATGACGTTCTCCGCCTCCGTCTGGAATCAACGATGGGTGGCATTATACTCAATCCGATCGGGCATCGCAAGTTATGAAGGAATCGGGTCGGGCCGTTTAGGAGGGGACGAGGATCAGCTTGCCGAAGCTGTTCCGTTCCAGCATCCGTTCCTGCGCCTTGCGCGCCTCCTTCAAGGGAAAGACCGAATCAATGACCGGCTTGAGCTTTCCGATTTCCATCAGCTTGGTCACTTCCAGCAGCTCGCTTCGCGTCCCCATCATCGAGCCGAGGATCGAAAGCTGGCGCGAGAAGATGTATCGGAGATCCGTCCTGGCCTCCGGTCCGGAGGTGGCGCCGCAGGTGACGAGCTTCCCGTTTTTCGCCAGGGAGGTGAGGCTTTTGTCCCAGGTCTCCGGCCCGACATGTTCGAAAACGATGTCGACGCCCTTCCCACCGGTGAGCTCGCGGATCTTGTTCGAGAAATCCTCCCGTCGGTAGTTGATCCCCTCATCCGCGCCGAGGGCCCTGGCCTTTTCCAGCTTGTCGTCCCGGCCGGCCGCGGCGATCACCCAGGCCCCGGCCAGTTTCGCGATCTGGATCGCCGCGGTTCCGATTCCGCTTCCGGCCGCCAGGACCAGCACCTCCTGACCGGCCTTCAGTTCGGCCCGCGTGATGAGCATGTGCCACGCGGTGACGAAGGCCAGCGGGTAGGAGGCGGCATCCTCAAAGCTCAGCACGCCGGGCATGGTGAGGACATTGATCGCGGGGACGTTGAGGTATTCCGCGTATCCTCCATTGGAATGGGCGCCCACGATCTTGTACGCGATGCACATGTTGTCCTGCCCCGAAAGGCAGTAGGCGCACCGAAAGCAGCTCAGCCCCGGCGCCACGATCACTTTTTCACCCCGGTTGATCCCGGTGACACCGGGTCCGACCGCCTCCACGACCCCGGCGACGTCGCAACCCGAGATGTGCGGCATCGTGGTCTTGTAGGCCGGGATGCCCTGCCGGACCCAGATGTCCACGTGATTGATCGAGCAGGCCTTGACCCGGATCAGGACCTCGTCCTCTCCGGGGGCCGGCGTCGGGACGTCCTGATAGACCAGTTTTTCGGGACCGCCGTGTTCGTGAAAGACGACCGCCTTCATGGATTTATAGGGGCTCGCGTCGCCCCCTCCCAATGACAAGCCTTTGGAGCCTCCCCCTCTCGCTCCCTGTGGACGCTGGAAAACATAAACCCCTTTAGCCGCAACCCTCGACCGGACCCTTCATCAACGATCGCGCATCGAACGAATGGCCGCTCAAGGCCATGTCGTCCCTGAGAAGAAGATCGAGGGCGACCCGGGCGACCGCGTCCGGGGGCGGGAGCCGGCCCGGGTCCTCTTCGGGGTAGGCCGCCGCCCGCATCGCGGTCCGGGTTCCTTCAGGGTTCAAGGCCATGACCCGGATCCGATGCTCTCGAAGTTCCTCGGCCAGGATCTGCGTAAGTCCCTCCAGGCCGAATTTGGAAACGGAATAGCCTCCCCAGTGCGCCCGGCCCCGGCGGCCGACGCTGGAGGTGATGTTGAGGATGCAGCCCGACCGTCGGGGGATCATCGAACGCAGGACCTCTTGCGTGAGCAGAAACGGGGCGGTCAGATTGACCTTCAATACCGCTTCCCAATCCTTGAGCGGGTACTCGGCGATGGGCCGGCGCGGGCCCAGCAACGAGGCATTGTTGACCAGGATATCGATTCTCGAATAGCGACGCCGCAGATGGCTCGCCAGCGAGCGGACGGCCGCGGCCGACGCCAGATCCGCGACCCGGTAGGAGGCCTCGCCGTAGCCCCGCGTGATCTCCCCCACCGTATCCTTCAGTTCCCGCTCCGTCCGGGAGCAGATCGCCACGGCAGCGCCCTCCGCGGCCAGACGGATCGCGATCGCCCGGCCGATTCCGCGTCCGCCGCCCGTCACCAGCGCCACCGTTCCCTTAAAGCGGTTAGCGGGCATGGCAGCGCCACATCATGACGGTAGGGGGCGACCGAGCGGTCGCCCTTACTCCTCTTCCTGCATGAGCTTGGTCAGGACCGAATAATCTTCCAGGGTGGTGGTATCCCCGACGGTCGTCTTCCCCGAGGCGATGTCCCGGAGCAGCCGGCGCATGATCTTCCCGCTGCGCGTTTTGGGAAGCGCGTCGGTGAATCGGATTTCGTCCGGACGGGCGATGGCTCCGATTTCTTTCGTGACGTGCTCGCGAAGCGTCTCTTTCAACGCCGCCGAAGGGTTGTTCCCGGTTTTGAGGGTGACGAAGGCCTCGATGGCCGTTCCCTTTAATTCGTCCGGCTTGCCGACCACGGCCGCCTCGGCCACGGTCGGATGACTGACCAGCGCGCTCTCGATTTCCATGGTGCCCAGCCGGTGGCCCGAAACGTTGATCACATCGTCCACGCGGCCCATCACCCAAAAATACCCGTCCTTGTCGCGACGGGCGCCGTCGCCCGTGAAATAACAGCCCTCGACGAAATTCCAGTACTGTGTTATATACCGTTCGGGGTCCCCGTAGATCGTTCGGAGCATGGCCGGCCACGGTTTCCGGATCACGAGATAGCCTCCCTGGTCCGGTCCGGCCGGCGTGCCGTCCTTGTTGACCACCTCCGCCACGATGCCGGGAAAGGGCAGGGTGGCCGAGCCGGGTTTGGTGGGGGTCGCTCCCGGCAACGGCGTAATAAGAATGGCCCCCGTCTCGGTTTGCCACCAGGTGTCCACGATGGGGGAGCGCCCCTTTCCAATGACGGTGTTGTACCACATCCAGGCTTCGGGGTTGATCGGCTCGCCCACCGTTCCCAGAAGCCGGAGGCTGCCGAGGTCGTGTTTCTCGGGCCACTGATTTCCCAGCTTCATGAGGGCCCGGATCGCGGTCGGGGCGGTGTAGAAGACGTTCACGCGATATTTTTCAATCATTTCCCAGACCCGGTCTGGACCCGGATGGGTCAGCGCGCCCTCGAACATCACCGAGGTGACGCCGTTGGCGAGGATCCCGTAGACGATGTAGCTGTGACCGGTGACCCAGCCGATGTCGGCGGTGCACCAGTAGGTGTCCTCGTCTTTCAAGTCGAAGACCCACTTGCTGCTGATGTAGGTCTGGACGAGGTAACCGGCCGTGGAATGGACGACCCCCTTGGGTTTTCCGGTGGTGCCGCTGGTGTAGAGAATGAATAAGGGATGCTCCGAATCCAGCGGCTCGGCCTCGCAGACGGCGGACGCCCCTTTCATCAGGTCGTGCCACCAAAGGTCGCGATTCTCCTCCATCGGGACGGGCGATCCGACCCGGCGGACCACCACCACTTTCTCGATGGTGGGGGTCTGGGTCAGCGCCTTGTCCACATTCTCCTTCAGCGGAACGACCGCGCCCTTTCGGTAGCTGCCGTCGGCGGTGACGAGGAACCGGGCCTTGGCGTCGTTGATCCGGTCCTTGAGGGCCTCGGCCGAGAAGCCTCCGAATATGATGCTGTGGGTGGCCCCGATCCGGGCGCAGGCCAGCATTGCGATCGCCAGCTCCGGAACCATGGGCATGTAGAGGGCCACGCGATCACCGGGTCTCGCCCCCAACTGCTTCAGCACGTTGGCAAACTTGCAGACCTCGCGGTGAAGCTCCTGGAAGGTCAGGACTCGGGTGTCGCCGGGCTCGCCTTCCCAGATGATCGCGGCCTTGTTCCGACGCCAGGTCTGGAGGTGACGGTCGATGCAGTTGTAGGCGATGTTGATCTTGCCGCCCACGAACCACTTGGCGAACGGCGGGTCCCACTGAAGGACTTTTTTCCATTTTTTGAACCAATGAAGCTCGCCCGCGATCTTGGCCCAGAACGCCTCGGGTTTGGACTCGGCCGACTGGGCGATCTTTTTGTATTCCTTCAGGCTTTTGATGTGGGCCCACCGGCTGAAGGCGGACCGGGGTTTGAAGACGCGGCGCTCTTTCAACACGGATTCGATGGTTGGTTGAGCCATATAGAAACCTCCGGATGCTCCTGTCGGGGAGATGGGTGGTGTGTGATTTTGGATCAAGAACGACGCCGGCAATAAACGCGGTTATTGTAGTGTAGCCCGAAGGACTTTGTCAACCGCCGCGGGGCATGAGGGGGAGAGAACTTGACATCCCCCCCGTGCGCGATTATGATCAGTACCACGTTTCGAAAAAGAGGATTCATTATCCATCAAACGGAGGGGGTTCCAGTGAAGATGCGCGAAAAGAAAATGGGTCCGGCGACCCGGGACGCCTACGGAGCGGCGCTGGCCGAGCTCGGGAAGGAAAATCCCAACGTGGTCGTTCTCGACGGCGATGTCTCCGGATCGACGAAAAGCCGGGCCTTCGCCAAGGAATTTCCGGAGCGCTTTTTCAATTTCGGCATCGCCGAAGCGAACCTGGTCTCGGCGGCGTCCGGGTTCGCCGCCTGCGGAAAGATTCCATTCGCCTCCAGCTTCTCGGCTTTTCTCATGTGCAAGACCTACGATCAGCTGCGGATGTCCGTCGCGAACCCCCATCTGAACGTCAAGTTGTGCGGCTCGCACAGCGGGATCAGCCTCGGCCAGGACGGCGCCTCCCAGATGGCCGTGGAAGACCTCGCGCTGGCCTGTTCGCTCCCCAAGTTTACGGTCCTCGTCCCGGCGGATGAGACGGCCACGCGCGCGCTGGTGAAACGGGCGGCGGAGCATTCGGGCCCGGTTTTCATCCGTACCAGCCGGCCGAACGTGCCCCTGATCTATTCGCCGGGAGAGCCGTTCGAGATCGGCCGGGCCAAGCTCCTCCGGCCGGGAAAAGACGTGACGGTGATCGCCATCGGGATGCTGGTCTGGGAAGCGCTTGAGGCGGCGGAGCGTTGCGCGGAAAAGGGGATCGATGTCCGCGTGATCGATATGCCCACCGTCAAACCGCTCGATGAAGAGGCGATCGTCTCGGCGGCCAAGGAGACCGGCGCGATCGTCACGGCGGAGGAGCACCTGATCGACGGCGGCTTGGGCAGCCGGGTCGCCCAAGTGGTCGTTCAGAATCATCCCGTTCCGATGGAGTTCGTCGGCCTCAAGAACACGTATGCCGAGTCGGGGACGCCGGCCCAATTGTTCGAGCGATACGGCCTTACCGCGAACGCCATTGTCGAGGCGATCGAGACCGTGTGTTAAAAATTCGTGTCCTGACCGTGTAGGGGCGCACGGCCGTGCGCCCCTACGATACATTGCGGCGATCCGATGAATGAAACCGGCAAAGAAAAACTGTTTTTAGATCTGGCGGCCGAGCTCACGCGGTTCTATACCTTGTTATCGAAGTCGCTCCAGCCGGCAGCCGGTGAGAAGGCGGTCGAGCAATTCGCGCCGGATCAGTTTTCCGAGCAACTCCGACAGATCTGGGCCTCGCTTCGGCCGCATCTTGAAAAAAACGCGATCGTGAAGGACAAGCTTGAGAAAGACCTCCACGAGGCGCTCCGGATCTCCTCCGAATATGAAAAGCGGGGACCCAAGGGCCGGAAAGACGCCGTCCTGAAAAAAGAAGCCGCCCGGCTGATGGAGGAAGGGCGCCTGAAGGCCTCCGGATTCAGCGATCTGGTGGCGTTGTTTAGAAGGTTGTAGTCGGTTTTTCCGTCGCGGCCGAGAGTTGCTCCCACTCGGCCGTCAACTCCTCGACTTTCCGTTGCGCCCGGCCATGGGCGTCCACCGTTTCAAAAAACCGTTTCTTGTCCTGGTACAATTCCGGATCGGCCAATGCGGTCGTGAGATTTTGGAGTTCTTTCTCGGCTTCGGCGATCTCCGACTCGATCCGGGACAGCTTCTCCTTCAACGGATTCGTTTTCCGGTACTGACGATTGCGCGCCTCGGCCTCGGCCCGTTTCTGTTCCTTCGTCTTCCGCGGTTTGATGGTTTGGGGCGCCGGGACTGCGGCCGATCGGTTTTCGGACGGGGATGACTTTCCGGCGGCTGCGAGAGACGGTCCTTCGGCCAGGGCCTTCTTTTTGTAGAGGTAGTAGTCGTAGTCCCCCGCGTACGAGGTGACCTCGCCGCTCCGGACCTCGATGATCTTGTTGGCGACCGACCGGATAAAGTGCCGGTCGTGCGTGATAAAGCAGATCGTCCCGGAATATCCGCCCAGGGCTTCTTCCAGGACGTCGCGGGAGGGAATGTCCAGATGGTTCGTCGGCTCATCCATCAGGAGAAGATTCGCCGGGCGGATCAGCATCTTGGCCAGCGCCAGGCGGCTTTTTTCACCGCCGGAGAGGACGGTCACTTTCTTTTTCGCGTCGTCTCCGGAAAACAGGAAGCGCCCCAGGATCGCGCGAAGAAAAGACTGCTCTTCCAGCGGCGCGGCCCCGCTGATCTCATCCAGAACGGTGTTGTCCGGGGTTAACAATTCGAGTTGATGCTGGGCGTAGTAGGCCAGGGTGACGTTGTGGCCCAATCGACGCTCCCCCATTTCGAACGGAAGGACGCCGGCCAGGAGTTTGAGAAGCGTGGATTTTCCGGCCCCGTTCGGGCCGACCAGGGCGATCCGCTCGCCGCGGCGCAGCTCGACGTTCAGCCCGCGGTAGATCGGGTTCCCGTCGTAGGATTTGTCCAGGTCGATCAGCCGGATCACCGATTCCCCGCTCCGGGGCGGTTCGGGAAACGAGAACCGGACGCGTTTTTGCTCCGGGGCCGTCTCGACCTTATCCATTTTGTCCAGCATCTTGATCCGGCTCTGGACCTGTCGGGCCTTGGTGGCCTGATACCGGAAGCGGTCGATGAAGGCCTGGGTCTGGTCTATTTTTTTCTGCTGGTTCTTGGCGGTCGCCTCGAGAATTTCCTGCGCCTGGCCCTTGGCCGTGACGAAGCGGTCGTAATTGCCGGCGTAGGCGATCAATTGTTGCCGGTCGACCTCCACCACGCGGGTCGCGAGCCGGTTCATGAAGTTCCGGTCGTGCGAGATCAGCAGGATGGCGCCGGCATAGTCGGCCAAGAAGCCCTCCAGCCAGATCACCGATTCCAGGTCGAGATGATTCGTCGGCTCGTCCAGAAGCAGGACGTCCGGGCCGGACAGAAGCAGTCGCGCGAGGGCCGCCCGCATCCTCCAGCCGCCCGAGAGCTCCTCCATCGGACGCGCGAGATGTTTTTCCTTGAAGCCGAGCCCGAACAGGATCTCCTTCGCGCGGGCCTCGAGCGAGTAACCGCCGAGTTGCTCGTATTTCGACTGAAGTTCCCCGTAATGGGCCAGCAGTTCCTCGGCCGCCTCGGGGGAGGCCGTCGCGATCTCTTCTTCCAAGAGCCGCAGATGATGCTCGATGGAGGAAACATCGGCTCCGCCGGACAGGACTTCTTCCAAAACGGTTTTGCCCCGATGGGCCTCCAACTCCTGGGTCAGGTAGCCGATCACGGCCTTCTTGTTGATCGCGATCGTCCCGCTGTCGGGCATCACCCGGCCCGCGATCATCTCGATCAGCGTCGTCTTTCCGGCCCCGTTCGGACCGACCAGCGCCACGCGGTCTTCCATGCCGATCCGCAGGGAGGCCTCGCGGAACAACACCCGTCCTCCGAAGCGTTTTGAGACTTGTTGAATGGATATCATGGTCTATTATAAGGGGCTCACGTCGCCCCTGCCTTCAAGCTTTTGAACTCCTGATTTCCCTATTTACGATTTGCCATTCTCGATTCACCAAATTTCCCGCCCAAGACGTAAATCGTAAATTGAAAATAGGGAAAGATTCCCTGGAGGGGAATTTTCTGCATCCCCCTCCCTGCCTGTCCGGCCGGCAGGTCGCTCGCCGTGCCCGCCGGTTACGATTAAATTTCAATGGATCGTATACTATAAAAGAATGAACGGCGTTAAGTCAAATGGGGTGCCGTCCGTCTTGCATAGGCCGATGACCGATGTTAGAATGAAACGCCATGACCGATCCGAAAGATAAACTGATTCGGAAAAAAGAGGAATGGGCGCGCGAAAAGCGGGGACTCACCCCTCAGGCACGGGAAGAAGGCCTTTCGGTCCGGCAAAATCCCGACGCGCCTTCGATCGGAAAGCCGAGGCTGCCTCCCGGTCAGCATTTGGCCAAGGGCTTCCCGGTGCTGGATCTGGGCCATCAGCCCGAGGTGCCGCTTGAAAGATGGTCGCTCGATATCAACGGCCTGGTCGAAAATCCGGTCACGTGGGATTGGCGGGACTTTATGGCCCAGCCGCAGATCCGCCTCGTTTCGGACTTTCATTGCGTGACGACCTGGAGCACGTTCGACAATCGCTGGGAAGGGGTTTCCTTCAAGCGACTTCTCGAAGTGGTCCGCCCGAAACCCGGGGCGAAACATGTTCTGTTCGCCTCCTACGACGGTTACTCCACCAACGTTCCCTTGTCGGTATTGGACGACGATGACGTTTTGATCGCGCATCGCTGGAACGACCAGCCGCTGACCCGGGAGCACGGGGGGCCGGCGCGGATGGTTATTCCCAAACGCTATGGCTGGAAGAGCGCCAAGTGGATCAAGGAAATGGTCTTCCTCGCCGAGGATCGTCCGGGGTTCTGGGAGGTGAGGGGATACTCGAATACGGCCGACCCGTGGACGGAAGATCGATATTCCTAGAACGTTCCGTGACCCGGCTATTTGGGCTGCCCTTCGGCGCTGGGAATGTTCAGATAGGCCCTCATTTGTTCGATGAGGATCTTATTCGCATTCGGATCGTTGAGGTCCAGGCGGTATTCGTTGATAATCTTGATGGACAACCCTTTCCATTCCTGCCAGCAGACGCCGCATATCTTCGACTTGATTTCGGCTTCGAGCTGTCCGCCGTAGGCATAGCCCGTGATACCTTCGCGGGTCAATCCGCAATGAACGCATTTCACCTCGGCCATTCTTTTCCCCCTGTCTATTTGTAGGGGCTCACGTCGCCCCCTCCGAAGGCGAAGCCTTCGGAGCCTCCCCCTCTCGCTCGCTTTGCGAGCTGGTTGAATAATTTTAAGGGACTCGCGTCGCCCCTGTCTTTAAGCTTTTGAACTCCTGATTTCCCTGTTTACGATTTGCCATTCTCGATTCACCAAATTTCCCGCCCAAGACGTATATCGTAAATTGAAAATAGGGAAAGGTTCCCCTGGCGGGGAATTTACTGCCTCCCCTCTCGCTCGCATTGCGAGCTTGGTGTCAATAATAGATCGAACTCAATTATACAGGCGTCGCGGCGGGTGATCAAGAAGGTTTTCTGCGGCCAATGGGCTACGGAGAAACGGGGGCGTCCAGAAGTTTCCGAACGCTGCGCGCCAGTTCCTCGGGGTTGTAGGGTTTCGGGATCAGGTCGATCAGGCCCCGTTGCAAAAGTTCGCTTGAGGCAACCGGGGTTTGATGGCCGCTTGAAATCAGAAACCGCATCGTCGGGTCCAGACGGAGAAGTTGCTTAAGAACCTCCTGGCCCGACACACGGGGCATCGTCAGGTCCAGCACGACGAGCTTGATCCGGCCGCGTTCCCGACGGAAGACATCGATCGCCTCCTCTCCGTCCTTGGCCAGCAGGACGGTAAACCCCTTATGCTCGAGGATCGTTTGCCCCAGCCGGCGGATGGGGGCTTCGTCATCCACGAACAGGACGGTTTCGGTTCCATGGCCGGTCCCTTCTTTCGGCCAAGCTGGCAAGGGGGTCGTGCCGGCCGTCCGTCGGGTGCGAGGGAGATAAAACTTAAAGGCTGTTTCTACATATGTGACGCTCGACACATCGATCCATCCCTCGTGCTGTTTTATGATGGCATAAACCGTGGCCAGGCCCAATCCGGTGCCCCGTCCCACCTCTTTTGTGGTGAAGAACGGTTCGAAAATACGATGGACGACCGTTGGCTCGATGCCGTATCCGTTGTCTTTGACCGAAAAGCAAACGAACTCTCCCGGACGGGCGTCGAGGTGCAGTTTGCAATAGGCCTCGTCGATCCGGACGTTTTCCGCGGCCATCACGATTCGGGGTTCCCAGCCGGGCGGGACCGGTTCGCCGGAGGTTCCGTTCAGGCAGTCGATCAGCGAGTCCCGGGCGTTGACCCCGAGATTCATGACGACCTGATTCATCTGGCCGGCGTCCGCCAGCACCTTCCAGATGTCTTCGGCGGTTTGGACCGTGACCTGGATGCGTCGATCGATGGTCTGACGCAACAGACGCGCGACATCGTTCGCGACGGTCCCGAGATCCTGGGGTTGAGGATTCACGGGACTGCGATGGCTGAAGGTGAGCAACTGTTGCGTCAGCATCGAGGCGCGGCGGCCCGCCTGCAACGCCGCGGTCAACAGCGGGTGTTGCTCCGATTCCCGGGGGACTTCGTCGATGGCGAGTTCGAGGTTGCCGATGATGGCCGTCAGCATGTTGTTGAATTCGTGCGCGACGCCTCCGGCCAATTGCCCGACCGCCTCCAGTTTTTGGGCATGGCGCAGCTGTTCCTCCAGGCGCTTCTGCTCCGTGATGTCCCTTACCGTCGCGATGACGCCCACGATCTCGCCCTGGGCGTTTCGGAACGGGCCGTATCGTACCGAAGACCAGCCCGTCATGCCGGTTTTCAGAATCAAGAACGGGACGTCAAAATACGTAAAGGTCTCGCCGGTCTTGGCCCTTTCGATGCTGGTCTCGATGGATTCCATGGTCTTCTTTTCGATGAGATGTTTTCCGTGTTTTTCCAGAAGAATGTCCGGCAAATCCCGGGGGCGCTTCCCCAGGATGTCCTCCGCCCGGACCCCGCTCAACTCCTCCATGAACGGGTTCCAGACGATATATCGCAGTTCGCGATCGTAGACGATGATGCCTTCCCGGGCGTTGGCGATGACCTGCTGGTTGAACTGGCTTGAGTCCCGAAGGGCCTCTTCCGCCCGGCGCCGCTCGGTGATGTCGAGCACGGCGCCGATGGTGCGGACCGGACGCCGTGCGCCGCCCTCCCCCTTGAAAAATGTCTGGGACCGGGTGGTCAGCCAACGGACCGCGCCGTCGCGCCGAAGGATCCGGTGCTCCACGTCAAACCGGCCGTCTCCCGCCGGATCATGGGCCCTCCGGACGGCCGCTCCGATTCGCTCGCGGTCCTCCGGGTGAACGCAATCGAGAAACCCCGCCAGTGTCACCGGTTCATCCGGCCCGAAGCCGTAGATTTTCCGCTGTTCCGGAGACCAATAAATGGCATCGGTGAGGTGGTCGTGGTCGAAGATGCCGGTCTGAGATACCTGGACGGCTTCCTGCAATCGGTTCTCATTTTGACGAAGCGCCTCCTCCGCCCGTTTGGGTTCGGTAATGTCCCGGACGGTTACAATGACGCCCACGATCTCGCCCTGTGCGTTTCGGAGCGGATCGTATCGGACCGAATTCCAGCTCGTCTGCCCGGTATGTTTTAAGGTCACGGCGAGGTCGACCCGCGTGACGGTTTCGCCGGTCATGGCCCGAGCCAGGCCGTCCAGAATTTCTTGGACCTGCTCTCTCGTCAGGAGGTGCTTCCCGTGTTCTCGTTGAGCGGCCACCAGCTCGAGCGGGTGTTTTCCCAACACCATCTCCGCCCGCAATCCGGTCATTTCCTCCATGTAGGGATTCCAGGCGCGATATCGCAGGTCGCGATCATGGACCACGATGCCTTCGCGGGCGCTGCGGATCACTTGCTCGTTGAGTTGTCCGGAGTCGCGCAGCGCCTCCTCCGCACGCTTGCGTTCGTCGATGTCTTCGATCTGGACGATAAAATACAACGGATGATCCCGGTCGTCCCGAACCATCGAAACATTCAGACGGGCCCAGAACGGGCTTGCATCTTTGCGGAGGTATTGTTTTTCCAG